>Ga0335081_10019651_pt1 | contig 10924 bp, 8 predicted proteins | sample Lox_Sample_35_FD_206713 | JGI IMG/M metagenome (GOLD analysis project Ga0335081, IMG submission 206713) | Soil microbial communities from Loxahatchee National Wildlife Refuge, Florida, United States - Lox_Sample_3.5 | ecosystem: Environmental > Terrestrial > Soil > Wetlands | place: USA: Florida...
GATGTCGTTGCGCAGCTTGCGTCGCGCCTCGATGTCCTCGATTAGCTTGGTCAAGCCTTCGGCGTCGAAGCGGTTCGACGGGTTGAAGAACTCGAGGTCGGTTTGGTCGAGATCGGTGATGGCGACCGATTCGAGCTCGAGCCCATTCTGCTTGAGGCTCTCGAGCGCCGCCTCCTTGACCCGGGCGACGTAGTCGCCGCGCCGCTCATGCATCTCGATCATCGACATTTCCGAGGCGACCGAGCGCAGCGCGGAGACGAACTTGCCCGAGAGCAGCGCATCGAGCTCTTCGACGCTCATGGTGCGCCGGCCGAGCGTGGCGGCGGCGATGGTCACCGCCTCACGCGTCGGCGGCACCCGCACATAGAACTCGGACTCGATGTCGACGCGCATCCGGTCCTTGGTGATCAGCGCATCATCCCGGTTGCGGATCACCTGCATGCGCAGGACGTTCATGTTGACCGGCGTCACCTCGTGAATGAAGGGAAAGACGAAGGCGCCGCTGTTGATCACCACCTTTTCGCCGAACAGGCCGGTGCGCACGAAGGAGACCTCCTTCGAGGAGCGCCGGTAGAGCCAGTTGACGAAGTAGACGACGATCGCGATGACGATGACCGCGACGATCAGCCAAATGATCAGGCTACCGAGGATGGCGACGGACATCTTATTCCCTCCCTGCCCGCCGACCGTCCGGTCCGACGCGGGCCTCTTCTTCGCGCTGGTCTGAAGCTTTCTTGATCGCTTTGAATTTTGCAACCTGCCCGGACAGCGCGCGCTCGACCGGCAGGCGTTCCATGGACGACGCACCGTAGAAGCCGTGGCAGTGGCGCGAGCGCGCCAGCACGTATTCGGCGTCGGCCGGCTCGGCGACCGGGCCGCCATGCACCAGGATGAAGATGTCGCGGTTCACCGCCAGCGCCGCTTCGGCCATGGCGTCGGTCAGCGCCGGGCAGTCTTCGAGCTTGACCGAGGTCGTCGCGCCGATCGAGCCGCCGACGGTCAGGCCGAAATGGCAGACGAGGACGTCGGCGCCGGCGCGCGCCATCGCGGCCGCCTCCGCCGGATCGAACACGTAGGGCGTGGTCAAGAGGTCGCGGCCGCGCGCCTTGGCGATCATCTCGACTTCGCGGCCATAGCCCATTCCGGTTTCCTCGAGCCCGGCCCGGAAGCGGCCGTCGATCAGGCCGACGGTCGGAAAATTCTGCACGCCGCTGAAGCCGAGCCGCGCGACCTCGTCCAGGAACATATCCATCTGCCGGAACGGGTCGGTGCCGCAGACCCCGGCGAGCACCGGCGTGCGGGCGACGACCGGCAGCACCTCGCGCGCCATGTCGATGACGATGCCGTTGGCGTCGCCGAACGGCATCATGCCGGCGAGCGAGCCGCGGCCGGCCATGCGGTAGCGGCCGGAATTGTAGATGACGATGAGGTCGGCGCCGCCATCCTCCTCGCCCTTGGCCGAAAGGCCGGTGCCGGCGCCGGCGCCGATGATCGGTTCGCCGCGCGCCCGCATGGCGTGAAAGCGAGACAGGATGTTGGAGCGGGGCACGCGCGGCATGCTCTTATCCTCGTGCCCGCCGCCGCGTGAGGCGGCCGCCGAACAGGCTGCGGAACTCGGCGACGATCGCCGCCGAGAACTGCGGATCATTGATGTTCAGCGGCAGCCGGATGAGCCGGCGCGAGCCGGTGCGCCGCACCGTCGCTTCCAGCGCGCGGAACAACTCGGCGTCGGCGTTCGGATCGGAGAAGGGCCGGCCCGGCGCGTCGAGCGCCGAGACGCCGCCCTCGGGCAGGAAGAAGCGCACCGGGCCGTCCATGAGATTGAGGCGCTCGCCGATCCAGCGCCCCATCCGGGCGTTCTCCTCGGGGGTCGTGCGCATGAGCGTCACGGTCGGATTATGGACGTGGAGCGTGCGGCCGCGATAGCGCTCGGGGACGGTATCCATCGGCCCGAAGTTCACCATGTCGAGCGCGCCGCAGGAGCCGACATAGGGGATTTTCGTGCGCACGATCGCGCCGAAGCGATCCTCCGTCGCCGGCAACACACCGCCGAACAGAAGATCGCATACCTCGGTCGTGGTGATGTCGATCACGCCTGAGAGCGCGCCGGAATCGACGAGTTTTTCCATCGATTGGCCGCCGACTCCGGTGGCGTGAAACACCAGACACTCGAAGTCGTCTTCCAGCGCGGCGACGACGGCGTCGACGCAGGGCGTGGTCACGCCGAACATGGTGAGGCCGATCGCCGGCTTGCTGTCGCCGCGCCGGGCGGGTGTGCGCGCGCGCTCGGCGCCGCCGGCGCGCGCCTTGACCATGCCGACCATCGCTGCCGCCCCGTTGGCCAGGACCTGGCGCGACACCGAGTTGAGCCCCGCGACATCGGTCACCGAGTAGAGCATCATGATGTCGGAGGGGCCCACATAGGGCCCGACATTGCCGGAGGCGACCGAGGAGATCAGCACCTTGGGCACGCCGATCGGCAGCGCCCGCATCGCCGGCGCGACCAGGGAGCTTCCTCCGGATCCACCGGCCGAAATGATGCCGCCGACCGGCTCCTGGCGGCGGATCCAGGCCTCGAAGGCTTCCGCCATCGCGGTGATCGCGGCGCCGCGATCACCGGTGAAGACCGCATTCGGTCCGCCGCGATAATAGGCGGCGACGTGGTGCGGCGGCACGTCGGCGGGGGACGGTCCGCCGGAGGTGGAAAGATCGACCAGCACCGCGCGCACGCCGGCGGCGGCGATCTGGTCGCGGATGAAGCGCAGCTCGTCGCCCTTGGTATCAAGCGTTCCGGCGACGATCACCGGCGCCGCGCCGCCGCGATGGATCGGCCGCAGGTCGACCGTCGTTGGCGCCGCAGCCTCCGCCGCCGGCTCCGGCGCGATGGTGCGGGTGCGCGCGGCGGCTTCGATCTGGCCGACCGGCACCGGCTGCGACCAGCGGGTCGGCATCGCCGGATTGGAAATGTAGACGCGAACCGGTCCGCGCGCTCGCGCCGGCCGGCGCCCGTCTTCCGCCGCCGCCTCGACGGCTTCCTCGGCCGGCTCGGCTTGGCTGTGCTGGCCGACGCCGAGCAGACGCTGTTGCAGCTCGCGGTCCGCGGCCAGCTGCGACGCCTCCATGATCCGGTTGATCCGGCCATTGATCATGATCGCGACATTCTCGGCGACAGCGGTCGCGACTCCGATGTTCTGCTCGATCACCAGCACGCCGATGTCGCCCTGATCGCCGAGATTGAGCAGGATCTCCTCGACCCGCTCGACGATCACGGGTGCCAGGCCCTCGGTCGGCTCGTCCATGATCAAAAGTCGCGGATTGAGCAGGAAGGCGCGGGCAATGGCCAGCATCTGCTGCTCGCCGCCCGAGAGTTGATTGCCGCGATTTCGGCGCCGTTCGGCGAGCCGCGGGAACGCCTCGTAGACGCGCGGGATCGTCCATTGCGATTTGCCGTTGCCGGCGGCAAGCCGCAGGTGTTCGTCGACGGTCAGCGACGGCCACAGCCGCCGGCCCTGCGGCACATAGGCAAGGCCGAGCCGCGCGATGTCGGCCGGGCTCAAGCCGACGAGTTCCTCGCCGAGAAAACGGATCGAACCGCTCGCCACCGGCGTGAGACCGACAATGGCCCGGCACAGCGTGGTCTTGCCCATGCCGTTGCGCCCGACCAGCGACAGCACGCCGTGCTCGAGCTTGAGATCTACGCCTTGCAGGGCGTGGCTGCGTCCGTAATAGACGTTGAGTCCCCTGATGTCGAGCAGCGCGGCGTGACGCTCAGGCATGGCCGCCACCCAGATACAATTGCTGCACCTCCGGATCGGCTTCGATCTCGTGCGGCGCGCCTTCCTTGAAGATGCGGCCATTGTGCATCATCGTGACGCTTTCGACGACGCGCAACGCGACATCCATGTCGTGCTCGATGATGATGTAGCCGATGTGGGCGGGCAGCGCGGTGAGGATCGCCACCAGATCGCCGCGTTCGTTCGGCGACAGCCCGGCGGCCGGCTCGTCGAACAGGATGAAGCGCGGCGCGCCGGCGAGCGCCAGCGCGATTTCGAGCTGGCGCTGCTGGCCGTGCGCCAATTCGCCGACCAGGCGGTCGGCGACCTTTTCCAGGTGGACGAGCGAAATGAGGTCTTGGACCGATTGCATGATCGCGTCGCCCGCCCGCGTGCGCAAGAAGGAGAAGCGGCCGCGGGAGACGCCGCGGCAGGCGAGATAGACATTGTCGCGCACGGTCATGCGCTGGAACAGCAGGGAAATCTGGTAGGTGCGGCGCAGGCCGCGGCGAATGCGCTCGTGCGGCGGCAGCGTGGTCACGTCCTCGCCGAAGAACCGCACCGTTCCCGAGGTCGGAGGAAAATCGCCGGTGACGCAATTGAGCAGCGTCGTCTTGCCAGCGCCGTTCGAGCCGAGCACGGCGCGCCGCTCGCCCGGCCGCACGCTTATGGTGATGTCGATCAACGCCGCCAGCGCGCCGAAGAACCGGCTGACGCCGCGCAACTCGATTGCGTTGCCGGTCCCGGCGGCCGCCATCCGCTCGGCGATCGTGCTCATCGCCCGTTGCCCCCGCCGGCGCCGCGCATGCGTTCCGTCCACCGCCGCCACAGCCCGATGACGCCGTCTGGCGAGAACAGCACGATAATAAGGAAGCCGAGCCCGATGATGGTCTGGAAGCGCCGCCCGTCGAGGCCGACCGCAATGAGCGCATCGAGGGCGAAGGTGCGCAGGAGCACGTAGATGAGCGCCCCGATGAACGGACCGATCGGGTGGCCGAGACCGCCGACGACGGCGATGACGAGAAGGTTGATCACGACATCGACGCCGACCGAGAACGGGGAGATTTGGTTGTTCTGCCAGACCAGCAGGATTCCGCCGACGGCCGCGATCAAGGCCGCGAACGTATAGGCGGCGACGCGGTGGGCGGTAACGTTGTAGCCGATCGCCTCCATGCGGCGCGGATTGTCGCGCACGCCCTGCAGGGCGAGGCCGAACGGCGCGCGCGATACGTAGAGGACGGCCGAGTAGCTCAGCGCCGCGAAAAACAGGATCAGGTAGTAGAGCGGGATCGGATCGCCCCAGTTCACGCCGAGAAAATGCGGCGCGGGAATCGTCGTAAAGCCGTTGAAGCCGTTGAAGATCGGCCAGTTCTGCAGCGTCAGATAGAAGAAAGACGTCGCCAGCGCGAGCGTGATCATGATCGTGTAAATGCCTTCGGTGCGCGCGGACAGCCCGCCCACCACGGCCAGAACAGGCTGACCTTGGGAAGCGAGCTCACTCCGAGCACCGCGATCATGTAGCCGGCGAGGCCGGCCACCGTCATCTGCACCAGACTGACCATGCCGCCATAGCCGGCGAGGAACATCAGCGACAAGGCAATCATGCCCAGGATCATCGCCCACCCGGCAATCTGCCGAAGGAAGAAATCGTTGGCGATTACCGGAAACAGCAGCATGAACAGGCCGAGCAACAGGATCGGCGCGTGGCGCGATATCCATTGCGTAAACGCGCCGCCGCGCTCCGCAGTACCGACGCCGAGCGCCGCCTCCCGGGTGGTCTGCACAAGCGCCATCTAGCGTCTCCCCAGGAGTCCTTGCGGACGCAGCGCGAGCACGATGACCATGATCAGAAAGCTCAGGACGGTCGAGTAGTTCTGAAAATAGATGGTGCCGATTTGTTCGGAGAGACCGATGATGAGAGCCCCGAGCGCGGCGCCCGGTATCGAGCCCATGCCTCCGACAATGACGACCACCAGCGATGCCAACAGAAAGTGTGAATCTTCACCAAGCGAAAGCGATTGAAAGGTGCCCCCGACAATGCCGGCCATGCCGGCAAGTCCGGCGCCGAATGCGAACACGATGACGAACAGCAGCTGCACCCGGTAGCCAAGCACCGAGAGCATGTCGCGATCATCGACCCCGGCGCGAATCATCATGCCGATGCGCGTGCGATTGAGCGCCAGCCACATCGCGATGCCGATAACAACGGCGGCGGCGAAAATGACCAGGCGCACCAGCGGGTAATAGAGAAAGATCGTCTCGCCGCTCGATTTGACGGCGACGACGATCGGCATGGGCACCGGGCCCTCCAAGTAGTCCGGCGTATCGATCTGAATCGCATTGCCGCCCCAGACCCACACCATCAGGTCGGAAAAAATGATCGATAGACCAAGCGTCACCAGCGTTTGCCGCAGATCCTGCCCTTCCATCCTGCGGAAAATGAGAAACTGCATGGCAACGCCGACGATCGCGCAGAAAACAAACGCGACGACGTAGCTGAACAGCCACGAACCGGTCCACTCGCCGGCCTCGTAGCCCATATAGCCGCCGAACAGATAGAGCGAGCCATGCGCCAGATTGACGTTGCGCATCAGGCCGAAGATCAACGTGAACCCGGTGGCGACGAGGAAGTAGAGTCCGCCAAGGGTGATCCCATTGAACAACGCGTTGATGAAGATCTGCTTCTTGCCGAATACGTCCTCGAAGCCGGCGGGCCACGGCGCGAAAACGAGCCACAGCAAGAAAATCACCGCGACGGCGATGATCAGCGACCAGATGGGATGGTGGCCGACCCAGCGCCCAACGGCGTCGCCGCGGCCGACGCCGCGGATCCGCCCGTCATCGCCAAAGGCCGTAGTCACTCACGCTCTCCGAGTTTGTCGAAAAAACTACCGAAGCAGCGGCGTCACGACATGCCCGATAGTCTGATTTTCGCGCCGCTGGACCGTGGCGCAGGGCCGCGATCCAGATTTCATTCTGCGCATGACCCGGCCGGAACCGCTCGCCCTTCGGGTCACGCCCTATTCGCTTACGACACGCGCGATGGTCCGGTAAAGCGTCGGCGCGATGCCGACGTGGGCGGAGAAGAAATGGGTAAAATGGCTCTGCGAGGAAAAGCCGAGTTCGTAGCCGATGTCGGTGATCGAGGTGTGGGTGCTCATCAGCCGGTCGAGCGCCCGCTCGACCCGCATGGTGTTGGCGTAGAGTGCAGGCGTGAGCCCGGTATTTTCGCGAAACAGCTTGAAGAAATGCGGACGGGAAAGGCCTACGTCGCGCGCCACGTCGCCGAGTTCGATGCCTTGCGGCAGGCCGTCATTGAGCAGCCGCAGCGACTTGCGAACGCGAAAGTCGATAGGCGTCTGCGGCCGCACGCGCAGGTTGGGTCGTCCGCGGCGCGTCCAGGAATCGTCAAAACACGCGTCGAACAACTGATTGAGCGCGCGATCGACGACCCGATAATTCGCGCCGGTGACCAGCGCGTCGGCAAGGTCGAGCGCGATGGCACGGATCGTCGGGGTGAAGCGGATGCCGTTGGCGCCGAAACGCAGGCTGCCGCGGCCTTCCTGATCGCGGTCGAGCCAGCGGTCGCAGATATAGGCGACCAGAAACACCGACAGCGTATCGCCCGGGAACGGGTGAAAAGAGTGCGGTTGCCAGGGATTTATCGCCACTCCCGCGGTCTGATCGACGCGGTGCGGGATGGCGTCGATGGTCACGATCGCCGGCGGGCCGCCCAGGTGGAAGGTCAAATGCCCTTCGCGATGGGCGTGAGTGCGCATGGGCCGGTCGAGCTGGTACACCGTCACGCGGCCAAACGAGCCGTGACAGACCGCCAAAGCGGTACTCATGCGCTCTCTCCCAAGCCTCTCCCGCCGCACGTTATTGTTTTGTCTGCGGGATTAAACGCCGGCACGGCCGAATTGACAAGTGGCGCGCGCGCCCGCGCCGGTGGAGTTCCTCCCCGGCGCTCCACGCCCGCCGATCAAATAATCAGACTGGCAGACATGCCCGCGCGACCCGCCGCGGGCGCGGGCGGGCTTGTCGCACTGCGTCGCACGCTGCTACGATTTTGTACCGGCAAGTCAGCGCGACGGTCACGCTTGAACGACGCGCGCGAAAAGCGCGTTCGGCCGGCAACGACGCCGCCTGTCGGCGCTCGTATCAGGGAGGAAACCTCATGCAGAAGGCTATCGGACTAGCGGCCGCGGTCGCATTGACCGCGGTTGTGGGCAGCGGATCGGCCAACGCCGCCGACAAAATCAAGATCGGCGTAACCGCTACGCTTGAGGGCACTTACACCGTGCTCGGCGAAGACGGCATGCGCGGCTATGATCTGGCCGTGGAGGCGCATGGCGGCAAGGCAGGCGGCAGGGAGATCGAAACCATCGTCGGTTCGACGGACGCCAGTCCGGACTCGGCGATCCGCGCTGCAAAGAAGCTGGTCGAGCAGGACAAGGTCGACGTCCTCGTTTCCCCGCTCTCGGGCGCGGAAGGCATCGCCGTTCGCGACTATTCGAAGACCCAGCCGCAAATCACGGTGATCAACGCGTCGTCCGGCGCGGTGGAAACGACCTATGGCGATCCGTCCGCCGGCGTCACTCCGTCTCCCACCTTCTATCGCTTCAACATGGACGGCGCGCAGTGGCACGCCGGCCTCGGCGACTACGTCTACAACACCAAGGGCTACAAGAAGATCGCAACCATCGCCGAAGACTACGCGTTCACCTACACGCAGGTGATGGGGCTGGTGGTTGAATACTGCAAGGCTGGCGGCCAGATCACCAAGCGCATCTGGGTGCCGCTCGGCACCAAGGACTTCGCCTCCTACATTCCGCAATTGCTGTCGGAAGACGTCGATGCCATCTATCTCGGCCTCGGCGGCGCCGATGCGGTGAACTTCCTCAACCAGTATCAGCAGGCCGGCGGTCACGCGCACCTGATCGGCGGCTCGATCATGGTCGACCAGACGGTGCTGTCGTCAAAAGGCAAGGCCAAGGACGCGCTGATCGGCACTCCGGCGGCGAGCGGCTTGGCCGACAACGACCCCAGCCCGAAATGGCAGGCGTTCGTCAAGACCTACCAGCAGCACCCGAAGACCGGCTATTTCAAGAACCCCTTCGGCAGCCCGTCGCTGCTCGCCATCAGCTACTACAACTCGGCCGACGCCGTGTTTAAGGCGCTCGACCAGGTCAATGGCGAATTGAGCGACGGCAACAAGAAATTCCGCGCGGCGCTGCAGGCCCTGGTGCTCGACGCCCCGAACGGAAAGATCACCCTCGACGAGAACCGCCAGGCGATCGGCACCAACTTCATCACCGAAGTCGTCAAGGATGAAAAAGGCGAACTCGTCAGCAAGCTGGTCAAGACCGTGCCGAATGTGCAGCAGCGGCTCGGCTTCTCCAAGGCGGTTTACGACAAGTTCGTCCCGCCCGGGCGCGACAACCCGCCCTGCAAGAAGACCTACGACTAAGCGCGGCGCCGGCATAAAGCGTGGCCGCGTGGCGGCGGTGCCTCAAGGGCACCGCCGCCTGCGTTTGCGGGGCCGGCGCTCCGGCGCGGTCATGGTCATGGCGTTTCGCCACAACGCCCACTACCTAGGTTGGCGTATAATGCGCGCAGGCGAGATTCGCGCCGGCCTTGCGTTCATCCGGGCACACGGTGATGGCGCTCGCGGCGGGATGCCGGAGGCGCCCGGCCGGTTCGGCGCAGTGCGGGGAAAGGACCGTTAAGGCAATGCGCATCGTTTGCATCGGCGGCGGCCCGGCCGGGCTCTATTTCGGCATCCTGATGAAGAAGGAGAACCCCGCCCACCGGGTCACGGTGATCGAGCGCAACCGTCCCTACGACACCTTCGGCTGGGGCGTGGTGTTCTCCGACGCAACCATGGAGAACATGCGCGCCTGGGACGCCGAGACCGCCGACGCCATCGAGACCGCCTTCAACCATTGGGACGACATCGAGGTGCTGATCAAGGGCCGGCGCATGCGCACCACCGGCCACGGCTTCGTCGGCATCGGCCGCAAGAAGCTGCTCAACATCCTGCAGGAGCGGTGCGAGAAGCTCGGCGTCGAGCTCGTGTTCAACCAGGAGGTCGATTCCGATCTGGAATTCCTGGACGCCGATCTCGTCGTCGCCGCCGACGGAGTCAATTCCAAGATCCGCAACCGCTACCAAGCGGTGTTCAAGCCCGACCTAGTGGTGCGGCCGAACCGCTTCATCTGGCTCGGCACCGACAAGCCCTACGACGCCTTCACCTTTGATTTCCGCCGCACCGCGCATGGCTGGTTCCAGGCGCACATCTACAAATTCGACGCAGACACTTCGACCTTCATTGTCGAGACGACGGAAGACACCTTCAAGGCGCACGGTCTCGACAAGGCCGACGAAGCAAGCTCGATCGCCTTCTGCGAGGGTTTGTTCAGCGAAGTGCTGGACGGCGCCAAGCTGATGAGCAATGCGCGGCATCTGCGCGGCTCGGCCTGGCTCAACTTCGGCCGGCTCATTTGCGAAAAATGGAGCCATTTCAACGGCCGCAGCCATGTGGTGCTGATGGGCGATTCCGCCCACACCGCGCATTTCGCCATCGGATCGGGCACCAAGCTCGCGCTCGAGGACGCGATCGAGCTCGCCAAGCAATTCAGCACGCTCGGCGCCACGCCTGACAGGATACCTGCGGTGCTCGCGGCCTACGAACAGGTGCGCAGCGTTGAGGTGGCGCGCATGCAGAATGCGGCGCGCAACGCTATGGAATGGTTCGAGGTGGTCGGCGGCCGCTATGCCGACACGCTCGAGCCCGAGCAATTCATGTATTCGCTGCTCACCCGCTCGCAGCGCATCAGTCACGAGAATCTGCGCCTGCGCGACAAGGCTTGGCTGGAAGGCTATGAGCGCTGGTTCGCCGCGCGCTGCGGCCTCACCGTGCCGGCCGACGCGCCGACCGTGCCGCCGATGTTCACGCCCTACAGCATCCGCGGCGTCACCTTGCCGAACCGCATCGTGGTTTCGCCGATGGCGATGTATTCGGCGGCCGACGGCATGCCGAATGATTTTCATCTGGTGCACCTCGGCAGCCGTGCGCTGGGCGGCGCCGGCCTGGTGTTCGGCGAGATGACCTGCGTGTCGCCTGAAGCACGGATCACGCCCGGCTGCCT
>Ga0335081_10019652_pt1 | contig 10923 bp, 8 predicted proteins | sample Lox_Sample_35_FD_206713 | JGI IMG/M metagenome (GOLD analysis project Ga0335081, IMG submission 206713) | Soil microbial communities from Loxahatchee National Wildlife Refuge, Florida, United States - Lox_Sample_3.5 | ecosystem: Environmental > Terrestrial > Soil > Wetlands | place: USA: Florida...
TTGATAGAGGTCGGCCACCACGCGAATGTCGTCCATGTGGGCGTTCTGAATCGCAAGCCCGATCGAGGAGAAGGCAAGCGCTGCAAGATCGAGTTCGCCCGCTGCAAGCGCGGTGATCTGGGGCGTGCTGCCGCGGAAATGAACGAGCTCGACGGTATAGGAGGCGCCGTAGTGTTGGAGGATATCCTTTTTCGTGAACAGGATCGAAGTGAGCTGCCCCGGCACAACCGCCCAGCCCACGCGGATTTTGAGCGGCTCGGCAAAAACCGATGGCTCGCTCGCACACAGCAACGCAAGCCCGAACACGAGCGCCAATAGCGGCTTTCGCAGCATCCGATCCTCCCCTGGTGTCCCGCCGGCGTTTATCGCTCGATCAGCGCGGTCTTGTTGGGCGCATGATCCGCACGCCCCGAGCGCGTTGTCAACGAAAGAGCGGGATTTTGTTCGCGCGCCTAAACAACTCTCTCACAATCCGAAGCGCCGGTGGCGCTGTTGGTAGGCGCGGATGGCGCGGAGAAAATCGATCCTGCGATAAGCGGGCCAATAGACGTCGGAGAAATAGAACTCACTGTAGGCGCTTTGCCACAGCAGAAAGCCCGAGAGGCGCGCTTCGCCGCTGGTGCGGATGATGAGGTCGGGATCCGGGAGGTCGGCGGTGTAGAGATAGCGCCCGATCTCCGCCGCGGTGATCGTTTCGACGGCGTGCTCGAGTCGCTCGCCGCGCGCAAGCCGCGCGCGGAGCAGCGATCGCACAGCGTCCGCGATTTCGTCTCGCCCGCCATAGGCGACCGCGATGGTGAGGCAAGTGCGATCGAAGCCCGCCGTCGCCGCCTCCGCCGCACCGATCGCCGCCACCAGAGAAGGCGGCAGGCGATCGATCTGACCGACCACGCGAACCCGCACGCGCCGGTGATGGGTGGAAGTATCCTCCGCGAATCGGCGGAGTTTGTCTTCGATCGCGGCGAGAATGCCGGATACCTCGTTCGCGGCGCGACGCTCGTTGTCGGTCGAGAACGCCCAGAGCGTCACCGCCGATATGCCGAGCTCTCCGCACCATTCCAGCACGTCGTCGAGCTTGTCAGCCCCGAGACCGTAAAGGACGCGAGCGTCCTTGATCCGCTGCAACTCGCCGTAGCGCCTATTGCCGTCGAGGATGATGCCGATATGCCGCGGCATCGAGTTGCGCCGAACCTCGCGCATCAGCCGCCACTCGTAGAGTCGATAGGCCACGCGCAGCGGCCAGGCAGCGAATCCGGCGCGATCCTGAAGCAGGGTCAGACGAGAGATTAACATGCGGGGCGATGGGGCTCCGCGGGGGGTAACGACACGCCGGCATTTTAGCGGGCTGTCGCCCCGCGCTCAAGGAATTGCGCCGCAACGGTCACCTGGACACCAGGGCTCGCCGCGTTGCACGATCCCGGCACAACCAACGAGGGCTTCCGCATGCGCGAGATGGGGTTGGGGCGGCCGGTGCCGCGTACCGAGGATTTGCAGTTGCTGCGGGGACTTGGCCGCTACACCGACGACATCGTCCTCCCGCGCGAGGCACGGCTTTATATCCTGCGTTCGCCGCACGCGGCCGCACGCATCCGCAGGATCGATACCGCCGCTGCGCAAGTATCGCCCGGCGTGCTTGCAGTGCTGACGGGAGACGATCTCGTTCGAGGCAATCTCGGGAACTTTCCCTCGCGCATGCAACGCCAGCGCGCCGACGGCTCGCCCAATCTGGTGCCGCCCTATCGCGCGCTCGCCGTGGAGCGGGTTCAGCACGTGGGTGAAGCGGTGGCCGGGGTCATCGCCGAGACCTTGAATCAGGCGAAGGACGCCGCTGAACTGATAGAAGTCGAATATGAAATCCTCCCGGCGGTCACCGCCCCTGAGGCCGCCACAGCACCGGGTTCGCCTGCGGTCTGGGAATCGGTTCCCGACAATATCTGCTTTGTGCACCGGGTTGGCGACCGCAGAGCCTGCGAGCAGGCCTTTGAGCGCGCGCATCATGTTGCGCGCGAGACCTTTCGCATCACGCGCATCACCGCCAATTCCATGGAGGGACGCACCGCGCTCGCCAGCTACGACCGGCGCGAGGACCGTTTCACCCTCTATTCCGGCATTCAGGCGCCGCACGGCATTCGCCAGGAGATCGCCGCCGTATTCAAGCTGCCCGCGAACCGCTTCCGCGTTATTTCGCCGGATGTGGGTGGCGGCTTCGGCATGAAGGGCGGCCTTTATCCGGAGGTCGTCGTGGCGCTGTTCGCCTCACGGCTGCTCGATCGACCGGTCAAATGGATCGCCGAGCGCAGCGAGGCGCTGATCTCCGACCACCAGGCTCGCGACAATGTTTCGACCGTCGAGCTGGCGCTCGATCGCGAGGGCAAATTTCTGGCGCTCCGCGTTCAGACGCTCGCCAATCTCGGCGCCTATCTCGGGCTCAACACCACGCTGACGCCCGTGAACAATATCGGCGGCCTCGCCGGCGTTTATACGATCGGAGCGATGGACGTAACCGTGACGGGCGTCTTCAGCAACACTTTGCCGACCTCGCCCTATCGCGGCGCCGGGCGGCCCGAGGCCTCCTATTGCACCGAGCGGATCATCGACAAGGCCGCCCGTGAGATGGAGATCGACCGCATCGAGCTGCGCCGCCGCAATCTCATTCCCGCCGAGGCAATGCCGTACAAGACCGCGCTCGTCTACACCTATGACAGCGGCGAATTCGAGGCGGTCATGAATAAATGTCTCGAACTCGCGGACTGGAGCGGCTTTGAGGCTCGGCGTCGGGAGGCGCGGGCGCGCGGCAAGCTCCGCGGCATCGGCCTCGCCTCGGTGATCGAGATCGCCGGCGGGCCGCATGACCGCCCGATGGAAGAGGGCGCCGAGATCCGCTTCGACGCCAGCGGCAGCGCCACGGTTCTGATGGGGAGTCACAATCACGGACAAGGGCACGAAACCGTGTTCCGCCAAATGGCGGCGGAATTCCTCGGCCTTCCCTTCGACAAGGTGCGCGTCACCTGCGGCGACACCGACGCCGTCTATCACGGCCGCGGTACCTTCGGCTCGCGCACCATGGCGGTCGGCGGAACCGCGTTCCTCGAGGCCGCGCGCAAGGTCATCGAGCGCGGCAAGGAGATCGCCGCGCACTTGCTCGAAGCTTCGGCCCTCGATATCGAATTCACCGACGGCCGCTTCACGGTAGCAGGCACCGATCGCGGCATCGAGATCACCGAGCTGGCGAAGGCCTCGTTCCTGCTGCCGAAAATGCCCAAGGGCATGGAGCTTGGCCTCCAGGGCGGCGCGGTGATCGCGCCTTCGGGCGCGAGCTTTCCCAATGGCTGCCACATCTGCGAAGTCGAGATCGATCCTGAAACCGGCACGGCGCGGCTCGTCGCCTACAGCGTCGTCGACGACGTGGGGCGGGTGGTGAATCCGCTGCTGCTCAAGGGCCAAATCCACGGCGGGATCGCCCAGGGCGCGGGTCAGGCGCTGCTCGAGCGCATCGCTTACGACGAATCGGGACAGGTTCTCTCAGGCTCGTTCATGGATTACGGCATGCCGCGCGCCGACGATTTCCCGTCGATCCGCATCGGCAGCCACGACGTTCCCTGCAAGAACAATCCGTTGGGCGTCAAGGGTGCGGGCGAAGCCGGCACTGTCGGCGCGCTTCCCGCGGTGATGAGCGCCGTCGCCGACGCCCTTCTGCCGCTCGGCATCACCGACGTGGAGATGCCCGCGAGCCCCGAGCGGATCTGGCGCGCGCTCCAACAGGCACCCAAGCAGCATTAATTAACATTCGCAATTCCGCCTCTTTCAACTCCTGATTTCCGCCTCACTCGGGCCCGATGCTCGCACCACGCAGCAAAGGCTGGGATCGAGGCCGTCATCATCATGGAGAAGCTGCTTTAGGCGGAGGGCGCTCCGTGCGCGCGCATGTCCTCGCGCGTGCGACTGGCCGCGAACCAGAACGCCATCGCCGCGACGAGCGCACCCGCGAGCACCGTCCAGAGCACCGCCGCGTACCCGCCGAGATTCCAAACCAAAGCGGCCCCGAATGGCGCTGCCGCCCTGGCGATGTTGGATGGGAACGCCAGCGCGCCGTTGATGGCTCCATAGCCTTCGCGCCACATCAAGTCGGGCACGACGGTTCCGCGCACGATGGTCAGAATGCCGTTGCCGACGCCGTAGAGCATCGCGAAGACGAACAGCATTTCTACCGACTGCGGAAATGCGATCAGCAACAAGACCGCGGTCGGAAGCGCGAGCACGGCGATCCGGCCCGCGACGGCCGACGAGAACCCTCCGGGAATCGCCAACAAGACCACCCGCCCCGCGACTTGTCCCGGACCGATCACCGCGTAGGCTCCGACGATCGTCGCGGCGGAAATGCCGCGCTCCGTCAGCAGCGGGATCAAGTGAAATGTGAGCGCCGTGAAGGTCGCATAGTACGCGGTAAAGGACACCGCCAGGCTCCAGAACACCGGATGGCGCAGCGCACGGCGCATGATCTTTTGCTCGGCATCCCTGGCCTCCGCTGACGGTGCGACACTTTCCGGGCGCGAATGACCCCAACCCCGCAGGAGCAGGCCGTGGATCGGCACCGCGATCAGCAGATTGGTGAGTGCGAGCGCGATCAGCGCGTGCCGCCAGCCGAGTCGCTCGATGAACAAGCTCGTGAGCGGAATATAGACCGTGCTCGCGAAGCCCCCTACCAAGGTGAGCGCAGTGATGCGGTTGCGAAAGTCCAGCGGGAAGCTGCGGGTGAGAACCACAAACACGGGCTCGTAGAGCGTCGCGCCCAGCACCATGCCGAGCCCGATCCAGATCGCGTAAAAGACCGGGAGGCTTGAGGTCTGCGACCAGAGGCACAGGAGCGCGGTTCCTAATGCGGAGCCGGCTGTCATGATCGCTCGGCCCCCGTGACCATCGATCCAGGAGCCGATCGGATAAGCCCCAGCGACAAAGCGCCGTTGAGGGCATCGCGGCCCCAACCGAGATCCCTTTCCATCGGCACCACGAACAGCGAAAAAGCGTAATAGAACGAGCCCCAGGAAACGAGCTGCGCCAGCGCCAGCCCCCAAACCAGGGTCCATCCGGCCTGTCTCATCGGTGCGCATAGCCCACGGGTTCGGCGCTCGGCAGCGAGCGGGCGCCATCGCCGAGCGCAAGTTGCATCTGCACCACGTCGACCCAGCGCCCGAATTTGAAGCCGACCGCCAGTTGGTGCCCGATGGTGCGAAAGCCGAGCCGTGTGTGGAGACGCAGCGACGCCTCGTTGGTGCTGTCGCCGATCACCGCCAGCATCTGCCGATACCCCAATGCCGTGCATTCGCGAATGAGGTCGCGCATGATCGTCATGCCGATCCCGCGGTTGACCCGCTCCGGCGCCACATAGATCGAATGCTCGATCGTGTAGCGATAAGCCGAACGCGGGCGATAGGCTCCCGCATAAGCATAACCGAGGATCTCTCCGTCGCTGCCCGCAGCGACCCGCCAGGGAAACTTGACCTCGCGCAGCTTGCGCAGACGCTCCCCCATCTCCGTCACTTCGGGCGGCACTTCCTCGAAGGTGTAGAAGCTGGTCTGCACATAGTGGGCGTAGATGCGCGAAATCTCGTGCATATCGTCATTGACGGCATCGCGGAGCTGAAATGTGGCTTCTAGAACCATGTCGGACCTCGAGCATTAGACAGTATCCTGCTAGTATGCTCAATCATTGCCAAAAGCCGAGCAAGCGAGTAAAAATAGCTACCTAGCAATAGTTTTTCTGTGGCTTGTTTGAGCAAACGTAATCTTCCGCCTCTTACGGGACTGCGCGCCTTCGAGGCGGCGGCGCGTCTTGGCAGCTTCGCGGCGGCGGCCAACGAACTCGGCGTCACCGCCGGCGCCATCAGCCAGAGCGTGCGGGGGCTCGAATCTCATCTGGGGATCGCACTTTTCGAGCGGCGTCCACAGGCTCTAGCGCCGACGCAGGCTGCGCGCACGCTGCTCCCGGTACTCACGGCGTCGCTGGACGCGATCGACTCAGCGGTTCAGACGTTGCGCGCACCCGCGATCACACCAGCTCCGCCGCTGCGCCTTGCTTCTCCCGCGGGGTTCGCCGCGCTCTGGCTGTTGCCCCGGCTGGATCGCTTCCATGCCGGGCATCGCGGCACAGTGGTCACACTCAGCGCAACCGAGCGGCTGGTCGAACCCGAGAGCGCCGGCGGGGAAGGAATGATCGATGCCTGCATCCGCTTTGGCCGCGCGGGATGGAGCGGCAGGCTCGGGTGCGACTTCCTGTTCGCGGATCATCGCATCCCCGTGTGCAGCGCCGACTATCTTCAAACGCATCCGATCTCGGATCGGCCGCTCGCGAACCACGTGCTCCTAGAAGCGCTTTCGGTGCGGGATGATTGGGCCGACTGGGCTCAATGGTCGGCCATGGACGCGACGGCGACACGCCGTCTCAGCTTCGGCGACGAGCGGCTCGCGGTGGACGCCGCGATCGGCGGAATGGGCATCGCACTCGCCGACCGAGCGCTCGCCGCCTCGGCGATCCGCGCGGGCCAATTGGTGGCGCCGTTCGAGCCCATGGAAATGGTTCGCGGGAGCGCCTGGTTCCTGGTGTATCCGGCCGACCGCGAGCGCTCCGACGGGATCGCCGCGTTTCGCTCCTGGCTGCAGACGGAGTGCGGGGGCGACATGCCCTGAATTTGGTCCCGGCTATGCGGGCAAAGCCAAATTGCCATCAAACATGGCGATCGCTAGGCTTCGCGCTCACCCTCTCTGAGAGCGAGGTGCGCCATGGCAGGGCCGATCGCGTTTACCGTCAATGGCAAGGCGCAGCACTCAGCCGCGGCACTGGAAACGCCGCTGCTCTACGTGTTGCGCAACGATCTCGAGCTCAATGGCGCGAAATTCGGCTGCGGCCTCGCGCAATGCGGCGCCTGCACGGTCATCGTCGACGGCGCCGCGATCCGCTCCTGCATCACGGCGATAGCGGATATCGAGGGGCGCGCCGTCACCACCATCGAAGGGCTGGGCACGCCGGAAAAGCCTCACCCTCTGCAAAAGGCATTCATCGATCAGCAGGCGGCGCAGTGCGGCTATTGCATCAACGGCATGGTCATGACCGCCAAGGCTTTCTTGGATCAAACACCGCACCCGAGCGAGGCACAGCTTCGTGACGCGCTCGCCGGCAATCTCTGCCGCTGCGGCACGCACACGCGCATCTTGCGCGCGATAGCGATCGCAGCGAAGGAGATGGCGCCATGACGGCACTGCTCACGCGTCGCGATTTCGCCAAGGCGGTCGGGGTCGTGATTGCCTTCTCGCTCGTGCCCGAATGGGCCGCGGCGCAAGGTACGACCCCCGCGGCCTTGCCGGGCAGCCTCAACAACAACCGCCGCCTCGATGCGTGGCTCCGCATCGATCCCGAAGGAACGGTCACCGTCTTCACCGGCAAGTGCGAGCTGGGCCAAGGCGCGCTGACGGCGCTGGCGCAAATCGCCGCCGACGAGCTGGACGTGGCATTCGCGCGTATCCGCATCATCGCCGCCGACACCTCGAGGACGCCCGACGAGGGCTTTACTTCCGGCAGCCAGTCCATGGAGTTCAGCGGCACAGCGATCCGATTCGCCGCCGCTCAGGCGCGCCGCATCCTGCTTGAGCTGGCGCAGCGGCAATTCGCGGGCGACGGTTCGACGTCAAATCTCACCGTGGCGGACGGCACGATCAGCGGACCCGGCGGCAAAACGGCCACGTATTGGGCGCTCGCGCGCGATGCGTCGTTTGCGGTCGAGGTCGATCCCAAGATTCCGACCAAGCCACCCGCGCAATACCGCGTGATCGGCCAGAGCATCCCACGCCTCGACATCCCCGCAAAACTCACGGGGAGGCCGATTTATGTGCAGGACATGCGCCTTCCCGGCATGCTGTTCGGGCGCGTCGTGCGGCCCCCGAGCTACGATGCGGCGCTAGAGGGCATCGATGAGGCGGCGGCTCGCAAGCTTCCGGGCGTGATCGCGGTGGTCCGCGACGGACGTTTTATCGGCGTCATCGCCGAACGCGAGGAGCAGGCGATCGCCGCGCGCGAGGCGCTGCGTACCTCCGCGCAATGGCGCCAGGGAAAGCCGCTGCCGGATTTCGACAAGATCAACGCTTACGTGAAATCGCTGCCGAGCGAAGATTTCGTGATCTCCGAGAAGGCCGGCCCCGCACCGGACTCCTCGGCCAAGGTTTTGACCGCCGAGTACACGCGGCCTTATGTCGCGCACGCCTCGATCGGTCCCTCCTGCGCCGTCGCTCAATTCACCGGAGACCGGCTTCAGGTTTGGTCGCATTGCCAAGGCGTGTTCCCGCTGCGCCGCGACCTCGCGCGCGCGCTGAAGATACCCTTGGACCACATCACCGTCGCGCAGGCGCAGGGCTCGGGCTGCTACGGCCACAATGGCGCCGACGACGTGGCGCTGGACGCGGCCTTGCTGGCGCGTGCCGCTGATGGCCGGCCGGTCAAGGTGCAGTGGATGCGCGACGACGAGTTCCACTGGGAGCCCTATGGCGCCGCAATGTCGATGCGTGCTCAAGCCGCGCTCGACGGAAACGGCCGTATCGTCGATTGGAGCTTCGACGTCTGGTCCAACACGCACAGCACGCGGCCCGGCGAGAAAGACGGGGTCAACCTTTTGGCCGCCTGGCATCTGGCGGAACCGATGGCGCCGGCCTCGCCGCCGATAATTCCGCAGCCCGCGGGCGGCGGCGACCGCAACGCAATCCCGCTCTATCGGTTTCCACGACAGAAGGTCACGCATCATTTCATCAGGGAGATGCCGCTGCGCGTCTCGGCGCTGCGCACTCTGGGCGCCCAAGCCAACGTATTCGCGATCGAATCCTTCATGGACGAGCTGGCGCGCGCGGCCGGCGCGGATCCCGTCGCCTTCCGCCTCGCCCACCTTGACGATCCCCGCGCCAAGGCGGTGATCGAGCTTGCGGCCAAGAACGCGAATTGGCTCGCGGGCGCCAAGGGCGGCGACGGCCGCGGGCGCGGCATCGGCTTCGCACAATACAAGAACCACGCGACCTACGTCGCGGTGATCGCGGATGTGGAGACCGATCGCAACAGCGGCGCCATCAAGGCGGTGAAGGCGACGGCTGCCGTCGATGCCGGTCAGATCGTCAGCCCCGACGGCCTCAAGAACCAGATGGAAGGCGGGATCATCCAGGGGACGAGCTGGACCCTCAAGGAACAGGTGCGATTCAACCCCGAAGGCATCGATGCCAAGGACTGGGAGACCTATCCGATCCTGAGGTTCCCCGAAGTGCCGGAGGTGGATGTGACCCCGATCAATCGGCCGGGCGAGCCCTGGCTCGGCGCCGGCGAAGCGATGCAGGGACCGACGAGCGCCGCCATCGCCAATGCGGTCGCGCACGCAAGCGGCGCCCGCATCCGCGACCTCCCGCTCACCGCGGACCGCTTCAAAAAGGCGGTGGGGTAGCGGGCCTTATTACGCCGCCCCCTTCCCGCCCTCGCGCGTCATGGCGGCGCCGGGCGCGTAGCCCGGTGCCACGTGCACATCGATCACGACGACGGCGCCGTTCCTGAGCGCGCGCACGCCGTCCTGGAGTGCCGCTGCAAGATCGGCGGCGTCCTCGACCGGGCCGATGCCGATAGCGCCTTGCGCTCGGGCCATTTGCGCGAGATCGGGCGCGGGCTCGGCGATGCGCTGGCCGACCCAGCGGTTCTCGACCGGGCGATTGCGCTGGCGCGCCATCCGCTCCTGATGCAGCTCATCATTGAAGAAGGAACGGTTGTTGGCGACGACGACCATCAGCGGAACCTTGTAGTGAACGGCTGTCCAGAGCGCGGTCGAGCTCATGAGGAAATCGCCGTCCCCGGTGATCGCGATCGGAAGGCGACCGCTGCCTTCGAGCGCCAGTGCCGCACCCACGGCGATGCCGGGTCCGGCCCCAATTCCGGCGCCGCCGTCGCCGCCGATGTAGTCGAGCGGATGGCGGAAATGCCAATAGCCGCCGTCCCATCCCAGAGGCAGATGCAACAGCGAGACCTTCTCGCCCCGGGTTGCTTCCTGCAAGCGCGCGGCAAGCGCTGCGATGGTGATCACGCCGCTCGCCGGCACGGCCGCAGCGCGCGCCGGCGTCGACGCCGGAAGCTCCCGACGTCCCGCCGGCAGAGCCGACACAAGCGCCGCCACCACCGCGTCCGGCTCGGCGGCGAGGCGGATATCGGTCGGCGGCAGGCCGAAATGATCGAAGCTCCAGCCATTGTGAAGCTGGTGATCGAGCGTCGCGTTGATGACGAAGGCTGGACATGTTCCGCCCGGCCAGACCGTGTTGAGCGTTCCCGCGAGATCGATCCAGTCGAGCGCGAGGATAGCGTCCGCCGTTTTGAGCCGTTCCGCCACCTCGGGCCGCAGGAAACCGCCGGGCGGGCCTGCGTGCAGCGGATGATCGGTCGGAAACGCCGCGCCCGCTTTGAGGTCCGTCACCACCAGCGCCGCGAGACGCTCGGCAAGTTTCACGCGCTCGCGCCATGCCGCCTCATCGCGCGTGGCGCGGCCGATCAGGATAGCGGGTTGGCGTGCGGCGGCGAGGCGCTTCGCCGCTTCAGCGATGGCGGCGGGATCAGGCACCGGCGCCGGCACCGGAGCGAAGCGGGCGACATCGGGCAGCGGCGTATCGGTGCGATACGGCATCTCCTGCAGCGCGCTGTCGAGCACCACATAGACCGGCGCACGCGGCGCCGATGTCGCGATCTGCATGGCGCGCAGCAAAGATTCTTCGGCGGCGGGGATCGAGGCCGGCTGGTCGTCCCACTTCACGTAGGGCCGCACGATCGCCGCCTGGTCGCGCGCCGTGTGAATCCAGTCGATCCAGGGCCGGCGCTTCACCGCATCGACCGGCCCGGTCGCACCCAAGATCAGCATCGGCACG
>Ga0335081_10019653_pt1 | contig 10923 bp, 11 predicted proteins | sample Lox_Sample_35_FD_206713 | JGI IMG/M metagenome (GOLD analysis project Ga0335081, IMG submission 206713) | Soil microbial communities from Loxahatchee National Wildlife Refuge, Florida, United States - Lox_Sample_3.5 | ecosystem: Environmental > Terrestrial > Soil > Wetlands | place: USA...
CGCGGCAACGGGCGCCGCACGAGGGGTTCCGGCGACGGTGGCCATCAGCACAGACCTCCCTTGAGTAGCGTCGACAGACACGAACGTAGGCTGTTGATGTCGGACCCCGGCTTGATCGAGCCCGGCGGATGCAGCGTCTGCTGGATCGCCAGCGTCACGTCCGAGTAGTAAGGCGTCTCAGGACGGTTGGTGGCATTCTCGAGTTGCTTCAGCAGAACCGCTGCGAACGGGTAACTCTTGATCACCGTCGGGTTGTGGTACGACGCGATCGTCACCGGCGGCAGGCCCTCGTTGATCGCCTCCTGGTTCTCCCAGTAGTACCGGGTCATGCACAGCGCCGCGGCGAGCGCCTGCTTGGGGTACAGGGTGTACGCGGAGACCCCGATGTTGGCGCCGCCGACCGACGACTTCCCGGGCACGCCGGGATAGACCGACGGATACGGGGCCCAGCCCGTGTTGTCCTGCACCTTCTTGGCCGTCGCACTCGTCGCCGCCGCAGTTCGGCCCGCGGCGTAGACGTACGGCCAGTTCAGCATGAAGGCCGCCCTGCCGGCCTGGAAGGCCAAGTCGCCCTGGTTCTCCTGGTTGGCTGCGAGCGACGGGTCGGCGCGGCCCGACGTAGCGACGTCCTTGAGGATGGTCGCGGCTACCACCGCCGGCTGGCCGAGCACCGGCTTGTCCGCCGCGCTGACCACCACTCCGCCCGCGGACGCGAGCACGCTGTTGAACCACACCGTGTAACCCTCGTACTGCGCCCCCTGCTCCTCGATCAGGCCTTCGCTGGCCGGGAGCTTCTGGGCGTCGGCGATTACCTGGGCCCACGTCGTCGGGGCCGGCTGATGAATCGACGCGAGCAGGTCCTTGCGGTACCAGAGCAGCTGTGCGTTGGTGTTCAGCGGGACCGCGTACAGCGTGCCCTTGTACTCGGCCGATTGCGCGGCGATTGAGAGGACGCCCTGGAGTGCCTCCTGCCGCGCCGCCCCGGTGATCGGCTTCAGCCAACCCGCGGCCGCGAACTCGGCGGTCCAGATCGTGTCCATGTTGAGCAGCGAGAAATCGGAGTCGTGCGCGGCAAGCCGCTGCACCGCGAGCTGCCGCGACGCGTCCGAGCTGTTCGCCTCGGGCGTGATCGAGATGTTGTAGCTACCGCCCGACTGCTTGCTGCACGTCTCCGCGGCCTTCACGTTCGTCCCGTTCGGGTCGAGCGGGCTGTAGTAGACGAGCGGCACCGGACCGTGTGTGACTTTGCCCGAGCCGCAGGCCGCGATCCAGAGCGCGCACAGGCCACCGATGGCGATCGCTGCCACGATTCGCACCAACCTACTTCCAGGCGAGCTCGCCGACGCTTGGCTCACAAGTTCCTCTCCTCACTCGGTCCTAGCCGGGCGCGTAGCGCCGCCGTGTTCTACCGCCGGGGAGATTTTGTGAATAGCTGCGTTCGGCTATGCCGGACTTTGGTGGGCCACTAGTGCAACTCTTTGAGGATCCGATGGACCATCGTGTCGTCATGCGACGACGGCGGCCGCACTTCCCCGAGGAGCCGCTCGACAATCTCCTCAGACCAGTCGTGCGTGGTCAACAGCAGATAGCGAAGCATCGCGATCGCAGGCCCCACGCCTCGATCAGCACCGAAAGCTCGGCGTAACGCCACTCATCGGAAAGCTGGATGCGGTCGCGCAGCGCCGCGGGCAGCGGGACGCGCTCCCGGAAGATTCGCTCGTGGCGCTTGATCGGGAGGTCGCCGAGCTTCAGATCGGCGCTGGCCCCGAGCGCCGTGCGGACTTCCTTGACATACGCGTCGACGTGACTGTCACCCATTGCTCTCGCCACTGACACGCGGTGGTGACCGTCCTCGACGAAGTGAAGTTCACCGACCCGGTACACGTCGATCGGCGGCATCGCCTCTCCGCGACGGCGCGCCGTGGCTATCCGCTCCCACCGGCCGCGCACGCCGCTCGACTTCGGCCGGAACTGACGGTCGAACTCTCCGCGGTGCCGGGCCACCGTCCCCACGATCGACTCGAGCGTGATCGACTGCAACCCGACGTCGTGCTGGCTGACCCGGCCGAGCGCCGCCACTACCTCCTCGAACGGCAGCATCGCGGACACGTCGTCGGGCTCGAAGCGAAGCCGCGCGGCGACCCGCGCGAGCGCGAGACGCCGGCGCTGCCGCGCGAAATCGGACTGGGCGTCCTGCTGAGGGAGGCCGGTGTCCTTCACTCGGGGTGTACCTTACGTTTATGTCGCGCGATTCGGTGGTTCTCGGAGCTCTGACCATCGATCCGACGAGCACGTCGGATCTGTATGAGCGCGTCGGCTACGCGGCGCTCGCCGAGGTCGGACTGATCTCCTACCACGCGTTCCGCGCCGAGCTCGAGCGGCTCGAGTCGACGGGAGCCGTGGCGAGTGAAACGGGATCGGACGGATCGACCATGTGGAGCCTCACCTCCGAATCGGCGGTGGAGGCCGGGTCCATACGCGACGACGAATGAGATGGTCGTCTTCGGCCTCGTCCACGGCGACGGATGGGAGCCACCCGATGAGGGATGGGAGCAGCCCGAGGACGAGACGCAGCCGCGCCGTCCATGGAGCTTCCGCCTGCCCTGGCGACCGCTGGCGTGGCTCGCGGTCTGGTGCTGGCTGATGGCGCTCGTGCCGGTGGTGACCAGCGACTTCGGCGGCCTGGCCGGCTTCGGCGTATTGATGCTCTCGGTGGCGCTCGCGTTCTGGAGGCTCGAGCGCTTCTGCGCGCGGCAGTACTGGGACGGGCTACGCGAATACAAGCTGTGAGCCTCGGCCCGCGCCCATAGTTCCGGCATTCTCGAACGGCGCTTGACCCCGCCGGAGGAGGGCTGACACACTCGCGCGCGCCCAATTCTCAGCGAGGAGAGACTCATGGACACGGCAACTCCGCATCGCACGTTGATCGTGGCGAACCTGACGGCCTCGACGCCATTCCTCCTCCAAGAGGTCAAACGCCTCGCGAACGAGCGCCCCACCAGGTTCAGCCTGCTGATCCCGAACGTTAACCAGGGGCAGGGGGCGGACTGGTCGGTCGCGACCGCGACGAAGCTCCTCGCGAGAGCGGCGGGCTCGGGCGTCGACGGGCACGTCGGCGGCCAGGATGCGTTCGAGTCGATCAAGGCGGAAATCGCCGGCGGCCAGTACGACGACATCCTGATCTCGACCCTTCCCAAGCGCCGGTCCGATTGGCTTCGCAAGGACCTTCCCACGCGGGTGGAAGCCCTCGGCCTCCCGGTCAGCGTGATCACGCCACCCGAGGAGCCGAGCCCGCTCCAGCAGTTCACCGAGACGTTCTCGGCCCGGGCATCCGAGTAAACCCACCGCCTCAAGCGGCTAGCGCGCGGTGCCGCATCGCCGCGGTGATCCGCGACGCCGCGGCCACCACCGCCCGCGCGTGGAGGTCGACGTTCGTCGATGAGAACTGGTCGAGCAAGTCCAGGCTGATCGCCGCCGCGACGTTTCCCTCGGCGTCGCGCACCGGGGCCGCTACGGTGCTCGACCACGACGTCTCCTCGGCGTGGTTGTGCGCCCAGCCATGCCGGCGAACCAGTTCGAGATCGAGCTCGAGCTCGTCCACCGAGGCGTGGCGGGTATGCACGAGCCCGTCGCCCCAGAGCGCCTCGACCTCCCGCCGGGGACGCGCCGCGAGCAGCACCTTGGAAGCGGCACTTCCGTCGAGCGGCGCCGCCGTTCCGGCCGCCGGGCCGGCGGCGTTCGCGTGGCGCGCGCTGTAGCGGCGGTCGATGTAAATGATCCGCCCGCAGTCCCAAGCCGCGAGGCTGACCGTGAGGCCCTGGCGCTCGGCGAGGTCGCGTACGACCGGCCGGGCATGCGCCTTCAGCTCGCTCGTTCGCAGCAGGACCGAGGCCAGGGTCACCGTCCGCCACCCCAGCCGGTAGCGACCGTGGCCGACGCGCTGGAGCAATCCGATCCCGGCGAGGCTGGCGAGCACGTCGTGGGCGAGGGACTTGCCGATTCCCAAGCGCTGCGCCGTGGCCGTCACCCCCCATTCCGGCTCGTCGGGGGTGAACAGATCGAGAACTGCACCCGCTCTCGCCAGCGTCCCTAGCATGGCCTCCTCCCCCCTCGCGGCCCGTTCATTCCAGACACCACTCGGCATCGATCCTGGCGCCCCGCGGATGCCCCGGACCCGCCCGCTCACACACTATGCGACGCGCGGCAAGCGGCACCGGGGTGGCGCACGGAAGCAGCGACGCAGCCGCGCCGGGGACGCTTATTGCCTGCTCCTCACCTCGTCCGGCCATTTCCCCGCAGACCTGGTTGTCAGATAATGGAACCGGTTCCACTATCGCAGGGTCGCGAGCTGGAGTCAAGAGGCAAAGCGCGAGCCCGAGTCACGGGCGAGCGTTGACTGCGGAGCTACGCTGATGCGTTGTGGATCCGGTTCCACCCAGGTCGCGGGACCGTGCCCCGACTATCCGGGACGTCGCTCGACACGCCAAGGTCGGCGTCGGGACGGTATCGCGCGTTTTGAACGACAGCCCGCTGGTCAGCGAGGACGCGCGACTGCGCGTTCACCGCACGATCAACGAGCTCGGCTATCGGCGCAGCTCGACGGCGCGCAGCCTTTCGCTCGGTCGCACGCAGATGATCGGCGTCGTCGCGCCGTTCTTCACGAGCGACTCGGTGCTCGAGCGGTTGCGCGGCGTCGTCGCAAAGCTCCGCGACCACGGCGACTACGATCTCGTGCTGTTCGACGTCGAGACGCTGACACAGCGCGCCGATGCGTTCCGGAGCTTCGCCCGGACCGACCGCGTCGACGGGCTGCTCGTGATGTCGCTGCGTCCGACCGACGAGGAGGTCGAGAGTCTGCGCCGGGAGGGTCTCCCGGTTGTGCTCGTGGATGTCGTCCACCCCGAGCTGCCCCGGATCGTGATCGACGATCTCCTGGGCGGCGCGCTGGCGACCGAGCACCTGCTGGCCAAAGGGCACACGGTGATCGGCTTCGTCGGGGACGAGGCGACGCCGTTCGGGTTCACCTCGAGCGATCGGCGCCGCAAGGGCATGGCGCTCGCGCTGCGGCGCGCCGGGATCAGTCGAAACGGCTCGCTCGAGTTGCTGGCGCCGCACGGGCGCGAGCACGCACGTACCTCGGCGGAGCAGCTCCTCGCCTTGACGGAGCGCCCGACGGCGATCTTCGCTGCCTCGGACGTGCAAGCGATGGGGGTGCTCGAAGCGGCGTGGGGCGCCGGCCTGCGCGTGCCCGAGGATCTCGCCGTGATCGGCTTCGATGACATCGAGGTGGCGGATGTCCTCGGCCTGACCACGGTGCGTCAGCCATTGCGCGAGACCGGCGCTCGTGGCGTCGAGCTCCTGCTGACCGCGATCGGCGGGGTCGGCGGCGAGCCGACCGAGGAGCTCGCGCCGCTCACGCTGATCGAGCGCCGGACGACCTGACGCACGGTCCCGCGTCGCTGGCATGCGTTCGCGATGCCCGAACGGCGCTGGGCGGCGCGCCGGGCGAGGGGTAGAAACACGGCGTGCCCCACTCGACGATTGTTCCGGTCGCCATGGATGAGTCAGAGCTCGCGGCGCTGACCGCGTCGCTGTCGCTCGAGCAGAAGGTGCGCCTCCTGACCGGCGCGGACTTCTGGTCACTGCACGCCGAGCCGGCGGTGGGGCTGCGCCGGCTGGTCGTATCCGACGGCCCGGCGGGGGTCCGCGGCGAACGCTGGGACGAGCGCGACCCGTCGGCCAACATCCCCTCGCCGACCGCATTGGCAGCGACATGGGACGAGGAGCTGGTCGAGGCCGTGGGCGGGCTGCTGGCCTCCGAGGCGCGGCGCAAGGGCGTCGACGTCGTGCTGGCGCCGACCGTCAACCTGCACCGCACGCCGTATGCCGGCCGGCACTTCGAATGCTTCAGCGAGGATCCGCTGCTTACCGCGCGAATCGGGGTCAGCTACGTGTGCGGTCTGCAGGACGGTGGCGTGGGCGCGACGGTCAAGCACTTCATCGCCAACGACTCCGAGACCGAGCGGATGACCCTCGACGCCCGGATCGACGAGCGAACGCTGCGCGAGCTGTATCTGGCGCCATTCGAGGCGATCGTCCGCGAGGCCGGCGCCTGGTCGGTGATGGCGTCCTACAACAGGGTCAATGGCGAGTCGATGACCGAGAGCTCCCTGCTGCGCGGGATCCTCCACGACGAGTTCTCCTTTGACGGGGTGGTGATGTCCGACTGGTTCGGCACACGCTCGACCCTGCCGTCGGCCCGCGCGGCGCTCGACCTCGTCATGCCCGGCCCGGGCGGACCGTGGGGTGTCGCACTTCTGGAGGCGGTGCGGGCGGGCCGCGTGGATCCCGCGACCATCGACGACAAGGTCATGCGGATCCTCCGGCTCGCCGCTCGAGTCGGTGCGCTCGGGGACGCCGCCGCGCCTCCCCCACCTTCCTACGACTACGACAATGTCGCCGCGGTACTACGCCGCACCGCGTCGGCGAGCTGCGTGCTGGCGCAGAACGACCGCGGTCTCCTCCCGCTCGAGCTCGACGGGGCTGAGCGGATCGCGGTCATCGGGCCGGGCGCAGCCGCAGCTCGGACCCTCGGCGGCGGCAGCGCAACGGTCTTCCCACCGTACACGGTGTCGCCGCTCGAGGGTCTCAGAGCCGCGCTCGGCCAGGACGTCGAGATCGTCCACCGCCTCGGCGTGCGGGCGGGCGCCCGGATACCGGTGGCCGACATCTCGTGGCTCCGCGTGCCCGGCGGCGACGAGCAAGGGGTCGAGGTTCGGTTCCTCGCCTCCGACGGAGCGTTGCTGGCTAGCGAGCGCAGGCGCGGCTGCTCGTTCACCTGGCTCGGCTCGCTCGGCCACGACGCGGCGGTCGCACGGGTCGAGGTCCACGCCGTCCTGCGCGCCACCGAAGCCGGCAAGTACACGATCGGCGGGTCGGGCCTCGGGCGCCACCGGCTCACCGTCGACGGCGTGCTCGCATTCGACGAGGAGCTCACGCTCCGTCCGGGTGCTGACATCGTCGAGGGCATCATGGTGCCCCCGCAGGCCGCCCACGACGTCCGGCTCGGCGCGGGCGAGGAGACGCGAATCGTGCTCGCCCACGACGTCGGATCACCTGGCAACGGACCCGCGCCCCCAGGAGCGAGCTTCCAGCTGAACCTCGCCCCGCCCTACGCCGGGGACGATCAGGAAATCGAAAGCGCTGTCGTGGCCGCCAGCGCCGCCGACGCGGTCGTGCTCGTCGTCGGGACGACCGAGGAGGTCGAAAGCGAGGGGTTCGACCGTCGCACCCTGTCGCTCCCCGGCCGCCAGGACGAGCTGGTGCGACGGGTCGCGGCCGCGAACCCGCGGACGATCGTGGTCGTCAACGCCGGCGCTCCGGTGCTCATGCCATGGGCGCAGAACGTCGCCGCGGTGCTGCTCGCGTGGTTCCCAGGCCAGGAGTTCGGGAATGCCCTGGCCGACGTTTTGCTCGGGCGCTCTGAACCCGGCGGCCGGCTGCCCACGACATGGCCGGCGACCGAGACCGGTCTCCCGTCGACGGAGCCGATCCACGGCGTGTTTCGCTACGAGGAAGGCTTGTCGGTCGGATACCGCGACGAGGCCCGGTGCCGCGACGCGCAGTTTCCCTTCGGGCATGGCCTCGGCTACTCGGCATGGGAGTACGAGTCGATCGAGGCGCCCCCGCGGGCGCCCGGAGGCGCGGCGGCGCGAGTAACGGTCGCGGTTCGGAACACCGGGCGCCGCCCGAGCCGGGAGGTCGTCCAGCTGTATGCCAGCCGCCCGGACAGCGCGGTCGCGCGGCCCGTGCGATGGCTCGTCGGGTTTGCGATCGTGCAGGCCGAGCCGGGTGAGCTCGTGGCCGCGAAGATCCTCGTTCCCCCGCGCGCGTTCGCGCACTGGTGCATGAAGGAGCACCGGTGGGTCGTCGAGCCCGGCACGTTCGAGCTCGCCGCCGGTTCCTCCTCCGCGGTACTGCCTCTCTCGACCTCGGTCGCGCTGGCATGACTGACGTCGGAGCCAGCCGCAACGGACGTCCCTGGTGGCGGAGCGCGGTCATCTACCAGGTCTATATCCGCAGCTTCGCGGACGGGGACGGCGACGGCATCGGCGACATCCAGGGGCTGCGCTCGCGCCTGGACTACCTCGCCGGGCTCGGCATCGACGCACTGTGGATCACCCCTTGGTATCCGTCGCCGATGAAGGACGGGGGTTACGACGTGGCGGACCTGCGCGGAATCGAGCCCGTGTTCGGCACGGTCGCCGATGCCGAGGCGATGATCGGCGAGGCCCACGCCCGCGGTCTGCGAATCCTGCTCGACATCGTCCCGAACCACTTCTCCGATCAGCACCCCTGGTTCCAGGAAGCGCTCACCGCCGCGCCGGGATCGGCCGAACGCGCGCGCTTCATCTTTCGCGACGGCCGGGGGCCGGACGGGCGTGAGCCACCGAACGACTGGACGAGCAACTTTGGCGGGCCCGCCTGGACCCGCGTCACCGGGGCCGACGGCCGGCCTGGACAGTGGTACTTGCATCTGTTCACGCCCGAGCAACCCGACGTCGACTGGACCAACCCCGACGTGCAGGAGGAGTTCGCCCAGACGATGCAGTTCTGGTTCGGGCTCGGGGTCGACGGCTTCCGCATCGACGTCGCCCACGGCCTGGCCAAGGCCGAGGGGCTTCCCGATGTCGGCTCGACGGTTTGGCCACCGGTCGGCCACGAGATAGTGGACCATCCTCACTGGGATCGAGACGAGGTTCACGACATCTACCGCTCGTGGCGCTCGCTGGCCGACGCCTACGAGGACCCGCGCGTGTTCGTGGCCGAGGCATGGGTCCACCATCCCGAGCGCCTCGCGCAGTACGTGCGCGACGACGAGTTGCACACCGCGTTCAACTTCGACTTCCTGCTCGCCCCCTGGCTGGCCGAGCCGATGCGCGACTCGATCGTCGCCGCGCTGGCCGCCCACGAGGCGGTCGGGGCGCCCCCCACCTGGGTCCTGTCCAATCACGACACGGTCAGGGAGGTGTCCCGCTACGCCCGTCCCCAGGGTGTCCGGCCTCTGCGCAAGCTCACCGACCTCGCCGATCTACCGGCCGATTTCGCCGTCGGCCGCCGGCGCGCCCGAGCCGCGGCATTGTTGATGCTGGCGCTGCCGGGGGGCGCGTACGTGTACCAGGGCGAGGAGCTCGGTCTGGACGAGGTCGAGGACCTGCCCGAGGACGTCCTCCAGGACCCCGGATGGGAGCAGTCCGGTCGCACCGAGCGCGGTCGCGACGGCTGCCGGGTGCCGATCCCGTGGTCGTGCCTCGAGGCGCCCTTCGGCTTCAGCCCGCGGGACGCGGCCGCGCCCCCGTGGCTACCGCAACCCTTTGCCTGGCGCGAGCTCACCGTCGAAGCGCAGACGGGCGACGAGGAGTCGATGCTCGAGCTCTACCGGCGTGCCCTGGAGCTTCGTCGCGCGCATCCGGCCCTCGGGGACGGGACGCTCACGTGGATCGAGGCGCCCGAGGGGGCGCTGGCGTTCGCCCGCGAGCCAGGATTCACCTGCATCGTCAACTTCGCCGGTGACCCCGTGCCGCTGCCGGTGGGCGCCGAGGTGCTGATCGCGAGCTCGTCGCTCGCCGATGACGGCCGGCTTCCGGCCGACACCGCGGTGTGGCTCGTCATCTGATGCGCGAAGGTCAGCCCCCGAGCGCTCTCACATGCTCGGCGAGCCCGGCGATGTCCACCGGCGCTGTGGTGTCGACCTCGATCAGTGGCCCGAGCCCGAGCGGCGTCAGGTGGTGCTCGTTCCAGAGCTCTTCTGGCGGGCGCTCGTCGTCGAGATGTCCGGTGTGCCGGGTGGCGCTCCGGGCCTGGTAGCGCTGCTGCGCGACCTCTCGTGGGCAGCGGCAGCGCACCTCGACGACCACCCCGTCGAGCCGGGTCAGGTGGGGGACGGTGTAGGGATAGAACGTGCTGTCGAGCACCGCGCCCAGCGCCGACTTCGCCAGTGCGAGCATCGCCATCACCGCCGCGCGGCCGAGGCGCCGGCTGTCCTCGACGGTTGCCGGCGGCCCGAGCACGCCCATCAGCGCGTCCTTGATCTCATCCTTGGCGAGCAGCGGCAGCCCGAGCTCTTGTGCGAGAGGCACGGCCAGCGAGCTCTTGCCGGATCCGGGCGGTCCCGCGACCAGCACGAACGGCGGCCCCGACGCCGCCAGGGCTAGTACCCCTGCTGGGTGCTGGTGTAGCCCTGCGGGCCGGTGCTCGTGGTGCTGGTCTTCGGGGTGCTCGTCGTCTTCGGGGGCGCGACAACGGGCTTGGGCGGCGTGGTCGTAGGCGCGGGAGCAGAGGTCGTGGTATGCGGCGCCACCGATGTGGTCACGGGCGGAGGAGCACTCGACGTGTGCGTCGACGATGTAGTCGCCGCCGGCTTGTGCACCGCCGCCTTGTGGTGATGCACCGCCTTATGGGCCGTCGTCTTGGTGGTCGACGTCGTCGTGGTCGTGGATGACGAGGTCGCGGGGGTGGACGCCGCCGCATTCGAGCTCGTCTGCGAGGCCGAGCCGCCGCCGCAGCCCGAAATTGCCAACCCGGCGACGATCATGCTCAGCAACGCTTTCTTCATAAACGCGACTCCCGTTCGCTCGGAGTGTTCAGCTTTCAGGTTACAAGACACCCCCGGCGCCGAAACGTTTCGCCGCCGGCGCGCGTTGGACCGGGCACCCCGTTTGCCCGTTCCGCCGCACCCTCAGGGTAAGGTATCGATGCGGATGGATCCATCTGAAACCTCGTCCGCGCCCCGGGACGCCGACGACGCGGCTGCCGGCAGGGCAGCGGTAGTCGACAGCGCCGCTGTCCCCGACGGGGGCGTCGAGAGCCCGCGGATAAGCGCCGAGGGCCCACGCGCGCGTCCGCTCCGGTTCTCGTGGGGAT
>Ga0335081_10019654_pt1 | contig 10923 bp, 10 predicted proteins | sample Lox_Sample_35_FD_206713 | JGI IMG/M metagenome (GOLD analysis project Ga0335081, IMG submission 206713) | Soil microbial communities from Loxahatchee National Wildlife Refuge, Florida, United States - Lox_Sample_3.5 | ecosystem: Environmental > Terrestrial > Soil > Wetlands | place: USA...
GCTGCCGGTGCTGGTGGTGGCCCGGACGGGACTCGGAACGGTGAACCACACCGCCCTCACCTGTGAAGCTCTCCGCACGCGGCACCTTCTGGTGCACGGAATCGTTCTCAATCGGCCGTCCGGCGGCACGGACCCGTCCGAACCGTACAACGCCGCCGAAATCGAGCGGTTGACAGGGGCGTCGGTCCTCTCTTCGCTCCCCTTCGTGCCCGATATCAACCTGCGCGAACGGCTGTTCGCGCAGGAACTCGCCCAGAAGGTGCAGTTCTAAGTGGTGGGGCTTCCGGTCCAAGAATGGCTGCCAAAAAATGGACCGCTCGCAGAATCGATCGTAGGTGATCGCCGCGTGAATGTTTTCGATCTTTCCCTCTGCGTGGAGGGTCGCAGGGCGCTTCAAGGGATTGTCGCGACTCGCGGCCTCGATTTCTTCTGGAAGGCGCCCTCGGACCGGGCCCTCCGCCTCGACGATCGCCGCATCGCCTGGGTGGTGGAGGTGGCGCGGCGCCGAACCAGTCGACATCGCCGCGATCGCGCTGCGCTCGCACGCACCCACCGCTTGCTCAGACGCGAGCTCATCTGCCGTCTCGCCCAAACGATGGTCGAGTGCGGACTATGAGCCCCGACCGGGGCCTCGTTGCCTGGTTTTCAGTTCCATTGCTGGCCGTCCCCACTGGCACCGCTCTTCGGTGTCACAGGGCCGCCGGCCGAGGCACCGGAAGTCGAGCCGCTTCCCGCTGCGACGGCCGCATCGAGCGAGCAGCACCTGCGTGGGATTCCTCACCCCCACGCGCCCTGCGCGAGAGCGGGTCGCCCGTCGAAGAGAGTTGCGCGCGCACCCGAACGCATGAAACGGTCCGGCAAGGGGGAGTTTCTTAGGAGGCAAACACGGCCGCGAGGCCGGAGACGTCGTAGCCGCAAGGCGAGGGCTCCGGAGGGCTCACCTCTACCTCTCAGAACCCCCGGGATTCATCCCTGCGGAGGTTTGGTGCGACGCGCGCGACTTCGCGACGAACCTGAGCCGGAGATCGACGAGGAGGCTCTCGAGAAGGCGAGCCTCCTCCTCGGTCAAGTTTCCTTTCGTCTTCTCCTGGAGCATCCCGATGATGTCGATCGTCTGCTTGGCAAGCTCCAGGTTGGTCACGGATTGTCCGGACTCCGGGTGCGGGGCATCGCCCAGATGAACGATCACCGAGGAACCGAGCGAAAGGCAGAACGTGTAGAAGTCGATCGACGCGGACGGTCCGTCGCCCGTCATATGGCCTCCCTTCACCAGTCAAGATCGAACGCGATGCGCTCGGCGGCGTAGCCGCGCTGGACCAAAAGGACGAGCTGCCCCGAGCGCCGCGCCTTGGCCGCGAGCCTGCGAAACTCGGCCACCGTGGACAGCTCGCGCGAGTTGATTTCCCGGATGAGATCGCCGGGGGCCATGCCCGCCCGCGCCGCCGGGCTGCCGCGCCGGATCGTCTTGGCCATCAAGTACTGGTCGCCTCCCATGCTCGCTTCCGCAACCTCTATTCCGGTACGGCGCGCGACCAGGTCCGCGAGCCTATCGGGCGATAGTTCGACTGTCCGCAAGGCCAGGTCGACATGCTCCCTTCGCCGCAGCACCTGGACCTTGACCGTGCCGCCGACGGGCAAGTCGCGGACACGAAAGTGGTACTCCTCGGCTCCCTCCACCGGCTGCCCACCCACAGACTCGACCACATCACCCCGCTTGAACCCGGCCAATTCCGCCGGCGAGTTGGGCTCCACACCCACCACCACCACTCCGTGCGAGCCCCTGTTCCCTTCTCCGGACGGGGGCGACTCCTTCACCTCGAGTCCGGTGTACCCCTCGCGCACCTCGCCGTGCTGGATCAGATCTTCGGCGATCCGCCTCGCCCGATCGATTGGAATGGCAAACCCGATTCCGGCGCTGCGTTCGCCCAAGATGGCCGTATTCACGCCAACGAGTTGCCCCTCGATGTTGAGGAGCGGGCCGCCGGAGTTGCCAGGATTGATGGAGGCATCGGTCTGAATGAAGTCGAACAGAGTCCGGTTCTCTGCCTTGAAGTTGCGGTGCACCGCGGAGACGACCCCGGTCGTGACCGTGTTCGCGAGACCGAATGGATTCCCGATGGCGATGACGGTCTCCCCGATGAGGAGGTCATCGGACCGCCCCGCCGGCACAAACGGCGTCCGCTCTCGCGTTTCCAGCTTCAGCACCGCCAGATCCGACGACGGGTCGGTCCCGATCACCTTGGCGCCGAGCTCCCGCCCGTCCACGAGCTGCACCCGCAAGCGGGTGCCCCGCTCCACCACGTGGTTGTTCGTGAGCACGTAGCCCTCGGGCGCCACGATGACCCCCGAGCCGAGCGAGGTCACTTGATATCCTCGATGGTAACGCGGCCGCTCGAAGATGTCGCCGAACAGCAGCTCTGCCCAGTCGCCGCCTTGCGACGGAACTCGAACGCGAACCAGCTCCTCGGCGGCGACGTTGACAACCGCACCGCGCACGCGCTCCACCGCCGTCACGACCGGTGTCCGCCGAGCAGCGGCGTTTGAGGGAGGGGCCCCAGGGAGGGCCCCTGCCCATGCGCCACGCGGGATGGCCGCAAGCATGGCCAAAAGAGCCAGGGTCGAGCCGGGCGGCAGCGGCACGAGCGAGGCAATGCGCTCGGGGATGCGCATGGAAAGTCGGCTGGCTCGGCGCTCAGGACCCCGGCGGCTGTGTTGGTTCGGTCTCCGGGGCGCCCGCATCGGCGGCCTCTTCTGGCTCATCGAGGTCGTCACCCTCGAGAGCAGATTCGACGGGCAGCGCCTGTTCGGCCCGGTCCGGCAGCGCTTTGAGGTACTTCTCGTAGTCCTTCTGATCGAGCCGGTTCTTCCTGAGGTAACGGTGCGCCACCCGCTTGTCGACGAGCTTCAGATCGATTTCGTCCGCCATGGTCACCTTAGCTATGCAAGGAAAGGGCCGGAAAAATATGCTTCCGCTTGCTGTCGCGTCAAGCGCGTGTTACCGACGAGCGCTAATCCTCCTCCCGGATATGTTCGGTGGATTCTAAGAGGTGGAGCTGATGCTCGCGCATCATCTCGTCGGTCGTTCTCCGGAGCCCTCGCCTTGCGGCCACGCCGCTATCGACGTCTCCGGCTCAACCGATGTCGCCTCTCTTCGACGGGCAACCCGCTCCGGGGCACCGAAGCACCTGGGGATGAGGGAGCCCCACCCCGCTCACCGCATCGTCCTGCTCGCCCGATCCCTCCCGTCGCACGAGCGGTTTCGCACCCGGCCAGGCCACCGCAACCTGACAGGCACCGAGCGTGTCTTCAGTTCTCGAAGAGCTTCTCGGCGTCAGTCTACCACGAACGTCCGACACGCCCGGGAGCCGCTGTTCCTCCCGACGCCTGAAGCCGTGGGCTTCCTGGCGGGGTCCGGGTGAGTTCGGGGCGCCGACAGACCCGCAGCGACCGGCTGGCACGGCTCTGCGGCCTCTACGCCATCGTGGGCGACGATGAGCCGGTAGCGCGAGCCGAAGCTGTCGTGACGGGCGGTGCCCGCGTGCTTCAGCTGCGCATGAAGCGCTCGCCTGCAGGCCTCCTGCTCGACACTGCTCGACGCATCGTTGCACTGGCGCGGGAACGCGCGCTCGTCATCGTGAACGACCGGCCCGACGTGGCGCTGCTTTCTGGCGCGGACGGCGTGCACCTCGGAGAGGAGGACCTTCCTGCGAAGGAGGCGCGCGCCCTGTTGGGAGAGGAGCTCCTGGTGGGCGCCACTGCCCGCACCGCCGACGACGCCCTGGCCGCACTCGCGAACGGAGCCGACCACATCGGCTACGGTCCCGTCTTTGCGAGCGAGACCAAGAAGCTCGCGGCCCCTCCTCGGGGACTCAAGGCGCTCGCCGCCGCCTGCCAGGCCATCCCGGCACCGGTGATCGCCATCGGCGGTATCACGCTCGAAACGATCGGCGCGGTGGCGGAGGCAGGCGCCAGAGCGGCGGCGGTGATCGGGGACCTGCTCGAACGAGGCGATCCCAGGGCCCGCGCCGAGGCGCTCTCATCAGCCTTCGCGCGGGGTGCGCGATCCGCCGGGACACCGAGGCCATGAGACGGCCTGCCATCGGGCTCACCCTCGACATCGACGAATCCGGACGAGAGTACAGGCTCGGCTGCGCCTACGCCGATGCGGTCCTGTCCGCGGGTGGCCTGCCGGTGCCCATCGCACATGGCCACCACGCGTCGGATGCCTACCTCGCCCTCTGCCACGGGATCGTCATTACCGGCGGCCATTTCGACATCGCGCCGGAACGCTACGGCGAGCCGCGGCGAGCCGGTTGTGGACAGGAGAAACCGGGGCGCACCGCCCTCGAATGGGACATCTGTGAGGGGGCGTTGGCGAGCGGAATCCCGCTCCTCGGCGTGTGCGGCGGAATGCAGCTCATGAACGTCGTGCGGGGGGGAACCCTCTACCAGGACCTGGAGGGAGACCTCGGCGCGCGTGGGCACGAACAGCCCCCGCCCAGGGATGTGCCGGCCCACCTCGCCCAGATCGAGCCCGGCTCGATTCTCGCTCGCCTTGTGGGTTGCGAGCCGCTACCGGTCAATTCCTCGCACCACCAGGCGGTGCGCGTCGCGGGCACAGGCGTCTGCGTCTGCGCCCGCGCTTCGGACGGCGTCATCGAGGGGATCGAGCTTCCTGAGCACCCCTTCGCAGTGGGAGTTCAGTGGCATCCCGAACGCCTCGTAGAGCGCGAGCCACGGCACCAGGGTCTGTGGCGCGGACTCATCGAAGCGGCGCAGGAGCGGCGGCGGTGAACCGGCCTGCCGTGCTCGTCGCCGCCGGCCTCGATCCGACCGGCGGCGCTGGGCTCGCCGCAGATATCGAGGCGCTCCTCGCGATCGGGACGCGCCCGTTACCCGTCGCGACGGCGCTCACCGTGCAGGGTCGGGCGGGAGCAATCCGCTACCGATCCGTTTCGGCGCAGCTCTTGCTCGACCAGATCGAGGGCCTGTTTCGCGGCCGCGGCTATCGCCCGGCGGCCGTGAAGATCGGCATGCTGGGAAGCGGCGCCAATGCCTTGGTTCTCGCCCGGGTCGCCCAGGGTCGGCACCTGTCCGGCCTGCCGCTCGTGGTCGATCCGGTGCTGGCAGCCTCCTCGGGACTTGCGCTTTTCGAGGACACGCGCGGTCGCGGGGCGGCCACCGTGCTCGCGCCGCTCCTCTCCCTGGCCACGGTGGTGACACCGAACCGGCTCGAGCTGGCCGTGCTCGCCGGCAAGCGGCAAGGCTCCCTCCTCTCGGACGACGACGCGGTCGAGGCCGCGCGCCGCTTGCCCTGCCCATCCGTGCTGGTGAAGGGCGGGCATCGGCGCGGCGCGCCGGTGGACCTCCTCGTGCGAGGCCACGAGGTGCTCCGCTTCACAGGCCAGCGTCGGCGCGGCACCGCGCGCGGCACCGGGTGCCGCCTCGCGAGCGCGCTCGCCGGCCTTCTCGCTCAGGGCGCACGGCTCGAAGAGGCAGTGCGGGGTGCCAAGGCCCTGGTCGAGCGCTACCTCGACGGCGAGCTGGGGCCCCTGGAAGCCAATGGGCTCGAGAACACCGCGGGCGGGGGGGGCCCTCGTCGAGCGCCCGCCTTGCGAGCCGGGGCCCGGACCATCAGCTCCCGCGCTGCTTCTCCGCGAAGAAGGTATTCGCCTTGAAGAAGACGAGTTCGACGATTCCGGTCGGACCCTGGCGCTGCTTCGCGACGTGGAGCTCGACCTCCTGCACGTCCGCCTTGTGAAGGCCCTCGCCGTCCCTCTCTTCGCCCGGCCGATGGAGAAACATGACCACGTCGGCATCCTGCTCGATGGCCCCCGACTCTCGCAGATCCGAGAGCATGGGCGGCTCCCCCTTTCGCTTCTCCACGCCGCGGTTCAACTGGGAGAGGGCGAGGATGGGGACCTCGAGCTCCTTGGCCAGGCTCTTCAGCGAACGGCTGATGACGGCGATCTCCTGCTCGCGCGACTGCGCCCCAGGCGCATTCATGAGCTGGAGGTAGTCGACGATGACGAGATCCAGACCACCATCGCGCTTGATCTTGCGGCACTTGGAGCGAAGCTCGAGCGGCGTCAGCACGAAGTTGTCGTCGAGCCAGATGCGCGAGCGGCCGATCCGGTCCCCGTGCGACATGATGCGATCCCAGTCGCTCTGCTGCAGGAGGCCCTGGGTCATGCGCCAGAAGTCGAGCTTCGCCTCGGCGGCCAGGATGCGCATCGCGAGCTGCTCGGAGGGCATCTCGAGCGAGAAGATGGCGACGCGCTTCTGCGACCTGATGGCGGCGTGGCTTCCGATATTGAGCGCCAGGGCGGTCTTGCCGACCGAGGGACGCGCTGCGAGAACGATGAGCGCGCCCGGTTGCAGGCCGAGAAGCTTCTGATCGAGCGCGTGGATACCGGTGGGCACGCCGGTGAGCGTGCTCGTCCCGGCCCGGACGCGGGCCTGGATGGCATCGATGCTCTCGATGGCCTTGAGCATCGGCTCATGGATGAGGCGCAGCGTCTCGACGGAGCCCCCTTGCGCGGCGGCGAAGATCTCCTGCTGCGCGCTCTCGAGGTACTCTCCCACGCTGGCCCCTGCCTCGTACCCGCGGGCAAGCACCGCCTGCGCGACGAGCTGCACCCGACGCACGCGCGCCAGCTCCGCCACGACGCTTGCATAGTGGCGGACGTTGGCGGCAGTGCCGAGGCCCTTCGCGAGCGCGAACGGCAGATCGCGAGGAACGACCGCGCCGAGCAGTCCTTTGGCCTCGAGCCGCTGGTGCAGCAGCACCGGGTCGACGACGTGCTTCTCTTGGACCAGCTCGGCACAGGTCGCGAAGACCAGCTGATGGGCGTGAAGGTAGAAGTCCTCGGCCTTGAGCCGATCGGCCACGAGATCGAAGGCGCTCTCCTCGATGAGCAGCGCGCCGAGCACCGCCTGCTCCGCCTCGAGGTTGTGGGGCAACTCGCGCGCCGCACGCATCTGCAGAGCGGGCACCGCGGCGCTTCGCCGAAGCAGTTCCGATTCACTCATCGCGGGCGGATGTTAGCAGCCCAGGACCACCATCAGCAGGTGAATGGAGCGCGAATTGACCGTGAAAATGTGCGTTTCTTCAGCGAAAACTGGTGTGAATGGCTCGGCGGGGATACTCCTTCGGCCGCTCCCCTTCGCGTGTGGCAAGACCCGCGCAACCCCAAAGAGCGTGGCGCCTGCAAGGCCGTGATCCACGGCTGGCTCCCCGCCCCGGGGCGGTCCGCCGGCGCGGCGGTCCGGGTGCGGACCGGTGACCGCAACGACCCGATCCATTTCCAAAGACTCCTCTGCCCAGACCCGCTACCGAGAGCACGCCCGAGCCCTTGCGGATGGCCGAGGAACCGGCGGGTTGGTGACGCCCGTATTCCCCGAGACCGCATCCGGCGTGCTCGGGACTGGCGGCGCCATCTCACCCGTCGCAGGGGGCTGAGGGCAGACCTGACGTGCGCGGCTTGGCGACCTCACGAAGGGAGGTCGGGCAGTGTGAGCCGATCGAGAGACCGTGGCGCGGTCCTTCACTATTAGGCAACAACAGGAGACTTGACAGAACAAGCGGTTGGCTGTTCGTGTGCCTCCACGCCCCGGGAGGCATGAGGCGAAGGGCACACACACCATGCTGCTTGCCGCCGACTGGCGGCCGCTCGCGGTTGCATCCACTCGACCCGCCGCGACCGCGCTGTGTGCTGGGTTTCTCCTCCAGTTGCGTGTTGCCCCGTGGCACGGCCTTCGCGCGAAGGGTGACCTTGGGAGTGGGCTCAGGCAAGCCGGCAACCGAGAGAGCTTCCTACCTGTCACTCGATGTGGTGCGGGCAGGTCTTCGGCGGATCCGGGGACCTTCGGTGCGTGAACGGCCCTTGTCCGTCGTTGTGGCACGAGCTGCCAGCAGAAGGGCCCGTCCCTGTCTCGAAGGAACCCAGGATCGCTGTCCACGGGAGGCGCGCCAGTGAAGACCCGGCGCAGCCAGGAGATCTGGAGCGCTCCATGCTTGCCGAGGCGGCGCAATTGCGTGGAGCGCGCCGAATGAGGCGCCCTCCGTTCGGCCCCGTCCACCCACACCGGCGACTCAAGTGCGCCGAAACCAAATGGCGCAATCGGGTCGGTGTCGCCGACAGCGCGAGCGGCGAGTGGGGGCAGGCGGCCAGCCCATCTTCCACGGCTTCCTGCCGGGTCTTATCGCAATGAACTACGCCTGGAGGCCCAGGTCGGAGAGCTTCGACACCAACCCGGCCTTCGTGATCGGCTTGATGAGGTAGGCATCGCACTCCGAGCGGAAGGCGTGCATGATGTTGTGCCGGTCGCTGGAGGCCGTCGTCATGATGACCTTGACGCGATCGAGGCCGCCCAGACCCGCTGCCCTCTCTGCCTCGCGGATCTGCTTGAGCACGGAATGCCCGTCCATCGTGGGCAGGGAAATATCGAGGCAGACCAGGTCGTAGGGAGTTCCACGCTTCAGCGCGTCCGCGAACGCCTGCAGCGCCTCCTTTCCATCCATGGCCGTGTCGCAGGAGCCCAGTGGGGCCAGGTAAGCATTGAGGATCTTCCGGCTCGTGAACTCGTCTTCCACGATCAGGGTGTGAAGCATGAAAAAGGACCTCGCAGGCCAGCGTTCATCGCATCGTGCCAGAGAAGCAGTGTACCCGAACACATCATCTTCCCCGAATGTCCCCGTATCGTCATCCGTCCAAGTCGTCGGATGTGATCAGCGCGGGTCGGATCATCCGGCGGCTCCCACAGAATGCCTGGGACCCCGACGAGGGGATCCGCCTTGCAATTCTGGATCCGCAGCCGCGTCGACGAGCGAAGTGGGGACTCCACGCACAGTGACCTACCGACGCAAGGACCAAAGCGCCGCTCGAGGATCCTGTTCCCGGTGCGCTTCGGGTGGAGATGGTCGGAGTGCCGCGCCACCTGCCCCGTCGCTTCGCGGTCACCGATCGTAGCGAAGCCCCGCAAGCACCTGGAACTGCGGGATGGGAAGGTACTGTCCGTCATTGACTGGGCCAACCCCGTAGGCGGAGGAATCGGTGAGCGCCCACCCCGCCATGAACCGGTAGGAGAGCCCACCCGCAACGGGGCCGCTCACCGACCCGCGCAGTTCGAGCTGCGTCTTTGCGTCGGGAACCGGAGAGGCGTTGCTGCCCGAGACGGGCCTCGGCCCTTCCAGCCGCGCAGCGAGCCCGAGCACTGGCAGATGTCCTCCGAGCTCGTAGGAAACGCGGGCATTCCCGAAGACCTGAGCGGCTGCAAGCAGTGGGGTGCTCTCGCCCGCCGAAGTCTGCCGCGCATGGGCCAGCGTGACGCCTGCCCCGTACCGCAGGTGTTGGTGTAGGCCGCTCCCGTCCCAGTCGGCGTTGACGCCATAGTTGTCCACGTGCGAGGCGTTCGCGTAGGTATTGACGCCCGTCGCCCCTGGAGCGAGCGCGCCGGCGGCCTGGGCCGCCGCGATCTGCGCCGGGGTGGCGGGGGTCTGCAGCACGACATCGTCCCACCAGCTGCGAAAGAGCCCCGCCCGCACGCGGTTCGCGCCGAGCCGCTGCTCCACCACGCCCTCGACCGATCGGACCGTCTCGGGTCTGAGATCGGTTGCGGCGATCCAGGTGAGCCCGTCGGTGTAATTGCGTTCGTAGAACGAGGGCGCCCGGAACGCCTCGGAGTAGATCGCCTTCACCGTTCCCCCTGGCCAGGCCGGCATCACCGCCGCGACGCGGGGCGAGAGTTGCGGCGCGAGCTGGTAGTCGTCATCGAGACGCAGTCCGGCGTTGATGGAGAGCCAATTCGCGAGTCGCGCCGTCTGCTGGAGGTAGACGCCGATCATCGAGCCACCCTTGTCGTAGGGCGCAACGGTGGCGGAGGCTCCCGTCCCCGTGTCATCGTAGGAGGTGAACGAGGTCACGCGGTTGTACCTCGCGTCCACTCCCACCAGCGTCACGTAGCGACCGTCGTGCATCCAGTCCCAGGTCCCGGAGAGCTCCCCACCCCCCCAGCGCGACACGCCCGAGTTCCTGACGACGCAGCTCGCCTGCCCCTCGATGCAGTCCCCGGACGACATCGAGGGGATATTCGCCAAGTAGTCGTAGAGATCGCCGTACAGCCTCAGCGAGACGCTCAGATTGCGCGACAGCGAGGCTCCCCAGCGCGCGTCGAGCGACAGCCAGCGGTCGCGCTCCCAGTTGTTCGGGTCGTCGAAGGTGCCCCATATCTCCGTGGCCGCGCGCAGCGAGGAGGCGGCACGGACGGATACCTGCAGGTCGCCGACGAGGAGGCGGAGATACCCCGCCGGGATCTCGATGGAGCGATGGGTCGCGTCGCGTCCGCCCCAGCTCACGTCGCCCAGCCGTTGCAGGCCGTAGAACGTCGCCGGCCCGCGGCTCTGGTAGTAGTCGAGGCCGGCGACCACCTCGCCCTCGTGGCCAAAGAGCCGGAATTGCCCGCCGTAGCCGGCTGCGACGCGGCCGGCCGCAGGGTACGCGCCCTCGGCCAGCAGGTGCACCCCGGCATAGTCCTTGGCGCGTTTGGTGATGATGTTCACGACGCCGAGCATCGCGCTCGATCCGTAGAGGACCGAGCCCGGCCCCAGGATCACCTCGATGTGATCGACGAGGTCGAAGGGCACGCCCGCGCTCCGGTCGTAGTATGCAGTTCCGTCCCACGGTTCGTTCACCATGTGGCCGTCCACGAGCAAGAGCACGTGGTTGCCAAAGTCGCCGGAGAGGAGCACCCCGCGCGCGCCGATCTCCGGGGTCGCGTAGCTCGGCTCGGCAAGCATGCCCAGGCCGAGAAAGTTGATCGCCTCGTTCAGCGAGGTGATCCCGTGTCGCCGCATGTCGTCCGCGCTGATGATCGAGGTGGTGGCCGGAGCGAGGTTGGCCGTCTCGGCCGACTTGGACGCGG
>Ga0335081_10019655_pt1 | contig 10922 bp, 7 predicted proteins | sample Lox_Sample_35_FD_206713 | JGI IMG/M metagenome (GOLD analysis project Ga0335081, IMG submission 206713) | Soil microbial communities from Loxahatchee National Wildlife Refuge, Florida, United States - Lox_Sample_3.5 | ecosystem: Environmental > Terrestrial > Soil > Wetlands | place: USA: Florida...
CCCGATGGCGACCCAAACTCCGTCACGTACAATACTGCCCCCGTACCTGAATTGAGCTGCGTGACCGGGCTGGACAGATAAGCCCATTGGTTGTCGAAGCCTTTCAGTTGCGGCGACACACAACCTGGCCTGACTCTGCCCGTAGTCTTGTCGAAGAAAGCGGCCGTTACGCGTCCGTAGGTTGTATTGACAATATAGAGAAGCGATTCATCGGGGCTCAGGAGAACGCTGTTGGCGTTGAACGCAAAACCCACGCGATACACGATCGTCTTGGTCAGCTTGCCGGACGAGACGTCGGAAACCTCGACGGTCGTTGTATTGGCTGCGTCGCCAAAGATGGCGTAGTGGCCGTCTTGCGTGATGTCAACGCCCACCGGAAATTTATCGGTCTTCCGACCCGTGGCATCCTGCAGGTCGTTGTTCGCCACCGGGGTACCCCCGGCGATGTTGTAGGACTGGATCGAACCATCCCCGTAAGTGACAATCAGCAGACTGGAATGTACGGCCATCCCTGTCAGCTTGCCCCCATGCAGTCCTGAGCTGGCGATGCTGCTGACGTACTGCAGGCCACATCCGGGCATCAACCCGAATGTTCCGATCGTGTTCGAGGTGGTGAAAATGGCGTACAGATAGGTGCCATTGTTCGCCAGGCCAATGCCGTTGTCGAAGCCGGAGTCGCTGGCACCGGCCGTAAAGGCCCCGATCGCCTGCAGCGCCTGAATGTCGACTGCACTGATCTCCCCGCTCCCACCCAACGCGAAGTAGGCACATGCCGCCGTGTTGCTGTTCAGGACGCTGACCCGGTTCGTTGCGAAATAACCGCCTCCTGATCCCACTCCACCGAGACTCACGCGGACCGGATTCTGGGGCAGCCCGTCGCTTCTGAACGAGAAGAACGTGCTGGACATCGCGACCTTCGGTGGCCGGTCGTCATTCGTCATCAAATAGCTCGGTGTGGACGGTCTTAAATCCTGTCCCGCCGCTTTGGGCGTGGTTCCAGGCAATCCCCAACACATGACCAGGAAGCCGGGAAGAAGCAGAGATGAGACTGGGCGCATCGTCATAACCTTGGAGAGACCTGAACGGGAAGGGCGCACTCGCTTGCGCGGTCAGCGTTTCGCGAGGGTTGATCGAGCATGAGGGGTTCGGAAGACCGTGTCAAGATGCACGAATTTGCGCTTCGTTGGGAGAACCATTTCCAAAGCAAGAAAAGGCCGCCGGGTTTGAACCCGGCGGCCAGGTTGAAAACGTGACTCGGCGTGCTCCTTACTGCCCCGTCCCAGTAAGTGACAGACTCTGCGGGCTGCCGACAGTGTTGTCGAAGACCTTGTAGCTGGCCTTCTCCGCGCCCGTCTTGCTCGGATCGAAGTAAACCGTGATCTGGCAAGTCTTGCCGGGAAGCAGAGGATTTGCTGCGGAGTTGCCGCAGGGAGCATTGTCCCCGTAGTTGACGCTGAAGTCCGCGCTGTTGGTGCCCGAAAGTTCCGCGCCCGTAAAGAAGACAGGTGCAGTTCCCACGTTGGTGATGGTGGCAGTGGACGATACTTGCGTACCCTTGGTGACCGTTCCGAAGTTCAACGTCGGAGGCGTGAACTTGATGGCGGTCCCGTAACCTTGCAGAGCTACACTTTGCGGACTGGTTACGTCGCTGTCCGCGATGCTGACCGTGCCAGAGGCAAAGCCAACCTTGGTCGGTTTGAACGTGACGTTGACCACGCAGGTTCCGCTGGCCGCTATCACCAGGCTGTTGGTGCAGGTGGTCGTTCCAGCTACGACGGTAAACGATGCTGTCACAGTGACCGCCGGATTCCCCAGCGTGATCGACACGCCGGTGTTGTTGGTCAGTGTGATTTTCGTGGGCGCGCTAGCCACACCCACGGCCGTGGTTGCAAATGTGACCGAAGTGGGGCTCAGAGAAACGTTGCTGGTGCCTGTGCCGTTCAGACCGATGAGTTGCGGAGTGGCTGGATCGCTGTCGTTGATGACCACCGTACCTTTCTTCGCCCCTGTAGAAGACGGGGTGAAGTTTAGGGTGATGGTGCAACTTGTGCCTCCGGCCAGGGTGCTGCCCGATGCCGGACAAGTATTGGTCACAATGGCGTAGTCCGTTGTGTTGGACAGCGTGATCGTGCCCATCTTAATCGCGGTCGTCCCCTTATTGGCCACGGTCACGGCCTTGTTGGCGCTGGTGGTCTTCGCCAGTTGGTTGCCAAAATTCACCGGCGCGCCGGACAGCGATATGGCGGTCCCCACTCAGGTTTAGCGTGTTGTTTTGATTGAAAAAGCCGTTGCTGTTAATGGTGAGAGTTCCGGTCAGGGTGCCCGAGGCCGTCGGCACAAAGTACGCGTACAGCGTGCAAGTGGCACCGTTGCTGAGATTCGCCGGGCAGTTGTCTGCTTCGCTGTAGTTGGCGGTGGTTGAAATGTTGCTAATGCTCACCGGTCCGTATGCGCTTACGGTCACTGGCTGCGGAGTGCTCGTTGACCCAACGCTGGTCAGGCCAAATGCGAGGCTGCTCACATTGGTGTTGACCGCCGGGAAAGCCGAGATGCTACGCACCCGGAAGTTGTTGTAATCGGAAACCAGAATGTTGCCGGACGGATCGAGGGCCACTCCGGTCGGTTCACTCAGCAGCGCGGTGGTTGCCAGCAGGCCGTCTCCGTTAAATCCGTTGCCGCCGGTGCCCGCGATGGTGGTCATGATGCCGCTCGGGCTCACCCATCGTATCCGATTGCTGTTGTCGCTGATGAACAGGTTGTCATTCTTATCGACCGCGATCCCCTGTGGATAGGGGATTCCATTGCTGCTGGCGATTCCATCGCCGGTGAAGCCGCAATAGCCGGTTCCCGCCACCGTGGTGATGATTCCGGTCGCCGCATTGATCTCGCGCACCCGGCAGTTATTGTAGTCCGCGATGAACACGTTCCCCGCCGGATCGACCGCGACTGCTACCGGATTGTAGAGAAGCGCGTTTGTCGCGGGCCCGCCATCCCCGGAGTAGCCGGCAAGTCCACCGATGCCCGCGATGGTGTTGATGGTTCCAGCGGTCACCTTGCGAATGACATTTTCGGAGTTGTCTGCGATATAGATCGCCCCTTTGCTGTCCGTTGCGACGCCATAAGGCTGGTAGAGTTCAGCGCTGGTCGCGGGACCACCGTCACCCGTGTAACCGCATCGTACGCTGGTGCCTACCACCAGCCCCGCGAAAGTGCTGATGTTCCCGGCGGCGTTTACTTCTCGCACCAGGCAGTTACCGCTGTCGGCAATGTAGACGTTGCCTGAGCTGTCTTTCGCAACACCGTAGTTGTAATTCAGTTCGGCGCTGGTCGCGGCCCCGCCGTCTCCGCTATATCCGCCGGTCCCGTTGCCGGCAAAGAAATTCACCAGCCCCGAGGACTTCACCAACTCACGCACCATGAAGTTGTGACTATCGTTGACGTAGACATTCCCCGCGGAATCATCTGCGATGCCGTATGGGTAGTACAACTGGACGCCGAGGGCCGGCGCGCCGGTGATCAGCGTCTCGAGATTGTAGGAGTGATTGCCGGCCACGGGCTTGAGGTTTCCCCCCACAGTGAACGTGTCAATCACGTAGTTGTTGTCGTTGGCAAAGTAGAAAGTGCCGGCGCTATTCACCGCCAATCCCACCGGGTAGTACAGCTCCGCGCTGGTCGCCAGGCCACCCTCGCCGCAGGTATTGGACGTGCTGTTTTGACAAGCCGTTCCGTTGCCGGCGACGGTGTTGATGTTTCCGCCCACGGTGAATTGACGGATGCGCTCGTTTTGTTCATCTGAAATTGTCACGGTGGTTCCCGCGCTGTTCACCGTCAGTCCGTATACGCTATAAATCTGGGCGCTGGTGGCGGGGCCCGTATCTCCGGAGTAGCCGCACCCCAGGCTGTGATTTCCAGCGATGGTGTTGATATGTCCGTTGGCTTTCGTGACCTCGCGGATCACACAATTGCCGGTGTCCGCGATGAAAATGTCTCCAGCACTGTCCGTCGCCACCGCAGAAGGTGTATAAAGCTCGGCGCTGGTCGCCGCCCCGCCATCTCCGCTGTAGCCGCAGGTGTGGTTGCCGGCAACCGTGCTGATGATGTTCGACGACAACACTAGCTTGCGCACCACGCAGTTGTTGTAGTCGCCAATGAACAGGTTGCCAGATCCGTCGAGTCCGACGCCCTCGGGATTGTAGAGTTCCGCGCTGGTTCCTTTGCCGCCATCGCCCGCATAGCCGCACGTCCCGTTCCCGGCAATGGTCGTGATCGTATTCGTCGAGTCTACCTTCCGGACCACGCAATTGGAGTAGTCGGCAATGTAAACGCCCGTAGTGTCGGCCGCTACCGCCCAGGGATGGTACAGAGTCGCGTTTCCGGCTCCGCCCGCGACTCCATCGCCGCTGTAGCCTGCAATCCCGCTCCCCGCCAGCACCGTGAGTGTTCCGGCGCTGTTGACTTTGAAGACGCGGTGCTGGTTGAAAGACGCGATATAGAAGTTGCCGGAAGTGTCCACGGCAACTCCGTAGGGGTTATAAAGATTGGCGTCGAGGGCGGGAATGTTATTCGGCCCGCCTCCAATGACTGTCGTCATGACATCTTGCTGCGCCTGTGCAGGGAGACTCACTAGCAACCCGGCCAGCATTAGGACTGCGAAAATCGACAAGCGGCGCATGAAAGTTTCTCCTCGAGAAGTCGTCGTTCCTGATTGCGCAGGTTTAGCCTGCTTCGTTTCTGGTCCGGTCCGCTATTCCGTCCAGCGGTTCCAGACGCGGCGGCTGATTTGCGCGCCCCTTTGCAGGGTTTTTCCTGTGTTGTCCTGGTAGAGGATCAACAGATTGGGCTGGGCGGGCGGCATCATCCACTCGCTGTATTCGCGCTTGGTCACCGTGAACTGCTGGCTCATTTCGATGAACTGTTGGCTCTTCCACACCTTCAGCGGCTGGAAGTTCCCGCGCAACGGGCCGTTGGGCGAGGAATCCATCAGCGCGACGATTACGCTCTTGGCGTCGGTTTCGCCATGATTAAAGAGCTTCAGGTGAAGGGTGACTTGGACCAGGTCGCCTTGCTCCTGGACTCCGCTCACATCGAAGTACCCGGAAAACTCACGTCCGTTGCTCCGGGTGGCGGCGACAGTCGCTAACAGTAGGGCAGTGAGCAGGGCGCAAACCAGCCATGCCCGAGAAGGGCGCAAAGACTGCATAGATTCCTCCTTGAATCGCATCGGTTCCGCAATGTCTGGTGGGGCGACCGCGCTGCACGCAGTTCTCCGCCAGGACCAGTTTTGTCGCTTAAGCTGCTGGGGGGCTTGAAAACGTCAGAAACCCACAGTCACTGTTTTCCAGTTTTTTTACTGCTGATTCCCGCTACTCGATTCGTCATCTGGGGGGGATGACAACCGCGAAACGCACCACAGCGCGCGTTTGCCGAGCGGCGGCAATTGTGTGCTTACGTCCAAGGGTTGTCAAGATGAAGAGTTTTTCACACTAGGCAAAGGGCCTCAGCCCAGTCGTTGGAGGCAAAGTTGTACCGCGGAACTCGGTGGGGTGGCTCAGAGGGGAGTCGATCTCAGATTGCAGATTTCAAACCGGACCGTGTCTGGCGTCACGAAGTGAATCTGAGTCTACAATCTAAAACTCTGCAATCGCTGCCGTCTCCCGATCTACTTCTCCTCGGCTTGGTGGCTTTCCACCGACAACTTGCGCAGCGATAACCGCTCGTGATGTGCCAGCCCCAGCCCCACCGGCACCACGGCGGCAAACGTCACCAGCCACAGCAGGATTCCGCAACTTGCTGCCATTTCGGGAGGAACATCGAACACGTTCGACAGGATCGCAATGGTCGCTACCTGCGACCCTCCACCCACCGCCGGCAACTGCAACATCGACCCTACCATGCTGGCAAAGATCAGGATCAGAAGCTGGGACACGGGAATTTCCAGCGCATCCGCGCCGTAAGAATGTGTCACCTCGTGATAGGACAGCGCGATCATGTACCACATGCCCACCGACACCACCGTGAGCCAGAGGAAAGACAAGGGGCCGTGAATCGTATTCAGTCCCATCCCGAACTCGCGCACTTTCTGGGCCAGCTTATGTCCCAGGTTTTCGGAGAGATGGGAGAATCGCTGCTCCATCCATTGCGCCGCCCTCTCGACGTTACGGCTGATAATCACTGCCGCGACCGCAGTCGCCGCCACGATGGCAATCAGAAAGAAGCCAGCCTCGCGAAAGCTCTTGTAGTACTCGGGATGGGGAATCGAAGGCAAAGCGCTGGGCAGAAAAATAGCCAGCGCAATCAATACAGCGAACGCTCCGATATCGAAAATTCGTTCCACCGCCCAGACCGCGAGCTGCGAAGAGAACGGAAGCTCCGTCCGGCGCGCGATCAGGTACGGGCGAATAAATTCTCCTGCTCGACCCAGCAGCGCCAACCCGGCGAACCCGACCAGCGTCGGCGACACCAGTTCACTAACCGTCGTCTTCGGCCGCACTGGCTTTAGAAAAATCTTCCACCGCACGGCACGGACCACATACGCGAGGTAGATCAGTGCGACCCCATGCAGTATGTGAATCTTCTTGATCCGATGCGTCTGGCTCCAGAACGTCGCCCAGTCGAAAGTCCGCCAGTGCCGGTATTGCAGGTAAACCAGAACCGCCAGGATGAGGAACACCACCGCACTGGCCAGAATGCGCTTCTTATCCATGAATGGGGAAGACTCCGCGCCGCGGCCCTCGCAACGCGAAGCGGGAAACGGCAGTTCCAAGGTATATGACCGAGCCAAAGGGGTCAATCGATGGAGAGGTAGAGGGGAAGGTAGATAGAGAAGTAGGTTCAGCCAGTGGGAAGCGCGTCGCGTGACTGCGCCCGCGCCTCGGAATCACTCGCTTCCGTGGGACGGGTTCGCCTTTGCCTGCGCGACGGTTCCGGCGTTGTGCGACTTGCTCGCCGAAGCCTTCTTACTCGTCGTGCCTGGAGTGCTCTTCGAAGCCGCCGCCGTCTTCTGCTGCGCCGCCTTCTTCTTATTGAAGTCCCGCACCACGCGCGCCACATAGGCCCGGGTCTCGTGATAAGGAGGCACGCCACCAAACTGTTCCACCCGCTGTGGTCCCGCGTTGTAGGCTGCCAGCGCCTTCACGATGTCGAAGTTATAGCGTTCCAGCAACTCGCGCAGATATTTAGTCCCGCCCTCCACGTTCGCCTGCGGGTCAAACGCGTTCGGCACGCCCAGCTGCGACGCTGTTCCTGGCATCAATTGCATCAGGCCTTGCGCGCCCTTGGGCGAGACCGCCCGCACATTGAATCCGCTCTCCGCCTTAATCACGCTGTTCACGAGGTCTGGGTCGAGCCGGTATCGTCCGCTCGCGGTATTTATCACTTCATCCAAGTCGACACGACTCGACGCCGGAAAGGCCGACGCCCTCGTCGCGGCGTTTCTCGCGTAGCTCGCGAGAAGAGGTTTTGAGTCGGTTGCGGAAGCAGAAGAGAGGGAAGGCGGCATCTCCGGTGCCGCCTCAAAATGTTCGATCTCCGCCGTCGGCACATCCACGAAGCTCGATCCATCCGCGCTCACATAAAGACGGGTTACATCACCCACAACTTCCCGCCGCTCGTGCCGGATGGAAAACCCATTCTTGAGCACCGCGACCTCGGCCGCAAAGCAGGGAAGCCCCGCCACCGCCAATAAAGTGATGGTCGCGCCCAGCAATCGAAATCGTTGAGAGAATCTCATCATCAGCCGGCCCTGGTCCCTGGTCCCTGGCCCCTAGCCCCTAACTACTAATTCCACCGCTGCCGCCACCCCACACGCATCATTCCCGCGGGTCACAGTCCACCCGCGCCCCAGCAGTTCCGCGCAGGCATTCCCCATGATAACCGGGTGTCCGGCAAACTCAAGCATCTCCACGTCATTGTGGTTGTCACCGACGGCCATGACCTCTTCGCGCTGGTAGCCTCGGTGCGCCGCCCACCGTGACAACGCGTATCCCTTCGAACAGCCCGCGTTCAGCACGTCGACCATTGACAAATCCCGCGCCGGATACTCCGTCCGCAGCACCGTGACCGTCCCGTCCATTCCAGCAGCGTCGAGCGCCCGCAGTGCCTCCGTCATCCGCTCCATCGTTCCGCAGAACATCGCCTGCACCGGATCGCGCACCAGCGCCTTCTCGATCGGCACGACAAACTCGATGTACTCGATATTCTTTTCGAGCCAGCGCCGGATACTCGCTCCCAGTTCATCGAGCCGTTCGAGCACGATCGCTCCCTTGGTTTCCTGGTCAAAGGTCAGAACGGTATTGCCGCGGAATTCTTGCATGGCGCCGCACAGACGCCGGCAGGTTTCCGCCGGCATCATGTCGCGATGAAAAGTCTCCCCCGCCAAAGAGCGCGTGACGGCCCCGTTCGAACTGATCAGCCACAGATCGAACCCAAGCTGCTTCGCGATGGGCAAGGCAAACGTATGCCGCCGCCCCGTGACAAGTACGATTTCGACCCCGGCCTCATGCGCCCGCCGCAAGGCCATGAGGTCGCCATCAGAAATCTGAAATTGTGGGTTGAGCAGCGTGCCGTCGATGTCCGTCGCCAGCAGCCGAATGGAGGGCCTGGAAGTCTTCACCACCTGCAAGTTTATCAGGCAGCCGATTAGCCTTGGTCTTGCCTTTGTGTTACTTCGCGTCCTTGGTGGTTTAGGATGGTCTTAGTTGACCGAGCAGGGCGCCCGCCTTGCGGAACCACGGCCGTTCTCGCCGCCGCAGATATCCCGGCATGGTCGGTTTCTTGTCGAGAATCTTCTGCGTCCAGTCGCGCGCCTCCGCAATCCGTCCCTGCGACTGAAGAAACAGCGCGTAGTGGTAATAGGTTTCCGAGATCGTCGAAATCCTCGTCGCCTCCCGGAACATAGCGTTCGCTTTGTCCGCCTGTCCCGTCTGCGCGTAGGCCCAGGCCAGCAGTCCTTTGGCACGATGAAAGTCGTAGTCGGGATCCGAAGTCACGGCATGCTCGAGGTCGGGGACGGCCGCCGAAAAGTCCCCCAACTCGATCTCGGCTACGCCGCGACGATAAAAAGGGTCCGCGTGATCCGTCCGCGAAGAGATCGCCTTGTCGTAACAGGCGCGTGCCCGCGCGAAGTCGCCGTCGTCCAGATACAGCAGCCCGAGTTCTTCGTAGTTTCCCGCCGATGGATTGTCGAGAACGATCCGTTCCAGCTCGTGAATCCGCCTGCGTCGTGGGAACACCTGGAAAGAACTCCGCAGCAGCCCCGCGTCCGGAATGACCTCGACCACAATGTAGACCAGCGCTCCCACCCAGTGAAACAGAATCACCCAGATCCAAAAGAAGTCCGGCCGGCGCCGGATGAAGTGCACAATGGCCACGATCCGAAGCGCGATCGACCACCACGAAAATGCGAAAAAGAGAAAGGATCCCATCGCGAAATCGCACTATAGCATGCGGAGACCGGCATCCCCGGATTCCTAAAGACACTGTCCCGTCAGGGAAGACTCACCCGTTATCGGAGGCGATGCCTGGGGCAATGAGAACGGCCCCAGCGCTCCCGAGAAGCGCTGGAAAAACCTGCAAACGAGTTTGCGTTACTTCTTTACCTCTGGCGCCGCCGCTGGTGCCGTCACAGCGCTGAAGCTATCCTTCACTGTCTTCGGCAGCTTGTCGGCATTCGCCAGCAGCAGACTCACTTGCCACATTTGCGTCGTCGAGAGTGACTTGTCGAACCCAGGCATTCCCGTCATCCGGATTCCGCCAGCGACCTTCCAGTAGGTCTCCGCCGCAGGATCATCCGTCACCCCGGTCCCTTCCATCAGCACCGGAGGCTTGGGGAACATTCCCTTCGCGATAGCCGTCTGTGGCTGTCCCGGCAATCCATGACACACCGCGCAATGATCTTTGTAGATCTGCGCTCCTGCCGCATAGGTCGCTTCATCGGTAGGGACGGGCGGCGCCGACTTCGGCATTTCTTTTTCCATCCGCGCATGCAGAGCCGTTCGAGCCAGCATTTTCTCGAACGGCATTGGAGGCGCCGACGTCGCTACGGGTGCGCTGCCGGAGGCGAAATACATGTAGACCACCACGGGAACCGCAATCATTCCCAGGATCAGTCCCAACACAAATTTTTTCATCCACGTTCTCCTGTATCGCCCCACATTGATACTAACGCACGCCAGACTCTGAAGCCGCGGGCGTGATTTTGGATGCGTCGTGCAAAGTTTGATGTGATCCCGCTCACTGACTCCCCTTGCCCGCCCAGCCTACGATCCAATCAGAATAAGTACAGCTCTCTGACGACCATCGCTGAACCCAGGAGGTGCGTCATGCTGCTGCTTTTCGGGTTCCTTCTCGTCGCTTTCAGTACTGCCCTCGTTCTGCTCATCCCTGTGCTCCTGGGACGCGAAATCCGTAACGCGTACTCCGGGCCTCGCGTCGTTACCTGCCCCGAGACGCATCAGCAGGTTGCCGTCACCATCGACGCCGCGCACGCCGCCGCCACCGGGCTCTGTGACACTCCCCGTTTCCGCCTCGCCGATTGCACGCGCTGGCCGGCCCGCATTCAATGCGCGCAAGACTGTCTCCCGGAGGCCCTGCGCAACGGTCCTTATACCTTTGGAGAAGTGCATCTTCCCAGGACCGCCCGCCAGATTTACCACTTGCCTGTGCTCCTGGCTGCATTCGCCGCCTGGTACACCGGGATGGTCTGGCATTCGCAATATTTGTTTCGAGCCCGTTGGATGTCCGCACTCAGCCTGACCCCCGCCCAGATGAAGGAACTGGTTGCCTGGTACTCACCCCACTTCCTAAGCATTGCCGCCTGCCTGCTGTTCGCCTATGGAGTTGCCTGGCTGCAGACCTGGTTCTCGCATCGCGGCGTCGCGCAGGGGATCCTTTCAGCTGCCGTGCTTTGGGCAGTGGTCTTGCTC
>Ga0335081_10019656_pt1 | contig 10922 bp, 8 predicted proteins | sample Lox_Sample_35_FD_206713 | JGI IMG/M metagenome (GOLD analysis project Ga0335081, IMG submission 206713) | Soil microbial communities from Loxahatchee National Wildlife Refuge, Florida, United States - Lox_Sample_3.5 | ecosystem: Environmental > Terrestrial > Soil > Wetlands | place: USA: Florida...
GCAACAGCGACAGCCCAGGCCACGGCACGACCCGACGTCACCGCCTACGGGGCCCATCCCGCCGGTGCCGGAGCTGTCACGTCAACGGCCCGAGTTGTCCGACGCGGCGCTGGTTTCGCGGTCCTGGGCGATGGCGTTCGCAACCCTGATCAGCCGGATCACCGGCTTCGGCAAGATTGTGTTGCTGGCCGCCATTTTGGGCGCAGCGCTGGCCAGCTCTTTCTCGGTGGCCAATCAGCTACCAACACTGATCGCCGCGCTCGTGCTGGAGGCGACGTTCACCGCGATCTTCGTGCCGGTGCTGACCCGCGCCGAGCAGGGCGACTCCGACGGCGGCGCGGCATTTGTGCGGCGCCTGGTCACGTTGGTGACCGCCCTGCTGCTGGTTGCCACCACGCTGTCGGTGGTGGCCGCGCCGCTGCTGGTGCGGTTGATGCTGGGCCGGAATCCGCAGGTCAACGAGCCCCTGACGACCGCGTTCGCCTACCTGCTGCTGCCCCAGGTACTCGCCTACGGCCTGACGTCGGTGTTCATGGCGATACTGAACACCCGCAACAAGTTCGGGGCGACGGCGTGGGCACCCGTGGTCAACAACATCGTCGCGATCGCGACCCTGCTCGTATACCTGGCGGTCCCCGGTGAGCTTTCCGTCGATCCCGTCGAGATGGGCAACAGCAAGCTGCTGGTGCTCGGGATCGGCACCAACTTGGGCGTCTTCGCTCAGGTCGCGGTCTTGTTGATCGCTATCAAGCGCGAGCACATCAGCCTGCGCCCGATGTGGGGAATCGATCAGCGACTCAAGCGCTTCGGCACGATGGCCGCCGCGATGGTGCTCTATGTGGTGATCAGCCAGCTCGGCCTGGTGGTGGGCAACCAGATAGCCAGTACGGCGGCAGCGTCGGGCCCCGCGATCTACAACTACACGTGGCTGGTCCTGATGCTGCCGTTCGGCATGATCGGGGTCACGGTGCTCACGGTCGTGATGCCTCGACTGAGCCGCAACGCCGCCGCGAACGACACGCGGGGCGTGCTCGCCGACCTATCTCTGGCCACCCGGCTGACGCTGATCACGCTGATCCCGATCGTGGCGTTGATGACCGTCGGGGGACCCGCGATAGGCAGCGCATTGTTCGCCTACGGCCATTTCGGCGGGGTCGACGCGGGCTACCTGGGCGCCGCGATCGCCTTATCGGCGTTCACGTTGATCCCCTATGGCCTGGTGCTGTTGCAGCTACGCGTGTTCTACGCCCGCGAGCAGCCGTGGACGCCGATCGTGGTCATCGTGGTCATCACGGGCGTCAAGGTCACCGGCTCGCTGCTGGCACCCCACGTCACCCATGACCCCAAGCTGGTCGCCGGCTACCTGGGGCTCGCCAACGGCCTCGGGTTTCTGGCCGGCGCGATCGTCGGTTACTACCTGCTGCGGCGCGCACTCCTACCGGCCGGCGGCCAGCTGGTCGGCACCCGCGAAGTGCGAACCGTCCTGGTGACCGTTGTGGCCTCGTTGCTGGCCGGGCTGCTGGCACACGTGGCCGATCGGTTGCTGGGCCTGGGCGAGTGGACAGCCCACGGCGGCGGTGCGGGTTCGCTGCTGCGGCTGCTGGTGCTGGCGACGATCATGCTGCCGATCATGGTCGCGGTCATGGTCAGGGCCCGGGTACCCGAGGCGCGAGCAGCGGTGGCCGCCGTGCAGCGCCGGATCACCCGCCGGCGTGGCGCGTTACGACTCCCCAGCCCAATTCCCATGCAAACTGCGCCGGACCAATCGTCGAGGCGTGCTGCGGTCACGTACCCTGAGCATAGGAATTCCTCTCAGCCGGTGGTAAATGCGGTCCAGGAGCCGATCCGGCGCAAGCCTCCGAAACGGGCACCCAGCGCCCCGCTAGTGAAAGGACCGGAGGTGACAGACCGCCCACGGGAGAGCGCCGCATCCGGCGCTGGATCCGGTTTGGGATCAGGCGCTGAGCTGCCCCGGCCGGCCGCCGACGACTTCCAGCCCGACACTCCCGCGGAACCTGAGTCCGGGCCTGGTTCCGCGCCACGCCCATCTGACCACGTGAACGGCGACTTTTCTGCCGAGGCTGGGCGCGGCCCACACCCAGACGAGATTCACCTGGTTCCCGGCGCCCGTATCGCCGACGGCCGCTATCGGCTGCTGGTGTTCCACGGCAGCGCGCCCCCGTTGCAGTTCTGGCAGGCGCTGGACACCGCGCTGGACCGGCAGGTAGCGCTCACCTTCGTCGACCCCGACGGGGCCCTGCCCGAGGGCGTGCTGCAGGAGATTCTGTCCCGCACCTTGCGGCTGAGCCGGATCGACAAACCCGGAGTTGCCCGAATACTCGATGTCATCCACACCGGGCCCGGCGGCTTGGTCGTCTCAGAGTGGATTCGCGGCGGTTCGCTGCAGGAGGTCGCCGACACCTCGCCGTCGCCCGTCGGGGCCATCCGGGCGATGCAATCGCTGGCCGCCGCCGCCGACGCGGCCCACCGCGCCGGTGTCGCGTTGTCGATCGACCATCCCAGCCGGGTGCGCGTCAGCATCGAAGGCGATGTCGTGCTCGCGTACCCGGCGACGATGCCCGACGCCAACCCACAGGACGACATCCGTGGCATCGGGGCCGCGCTGTACGCCCTGCTGGTCAACCGGTGGCCACTGCGGGAGTACGGGGTACGCAGCGGCCTGGCACAAGCCCAGCGGGATGCCGCGGGCCTTCCCGTCGAACCCGCCGTCATCGACCGTGACATCCCCTTTCAGATTTCCGCGGTCGCCGTCCGGGCGGTTCAGGAAGACGGCGGGATACGCAGTGCGTCAACGCTCTTGAACCTGTTACAACAGGCGACTGCGGTTGCCGACCGCACCGAGGTGCTGGGCCCGGTCGAGGAACTGCCGCCGCCGGCTAACCCCCGCCAACCCGCCACGCGGGAAAACGGCGTCTTCGGCAACCGGCGCCGCAACCTGCTCATCGGTGTCGGCGCGGGCGCCGCGATCATCGTGGTGGCCCTGCTCGTGCTGGCGTCGGTGGTGAAGGGCATCTTCGGCAATCTGGGCGGTGGCCTCAACAACGACAAGCTCGGCCTGAACACGCCGGCCTCGTCGACCTCGTCGTCGGAGGTCAGTTCCGCACCCGCCGGCAGCTTCGTCAAACCCACCAAGGCCACGGTCTTCTCCCCTGACGGCGACGCCGACAACCCGGGACAGGCCGGGCTGGCGATCGACGGTGACCCGGCCACCTCCTGGCAAACCGACGTCTATACGGACGCTGTCCCGTTCCCCGGTTTCAAGAAGGGCGTCGGGCTGATGTTGCAGCTGCCCAAGGCCACTGTCGTGGGCGTGGTCAACATCGACGTGGCCAGCACCGGGACCAAGGTGGAGATTCGTTCGGCATCAACTCCGACGCCGGCAACGCTGGACGACACCAAGGTGCTGACTCCGGCCACGGCGCTGAAACCCGGTCATAACGTCATCAAAGTCAACTCGAGCGCATCGACGTCGAACCTGCTGGTATGGATTTCCACATTGGGAACTCTCGACGGTAAGAGTCGCGCCGAGATCTCGGAGATCACGGTTCAGGCCGCCTCTTAACAGCCCTCGGCGGCCGGCGTGCAGCCCATGCGGGTGAAGTGCTGCATGACAACCGATTGGTTACTGTCCCGGCCGTGGTCTTCCGGGGCAACACCCAGCGGGAACGCAGTGACGTCGAGCTGCTGGCGGCCCATGTCGCCGGGGATCGCTACGCCTTCGCTGAATTGTTCCACCGTCATCGACGCCAACTGCACCGGTTGGCGCGGCTCACCACTCGCTCCCCCGAGGACGCCGAAGACGCACTGCAGGACGCCATGCTCTCGGCGCATCGGGGTGCCGGCTCGTTTCGGCATGATGCCGCGGTCCACAGTTGGCTGCACCGCATCGTCGTCAACGCCTGCCTGGACCGGCTCCGACGCGCCAAAGGCCGCCCAACCACCCCTCTCGAGGACGTCTACCCGGAAGCCGATCGGACGGCTCAGGTGGAGACGGCGATCGTGGTGCAGCAGGCACTGATGCGGCTTCCCGTCGAGCAACGGGCCGCGTTGGTGGCCGTCGACATGCAGGGCTACTCGATCGCCGACACCGCCCGGATGTTGGGCGTCCCCGAGGGCACCGTCAAGAGCCGCTGCGCCCGCGGCCGCGCCCGCCTCGCGCAGCTGCTCGGCTACCTCGACACCACTGCCGTTCAGCGGTAGCACAGGTAGCACAGCCCGCCCGCCAGGGCTGTGCATGGCCATCGGACTGTGCATGACGGACACTGGGGCGGATGAGTGCAGGCGACGAAGATCCTCCTGCAGGGGGTGCAGATCCGCCGCCGACGGTGGAACTGCTCGCCGACCTACAAGCCGGTCTGCTCGACGACGACACCGCCGCCCGGCTGCGCCGGCAAGTCCGCGCAGATCCAGACGCGGCGGCCACGCTTCGCGCCTTGACCCGGGTGCGCAGCGATGTGGCCGGCCTAAACACCGGGGCCGCCGACCCGGCGTCGGCGCCGGACGCGCCGCCGGCCGTCGCGGCCCGAATTTCCGGGGCACTGCGCTCGGCGAGCGGCTCCTCCACCGGTGGCGGCGCGCACTCGGCCCGTCCGCACATGCGCCCCGCCCGACTGATCGCGGGAGTGGCCGGTGCGTGCGCCGTGGTCGCGGCGATCGGCCTGGGCACGGCGGCACTGGTCAACGCGCCCACGCCCACGCCGAGCACGCAAATAACGGCCGAGCACATCACGGTGTCAGGGCCCGCTTTAGAGCCGGCAGCAGTGATCCCGCTGTCGCAGGCCCAAATCCTCGGCCTGCTCGACCGCAGCCCCGACTACGGCCCCCCGACAGGCCCGCTGAACGACCCAGCGCGGCGCGCGTCCTGCCTGACCGGCCTCGGCTATCCGGCATCTACCCGGGTGCTCGGCGCGCAACCGATCGACATCGGCGCCCGCCCCGGCGTGCTGCTGGTGCTGCAGGGCGACACGCCGGATAACCTGATCGTCTTTGCGGTGGCACTGAACTGCAGCGCCGCCGACACCGGTCTGTTGGTCAGCACCCAGATCCCCCGAACCTAGGGTGATGCAGGGTGTGGTGTGACGCGCGCGGGAACACCCACGCCTACGCTGGCGTTCGTAGGCTTAGTTTCAGGGTTTTACGGCTTCAAGGATTCGAAAGGCTCGCATGACGTCTCGCACTGGTGACAGCGTCCACGAAGTAATCGTTATCGGTTCGGGCCCCGCCGGATACACCGCCGCCCTCTACACCGCGCGCGCCCAACTGGCACCGCTGGTCTTCGAGGGCACCTCATTCGGTGGCGCGTTGATGACCACCACCGAGGTGGAGAACTACCCCGGCTTTCGCGACGGAATCACCGGCCCGGAGTTGATGGACGAGATGCGCGAGCAGTCGCTGCGATTCGGCGCAGACCTGCGCATGGAAGATGTCGAGTCGGTGTCGCTGGAGGGCCCGGTCAAATCGGTCACCACCGCCGACGGTCAGACCCATCGGGCCCGGGCCATCATCCTCGCGATGGGCGCCGCGGCACGCTATCTCGAGGTTCCCGGCGAGCAGGAATTGCTGGGACGCGGCGTCAGCTCGTGTGCCACCTGCGACGGGTTCTTCTTCAAGGATCAGGATATCGCCGTGATCGGCGGCGGTGATTCGGCGATGGAAGAGGCCACCTTCCTGACCCGGTTCGCTCGCAGCGTGACGCTTGTACATCGCCGCGACGAGTTCCGCGCTTCGAAGATCATGCTCAATCGCGCCCGCAACAACGACAAGATCAAATTCGTCACCAACCACACCGTGGTCGGGGTGGACGGCGATACTACGGTGACCGGATTGCGGCTGCGCCACACCACAACCGGTGCGGAAACCACACTGTCGGTGACCGGTGTTTTCGTCGCGATCGGTCACGAACCGCGTTCGGCCCTGGTGCGCGACGTCGTCGACGTCGACCCGGACGGCTACGTGCTGGTTCAGGGACCCAGCACGAGCACTTCGGTGGAAGGTGTGTTCGCCGCCGGCGATCTGGTGGACCGCACCTACCGCCAGGCGGTCACGGCCGCAGGCAGCGGCTGTGCGGCAGCCATCGACGCCGAGCGCTGGCTGGCGGAACATGCTGATTCCCAGGCGGATTCCCAGGCTGGTTTCGAGGCTGAAACACTGACAGTACCGACACATTGATAATTGATAGGAGCACCATCGATGACCCATGACGAGAATGCCGGGGCCACAATAGAAGTTTCCGACGCGTCCTTCTCCACCGACGTGTTGTCGAGCAATAAGCCTGTGCTGGTTGACTTTTGGGCAACCTGGTGTGGGCCGTGCAAGATGGTCGCCCCGGTACTGGAGGAGATCGCGGCCGAGCAGTCAGAACAGCTCACTGTCGCCAAGCTGGACGTCGACGCCAACCCGGAGACGGCCCGTGACTTTCAGGTCGTATCGATTCCGACGATGATCTTGTTCAAGGGTGGCCAGCCGGTGAAGAGGATCGTCGGCGCCAAAGGTAAAGCGGCACTGCTGCGCGAGCTTTCCGACCAGGTTCCCAACGTCACCTGACCCGGCCCGGATCGCGGCACCACGCCCCGCGATTAGCCTGGCGTTTTCCGAAAATCGCCAACGATCTGAGACAATAGCCGTTAGCTGTTGTGCATCTGTCTGCGTGTTAGTGAGACCCGGAGGGGCCTTGGTATGCCGAGTCCGCGCCGCGAAAACGGCGACGTGTTGCGCTGTGGGGATCGTAGCGCGGCTGTCGCCGAGATCCGGGCCACGCTATCCGCGCTTGGGCTGCTGGACTATCCCGACGAAGACCTGATCACTGGCAGGCATGTATCGCTCGAGTTGTTCGACGGCGAGCTCGACCACGCAGTGCGCGCGTTCCAGCAGCATCGTGGACTGCTCGTGGACGGCGTTGTCGGCGAGGCCACTTATCGGGCGTTGAAGGAAGCTTCCTACCGGCTGGGTGCCCGCACGCTGTATCACCAATTCGGCGCTCCGCTCTACGGTGATGACGTTGCCAATCTGCAGGCCCGGCTGCAGGACCTCGGTTTCTACACCGGCCTGGTTGACGGACATTTCGGCTTGCAGACACACAACGCGCTGATGTCGTATCAGCGTGAGTATGGGCTTGCCGCTGACGGTATCTGCGGCCCGGAAACGTTGCGCTCCTTGTACTTTCTGAGCTCGCGGGTCACCGGGGGCTCACCACACGCGATTCGCGAGGAAGAGCTGGTCCGCCGGTCCGGCCCGAAACTGTCCGGCAAGCGGATCATTATCGATCCGGGCCGTGGCGGCGCGGACCACGGAGTGATCACGCAAGGTCCGGCCGGACCCATTAGTGAAGCAGATGTGTTGTGGGACTTGGCAAGCCGGCTTGAGGGGCGGATGACCGCCATCGGTATGGAAACCTTCCTGTCCCGGCCAACGAACCGCAGCCCGTCGGATGCCGAACGCGCCGCTACCGCCAACAACGTCGGCGCAGACCTGATGATCAGCCTGCGTTGCGAAGCTCAGGCCAGTCCTGCGCCTAACGGCGTAGCCTCTTTCCATTTCGGCAACTCGCATGGCTCGGTCTCCACCATCGGCCGCAATCTCGCTGACTTCATTCAGCGAGAAGTGGTGGCGCGCACCGGTTTACGGGACTGTCGTACGCATGGCCGGACGTGGGATCTGCTCAGGCTGACTCGGATGCCGACCGTTCAGGTCGACGTCGGTTACATCTCCAACCCTAGTGACCGTGCGACGCTGGTCTCGACACAGACCCGCGATGCCATCGCCGAAGGTATCCTCGCTGCGGTCAAGCGGCTCTATCTGCTGGGCAAGAACGACCGGCCCACTGGCACGTTCACCTTCGCCGAGTTACTTGCCCACGAATTGTCGGTCGAACGGGCCACCAGACTCGGCGGTTCTTAACCGCTGACCCCCAAGTTCGGCGGCCTATTGTGCTGTCAAGGCGTTGCCGGCCGTCGTTCCCGCTCCAACCGGTTGTTGCAACTGGGCATTTGCCAACAGGCGCTCCAGGGCGGCCTCGACTTCGGCCTTCCAGCCCAGGCCCTTGTCCAACTCGAGTCGCAGCCGCGGGAAATACGGGTGCGGTGCCACGACTACGAAACCGACGTCCTTCAAGAAGTCCGCGTCGATGATGCAATGGTCGACCGAGCAGTCACCGAGAGCCTCCAAAACCGGCCGCACGTCGGGATCCACGGCGCGTGGATCCTGCAACTCGACGGCCTCCTTGGTGCGCCCAAAAGCCTCCAGCGCCCGCACTCCACGCCGGACCAATTCGTCGATCACCCGGGCGATGAGGCTGCGCGGCAGGTCGTCGCCGGCTTGCCCGAACTCCACCCCCATCGACGTCAGCAGCACCGCGTCCGCGGACACCGGCCCGGTCGGAAACCGCTGCGCCCGTGGCACTGCCCCGGGCGGAGCGTAGAGGATATATCCCAGGCACGGCGGCTCGGAGTGGCTGCGTTCGTCAGGGACCGCCGTGGCGACCTGACCGCACGAACCCCACTCCAGCATCACCATCGACAACCAGGCTTCCTTTTCGAATTCAGGATCAGCGAGGTGGTCTTGGTTGCCGAGGGTCGCCGGGTCCACCTCCCAGAAGACGCAGCGGCGTGCGTGCTTGGGGAGCTGCTCGAAGGCTTCGAGTCGCAGCGGTGTGATTCGAGCGGACACTAGCCTCCTGGCCTCCGTGCGGTACCCCCGCCATGGGAAAAGTTTTGCCCCAGCAGCCTCTCCAGGATAGGAGAGTTTGTCGTCATCGGGCCAGTCCTGCCGCTGCCGCTTGTACCGGCTCCTCGCCATATTTCGAAATCGATTGACGCACACCGTGTCTACGTCGGACTGCGGAGCCTTTCGCCACCTGAGAATCGTCGCTGTGTCACAGTGACGTAATTACAGAATGTGCCCGGTCATGTGCTGGACGGGGTCATCATGTCGATGATCCGCTGCAGATCATCCACCGAGGCGAACTCGACCACGATCTTGCCTTTGCGTTTGCCGAGGCTGACCGTCACCCGGGTGTCGAAGGTGTTCGACAGTCGGTCGGCAACGTCTTGGAGGCCTGGCATCTGAATCGGCTTGCGTCGTGGGGGCGCTGGCGTGGTCATGTCGCCGCGATTGGCCTCGTGATTGGCCAGGGTGACCGCCTCCTCGGTGGCCCGCACCGACAAGCCCTCCGCGACGATCCGGCTGGCCAGTTCTTCCTGCGCGTCCGGGCCTGCCTCCAAAGACAGCAGAGCGCGGGCATGGCCCGCGGACAGCACGCCCGCGGCCACCCGGCGCTGCACCGGGATCGGCAGCTTGAGCAACCGGATCATATTAGTGATCAGCGGCCGCGAACGGCCGATGCGCGCAGCCAGTTCATCGTGGGTGACATCGAACTCGTCGAGCAGTTGCTGGTACGCCGCCGCCTCTTCCAAGGGGTTCAGCTGCACTCGGTGAATGTTCTCCAAAAGGGCGTCGCGCAGCAGATTGTCGTCGCCCGTCGCGCGCACGATGGCTGGGATGGTGGCCAGGCCGGCCTCCTGGGCCGCCCGCCAGCGCCGCTCCCCCATCACGATCTGATATCGCGCGCCGCTCTCCGATTGGGACACCGCCCGCACCACGATCGGCTGCAACAGGCCGAACTCACGGATGGAGTGCACCAGCTCCGACAGCGCCTCCTCGTCGAAGACCTGCCGCGGCTGACGGGGATTGCGCTCGATGTCGGCCGGCGCGATCTCGCGATAGACCGCGCCTATAGACCCCATCGATCCCGGCGCCGCGGTGTCCGGACCGGCGACCGTACCTCCCCCGATCAGGACATCGGCCGCCGCGCTCCCCATCCGCGGACCGAGCGTGGCCGGCCCGGAGTCGGCGTCCGCGGGACCGGTCGGGATCAGCGAAGCCAGTCCCCGGCCGAGGCCGCCCTTCTTACGCAACGGCTGTGTCATGGTTGTCCCTTCGCGGATGGTGCGTGATCGCGGTTCGCGAGTTCGCGGCTTGCGTCGAGATAGCTCATCGCGCCCCGCGAACCGGGGTCGTAGTCGATGATCGTCATGCTGTAGCCGGGCGCCTCGGAAACCTTCACGCTGCGCGGAATCACCGTGCGCAATACCTTGCTCCCAAAATACCGGCGTACCTCTTCCGCCACCTGGTCGGCGAGCTTGGTCCGGCCGTCATACATGGTCAGGATCACGGTGCTCACGTCGAGCCGAGGATTGAGGTGGGCCTTGACCATCTCGATGTTGCGCATCAGTTGGGAGACGCCTTCAAGCGCGTAGTACTCGCACTGGATCGGGATCATCACCTCCGGCGCGGCCACAAGCGCGTTGATCGTCAGCAGCCCAAGTGACGGCGGGCAGTCGACGAAGACGTAGTCGAAGTCGAAATTGTCCAATTCGCCCAGCGCGGTGCGCAGTCGATTCTCGCGCGCGACCATGCTCACCAATTCGATCTCGGCGCCGGCCAGATCGATAGTCGCGGGCACGCAGAACAGGCGCTCGCTGTGCGGGCTGGGCCGCAGCGCCTCCTGCAATCCGACCTCGCCGAGAAGTACTTCATACGAGGAGGGTGTGCCGGATTGCCGGTCGGTGATCCCGAGTGCCGTGCTCGCGTTGCCTTGCGGATCGAGATCGACGACGAGCGTCTTGAGCCCTTGCACCGCCAGCGCGGCCGCGAGGTTGACCGCGGTGGTCGTTTTACCCACGCCCCCCTTCTGATTCGCGATGGTGAACAACCGGCGGTGGCGCGGCCGCGGCAGCGGCTCGTGGGTGGTGTGCAGGACCCGCATGGCACGTTCTGCGGCAGCACCGATTGGGGTGTCGAGTTCATCGGATGTTTCACGTGAAACATTGGCGCCCGTACCGTGCGCCGACGGTGGCGCCGGTGCCGTCGGCTCTCGGTACGGCGTATCCGCCGATGACGGGGCC
>Ga0335081_10019657_pt1 | contig 10921 bp, 10 predicted proteins | sample Lox_Sample_35_FD_206713 | JGI IMG/M metagenome (GOLD analysis project Ga0335081, IMG submission 206713) | Soil microbial communities from Loxahatchee National Wildlife Refuge, Florida, United States - Lox_Sample_3.5 | ecosystem: Environmental > Terrestrial > Soil > Wetlands | place: USA...
TTATTTTCGGAAGAAGCCAATTCGGTGGGGTCGTCCGCAGGTGGCTGGACTGGCTCGGGGGCGGGCGGGACTGCGGCGGCGGCGGAAGCGCGGGCGCTTTGGAGGCGCTCCAGTTCGGCGAACGCATCCTTATAAGAGCGCTCGGCCAGGGTGATGCGGCGCTGCAGGCGGCGGAAGACTTCGTTGGCGGCCATTAATGCTTCGCCGAGGGGTACGCCTTCGGAGCGGCTGGCGCGGATGGCGTGGTACTCCCAAAGGTGCGCTTCGGCACGGAAGAGGCGGCGCAGGGTCCATTCGTTGCGGATGAGCGTATCGACCTGGAAACGCTCCTAGGGGGTCAGCGGCTGGAAGCGGGTGATGTATTCGTGCTGGAGCTCGGCGAACTCGGTGCTGTCTTCTCCGGTGACGAATTGGGACTCGGCGTCGAGCCCGGATTTGAGGGCATTCATGCGGGAAACGGCCTTGCCTTGGGGAGTACGCGGGCCGGTGGATTTTTCGGAGTTGAGGCGGTTGGCCTCGATCTGACGTTGGGTGGCCATGGGATTTCTCTTGCGTCTACGGTAGCAGTGGAAGAGAGGCTGGACGGGCGGCGGGGTGCGGGTGTTGTTGAAAGGGCTTGAGTTGTTTATGGGGAAGTGTGGGGACTGAAAAAGGTTTCTTCGGCTTGACTGCGGTTGGCGGCCGAGACAAGGTGACTGGGGCAGTGCGGACTGCAAGACTCCAAACGAGGGGCTGGTGATGTTCATCGAAGGAGGCGCAAATTTGTGTGGTTACGGACATGGAGGCGCTCCCCAAGGTTGAAGCGCTTAGCGAGACCCGTGTCCACATCGAACATGTGAGGCCCTGCAAGATACCGACACCGCAGCTTACAAATCGTCCGACGTTGGTTGACGGCAGTACGTGGGCCGCCAGCAGATTCCAGCCACGATGCGCGCACACGCCCTGAATCGCCTCCAAAATGGCATCGCGGCGAATACGGTCCAGGTGAAATAAGGAGACTGACCCATGCGTTGTTCCTCGGAACGCGGCACGGGCAAGATCCTTTTCCAAAATCGGTGTCCTTGGGCAGATGGTGGGCGCGATCGACAGACCCGACTGCGTTGCAGTGGAGGTTGCCCCACTTCTAACGCTCCCTAACCCGGCATAGCCGGAACCAAACAGGAGATTCACCGCCGAGACGCCGAGGCGCCGAGAAAACGAAAAGGAACAGCGTCTCGGCTGGTTGACGACCGTCACCGCAGCTGGAATTCGAGCGCCGAGGTGGCAGATTCCTCGATGGAGGGCGGAGTGTTTCGCAGCCCTAGCTCCCGACGGAGATTCTGGAGTAACTGGATGGGGCTGTCCGTCATGGCAGTATCCAAAGCGTGATGCCCCTTAGCTATTGTGGTGCGACCAAGGACGTAACGAACGTCTCCCGAGTGCTCGGCCGCCTCGCTAGCGCTCGGTGAGACGGGGTCCACTTCGGCTGTCGGCTGGATTAAGACCCGGAAGTCGGCTTCGAAACTCCGATGAATGGCCAAAACGTCGGCGGCCCGATCGCTTGTGCCATAAGCGTCAGGATCTATTTACCCCTCCAGTTGGGCATAGGTGAAATCGCCGTCTCATAAGAACTTTGCCGAGAATACTCGTTCAGCCGAACAACTGACAGAGTCAGGAGAGGTATCCCATCTGGGCTTTTCGGCTCTTCGTAAGAAAAGCACTAGGTTCGTGGCCAGTTGGATTCTCGCAGGAATCCCAACTGTTTCCTGTCTGTATGGCGGACCTCCGTTGGCGGATGGCGAGGCTGCTTACCGCAGAGGCGATCTTAGGACTGCTCAGCATTTACTCTTGCCGTCGGCCCAATTCGGCAATGCGAGGGCGCAACTGCTCCTGGGTAACATCGCCGCGCAACGCAATGGGAGTGAGCAGGATCAAAGCGAGGCGGTTCTCTGGTATCGCCGGGCCGCGGAACATGGGCTGGCTGCGGCGCAGGCGAAGCTCGCTGCCTGCTACGCGGCGGGCAACGGCGTGCCACAGAGTGACGTTGAGGCCGTCAAATGGTACCGGCGGGCGGCGGAGCAGGAAGAGGTTCAGGCGGCAGCCAGCCTTGGCTACTACTACCAGTTCGGTGAAGGCGTCCCACACGACGATGCCGAAGCGCTGCGCTGGTACCGCACAGCAGCCAGCCGCGGCGATCGCCTCTCGCAGAACATGCTCGGTGACTTCTATACCGCCGGCGTTGGTGTATCCCCGAGCGCGTCTGACGCCACTTTGTGGTACCGGCGCGCAGCCGAACAAGGAGACCCCGAGAGTCAATTCGCTCTGGCCCGAGCCTACTATGAGGGCGCCGGTGTTGCTCGGGATCCCGCGACATCCTACTTCTGGGCCACCGTCGCCATCGGCCATCTTTCAGAAAAAGACGACGATCGACAGGCAGCCATACGCCTTCTGGGGGTGCTCGCCCGAGACTTGACGCAGAGTCAGATCGACCGAGCATCGAGTCGTGCGGCCCAGTGGCATTCTGCCGAGGGCTCCACCGACAGTTACAATTCCCCGGACGGCACGCTGGGAGCCTTTGTTGTGGTGACGGGAGCCGGCGGTGAGAGCCAAGTGGAAATTCGAGAAGGGAGCGCCACTCTTCGGACACGTCGTTTCTCTTCTCCGGACGGCCAGCATGGCTTTATCGTTCAGTATGCGGAATGGACTCCCGATTCCGGGTTCTTCGTTTTCAGCCTGGCCAGCTCCGGGGGACATCAGCCATGGCACTTCCCGACCTTCTTCTATTCGAGGCGAATTAATAAGATCGAGGCACTGGACGCATACACTGGACCGGTTGCGGACCCAGGCTTCCACGTGAGTGCACCCGACGCCATCAGCGTGATGACCGTGGCGCCGGCCAATCAGAGCGCCTCACGGAAAGAGGTCCGCGTAAAGCTGGGAGAATTGCTGGGTGGGAAGCCCTAGGCTTTTCCAAGCCCACACCCACGTTTAATACAGATCATCCTTCTGCGGCACAACACTGATGTCATCGAGCCACGCTTCTCCCTTGTCCTCCGAAATGATCCGGATGCCAGCCGAGAAGGTGGGAAGGGTGAATGTTCCTATAAACTTCTGCCACGGAAATGTTCCGGCGGGTAGCGCCAGAGGCCGAATTTTCCAGGCTTGATCGACAGCGATATTGATTGCGCCTCTCGAGGCGAGCATGTTTCCTCTCGCCCAGAGGGTAATCTGGTAGCGCTGGCCCGGCCGAATGGCGATGGTCTGCACGGTGGTTCCGTAATCGTTGGGAGCGCGCGCCGCCGAATTGACGATATGTAGCGAAGCCTTCCCGCTGTGACTGGTTGTTAGATCGAGAGTGGCCGTTGACCGACAAGCTCCCATGTTCCCCCATGGGGTGAATGGATCGGGGAAACCCTGCTCGAAACCGCCGTCTCTGAGGAGATTGTCGCTGGCAGCAAAGGCCAAAACAAAGAACAGAAGAACCAACCCGATCGATCTGGACATGGTAGCCTCTCTTACCGCAACACCGGCAAATCGGAATCGTACGTCCCTATCGGCATGGGACTGTTTTCAGAAAATTTTCCGCCTCCGGTAAACCTGTCAACGGTCCGGCGACGTAAGCATAATAATCCTGCAGGACCACAGCCGCTTTGGAAGAAAACGTGTTCGTTGGTTTCCCAAAAATCCGTTCGGGTATGCATTCCAGGGGGTCGTTGAAGAGGCCGTAGGCGGTACTTCCGATTCGAGACTGAAACTGCCCCTTGGCGAATTCTGCCAGCGCAGCGTTCACATCCGGACACTTATCCTTTTCACAAAAGAAGTCATCGGTGAAATACACCCGCGTTACTAGCTTGCCCGTTGCGGTATCCCGATAGACAACGACCTGCTTCATCACCCAGGTAGCATAGGGGTCATGTTTGGGGATGGGTTCGCTGGCCCGTGGCACGGTACCTGTGCCGGCGCGAGGCGGGGTATTCTGCTGGGGTTGGACGGGTAATCCGGTGGTCGGATCAGTTGGCAGCCAGTTTCCGTCCGGTCCCCGCTGGTGGTGGATCGCGGGCGGCGCGGGCGGCGCAGCCGGCGGGTTCGCCGCTTGGACGTTCAGACCCTCGAAGCTCGGCGTGTCTCCGTCGCCGGGGCCGCGTGGCAGGCCGACGTCATCATCGTCAGTTGGCAAATCAAACCTCAGCTGAGTCTGCGCCTGCGCTTGTGCGACTTCGGCCATAAGGGAGGCGGACGCCTCCCGGGGCGCCGGCTGGGAGGAGTCTGTCACGTGCAAGGTGATGGTGCGAGTCCCCGCTTTCTCGAGCCGTTTGACCATGCTCGAGCTTGCCAGATCCGGATACAGAACGCCATCCACCAGCCATTCGTAGCTATATGGCTTCACGCCGCCGGAGACATCGGCTGAAACCCTGATATCCTCACCTGGTTTGAGCTCGGTTCGATCGGCCGACAGGCCGATTTCGATCGCATCGGTAACTCGCAACGTAATGGCGCCATCGACGGTCAGGGGCGGCTGGCTGGAATCCGACACATTGACCTTCACCTCGTGATCGCCGGGCGTGGTCAGTTTCGCGGTGACCGTGGGGCCAGTGCGCGCCGGTTTGGGAACTCCGTCGAGGGACCAGGAATAGGAATACGGCGGAGTTCCCCCAACCACACGGACCGTGACCTTGGCCGATTCATCCGTCGCCATTTCTTCGCGATCGGCTCCCAGATCCAGTTCCAGTGTTCGGACGGTCAGCATCACAGCAGCATTGACACTCTGCGGCGGATCAGCAGAATCCGTGACCTCGACGCGTATTTCGTGGTCACCGGGGGTGCTCAGTTTTGCATTCACGACAGAATCGGTGCGGGACGGCCTCAAATTGCCGTCGAGAAACCACGAATATTGATAGGGCTTCACTCCGCCGCTTACGGCAGCGCTGACTTGAGCGGAGTCATTCGCCGCCAGCACTTGGCGATCGGTTCCCACTTGTACGGCCAGGGGCTCACGCCTGGGCGGTGTCAGAGTTCCCGCGCCGGCGGAGCCCGTCAGGGGCAGATCGTTGAAATTCGGTCTGCCTCCGCCAGAGGAACTGTTCGGCGTGGCAGCGTTTGCGGTAGGCGCAGGAGGTTGCGATGGATTCGGCGGCTTGTGATCGCTCGATTGAGCGCTAGCATTCACTCCGGCTTCCCAGGCAGCCCGAATCATGTCGTCACTAGTGACATCGGCTTTTGCCCGGGCGATTAATTCTGCCACCTGCCGGCCACTCGACTCCGTATCTAACACTTCCTCCAACACATTCAGATTCGGCCGCCAAGCGCGCAAGTTTTCCGCATTGGGTAGTGGCGGGTTTTCCGGCCCTCCCAGGTTTGTCCAGTGCTGGACAGTGCTGGGCCGTTCGAGATTGGGAGTGATCATCCGGTTCGGCTTGGAGAATGTCTGCCATGGCGCCTCAATCGTCATGAACTCCGCAATACGGGCTGCGGTTCTTAGCGGATCGACCCTCGTCTCACTGCTATACAAACTGTCTCGATATGTTCCGCCATTCAGAGCCAAAGTGGTGACGATAGCCGCCAGTTCGTCGGAGACAATAATGACCGACCTGCCTCCAGCGTCACGCAGCGTGCCTGCCAGCCTGCTCTGAAAGGTGGTGAAGGACTGAGTGTTTGTGGGCCATATACTGTCGCGCACCTCGGGTCGATCATATTGAACGTGTCTTACGTCGGCTTCTTTCAGTTTGTATGCTTTTGCAAGCCCGGCGTTGGAAACCGCACGCCCCTCATCGACGAACACCACAAGCGGATTCTCGGCGCTGACTGCCGGGATGTGAAATGACAAGGTTAGAGCTGTTAGCGGCAAAACCGTCCATAAACTGCGCATGGTTTTCTCTGCCCTTTAGGGGATGAGCATTTACACCGACAGGCAACGGTCATAAATTTAAGCCTCTGCTGTGCGGCGTTTCGGGCCAGTGCCTGTGAATCGATAGTGGCACCGGGCGCGATTTTCTCTCCTTTAGCGAGGACTCTGTCTCCAGATTCATTCCTTGCAAAGAGGTTCGATTCCAATGCCGAGGCTCAACTACCGGCGCGTTGCTGTTCTAGTCCTCTCCCGCCGCCTGCGTGGACTCTATCTGGATGGTCGCGTCATCAGCCAATGTGGTTTCCGAGGGACAGCCAACGTCCCGTATGCGGCGTTCGAGGAGATCCGGTTGCTCGCCCCCAGCTTCAGAATTGTAAGGACTTCTGGCTCTGGTCGCGCATCGGCGGGTCGGGCGTTAAGCCTCCAGTCGGCTCCCGATGCTATACTTAGGCACAAAAATTGCCGGGAGGAGAAATGGTCAACCGCAGAAGAGCGATGAAAATCGGTGCGGCCACGGTGGCCGGAGCGCTCGTTAACCTGCCAGCTCTCGACCGGGAGGTGGCGCTAGCACGGGCGCACAACGCGTTTCAAAGAGCGGTTTTTGACGAGCGTTTCGCGGAGTGCCGGGCTTTCGCAGCCGAACTGCACAGCGCAGGCGTCCTCACTTCCGCGATCCGCGGCGATGTTGCCGAGCTGTGGTACCGCGATCTAAGAGTACAGCTGAGCAAGAACCCGACGCCGCTCGCCGGTTTGACGGATCGGCCCGCTTTGTTTTGTCTCGAAGAACTCGCCCGCGACGTGGGTATGCGCGTGATCGCCCGAGTGGATCACGTCATTGATCCAGACAGGGAACAAAACGGCCATGCCCAGCACACCGCCGTTGGGCCGGTGTCGCTTGTCGCGGCTAGCCGCCAGTTAACGACTGAACTTGGATTCGGGCGCACCATGGCTCGGGTGTTCCGCCAGTTCGACCTCAGTGAACCTCGCGATGCGGCCGCGCAAAAACGCACGGGGCCATTTGCTCCGGAAAACAAAACTGCCTTGGTTTCCTGGATTATCGCCGGGAAGATGATCTCTTAAGCAGGTTGATCGCGTGAAGGTGGAGAGGAGATATTCAAATGGTTTTACCTCCAAATGTAAGGGAAGCGGACTTCAACGCAGCCTTGGTTGAGTTCCGGTCTGCCGTCGGCGCGAGCTGGGTGTTCAGCTCGGACGAAGACGTCGCCCTCTATCGCGATTCTTACTCCATCTACTGGGGCGAACCGGAAGAGCGGGTGGCCTCCGCGGCTGTGGCTCCCGCCAAAGTAGAGGAAGTGCAACAAATCGTGCGCGTCGCCAACCGATACAGCATCCCTTTGTATCCGATCTCGACGGGGCGCAACCTCACCTACGGTGGATCGGCACCCAACATGCGCGGCAGTGTTGTCGTCGATTTGAAGCGCATGAACCGCATCCTGGAAGTCGACGAAAAGAGGGCGTTCGCTTTGGTGGAGCCGGGCGTTTCCTATTTCGATCTTTACCACTATATCCGGGAACGCAACCTCAAGCTGATGCTGGATGTGCCCGACCCAGGATGGGGCAGCCCCATGGGCAACAGCCTGGATCATGGCGCGGGCTATACGATGGCCGCATTTCGCGATCACTTCAGTTCGCATTGCGGCATGGAAGTGGTGACGCCGGACGGGGATGTGATCCGTACCGGCATGGGCGCCGTGCCGAAGTCGGATAGCTGGCAGGATTTCCACTACGGTGCAGGCCCCAACGTGGACGGCCTGTTTGCGCAATCGAACTTCGGAATCGTCACCAAGATGGGCTTCTGGCTGATGCCCATGCCGGAAGCTTTCTTGTCCGGCACAGTCACGGCGCCGCGCCACCAGGATCTGGATGCACTCGTGCAGGAGGTCAGCTACCTGGAAGACTTGGGCCTGACGGGGATGCCTCAGTATGGCAGCCCCATTGCCCAGGCATCGTTTGGTCCGGGCGCAGGCGCCATGGCAAGCTTGATGCAAAATGGCTGGCCATCCGCCGAAGCGGTGGAACGCTTCGTGATGACGCAAAAGCGTCCTGCCTGGTCCGTTCAGCTCTATTTTTACGGCCCCGAAGAAACAGTTCGAGCCACCTGGCAAGCCACCAAGCGGCGTTTCGGGAAAGCTATCGCCGGCGCGATGTTCCAGGACGGCGAATTCCTAACTCTGCCCATCCCGAAGGAAAAGGAACCGACGCAATCGGATAAGCCCCGCTTGGGGATTCCCGCGCTCGAAGTGTTCAATATGGTGGCACGGAACCCACAGACAGCAGATGACCCCTCAGACGGACACGCCGACCTCTTTGTCACAATCCCCCGCAAGGCCTCGGCCCTTTGGGAATCGTCACGCGTCCTGTTTGAAGCCCACCGGGAGGCGGGCATGCCAGCGCGGCAAAATCCCTTTTCCACGCCCTTCACTTACTATTCGCGCTGTTTCTGGACTGGCACCACCGTACCCACCTGGCGCGACCCCGTGAAGAATGCACGCAGCCGGGCATTGTTTGAGAAAGTCATAGACCGCTGCGCGGAGCATGGCTGGGTCAGCTATCGTACCAACCCCGCATTTCAGGACCTGGTAGTGAGCAAGTATTCGTTCAACAACAACTCCCTGCTGCGCTTTCAGGAAAAACTGAAAGACGGCATCGACCCCAATGGAATCATCGCGCCGGGCCGTTACGGAATCTGGCCGGCAAAAATGAGGAAGAACCGCGCATGAGACGGACGCTTTTTCTGTTCCTGGTTGTTGGACTTTCGAATTCTGTGTGGGCGCAGACGCCTTCGGAGACACACGGAAAAGCCGTCTTCGATAAGTGGTGTACGCCTTGCCACGGAGCCGTGGCGCCAAAGAATGTCATGTTTGGCAATGGCGCTTTAGCCGGCACCTCCGCACTTGCCGTGAAATACAAAGGCAAGCTCCCGGCGGTGCTTGAACAACGCACGGATCTTACGTCCGCCCTGATCAAAACCGTGGTGCGGCACGGTTTGTACGGCATGCCGATTACGCGCAAGACAGAAGTCAGCGACGCGGAACTGGAGGACGTCGTGGCGTACCTGACCCGGAATCGGAAGAAGTAAGGGAAAACCCGTGTGATGCGGGCCGCGGCCGGATCCGGACTTATCGTGGAAACGGATCCGCGGACCCTGGCGCGTTTCTCGGTCCTGGTCCGCATCTTGATCGGGCAAACTCAGCTGAATCAATCACATGCCGCTTTTGGTAGGTGACCTCTCGGGCCCTACTTGGTCCTTGCCCTAATGTGTTCGAGGCATGGGCGAGGCCTATCGCGCAAGTGACATACGCCTGGACCGAATAGCCATCGAAGTCATCCCGTGAGTGGTTCTGTGATCGTTCGAGCGGGAACTTCCCCCAGCTATCTGGTGCTGGGCTGGGCGGTCTCAAATCAGTGCGGGCTCACGCTCCAGTACTGCCTCTATGACGTTGGCGGAACTGGCAGTGGAGCCGGGCCTATACGGCATCGCGGGCCATCACTTACGCATTCCGCTGCGCGACGAGCTGACGATCAACGAGCTCAATTTTCGCGGATTCAGCATCCCAAAAAGACTGGGACTGCATTCTGTCCAAATCGGTCTGCGAGTATCCGAACCCGCTCCAGACCTGCTGCTTATATCCGAAGAGGCGGCGCTTCTGTTCAGCCGGCCGCAGATCCAACATGCTCTGCGAATCATAGTTTCGGAAAACCGTTTCGAACCAGCCCTCCAGAACGGATTCCACCGGCGGCCCAGTGCGGGCCTCTAACTCCGCCAACACCGAAGGGTAGCGATCGAAGCCGTCCGTTGCCACCGTTACCACGTTGTCATCCGGACCCAGATTCAGATACCGCGCGAACCGTATCGCGCCGAGCACGTTGCAGATGCCAGAGATCCCGAAGACACCCACAAGCGCCGCCAGTAGGCCTTCCGGCAGGTGCAGCATCCGTTCCAACAGCCGGCCTCTGCGTTCCACCAGTTCCAGTCCGAGAACGCAATCTTCGTCATGGATTAAAGCCACGTAGTCCGTCGTCAAGACATTGTGGATGAGCGTCACCATCTTGTCGCCGATGCCTTCGATGCGGTGAGTGCCCCGGCCGTTGTTGAATAACGTGGAGCACTCCTTCGGCTCCAGCGCGCAGATTCGCGTATCCGGATATCGCGCTTTGATCTCGTCTCCCGCGGCCAGCGTTCCGGCGGAACCCGGCGCCGAAACGAAAGCGGCTACACGGCCATTCCCATGCTGCGCTGCCACCTCCAGAGCGCTTCGCCCCGTGACGTACCGATGAAAACGATAATTAGGCAGCAACTCGAACTGGGCCAGGACCTTGTTTCGGGCGTCCTTCTTATATTGCCCGGTGCGCTCGAGGACCAGGATCACATCGCTCTCCGATCCGGGCGTCAGATCCAACTCGCCACCGTACTGCCGGATGCGCTGGTACCGTTCCGGGCTCATCCCATCCGGCATAATGACCACCGCCGGGTATCCCATGAGCCGCGAGATGTATGCCACACCAATCCCGAAGTTTCCGGTGGAAGGCCCAATCACGGTGTTCACGCCCGGCATGATTTCGCCGGCAAGCTCACCTTCGATGAGCGTGGCGTAGGCGGGTCCGACCTTATGGCTTCCCGACGGGAAACACCGTCCCACCAGCACCACAATATTCGCGGCCACTCCCGTCAACGCTTTGGGAAGCACGATGTGCCGGACGCGGTGATCCGGCCCGCGCCAGGTAATGTTGAACAGGTTGTAGGGGTCCAGCTCGTTGGCGGAAGCGGCCAAAGCCCGATCGCGGATCGCAGGCGGCAGCAGCTCCGGCTGCAACATTTCTTGATAGGTCGGCCCCCATGCGGCGCGTTTCATAATCTCTCCCAAAGCGCTTTCGCTCGAGCCATGGCTCGTTCCGCAATGCGGCGTCCGTCCACGTTCACAAGGTTTCTCTCCCGCAGCACATAACGCCCGTTCACGATCAGGCTATCCACGGGAGCGTTCGAAACACCGAAAAGGAGATGGCCAAACAGATTGCCGGCGGTCAGCGGCGTGGGCGGAAAATAGTCCATCACCACGAGGTCGGCCGGTGCGCCGG
>Ga0335081_10019658_pt1 | contig 10921 bp, 9 predicted proteins | sample Lox_Sample_35_FD_206713 | JGI IMG/M metagenome (GOLD analysis project Ga0335081, IMG submission 206713) | Soil microbial communities from Loxahatchee National Wildlife Refuge, Florida, United States - Lox_Sample_3.5 | ecosystem: Environmental > Terrestrial > Soil > Wetlands | place: USA: Florida...
GTCCGTGCCGGGTGGGGGACGACATGCGGTGCGCGAGCGGACCGAGCCTGCCCGGCCTGATGTGCGCCGGCGGCATGGCCGAGCTGTTCAAGACCCGGGCCCGGGCGGTCGTCAAGCTCCCCCCGGGCGCCGTGCCGGCCGAGGTCGCCGCGCTGGCCGACGCCGGCCTGAGCGCTTATCACGCGGTCCGGAAGGCCGTCCCCGATCTGGGGCCGGGGACGTCCGCCGTCGTCGTGGGGGCGGGCGGCCTCGGCCACATCGGCATCCAGTGCCTCAAGGCCATGACCCCGGCTTCGGTCATCGCCACCGATACCAGCGAGGAAGCCCTGAAGCTCGCCGTGACCTGGGGCGCTGATCACGAGGTCCGCGCCGATGGGCAGCAGGCACAGCGGGTCCGTGACCTCACCGGCCCGGGCGCCGATGCGGTCTTCGACTTCGTGGGAGAAGACAGCACGATCAGCGACTCCGTCGCGATGCTGCGCCCCGGGGGCACGTACTACCTGGTGGGCTACGGCGGCACCGTGACGCTTCCCACCTTGCAGATGGTTCTCGGCGAGATCACCGTGGCCGCCAACCTCATCGGCACCTACGCCGACCTGGCTGACCTGGTGACCCTCGCGGACCAGGGCAAGGTAGTGCTCCATTCCAGCCGCTATCCGCTGGAAGCCGCCAACGACGCCATCGACGACCTCCGCCACGGCCGGATCCGCGGCCGGGCCGTCCTCATCCCCGGCGGCCCCTAGCCCGAACCTGATCGGTACGCGGTCCCCGTCGCTTCCTCACCCCCGGCCGCCTGGTACTCGCGCCACCCGCCGAACTGGGAGATGTCGATGGCCCGGGCGGGAGGACGGGAGGACGCCCAGAGGATGCCCAGGCAGGCCGGACCGTCCTCGAGATCGACGACCCCCAGGCCAAGACCGGCTGGCTCGCCTTCGAGCACGTGCCGGAGATGACCCAGGTTGATGTCGTAGACCTCGCCGGTAACCGCCACGCCATTCTCCTCCGGGGCGGCCAGCATCGCCGGATGGATGCCGCGGACCGAGAACAGGCGGTAACGAGGCACGGTCCGGGCCACGCCAATGAACTCTGCTCCGGCCAGGTTTCCGTGTAGCGGGAAGCCCCGCATCAGGGTGCCGTTGACGAAAAGGCTGACGGGCTGGTGGCGAACCCGCTTCAGGCTCACTTACGCGGTGTTCACTTACGCAGCGGCGCCCCGAGCGGCGGCCAGGCCGGCCCGCCGCCCGCCTCGGAGGCGACGTTCAGCCAGGCGTAGGCACCGAGCGCCGAGAAGGCCAGCACCGCCGCGCCCCCAGCGGTGACGAGGTTGGCGTTCCCGGTCAGGTAAGCCGCCGACAGCAGCCCGAGAGCCGTCAGGACGAAGATCATGATGACCCCGTACACCACCGGGAGCTTGAACATGATCCAGGTGAGGAACACGAACACGACGCCCCAGGAGATGGTGAACAGCGCCTCTGTCCCCGACACGTCGGCGGCCGGGATGGCGAACCAGTTGTGGAGGAGCCCCAGCAGGAATATGCAGAAGGAGAACGCGATCCCGGAGAACAGGCCGAAGATCGCGGCCACCAGCGACTGGCCGAGCATGAACGCCCAGACGGCCGAGATGAACTGGAACACGCCCGTGCCGAGCAGCAGGATCGGGACGATCCCGCCGACGGCGGCCGCCGGGATCACTCCTACCAGCGCCAGCCCCACGCAGGTCCAGCCGACAATAAAGGCGGGCAGTCCCAGCATCAGGGGATCGCTGCCGGCCCCGATCAGGACGCCGGTAGGGGCCGGGCCGGTCGTTCCCGGCGCATGGGCCGCGTGTTGCAGCTCGCCGACCGCTTGCTGCAGTTCCGCTACCGCCCGGTGCAGGTCCTGCTGCTTCAGGGCTGTGGAGCCGCTCGTGACGTCATCGTGCTGTGTCATGACCTTTTCTCCTACGTGGAAGATGGCTTTATCCCGGCGCCTGGACCGGCACCGAAAGCTCGTCGAATACCGCGCGAACCGCCGGGCCGAGGAGCTCCGCGCCGGGGGTGTCGGAGTGCACGCACACCGTGCTCGCGCGCACTGTTACCGGCGTGCCGTCGAGGGCCTTCACCTGCCCGGTGGTCAGCAGGTCACGGACCCGCGCGGAGAGGGCCTCGGGCGTAGCGCTGAACACGTCCGCCCAGCCGAACATGACGACGGACCCGTCGCGGCGCAGCGGCCGGTCGGCAAAGAACTCGGTGACCACCGGCAGCCCCGCCTTCGCGCCGGCGTCGGCCATCTCGCTCCCGGCCAGGGTGAACACAGGAAGGCGGTCGTTGAACTCCGCGGTCGCCTCCGCGACGGCTGCGGCGATGCGCCCGTCGTCCAGGGTGGCCATGTACAACGCGCCGTGCGGCTTGACGTGCCGCAGCCGCGCGCCGGCCGCGCGCACGAAGCCGTCCAAGGCGCCGAGCTGGTACAGCACGTAGTTGCGGGTGTCGGCGGGGGAGACGTCGAGTGCGCGCCGGCCGAACCCGAGCAGGTCGGGATAGCCGGGATGGGCGCCGATGGCGACACCGTGGTCCAGGGCGCGCGCCACGGTGGTGCGCATCACCGTGGCGTCGCCCGCGTGGAAGCCGCAGGCCACGTTGGCCGACGATATGCACGTCATCATCACCTCGTCGGCGCCCCGCACCCACCAGCCGTAGCTCTCGCCGAGGTCGGAGTTGAAGTCCATGGCCTGCGACATCACAGTGCTCTTTCCAGTGCGCGGCGGACGTAGACCCGCACCATCTCCCGCCGGTACGCACTGCTCTCGAACACCTCGTCCAGTGGTTCGCTCTGGCCCGCGGCGGCTTCGGCCGCGGCCGCAAGGATCTGGCCCGCACCGGCCACCTCGCCTTCCAGGATCCGCTCGGCCTCGGTGGCCCGCAGCGGCCGGCCGGCCGCCCCGTTGAGCCCGATCCGGACCTGCCCGCACCGGCCTTCCGCGTCGACGGCGAGCCGCACCGCCACCCCGAGGATCGCGAAGTCCAGCGGCCGGAGCGCGTACTTCAGGTAGGCGTAGCGGGCTCTGGCCGGCGGCGGCGGGAGCGTCACGGTGGTGAGGAGCTCATCGGGCTCCAGGACGGTGGTGAGCGGCCCGAGCGCGAACTCGCCGACGGGAACGTTCCTGCTCCCTCGGGGTGAGCGCAGGGTCAGCACCGCGTCCAGCACCAGCAGCGCCGCCGGCGGGTCGGCGGTCGGATAGGCGTGCGCGAGGTTCCCGCACAGCGTGCCGCGATTGCGGATCTGCACGGACGACACGGCCTGCTCGGCCTCGGCCAGGACCGGCCATGAGGCGCCGATGCCCGGGTGGCTGAGCACGTCCGTGTGGGTGGCCAGCGCGCCGATCTTCGCCTCCCCGTTGGTGCTGATGCCGGCCAGCTCCGGTACCGCCGACAGGCTGATGAGCACCCGCGGGGAGACCAGGCCCTCGTGCAGCAGGACCATGAGCGACTGGCCGCCCGCCACCAGCTTGGCGTCATCGCCGAACTCGGCGAGAAGCCCCAGCACCTCCTCGACTGACCGCGGCCGCAGATACTGCTCGACGAACACCGTCACTCACCTCCCTGGCCGGTCGTCTTCATCGCGTTCAGCACCCGTTCCGGGGTCATCGGGATCTCGGTGAGCCGGGCGCCGGTGGCGTCGTAGATCGCGTTCGATACCGCGGCCGCGGTGGGGACCAGGCCCATCTCGCCCAGCCCCTTCGCGCCGTACGGGCCGCGGGGGTCGTCCGTCTCTACCCACACCGAGGTGATCGGCGGCATCTCGGTCGCGGTGGGAATCCGGTACCCGGACAGCCGGGGGTTGAGCACCTGCCCGTCCTCGTCGCAGACCAGGTCCTCCATCAGGGCGTAGCCGAGTCCCTGGGCGGCTCCGCCCTCGACCTGGCTTTCGGCCAGCGCGGGGTTGACGAGGTTGCCGCAGTCGGTCGCCGCGACGAAGTTGACCACGGTGACGTGCCCGGTCTCCGGGTCGATCTCGACCTCCACCGCGTGCGCCCCGAACGAGTACGACTGCGCGAAGTCGCCTACTCCGGTCTCGGGATCGGGCAGGTCGCAGGGAGCGTCGTAGTGGGCCATCGCCATGATCTGGCGGCCATCGCGGTCGCGGAACAGCGCGGACAGGGCCACTTCGCCGAGGGTGAGGCCGCGGTCCGGCTCATCGCGGGCGAACACCCGGCCCCCGCCCAGCGTGAGTGCGTCCGGAGGCAGGCCGAGGGCCTCGCCGCCATAGTGCAGGACCTGCTCCCGTATCTGATCGCAGGCGAGCCCGACCGCGTTGCCCGCCAGGGTGGTGACCCGGCTGCCGTAGGTGCCGAAGTCCGCCGGGATCGTCTCCGAATCGCTGTTGATCACTTCGACGTCGCCGATGCCGACCCCCAGTTCCTCGGCGCAGATCTGGGCCACCGCGGTGGTGGCCGCTCCCGTTCCCATCTCGACCGCGCCGATGAGCAGGCTGACCGAGCCGTCCGGGTTGAGCTTGACGGATGCGGCGCAGAAGTCGGCGTTCAGCCCGGGGTGGAACTTGCCGCTGGTGAAGTGCGTTCCGCAGGCCAGGCCGACGCCCCGGTAGCCGCGCCCGTGGCCGCGCTTGCTGTCCCAGCCGATCGCCTTCGCCGCCTCGGTCAGGCAGGCCCGGATCCCGCACGTGGTCAGCCGCGGGCCGGACACCGCCACGTCGCCGGGTTCGGAGAGGTTCTTCATCCGGAACTCGACCGGGTCCATCCCCAGCCGCTCGGCCAGCATGTCCGTGTGGATCTCCGCGGCGAAGGTGAACTGCGGGCTGCCGAAGCCGCGGAAGGCGCCGCCGACCGGGGTGTTGGTATAGACGGTGTACCCGTCATAGCGGTAGTGCGGGATCTTGTAGACCGCGCCGCCCAGCATGGACTGGGTGACCGAGACACCCGGCCCGTAGGAGGTGTACGCGCCGTTGTTGAGGATCACCCTGGCCTGCCGGGCGATGATCGTGCCGTCGCGTTTCAGCCCGGTTTTCAGGTAGAGGATCTCGGGGTGCCGGGTGCGGCTGGAGGTGAACTCCTCGTCCCGGGAATGGAACATCTTCACCGGCCGGCCGGTCAGCCTGGCCGCCTGGATCGCCACGACGTAGATGGAGTGCGGCTCGCTCTTGGAGCCGAAGCCGCCGCCCAGGTACGGGCAGATGACGCGGATCTTGTTGGCCGGCAACCCGAAGATGCCCATCAGGCCGAACCGGTCGAAGAACGTCGACTGGGACGACATCAAGACCGTCACCTTGCCCGAAGCGTCCCAGTCCGCCAGCACTGCATGCGGTTCCAGGCAGACGTGACATTGCCGCGACGTCACGAACCGGTCCTCGTAGACCACCTCGGCCTCGGCGAATCCCTTCTCGATGTCCCCGCCGATCACCCGGTTGTGGGCGACGATGTTCCGCTCCGCTCCCTCGTGCAGTTGCGGTGCGTCCTCGGCCATCGCCGCTTCCGGATCGGTCACCACCGGGAGCGGCTCGTATTCGACCTCGATGAGATCCAGCGCCGCCCGGGCGGTGTCCTCGTCGGTGGCGATGACTGCGGCCACGCCTTCTCCGGTATAGCGGACGACACCGTCCGCGAGCGCGGTCTCGTCCTGGGTGAACGCACCGAACCGGACCTGCGGCATGTCGGCCTGGGTCAGCACCGTCAGCACGCCCGGCAGTTCCCGGGCCGCCGCGACCTCGAGCCGGGTGATCCGGGCATGGGCCACCGGGCTGCGGAGGATCTCCCCGTACACCATCGCCGGCAGGGCCATGTCATAGGCGTACGCCGCCTTGCCGGTGACCTTCTCGTCCGCGTCCACCCGGCGCAGCGACCTGCCGACGACGGCATGCGCGCCCGGACGCTCCGGGGCCGCCGCCGTGGCGCCCGCCGCCGCGCCGATCGCCTGCACGATCTTCGCGTAGCCGGTGCACCGGCACAGGTTGCCCCGGATGCCGTCGCGGATCTCCGCCTCAGACGGACGGGGGTTCTTCGCCAGCAGCGCCTTCGCCGTCATGATCATGCCGGGCGTGCAGTAGCCGCACTGCGAGGCGAAGTTGTCCGCGAACGCCTGCTGCACCGGATCGAGCCGGCCATCGGCGGCCAGTCCCTCAATGGTAGTGACCGCGTGGCCTTCGGCCTCCACGGCGGGCAACAGGCAGGAATTGATCACCTCGCCGTCGAGCAGCACCGAGCATGACCCGCACTCACCCTCGTTGCAGGCACGCTTGGTCCCGGTCAGCCCGAGATCATAACGAAGCGTATCGGCGAGGGACCGGGACGGAGGGATCAGCAGGTCGTGCGGAAGGCCGTTGACCATCAGCATCACCCGGATCCGCTTCGGTAGTGACCTGGTACTGGTGGTGGTCGCGGTATCCATGGCGTCCTCCCTGGCTAGGTCTGAGGTTCTTCGGCGGACAATCCTTCGATCACGAGATCCAGGTCATCCAGCCGGTCCACGTTGTAGACCCGCTGGTCACCCACCCAGCGGCGGGCCCACCACTCGTAAAGGTTCAGCCGGGTCCCGGATCCGTGCAGCTCGATGACGGGCTGGCGGTCGTCGAGGTAGCAGATGTGCAGCGAAGGCACCCGGCTGGCCAGGCCGGCCAGCTCCCTGAAGCCGGTCATGCCACGGGTCGGCATGCAATCGCTGATCAGGACGGTCCGCGCCGCGGGCAGGCCGCCGGTAATCTCGATGGCCGCCCGCAGGGCCTGCGCCAGGTCCGTGGCCTTGCCCTCGGGCAGCAGCAGGATCCGCTCGACGACCTCGCTGATGTCATTCTCGGCGTCCAGATCCTTCACCGAAGTCACCCGCTCGTCGAAGGCCAGTACGCCATACCGGGTCCGGCCGGCCGCGCTCAGCTGCGCTACCGCGGCGGCCAGCACCGCCGCCAGGCTGAGCTTGCGGCCCACCATCGAGCCGGAGTGGTCGATGAGGATGAGGTAGTCGGCCTGCTCGGGGGCCCGCTGAAGCACGCGCATGTCGTCGCCGGTGACGAGGCCGCCGCGGGCGGCGACGTTGGCCACAGTGGTCACCAGATCCAGCTCGCCGGGCTCGCCCGGTCGCCATGGGGTGCTCCGCAGCGTCCTGCCCGGCACGTCGGTCGTCACGGAGTCGAGGGTTCCCCTCACCCGCAGCACGAGTTCGGCCGCCTTGCGGACGGCCAGCCAGAAGTCGGCCAGCGGGTCCTCCGCTACCTGGCTCATCTCACGCACCGCCGAACGGGCGGCCACCGGTGTGTCCCGGGCCGTCATCGGCACCGACCGGGAACGGCCGGCTTCCCCGCTGCCCCCCGATCGTTCCAGGCCCGGAAGCTCTTGGGGGTCGGGGCGGCGGCGTGAGTCGCGGCCACCCTGGTCGGCCCGGTCCTGGGCTTGGCCGGCGTCGGCCGGCGGCAGGCCCGTCTCGTCGAGGGCCGGCCCGGACGCCCCTTCGCCGGCGTCCGCCAGCAGCGCCGCCACGCCGCCGGGCATTTCCGCGGCAAGGCCGCTGAACAGGTCCATGACCAGGTCACATGCCGAACGGGTGGCGGTGGGGCGCAACCGGATCCGGCCCGTGAACGCGGCGCAGACCAGGCAGCGCAGCAGGACGGGATCCGCCTCCTCGCGCAAGGCCACGGCCTCGGCGGAGAGCAGGCTGGCCAGGTCGATGGCCGCCCTGATCGAGGCGCCGTGACGCAGATCCGGGTGTTCGCGGGTTCGGCGGGCCAGGTCGACGGCGAACGCGGCCAGCCGGTCACCGGACGCAGGCGCCTCACCGAGCACGATCTCGATCTCCTCGTATCTCGGCTGGTAGTCGACCTCGAGCACGAGGAACCGGTCCAGCAGGCCCCGGGACAGCCGTCCCGTCCCGACATCGTCGAGCGGGTTGGCCGAGCCCACCACCATGAAACCGGGGGACGCGTGCACCTGGCCTAGGTGGGCGACATCGACGTAGCCCTCGGACAATGCGGTGATCAGGACGTTGAGGGCGCCACTGGGGGCGCGGTTGAGTTCCTCGATGTACAGGATCCCGCCGTCCCGCATCGCCCGCGTCAGCGGCCCGGGCCCGAAGTGCTCCGCCCGGTAGCCCTCGCGCAGGACCAGCGACGGGTCGAAGGTGCCGACCAGGACGTGCGCGCTGAGCTGCTCATCGCCGGTGACCCAGTGAACGGCGTCATGATCGTGTCCGGCCGATCCCGCCAGCTCGCGCAGCATGGTGGTCTTCGACACGCCCGGCGGGCCGAGCAGCAGCACCGGCCGTCGTAGCGTCACCGCCTGCCGCAGCAACCGGAGTTCGTGGCGCCGCCCGACGAGACCGGCCGCCTTGCCCGCCGCCGCGCCTGATCCCCGACGTTTATCGGGACCCGACATATAACGAGAGTAATGAAAATAGAAAAAGACATCAAGATATAATGTTTTTGCTTTTAGGGGATGACGAAGGGGAGGTGGCCCGTGGTGCAGGAGGTCGGCACCGCCTTGCCGGTGCAGGGATTCCGGGCCGCGCCGGTCGTGCCACTGCCAGAGCAGATCCGGCGGCAACTCGTCGAGGCGGTGGCCAGGGGAGATCTGCGGCCAGGGGACCGGCTTCCCGGGGAGGCCGAGCTCGCGGCCCAGTTCGGCGCGAGCGCGGCCGAGGTGCGGGCGGGGCTCAACTCTCTCATGGCCATGGGTCTCGTCGAGATCATCCGGGGTCGGCACGGCGGAGTGCGCATCGCGCAGCCCAAGCCCGACCTGCTCCGGCGTACCTTGCATGACGGACTGTCGGTCCTGGTCGACCTGTCCGAGCTCACCCTCGAAGACCTGGCCGAGGCCCGCCGCGAAACAGAGACCGCATGCGCACGCGCTGCCTCCCGGCGGCGCACCAAGGACGACCTCCGCGCGATGCGTGCCGCGCTCGACCGTTCGGCCGACCAGCAACTCGAGCTCAGTGAGTGGCTCGGCCTCGACATCGTGTTCCACCGCGGTGTCGCGGAGGCTAGCCACAACCCGATCCTGGCCATGCCGCTCACCGCCGTGCACGCGGTCGCTCAGCCGCGGCTCAACCGGCTCATCGCCGACCAGCTGGACCGCGCCGAGGTGCATGCCCAGCACCTGGCGATCTACCAGGCGATCGCCGATCGCAAGCCCCAGGCCGCCGCTCGGGCCGTCCAGGCCCACGTCGCCTACCTGGAAGTCCGTTACGCGCGCATCACCCCAGGGGCGCGGCTGATCACCTGATCAGCTCGCGTCACCCCAAAATCAGCTCGCGTCACCCCAAACCGGCCCTGGTGACACGGCGGGAACGGTGCGATGCTGAGACGGTGAGCACGAGCACGGTGCGCCCGGCCGGACTGGCCACCTCATGCCAGGCCGGCGAGGCCGCCCGAGCCCCGGCCTGGTGGCGACGGGTATGGCGCCGCCTGATGCCGCCGCCGAGCGCCGAACTAGTCCTGGACCAGCTGAACGGGCAGCTGGCCGTGCTGGAGGGAGCGCGAGCCGAGCTCGAGGCCGGCTGGGTGCAGGGCGGCTGGTGGTCGGTGACCTCGGCCGACGGGAGCCAACGGCTGGTGACCGGTGACTCGGGCGGCAGCCCGGCTCACGTCGACGGATCCTGCCTGGTCGGTGCCCTGGCCCGGGGCGCCGGCCCCTACGTCGGCCGGGCGGTCGACGCGGTCTACGACGCGCTGTGGGCCTCCCGGGGCCAGCCCGCCCTGGCCGGGCTGCCGCCGGTACCCTCCCCCGAGGTCCGGCTGGCCCGGATGCGCACGCTCACCCAGTGGAACGACCGGGCCGGACGGACCCGGGAAGAAGTCCTGGCGATGGTCGACCGGGCCATCAGCGCCACGATCATGGACCTGATGTCCGCGCCGCGCCCGCCCCGGCCGGCGCAGCCCGCTCAGTGCCCGCCCGGTCCCTGAGTCCCGAACTCCTCGCGGGCCTTGCGGGCGGCCTCCGCTTCCGCCGTGGTTATCGGCGGCGGCGGGCTGAGTATGACCCAGGTCAGGAAGAACGCGGCGAGCGCCAGCATGATCCCGCCGACCCACAGCGCCAGGTTGATCCCGGCCGCCTTGTCGATCGTGGCCGGGCTCGCGAGGAACCCGGGGATGATCACCAGGATGCCGAAGATGAGCATCAAGGCCCCGATGAACGAGCGCAGGTCGAACAGCTTGGCCAGCCGCCAGTTCTTAGCCTCCTCCGGGGTGAGATCCGGCCTGCGCCGCCGGGACGGGGCAGCCTCGGCCCCGGACGGCACCTCGTGTCCGCTGGCAGAGCTCACCTGAACCACCCTAGGCAATCTCAATGTAGATGTAGAACAGCACGCACAGGACGAGCGCGCCGATGCCCCACAGCAGCGGGGACTTGTACCAGGGCTCGCGGGCGGCCGTCCCGGGGGCCTCCCCTTCGTCTTCTACCTCGTATCCCCAGACCAGGCCGCGCAACGCGGACAGCGGCTTCGGCTGGTCCCAGATGGTCGCGATGGCCATGGCGGCCGCCCCGGCCAGGAACCCGATGATCGCGCCCCACTGGGTCTCGGCGATATCGCTGCGGAAGTGGACCACGCCCAGCTTGTACAGCAGCCAGGTGCCGAACGAGAACACCGTCCCCACGATCAGCCCGTAGAACCCCGAGCCGCGGCCGGCCTTGCGCCAGAACATGCCCAAGATGAACGTCACGAAGATCGGCACGTTGAAAAACGAGAAGAGAGCCTGGAAGTAGTTCCCGATGTTGCTGTAGCCGGCCGCGAGGAACGCGGTCCCGATGCCGATGAACACGCCGACGATCGTGGTGATCCGGCCGACCTGCAGGTAGTAGCGGTCCGGGCGGCCGGGGCGGATGTAGTTCTGCCAGATGTCGTAGGTCCACACGGCGTTGAACGAGGAGACGTTGGCGGCCATCCCGGCCATGAACGCGGCCAGCAGGCCGGTCACCGCCACCCCGAGCACGCCGACCGGCAGG
>Ga0335081_10019659_pt1 | contig 10921 bp, 9 predicted proteins | sample Lox_Sample_35_FD_206713 | JGI IMG/M metagenome (GOLD analysis project Ga0335081, IMG submission 206713) | Soil microbial communities from Loxahatchee National Wildlife Refuge, Florida, United States - Lox_Sample_3.5 | ecosystem: Environmental > Terrestrial > Soil > Wetlands | place: USA: Florida...
GGGTGGAAAAACGCCGGCGAACTGGTATGGTTGTCGCAGGATCGGCCCGCGGCTTGGGTATCCACTTGCGCAATAAGGGGCAAAGCCGTGCCAGTTGACCTTTGGACTGCCTCTCATTACTATCTTTGGACAGCGTACGGCCGGCACATCAAATCCCGGCTCTTTTTGCCGCCCGCGGGGCGCGGCCCGACGCCGGACCGTGGGCCTGCCCGAAAGAGGCCTCCTCAGTCTAAAATAGAATTCGTCATGCAATTCTCCCGCCTGCTCCTGGTCCGCCAGAATTTTCCGGATCGCCGCATTCCGGATGTCGCCGCCGAAGTGCGCCGCCAACTCTCCGCGTCCGGTTTCGCCGGCCGCCTGAAACCCGGTTCGCGCGTGGCCATCGGCGTTGGCAGCCGCGGCATCCACAACATCGCCACCATTGCGCGGAACGTGGTCGAGTACTGGAAGAGCCAGGGGATGTCGCCTTTCATCTTCCCCGCCATGGGCAGCCACGGCGCCGCCTCCGCCGCCGGTCAGGCCGACGTGCTGGCGCATTACGGCATCGTCGAATCCACCGTGGGGTGCCCCATCGTGAGCCAGTTGGAAGTGGTGTCGCTGGGCAAAACCGACGAGGGCATCGAAGCCTTCATGGATCGAACCGCATACGACGCCGGCGGCGTCATGCTGGTGGGCCGCGTGAAATGGCACACCGATTTCGCCGGCAAGATTGAAAGCGGGCTGTTCAAGATGATGGCTATCGGGCTGGGCAAGTTCGCCGGCGCGCAGCGCTACCACAGCTATGCTTACCGGCTGGGGCTCGAACACGTAATCCGCAGCGTGGGCCGGCAGGTGCTGAAATCGGGCAAAATTCTCGGCGGTCTCGCGATTCTGGAAGACGCCCACCACAACACCGCCAAGCTCGACGCCGTGCCGGTGGAAGTGATGGAGGCGCGCGAGGAAGAGAATCTGGCGCTGGTGAAAAGCTGGATGGCGCGCATTCCCATGGATCTCGACATCCTCATCATGGATGAGATCGGCAAGAACATCAGCGGCGCCGGCATGGACACCAAGGTGGTGAACCGCGGCGTCAACGGCGAATACAATCCCTGGCCCAACACGCCGCGCATCGAGCGCGTCTTCGTGCGCAACCTGAGCGAGCTGACTTACAACAGCGGTGTGGGCCTCGGCATGGCCGACGTGGTGACCGACCGCCTGGTGGACCGCATCAACTGGGAACCCACCTGGATCAATTCCCTCACCGCCAATACGCCCGCCGCCATCCGCACCCCGATTCACTTCCCCACCGACCACGAATGCATCCAGCGGATTGCTCCCACGGTGGGAAAAACCGACCTGTCCACGGTGACCTATGGCTGGATCCGCAACACCATGGAGCTCGGCCGCTTCGCGTTCAGCGAAAACCTGCGCGCGCAAATCGAGCAGAACTCCGCCCTCGAAATTGAATCCAGCATCGACTTCGAATTCGACGGCAGCGCCAACCTGATCAGCCCCTTCGCCCCGGTGGAAGAGGCGGCAGGAGTACACTAGCTGCGAGACTCACAACACTCCCGAATCGTTCCCCAGTAGCGCCCGCCGCACGATTTTGATCGGCGGGTAGCCCTGGCGCATGAAGGCGTCGTGAAATTCCTGGAGCGTGAAGGCGGAGCCTTTCAGCTTTTTATAATCTTCCCGCAGCTTGAGGATCTGGAGTTTGCCCAGCGTGTAGACCAGGTAGGTGGGGTCGGAGGTGCCGCGCTTGGCCTCCTTTTCGGCCACCGGCCGCACCTGGAAGCCTTCCTTCACGAAAAACTCCGTGGCCTGCTCCACCGTCATTTTGCCCGTGTGCATCTCGATGCCGGCAATGTAGCGGGCGTCGCGCAGCAGCGCATCCTGAAGCTGGCCCAACCGCAGCTTCAAATCGCCGCCGCCGTAGCCTTCATCCAGCATCATCTGCTCGCTGTAGTGCGCCCAGCCTTCGGCGTTGGAACTGCACCCCACCAGTTTCCGCACCTTGGTAGGCACGTCCTTCAACCACAGGAATTGAGTGTAGTGGCCGGGATAGACTTCGTGCACGGCGGTGCTGATGATGGTGCCGCGGTTGAAGCCCTCCATGTACTCCTCGCGCTGCTGCGCCGTCCAATTCGGTTCCGGCAGGGTGACGTTGAAGAAGGCTTCCTTGGCCACTTTTTCGTAAGGACCGGGCGTATCCATGGAAGCGGTGGTGAGCGCGCGCATGAACGGCGGCGTCTCTTCCACAATGGGCAGCACCGGCGAAGGCACGGTAATGATGCGATGCGCCACCAGGTACTCGCGCAGGCCGCCGAGCGTACCGCGGAACGTATCCAGCAGCTTGTCCGGCGCCGGGTGGTCCTTTTCCAGATCGTCCAGAATCTGCTGCGGCGTTTTCTTCGGGTCGATCTGCGCCGACACGCGCTTCAGCCAGTCCTGGTTGTGCCGCAGATCTTCGTAGCCCACAGCCAGCAGGCGGTCGAGCGGCGTTTCCACCATCTCGTTGTAGAGAAGCTTCTTGCTGTAATTATCGGCGCCGATCGCGAAATTGCCATTCGAGCGCGGCAGCAGGTCGTTCTTGAGCCACGCCTGATAGTCGTTCAGGTTCTGAATCACGCCCTGGTTCGTCTGCCGGAATTCCGCCGCCAGCGGCGTGCCCGTCACCTGTTTGAATGCGGCCGGAACGTCCTTCTCGAAGAAGCTGACAATTCCGGGAATCTGTTCCAGCGCCACTTCCGTGAAAATGTACGGCGGATTGTTCAGATTGGCGCGCGCCGATTCGAGCAGCCGCGGGATGAGCCGTTCCCGCGCCACCACCGACTTCAGCCGATCCGCCGGCGACGCGAAGCTGCGGCTCATAATCACGAAAATGGCGGCCGTGGCGCCCGACGAATAAATATCGGGGTTCTTCTCCCAGCCGCGGATGGTTTCCAGCTCGAGCAACTGCCCCCGGATCTGCGCCAGCACCAGCTCGCGGTCGGCGGCCACGAACGGCGAAAGGCCGGCCGGGCTGAACTTCACCACTTCGTCTTCGAAACGGTGCAGGGCGGCGATTTCGGCGCGCACCTCCTCGCGCGTGCCCGACGGTAGTTGGGCATCGTACTGATGGAAACCCGCCTGCGTGGCCTGAACCGGATCGTAGCGGAAGACCAGATCATCGAAATAGCGGTCGGCCAGAGTACCGAACTGTTGGTCGCGGTTCTGCGCCAGCCCCAATGAGGCCAATGCGAGAATGAGAACGATGCGCCGATTGGTCATTTCCCCGATTATAGCCGCGCTGCGGAAAATGGCGTGTTAGCCACCATCCTTATCTTTGCCGCCACCTACCTGGTGATGGCCATCGGCCGCCTCCCCGGCCTGCGTGTGGACCGCACCGGAGCGGCCATCATCGGCGCCAGCCTCATGCTGGCGGCCAACACCCTCACCGTGGACGAGGCCTACCGGGCCATCGACTACGACACCATCATCCTGTTGTTCGGCATGATGATCGTCGTAGCGAACCTTCGGCTCTCCGGGTTTTTCACCCTGGTTGCAGCCTGGGTGGTGGAGCACGCGCACAGGCCCCTCGTGCTGCTTTCGAGCGTGGTTCTGGTTTCCGGTGTCTTCTCCGCCTTCTTCGTGAACGATACGATGTGCCTGGTGCTGACCCCGCTGGTATTGGAAATCACCACCAGGCTGGGCCGCAATCCCGTTCCCTATCTGCTGGCGGTCGCCATGGCCGCCAACATCGGCAGCACCGCCACCATCACCGGCAATCCGCAAAACATGATGATCGGCAGTTTTTCGCGAATTCCTTATACCGCCTTCTCCGCCCGGCTGGCCCCCATTGCCGCTATCGGGCTGGCGCTGACGGTGGTTGTGATCGGCCTCGTCTACCGCCGGGAATTCCGCCAGGAAAGCGCGCTCCAGGTGGAGCACGTGCCGGTGCGAATTCATAGCGCGCTCCTATGGAAGTCGCTGGCGGTTTCCGCCGGCATGCTCGCAGCGTTTTTCGCCGGCGGCCCGGTACCCAAAGTGGCCGTAGTGGCGGGCGCGCTCCTGCTGGTGACGCGGCGCCTCAAGCCGGAGCGCATCTATCGCGAAATCGACTGGAGTCTGCTGGTGATGTTCATTGGCCTGTTCATCGTAATCGCGGGAGTGGAAAAGGTGGGATTAGTGGACGATCTCTTCCGCGCCGCCGGGAAATTCCATCTCGAGCGCACCGCGCCCATGGCGCTGTTCACGGCGGCGCTATCCAACGTGGTGAGCAACGTGCCGGCCGTGCTGCTGTTCAAGAGTGTGGTGCCCCGTCTCGGGGATGCCACGCGGGCGTGGCTCACCCTGGCCATGGCTTCCACCCTGGCGGGCAACCTGACGGTGCTGGGGTCGATGGCCAACCTGATTGTGGTGGAGCGGGCGCGGCACGAAGTGCGCATCGGGTTTTGGGAGTACGCCAAAGCCGGCGTCCCCCTCACGGCGCTCACACTGGCCGTGGGAATCTGGATGCTCCGGTAGCGCCGGTGGTCTTGCCACCGGCGTTCGTCCTCCCCGGTGTTAAAATGCCTGTTTGCTCCCCCATCTGCGCGCCGGAGAGTGGTTCGTCCGCTCCGGCATTCAACTTCCGAACGGCGGCGTCGCCCGCTATTACCGTACCGATTTGGAGCGTAACCACGCGGTTTCCACCGAGATCACCGGCTACGCCGCGAGCGCCCTGGTTTACCTGCATTCGCTTACCCGCGACAAGCGCTATCTCGACCGCGCAACAGCCGCGGCGCGGTTCCTGACACGCACTGCCTGGGATGCATCAGCGGGCATCCTGCCGTTTGAAACCGACCCGCCCCGGTTCACTTATTTTTTCGATTGCGGCATCGTCGTGCGCGGCCTGCTGGCCGTCTGGCGCGGCACCGGCGAAGACGAATATCGCGATGTGGCGGCGGCATTGGGGCGTCGCATGCACGCCGATTTCGCTTCGCCGGAAGGCGATTTTCATCCCGTGCTGGCCCTCCCGGAGCGCGCACCCGTGGAGCGAGATCCCGCTTTGTGGTCGCGCAGTCCCGGCTGCTACCAGTTGAAGGCGGCCATGGCCTGGTGGGATCTGTTCGAGGCTACGGGCGATGAGTCGTTCCACGGAACCTACGAACGCGTGCTCGAATTTTCTCTGCGTCAATCGGTTGCATTCCTGCCGGGCCATCCCGACACTGAAAAAGTGATGGACCGGCTGCACGCGTTTCTCTATTTTCTGGAAGGGCTGCTGCCGCGGGCGCAGGAGGCCCGTTGCGCCGCGGCGTTGGCGCGCGGGATCGCGCGCGTCGCGCAATTGCTGGAGCAGATTCGGCCGCGTTTTGTCCGTTCCGACGTCTACGCGCAGTTGCTGCGCATACGGCTGTTCGCCGATTGGAGCGGCGCTGCGCCACTCGACTTGCAAGCTGCCTGCCGCGAAGCGGACGCGCTGGCGCAGTTTCAGGCAGCAAGCGCCGATGCGCGCATCGATGGCGGCTTCTACTTCGGGCGCAAGGGCAGCGAATGGATGCCGTTCATCAACCCGGTGTCGGCGGCATTCGCCCTGCAGGCGCTGGCCCTGTGGGAGTGCCGCGCCAGCGGCGCGCAGCCGCACCGGCATTTGCTGATTTGAACATGCTGCTGACCTACTGGGCAGCGCGGCTGGCGGGCTGGATTGCCGCCACCGCTCCCTTACGCTCGCGGCGTCACGCCGAGCCGCGACCGTCAGGGGACGGTGGCCTCTCCGTGGTGATTCCCTCCCGCAACGGCAAAGATCTGTTACAAGCCCAACTGCCCGGCATTATGCGCGATCTTCCCGCCGCCGCCGAAGTGATCGTGGTGGATAACGGCTCGGATGACGGCACCGCTGCCTGGCTGGCGACCGAGTGGCCGGATATCTTGGTGGAGGTTTCGCCGCAGCCGCTGGGATTCGCCCGCGCCATCAATCGCGGCCTGGCTCGCGCCCGCTTCGCGCGCGTCTGCCTGCTCAACAACGACATGCTGCTCGATCCCGGCTTCTTCGCCGCGCTCGATGCGGCATTCGCGAAAACGCCGGACCTTTTCTCCGCCACCGCGCAGATCCGCTTCCCCACCGGCGTCCGCCGCGAGGAGACCGGCAAGGCCGTGATGCGGCAGGAGGGGCCGCTCGACTTTCCCATCCGCTGCGATGAACCGCTGGCGGGCGAGAATGGCACGTGGGTTCTGTACGGCAGCGGCGGCTGCTCGCTCTATGACACCGAAAAGCTGCGCGCGCTCGGCGGCGTAGATGAAGTGTACGATCCAGCCTACGTCGAGGATCTCGATCTCGGCTATCGAGCCTGGCTGCGCGGCTGGCCCAGCGTCTACGTAGCGGACGCGGTGGTGGAACATCGCCACCGCGCCACCACATCGCGCTACTTCAGTGAGCAGCAACTGGCCGACCTGCTGGAAATCAACTACTTGAAATTTCTGGCGCGCGCGGTGGAAAGCCGCAACGTGTTCCGCCGGCTTTGGACGCAGAATCTGCAACGCCTGCGAGCAGCTCGCAATGCCGCCGCGCTGCGCGCCGCCGCCGGCATCGCATGGCGCGGCATGCGCAAGACCGCCAGGCCAGATCGCGAAGAGACGCTGCTGGCTTTAACCGATGGTTCCGTGGCGTGCTTTCCGGGTCTCGGCGAAGGTGCTGCGATAGTGGTAGCTTCCGAACATCTGGAACCACCGCCGCCCGGGTTGCTCGAACACCATCGCCGGGTCGTGATGGTGCGGGGCTCCGCGCAATCTTGTGCATTTCGCGCAGCCCGGGAGATGCTGGGACGCAAGCTATAATGAGCTTTTCCAATCTGAAACCAAACCTACTCAAGGAGCTTTCATGCCTGCGAAGCGAATCGGAATCCTGACCGGCGGCGGCGACGTGCCCGGCCTGAATTCCGTCATTAAATCGGTGGTGTACCGCGGCAGCGAGATCGGCTGCGAAGTCATCGGCATCCGCCGCGGATGGGAAGGGCTGACGCATGTCAACCTCCAGGACCCAGGAAGCCGGTCGCGCTACATCCTGCCGCTGAATCGCGAGAACACCCGTACCATCGACCGCACGGGCGGCACCTATCTGCACAGCTCGCGCACCAATCCTTCCAAGATGACCAAGCTGCCACCGACGCTCGAAGGCCAGACCTTCGCCTCGCGCCAGAGCACCAAAAAAGGAGTCACTTCCACCGTTTACGATGTCACTCCGGCGGTCCTGAAAAACATCGAGACGCTGGGACTCGACTACCTGATCGCCATCGGCGGCGACGACACCCTAAGCTATGCGGCCGAGCTGGACCGGCAGGGCATGAAGGTGATCGCGGTGCCGAAGACGATGGATAACGACGTCCGCAACACGGAATATTGCATCGGCTTCTCCACCGCCATCACGCGCGCCATGGACGCCATCGAGCGCCAGCGCACCACCGTCGGCTCGCACGAGCGCATCGGACTGTTCCGCGTATTCGGCCGCGACGCGGGCTACACGGCGCTCTATACCGCCTACGTCACTTCCGTGCGCTGCTGCATTCCCGAGTACAAGGTTGACCTGAAGAAGCTGATCGAACTGCTGGTGATCGACAAGCGCAACAATCCAAGCAACTATTCGCTGGCCGTGCTGTCGGAGGGCGCGGAGTGGGAGGGCTATACCGTGAAGGAGTACGGCGAGCCGGACGCATTCGGCCACCGCAAGAAAATGAGCGTGGCGGAAGATTTGAGCAATGAGATCAAGGCCTCCACCGGCGAGGAGACCATCGTCAGCGACCTCACCTACGATCTACGCTCCGGCAGCGCCGATTTCGTGGACCGCATGGTGGCCTCCACCTTCGCCGGCATGGCCATGGACGCTATTCAGGAAGGCAAGCACGGGCTAATGGCCGCCATCAACCACGGCTGCTATTCGCTCGCAACGATTCCCGATCCCAAGCTCGGGCCGCGCAAGGTGGAAGTGGAGAGCATGTATAACACCGAGCGCTATCGGCCGACGTACGACAAGAAGCTCAGCCTGCCCATTTTCCTGACGCGGGCGTAGATTGAATTGGAGACGTATTTTCCGGCGCGGTGGTGGGACAGGCGGGCCCGGAGGGCGCCCCCCTGTCCGCCTTACTAGCGAATTGCGCGCGCGCATTCAGGCATCGTTCGACCAGGCGTCGGCCGATGAGGAGCACTTCCCGTCCACCATCGACCGGCGCATCTGGCACGTGAGGCTGATTCGCGAACACCTGGGCCCGCTGGCCGGACGGCGCGTGCTGGACGTGGGTTGCGGCAAAGGCCGCTTTGCCCGCGTGCTGAAGGAGGAGCAGCCGGAAGCGGAGATCTGGGGCCTGGACATTTCCCCTGAGATGCTGCGCTACGTGCCGGATGGCATCCGCACGCGCGCCGGATCGATGACCGAATTGCCCTTCGAGGACGGCTTCTTCGATGGCGCTTACGCCACCGAATCGCTGGAGCACGCGGTAGAGATTGAGAAGGCGGTGAGCGAAATCTGCCGCGTGGTGAAACCGGGCGGGCGGATCGTCATCATCGACAAAAACGCCGAGCATTGGGGGCGGCTGGCGACGCCGGAGTGGGAACGCTGGTTCAAGCCCAAAGAATTGGAGCGCCTGCTCGGGCGCCACTGCCGCGAGGTTTCCAGCCGCTACATTTCTTATTGGGAAGACGTGAAGCCCGACGGGCTGTTCGTGGCCTGGACGGCGCTGAAATAGATCTCCGGTAGCGTCGGCAATCTTGTTGCCGGCGAGCCCGCCGGCGGCAAGACCGCCGGCGCTACCGTTACAATAAAATTTCCTATGCAATTTGAAGAAGTGGTGGAAGCCGAAGGCCATCTGATCGACTCCCACATCATGGAGAACATCTTCGATAAGGTGGTGGAGTACGACAGCCGCTTCGAAGTGGAACAGTTCCGCATCGGCCGGACCAACAGCGAGCCTTCCTATTTGCGGCTGCGCGTGATCGCGGCGGAACAGAGCGTGCTGGAACGGCTGCTGGAGGCGCTGCTCGAGCTGGGTTGCGCGCCGGTGGATGCCTCCGATGCCCAGTTCCGCGCGGCGGAGCGCGACCGGTGCGCGCCGGAGGATTTCTACTCCACGACCAACCACCACACCTTTGTGCGGCACGGGCAGAAGTGGATCGAGGTGGAGCAGCAGCGCATGGATGCCATGATCGTGCTGGAGGACGGCCGCGCGGTTTGCCGCCGCTTGCGCGATCTGCGCCGCGGCGACCGGGTGGTGGTGGGGCTGCGGGGCATCCGCGTGGTGCCCGAATCGAAGGAGCGCGACCGCCTGGCATTCGCCTTCATGGCCAACGGCATTTCCTCCGAGCGGCAGGTGGAAACCGCGGTGCGGCAGACAGCCGCGTTGGTGCGCCACGCACTGGAACAAAAGCAGAAGGTGGTGGTGGTGGCGGGTCCGGTGGTGGTGCACACGGGCGGCGTGGCCGGCCTGGCGGCGCTCATCCGGCGCGGATGCGTGCAGGCGCTGCTCAGCGGTAACGCGCTGGGCGTTCACGATGTGGAAGCGGCGCTGTTCGGCACCTCGCTGGGCGTGCGGCTTTCCGACGGGCGGCAGGAGGAGCACGGCCACCGCAATCACATGCGCGCCATCAACGCCATTTACCACGCCGGCTCGGTACGGCAGGCAGTCCAGTGCGGGCGGCTGCGCTCGGGCGTGCTCTATGAATGCGTGCAGGCGGGCGTCCCGTTTGTGCTGGCGGGCAGCCTGCGCGACGACGGTCCCCTGCCCGACACCATCACCGACATGAACGCGGCGCAGGACGCCTATGCCGAGCAACTGCGCGGCGCCGGCCTGGTGATCTGCCTGGGCTCGATGCTGCACTCCATCGCCACGGGCAACATGCTGCCGAGCTGGGTGAAAATCGTGTGCGTGGACATCAACCCGGCGGTGGCCACCAAGGTGAGTGACCGCGGCACGGGACAGGCGGTGGGAGTCGTGGCCGATGTCGGGCTCTTTCTGGACCTGCTCTCGAGAGCTTTAGCATGAAACGCGCCTATACCGACGAACACGCGCGGTCCGGCGTCCACGCCGCCCTGCCGGATATCGAAACCTGGCCCAACCAGTATGCCGATCCGTACGAAATCGAGATCGCGATGCCGGAGTTCACCGCGGTTTGTCCCAAGACGGGCCTGCCGGACTTCGGCAAACTGGTGCTGCGCTACGTTCCCGATAAACTGTGCCTGGAACTGAAGTCGTATAAGATGTACCTGCTGGCGTTTCGCGACCTGGGCATTTTTCAGGAGAACGCGGTGAACCGCGTGCTGGCCGACGTGGTGAAGGCCACGAACCCGCGCTCCGCCACGGTGGTGGGCGACTTTGCCGCGCGCGGTGGGTTGAGCACGCTGGTGACCGCGAGTTGGAGCCGCAAACGTGGAAAGCGCTGAGCTGATCGCCATTCTGAACGAGGTGCGCGACCGCGTACGCGCGCGCAATCCGGAAACGGCCGAGGCCGGCATTGCCCTGCCCGACCTGCTGCCGCTGGTGCACGCCCGCGATGCAGCTTTGGGGAAAGTGGCGGCCATCGGGACGGTGAATCCGCGGCGCGGCGGCCCGGTGAACTGGCTGGTGCAGAGCTGGAAGCGGCTGGTTTCGCGGATGCTGGACTGGCACGTGCGCGAGCAGGTGGAGTTCAATCGCAAGACGATTGCAGCCATCGACGCGGCGATTGAAGCGCTCAACGACACCAAGCGCACGTTGGCCGAACTGGCGGGCCGCATCAGCGTGGCCGATGAGCTCAAGGACATTCGCAACCACTGGGCCGACTGGCGGTTGGAATGGGAACGGAAGCTGACGGCCAACGAGGTGCAGTTCCTGCGCAGCGTGGCCGATTTGCAAGCCGGCTTTCAGCACCGGGTGGATCTGATGGACGCCAACCACCGCGATCTGATGCGTGCGCAGCACGCGGATTTTCACGGCGAGCTCGACCGCCGGGGGATCGA
>Ga0335081_10019660_pt1 | contig 10920 bp, 11 predicted proteins | sample Lox_Sample_35_FD_206713 | JGI IMG/M metagenome (GOLD analysis project Ga0335081, IMG submission 206713) | Soil microbial communities from Loxahatchee National Wildlife Refuge, Florida, United States - Lox_Sample_3.5 | ecosystem: Environmental > Terrestrial > Soil > Wetlands | place: USA...
TTCAATGCTCTTAAGAACGAGTATCCTCAGGGTAAATTCAACGTCCTCCACGCAAGCCAGCTTCTCGCAAAGCGATTGGAAGAAGGGAAGCTCTCTCTCACGCAAGAAGTCAAAAAAGTAGTTACCTATCACGACCCCTGTTTTTTGGGTAAACAGAACAACGTCTTCGATGAGCCCCGAACCCTTCTCAATGCCATTCCCGGCCTTACTTTCAAAGAACTGGACCGGTCCCGAGAAAGGAGTCTCTGTTGCGAAGGAGGAGGGGGAAGGATGTGGGTAGAGTCTTCAACCGACACGGGCCAGCGCCTTGCCGAGACCCGAGTCAGAGATGCCGCCGAATTGGGGGCGGAAATCTTGGTGACGGCGTGCCCCCTGTGCGTGTTGACGCTGGAGGATGCAGCCAAGACTTCCGGCTTCGAGGAGAAACTCAAGGTGATGGATCTGATGGAGTTATTGGCAGAGGCCTTGGGATGAGATGAAGCTAAGAGAGATTCGAGACCTTTTGGATGCAGAGCTGATCACAGGAGATGCGAATCTCGACAAAGAGATAAAGTACGTCAATGCGGCAGACCTGATCAGCGACGTCCTTGCATACAGCACGGGACCGGGGGCCCTGCTGATTACGGGGATTGTCCATCCCCAGGTGATTTATGCGGCGAACACCATCGATTTGGGAGCCATCCTTTTTGTCAGAGGAAAACGGCCCAATGAGGCAACGCTGCAGTTGGCGATCGAGCATCAGGTTCCGCTCTTGACGACCCGATATATCATGTTTGAAACATGCGGTCGCTTATATCAACTTGGTTTGAGGGCATGTATCGAAAAAGTAAAAAATGGCCGGAGCGGGAAATAACATACCGTTTCATGAGACGTTCCATATCGATGGGGGCGATTTTGTGAACGCAGGGTCCATTTCAAGCCAAGTCAAGAAGATTCTGATTAGGGCCGGATTTTCCCATCGGGTCATTCGTAGAGCATCCATTGCGACCTTTGAGGCCGAGATGAATGTGATCTGCTATGCCAACCGGGGAAATCTTTCGGTCTACATTATGCCGGATGTTGTGAAGGTGGTCGTCGAAGATGAAGGGGCCGGTATTCCCGACGTCAATCTGGCGATGAGAGAGGGCTATTCCACCGCGAACGAAAAGATTCATGAATTGGGGTTCGGCGCTGGAATGGGCCTTTCTAATATAAAGAACAATACGGACGGAATGACCCTCACCTCCAAGATTGGGGAAGGGACTTATCTTGAGTTTGTCATCGGTTTGGAAGGAAAGGATAGGGAAAGGGTGACTCCCCTGTTCGCTGCGCGGAGATGATCGGAAGGAAGGGGTTCCCTTGATGACGGTCTCCGATATCGTCAAATCCTTTGGCTTAAAGATTAAGACGGGAAAGAACCGGCTCGATGAAGAGGTGACCGGAGGATATGCCGGCGATCTCCTCAGCGACGTGATTGCCCACAGCCACAAGGGAAATATCTGGGTAACCATCCAGACCCATCCCAATATCGTTGCCGTAGCCAGCATGAAAGAGCTGGCGGGCATTATCTTGGCGGGAAGCCGAGAACCTGACGCCGATACGCTTAAAAAGGCTGAAGAGGAAGAGATCCCTATCCTGGTCTCTCCGCTCTTTACCTATGAAGTGGTGGGCAAACTGTATCAGATGGGGATCTCGGGAATGGGTTGATGCTGAGAACGTTTCGTGCGGATCTCCACATTCATTCATGTCTTTCGCCTTGTGGAGAAGAGGAGATGAGGCCCCGTGCCCTTGTCCACCGGGCGAGGGCCAAGGGCTTAGATATGATCGCGATCTGCGACCACAATTCAGCGGAGAATACGGCGGCTTTCATCCGTGCTGGGGATGAGGGGGGCCTTAAAGTGCTGCCCGGGATGGAAGTCACCTCAAAGGAGGAGATCCATCTCATCGCCTTCTTCGATGCTCAGGAGGACTGCATCGCCCTCCAAAATCTGATTTATGAGAATCTTCCGGGGGAGAACGCAGAAGAGGTGTTCGGTCCTCAGACTCTGGTCAACGAAAAGGATGAAGCGGTTGGCATCAATCGGAGAATGTTGCTCGGTGCGACCCTCCTTCCCTTCGACCGGATCGTGTCCGCCGTTCATTCGCTCGGCGGAGTGGCCATCGCCTCTCATATCGATCGCGAGGCGTTTAGTGTCCTCGGACAATTGGGATTCATTCCGGAAGGGATACCGCTGGACGGGCTGGAGATCTCCTTCCGCACCTCCAGGGAAGAGGCTAAGGATCGCTTCCGGTCTTACCAACACTACCCGTTTGTCTGGTTTTCCGATGCCCATTGTCTTGAGGATATCGGCAAGAGGATGACCCCCTTTCTCCTAAAAGAGACTACCTCAAGGGAGGTCAAAATGGCCCTGCATCGCGAAGAGGGACGCAGGATCGTGGAGGCGTGAAGCGTCGGTGAGAGGCGGATTTGGAAGATCTCTCTCTCCACATACTGGATATTGTTGAGAACGCCATCGCGGCGAGGGCAAAAAGAATCGAGATCTTGGTGACTGAAGAACCCGAACAGAATCTGCTGACGATCGAAATCCGGGACGACGGAATCGGAATGGACAAAGAAGTCAGCCAAAAGGCGACCGACCCTTTCTTTACAACGCGCTCTTCAAGGAGAGTGGGGTTAGGTCTTTCTTTCCTGGCCCAGGCCGCCCAAGAAGCCGGTGGCTCGCTTCGGGTCGAGTCGGAATTGGGAAAAGGCACGAGGGTGATGGCCAGTTTCCAGTACGATCATATCGACAGAAAGCCCTTGGGAAGCATGGTGGAAACGGTGATGACGCTCCTTTTCGGAAATCCCGACCTGGAAATTTCCTACACGCATAAAAAGGAGGGACAGTCATTTGCTCTGAGCAGTTCATGGGTGAAAAACCATTTTAAAGATCGGCCCCTCGTCGATCCAGAAGTCATCCAAGGTGTGGAGAGGCGTCTCAAAGAGGGGCTGAAACGGATTGGAGTCCAGGAATGAGGCTGGTAGAAGATATTTCCCGAACAGAATGGGAGAAGATTGATCAGGTAATCGATAAGTATAAGAATAGGCAGGGGATCCTTATCCCGGTGTTGAAAGAGGTCCAGGATATCTGTGGGTACCTGCCCAAAGGGGTTCAACATCGCATTGCGCAGGGGCTTCAGCTTCCCGCCTCTCAGGTCTACGGAGTAGTCTCATTCTATGCTTTTTTTACGACCATCCCAAGGGGAAAGCATGTCATCCGGGTGTGCCTCGGAACGGCATGTTATGTCAGGGGTTCCAAACAGATCCTCGACAATCTTCAGAGAGAGCTCCATGTTGAGGTCGGGGGGATCACGCCAGATCGAAATTTTTCTTTGGAAGCAGTGCGGTGTCTTGGGGCTTGCGGCTTAGCCCCCGTCATTGTCGTTGGAAACGACACCTACGGGATGATGACCCCCGGTAAAGCCGTTGAAATTGTGAGTTCTTATCGATAGGGTAGTATGTCCAATGGTTCTTTGCATTCGTTCCAAAGTCGTCATTCCCGCGAAAGCGGGAATCCAGTTCAGAAACACTGGATTCCGGGTCAAGCCCGGAATGACAATTAAAGTAAAGGCGTTATTGACGCAATATAATTAGGAGAGAAACGGCGATGGCGAAGCTAACCGTTGATGACTTAAAACGGATCAAAGAGGAAGTACGGTCGAGCACGGTTCTGCGGGAAGGAGGCTTCCGAGCGAAAGTCAACATCCACATGGGAACCTGCGGGATCGCTGCCGGGGCCCGAAAACTGATGTCCGTTGTCTTAAAAGAAATCGAGGAGAAAAAAATCAAGGATGTCATGGTGACGACCTCCGGATGCGCAGGCCTGTGTAGCCGAGAGCCGATGGCTACGGTGGAAATTCTCGGAAAACCCCCTGTGAAGTATTGCGACCTCAACGAAGAGAGGATGAAGGAAATATTCGTCCAGCATGTCTTGAAGGGGGAGATTGTCGAGGCCTACGCCCTGGCAAGAGGAAGTGAGACCACGTACTAGCTCAAAAAAAGGAGTCAAGGGGTCAAGGATTCGAGTGAAATGAATTACGAAGAATTAAAGAATTGGGAAAATCCAGTAGAAACAGAGCGAGAAGAAAATGTTTCTTCGCTTGAACCCTTGAATCCTCGAACCCTCGAATCCTTGAGATTAAAAGCATGAAAGCGTATCGAACCCATCTGATGGTGTGTGCCGGAACAGGCTGTGTTTCCTGCGGCTCCCTCCAGTTGAGGGAACGCCTAGAGACAGAATTGAAAGATCGAGGTCTTGCGGATGAGGTGAAGGTCGTCATCACAGGATGCAACGGCTTTTGCGCGGAAGGCCCGATCATGGTTGTTTACCCCGAGGGCATTTTCTACAAAAAATTGACTCCCGAAGACGTCCCTTTTCTTGTAGAGGAGCATTTCCTCAAGGGACGCCCGGTACAGAAATTCTTGTATACCGGACCGATGGTCAAGGAGAAGGTCCCTCTGTTAAAGGACATCCCTTTCTTCGAGCATCAGGTCCTGAGAGCCCTCAGGAACCGCGGCTTGATCGATGCGGAGAATATCGACGAATATATCGCCAGAGACGGATATGCCGCCCTCTCGAAAGTCCTTTCTTCCATGAAGCCCGATGAGGTGATTCAAGAAGTAAAAACCTCCGGCTTGAGAGGCCGGGGAGGAGCCGGATTTCCAACTGGTCAAAAATGGGAGGAAGGCCGACGATATGACTCTTTCCCCAAGTACGTCATCTGCAACGGAGACGAAGGAGATCCGGGTGCATTCATGGACCGCTCCGTTCTGGAGGCCGACCCCCACTCGGTTTTGGAGGGAATGACCATCTGCGGCTATGCCATTGACGCCCACCAGGGATACGTCTATGTGAGAGCGGAATATCCTTTGGCGATTCATCGGCTCAATATCGCAATTGAACAGGCGAGAAACTATGGACTGCTCGGAAAGGATATTTTAGGCTCCGGTTTCGATTTCGATATTGGGATCTACCCGGGCGCCGGGGCCTTTGTCTGCGGAGAATCGACCGCTCTGATGTATTCGCTCGAAGGCAAACGTGGCATGCCTCGTATTAAGCCCCCACGGTCTACCGAAGCCGGCCTATGGAGCCAGCCCACCGTTCTTAACAACGTAGAGACTTTTGCCAACGTCCCTCCCATCCTCTTAAAAGGCGGGCAGTGGTTCGCATCCTTGGGAACGGAAGGATCGAAAGGGACAAAGGTTTTTGCCCTCACGGGGACCGTTCAGAATGTGGGACTGATCGAGGTCCCTATGGGAACCACGCTTAGGAAGATCGTCTTCGATATCGGGGGAGGAATGTCGGATAAGAGAGAGTTTAAGGCCATTCAGATCGGAGGACCCTCCGGGGCTTGTCTCCCAAGTTCCTTATTGGATCTGGAGGTCGATTTTGACTCCCTTGACGATGCCGGCGCCATGATGGGCTCCGGTGGTCTGGTCGCCATGAATGATTCGACCTGCATGGTCGATACCGCTCGATTCTTCACTGACTTTTCCGTCGATGAATCCTGCGGCAAGTGCGTTCCCTGCCGCGTGGGGATGAAGGTGATGCTCAACATCCTGAATCGTATCACGACAGGGCAAGGGACGATGGAAGACATCGATTTGCTCGAACGATTGGGCAAGCATATCAAAGATACTTCCCACTGCGGTTTGGGGAAAACCGCCCCGAATCCGGTGCTTTCCACGATCCGCTATTTTCGGAATGAATACGAGGCGCACATCCAGGAGAAGAGATGCCCTGCCCTGGTCTGCACGAGCCTCATCAAATTTCGGGTCGACGCCGAAAAATGCAAGATGTGCGGCCTCTGCAAGAAGGCGTGCCCGATGGAGGCGATCACCTGGGAGAAGAAGACGCCCGCCGTGATCAACGTGGAGAAGTGCGTTCGTTGTCGGTCCTGCATTCAGGCGTGTAAATTTGAGGCGATTGAATAAAAAAAATGATCGATGAATGAAAGCATGAGGAAAGAGTCAATGATAGATCCGTCATTCCGCGAAAGCGGGAATCCAGAAAAAGACTGGATTCCGGGTCAAGCCCGGAATAACAGGCTACAAAAAACTTTGGTGGACTTATGGCAACTCAGATGATCAAGCTGAAGATTGATGAAATCGAGATTGAGGTTGAGAAAGGGAAAACCATCCTCGAGGCGGCTCAATCAGCGGGGATCCGGATTCCCTCCCTCTGCCATGACCGAAGGCTCATTCCCTTCGGGGCCTGCCGTCTCTGCGTCGTTCAGCAGAAAGGAAAGTCCGAGCTTTTGCCGTCCTGCTTCACTCCGGCAAGAAACGGGATGGAGATTACAACTCAATCTCCGAGGATTTCTGAATCGAGACGGTTGCAGCTTCAGTTCATTCTGCTCAACCATCCGATGATCTGTCCGCGTTGCGAAAAAGAAGGCGAATGTGACCTCCAGAATTTGATCTATGAATACGGCGTGGAAGAGACACGCTATCCGTGGGAGCCGGTGAGATCCCCAGCGGATGATCGCTCCCTTCTCCTCCGGCGAGACTCCGATAAGTGTATCCTCTGCGGCCGGTGCGCGCGCATTTGCGACGAGGTTCAGGGAGTCGGAGAACTCTCCTTTACTCGTAGAGGGATCAAGACAGCCATCGATACGGACTTTCATCGCCCGATTCAATGCGAATTTTGCGGCCAGTGCATGGATACCTGCCCGGTGGGGGCCATTACCAGCGATCGTTTCGACTATGCGGCCAAATCGTGGGAGCTGACGGAAACGACCACCCCCTGCCCTTTTTGCGGATGCGGTTGCCTTCTCACCATAGGCTCGAAGGATGGAGAGATCAAAAGGGTCTTCTCCGATCCTGATAAAGGCCCAAGCGACGGAAATCTCTGCGTCAAGGGAAGGTTTGGCTGGGATTTCGTCGATCATCCTGAAAGGATCAAGATCCCTCTCTTAAGAGTGAACGGCGCATTCAAGGAGGCCTCTTGGGATGAGGCCCTGCAATTTGTGACGCATCAGCTTGAAGAGATTAAGGGCAAACACGGTTCCCAAGCGATCGGGGCGATCGCTTCCAGCCGGCTGACGAATGAGGAATATTATCTGTTTCAAAAATTATTTCGGGAGGCAATTGGAACAGACCAAATTGGTTACGGCAGTGACAGCGCCTATAGCGGCCTGACGGAGGGTCTTGCAAAGACATTGGGCATGGCCGCTTCGACCAATTCGATCCAAGAGATCCGGAAAGCCGATTGCATTCTCGTCATCGGTGTAGACCCCGCAGCGACAAACCCAATCATCAAGAATGAGATCCATCTGGCCATCCGGCGGAACAGGGCTCAGTTGATTGTACTCGGCTCTCAAGATATCGGCCTCAGCCGAGCCACACAGATTTCTCCCATGTTTCATCCCAGTGTAGCGCTCACGGCGAAACCCGGGATGGAGGTCTCCTTGCTCAACGCCATGATCGGAACCATTTTGAGGGACGGCCTTGAGGATAAAGGGTTTATTAAAGAGAAAACCCAGGGGATGGAAGAATTGAGAAAGAAAATGGCCGGTCCAGATGAATCGTTGGGACCCCTTCCGGAAGCAAAGAAAACGGAAATCGAAAAGGCAGCCAGGGCATTTGCTCAGGCCAAGAAGTCCATGATTCTGATCGGCTCCGGACTTTGGTCCCACGTTCCAGCCAAAGAGATCGCCATGGCCGCCTCCAACCTCGCTCTGATCACAGGCCATCTCGGGAAAGAGTCCTGCGGGATTCTTATCCTTCTGGATAAATGCAATGCCCAAGGTGCCGTCGACATGGGAGGCAGCGCAAGAGAAGGAGGATGGGGGTTGAAACACCTCATCCAGAACGTAGAAGAAGGCAAGTTAAAGGCCGTCTATATTGCGGGCGAAAACCCGCTCATCACCTATCCCGGTGCCGGCCCGCTGAAGAAGGCTCTGGAAAAGCTTTCGTGTCTCGTGGTCCAGGACCTCTTCATGACCGAGACGGCAAAGATGGCCCATGTTGTCCTCCCTGCAAGTGCTTTTGTAGAAAAGAAAGGAACATATACCAACCTGGAAAGACGGGTTCAGAAGCTGAATCCTCTTCGGCCACCCCGGAACCAGTCGAAACCGGATTTCGAGATCTTCTTGAACCTGTTACGCCTCCTCGAATGTCCTGTGCCCGGAGAAACGCCCGAGGCCATTTTTGACGAAATCTGCCGCGAAATTCCGCATTACCGGGGTATTCAGGACGGAGGGCAATGGCCTAATAACGCCCCTTACCTCTATTCTGACGGTTTTCCAAACGAAAAAGCTAAACTGATACCGGTAGGAAAGACATTGGGGTCTCCAATCCCAGAAGGTTATCCTTTTCGGCTGATTCAGAGGCCTTCCCTCTTCCAATCGGGCTCTCTTAGCTCGAAGAGCGATGCCTTAAACGCCGTCTCTGAAAAACCTTACCTGGAAATGAACGATGAGGATGGACACGCTCTTAAGCTCGAAGAGGAGGAAGTCATCCAGGTCTCAACCCCTGAGGGGAATTCCTTGAGGATGAAGGTAAGACTTTCCTCGAAACCTGCTCCGGGGGTGATCACGGCCCCGTATCCGTGTCCTCTCGTGGATGACAGGGGTATCCGCCCGGTCAAAGTGGGAAGACTGAAAACAAACTAAGATCCTCGCTCCTCCCTTGCTGCCGAGAGGAAAGGGGGTTCAAGAAAGGGGGAAATGGAATGAATATTATTGTGTGCGTGAAGAGGGTCCCGGAAACTGCAGATGCGGATGTCATCATCGACAAGTCGGGAAAGGACATCGAAAGGAGCGGATTGGTATTCGACCTCAACGAGTGGGACAACTATGCTATTGAAGAAGCCATTATGCTAAAGGAAAAGATGGGGGGCACGGTGACGGTGATCTCCATGGGAGGAGAAGACTCGAACGAATCCCTCCGGAAATGCTTGGCCATGGGCGCCGATGACGCCGTCCGGCTGACCGACCCTGCCTTTGCGGGATCGGATGGGTTTGCTACGGCGAAGGCTTTGGCTGAGGCGGTCCGGAAAATCCCCTACGACCTGATTTTCGCGGGCGTGCAGGCCGAAGATGATGGGTTCGGTCAGGTCGGAGTGTCGATGGCCGAAATCCTGGGAATCCCCCATGTCTCTCTCGTGAACTCTCTCGAAGTCCAGGATAAGAAGATGAAGGTCCATCGCGAACTGGAAGGAGGCTTAGAGGAGGTGGTTGAAGTCGACCTTCCCGCAGTTCTGACGATTCAAACTGGAATCAATCAACCCCGCTATGTCTCGATCATGGGTATTCGAAAGGTGGCCAAAAAAGAGATTAAGGCCTTTGGTGCTTCGGATCTCAATTTGAAGCCTGAAGAGGTCGGCGTCCCCGGTTCGTATATTCAGCTGGAAAAGATCTTTCTTCCTCCGATGGGTGAAGGGGCACAGATGTTAGAGGGAAAGCCTGAAGAGGTCGCATCGAAGGTTTTCGACATTCTGAAAGATAAAGGAGGGCTCACCTGATGAAAAAGATCATCACCTTAGCAGAGCATCGGCAGGGAGAATTGCGAGATATAACGTGGGAAGTCCTTTCCAAGGGAAGACAACTGGCCGAGGGAATGGGCGCAGAGGTCGAGGTCGCCCTTTTAGGCAAAGGTGTTAAGAAATTGGCGGAAGCCCTCAAGCCAAAAGCCAATCGCGTTCTTCTCGTTGAAGACGATCGGCTCGAGGCCTTCAACTCGGAGACGTACCAGAAGGTTCTCACCCAACTGATCACAGAGAGGAAGCCATTCCTGACCCTGATCGGACATACAGCCATGGGGATGGATATCGCGCCAGCACTGGCAGTGCAACTCAAGATGCCAATTGCCACAGACTGTATCGGGGTCGAGGCAGCTGGAGAGAGCTTTGCGCTCACCCGTCAGCTTTATGGAGGAAAGGTCAACGCCGCCGTTTCCTTCCGGAAAAACGGACCCTATATGATTACCCTTCGCTCCGGCGGCTTTCCGGTGGTGGAAAAGGCAGCTCTTCCGGGTGAAATCGCTTCCGTTCCGTCCCCTTTGACGGACGAAGGTTTGGCCAAGCGCTTCCTCCAGTATGTGGAAGCCGCAGTGGGTGAAGTGGATATCACCCAGGCCGACATCTTGGTCTCTGTAGGAAGGGGTATCAAGGAAGCGGACAATATACCGCTTGTCAAAGAGTTGGCCGACATATTGGGAGGCGCCCTCTCCTGTTCGAGACCTGTTGTCGATAAGAAATGGCTGCCCAAAGACCGCCAGGTAGGAACCTCGGGCAAGACCGTGAAGCCGAAGGTTTACATCGCCATCGGAATTAGCGGCGCGTTTCAGCACGTGGCAGGGATGAAAGGCGCGGGAACGGTGATCGCGATCAATAAAGACCCAAAAGCTCCTATCTTTAGCGTTGCCAAGTATGGTATTGTGGCAGACCTGTTCAAGTTTGTCCCCGTGTTGAAAGAGAAGCTAAAGGAGCTGAAGAAGAGTTAAATAAGAGCGATGAGCGGTACGATTTTCATTATGCATTATGGTAAGTTATTATTAAATGAGGGAATATGGATTTTGAATTAACAGGAGAGCAGAAGGACATTCAAAAGGCTGCCAGAGAGTTCGCCCAGGGAGAGTTCGACAAGGATAAGATCCTGGAATGGGAGCAAAGCCATACTTTCCCAAGGGAACTCTGGAAGAAGGCGTGCAAGCTGGGATTTATAGGCATCCACTTCCCTGAGGAGTTCGGGGGCCAGGGGTATGGGATCACTGAAAACGCCCTGATCGTTGAGGAACTCTGCCGGAGAGATTCGGGAGTCGGTGTCGCTTTGAGCCTTGTTGATTTCTCTTCCGAGGTAGTCCTTCGTTTCGGAAGCCATGAACAGAAAAAAAAGTATCTCATTCCGGTCACAAAGGGTGAATTCATCTCTGCGGGCGCCTACACGGAGCCCGATCAC
>Ga0335081_10019661_pt1 | contig 10920 bp, 10 predicted proteins | sample Lox_Sample_35_FD_206713 | JGI IMG/M metagenome (GOLD analysis project Ga0335081, IMG submission 206713) | Soil microbial communities from Loxahatchee National Wildlife Refuge, Florida, United States - Lox_Sample_3.5 | ecosystem: Environmental > Terrestrial > Soil > Wetlands | place: USA...
ATCCGCTGGTGGATGCCGGCATGCGGGAGCTGTGGCACACCGGCTGGATGCACAATCGTGTCCGCATGTTGGCCGCGTCGTTTCTCGTCAAGCATCTCATGATTCCATGGCAGGAAGGCGCCGCGTGGTTCTGGGACACCTTGGTCGATGCGGACCTGGCGAACAACACCATGGGTTGGCAGTGGAGCGCTGGCTGCGGCGCCGATGCCGTTCCCTATTTCCGGATCTTCAATCCCGTGATCCAGGGCCGGAAGTTCGATCCCAATGGCGATTATGTTCGCCGATGGGTTCCTGAGTTGGCGAGAGTCCCGACTCCGTGGATACACACGCCGTGGCAGGCGCCGGCGTCGCTGCTTTCCCAGACCCGGATCAAGTTGGGCAAAGATTACCCAAAGCCCATCGTCGAGCATGAGGCCGCACGAAGGCGCGCGTTGGCAGGCCTGGCAAACATGCGAGGCCGCGGCAGGCGTAAAAGTACGTGATTGATTAACCGCTCTTCAGGATTCGCCGCAACACGTGAAAGAAATCACCATTGCGTTGGCACCCGACGTGCTTGCTCACAGTCGGCTGACCAATGTTGAAGCAATTGCTGATGCGCGTGGGGCTGTTTCTGCTGCTTAGCGTTATGCTGGCGCAAGCCAATGTTACGCTGCTGCTCGAAGAGCCGTACGGCACGTTCGGTGGTATGAACCCCACCGGCCATGCAGCCATCTATCTCGCCCGCGTTTGTGCTGATACGCCTCTTTCCTTGCGCCGCTGTCAATCAGGGGAACAGGGTGTGGTGCTCAGCCGCTACCACCGGGTCGGCCATTATGACTGGATCGCCATCCCGCTGATCCCATACCTATACGCGGTGGAGCGGCCGGATCAAGTCCCGGCTTCGGCAACCCCGGAACAGGCTGCAATGCTTCGCGATAGTTACCGCCGGAAATACCTCGAGGAAATCACGCCGGACGAGCGCGACGGTAGCACGCCGAAAGGAGACTGGACGCAGCTAGTCGGCGAGGCCTACGACCGGACCATCTACACTTTCGGGATCGAAACTAGCGAAGAACAAGACCAGGCGTTGATTCGCGCCTTCAACTCCGGGCCAAACCGGAATCAGTTTCACCTGCTTTACAGGAACTGCGCGGACTTTGTCCGGCAGGTGATCAACTTTTATTATCCCGGCGTCATACATCGCAATTTCGCATCCGACCTGCTGATCATGACGCCAAAACAGGCGGCAAATTGTCTGGTTCGTTACGGCAGGAAGCATCCGAGCCTGCAATTTTCGAGCTTCGTTATCGATCAGGTTCCCGGCACCGTGCCTCGCAGTGCCGCTGTCCGGGGCGTTCTGGAATCATTGATTAAATCCAAGAGGTACATCGTGCCGCTCGCGCCGCTGGCGGTTCTCCATCCCTTCGTCGGAGGCGGCCTGGCTTATGCGTGGGTGGAACGGTCGCATTTCGATCCTCGCCGCGTGGCGGCCGCCGACGGGATTCTGAAACCAAATGTCATGGTGAGCGAGCTGCGTTCAAACGGCAGGCCGACCAATGATATAGTTCCGACCGATTGACCACGCGACCGCGCCATCCATCGACAACCTTTTCAACGCCGAGGCGCCGGGATGTGGAGGAAACAGGCCGAAGGTGTGGCATGGCCTCGGGGGACGGTCTAAAGGTAACGACACGTGATCCGTTCGAGAGTGTTAAGATCAGGTCAATCGCCGGCCTTGGCGATCCGAGTATTTTTCTCGCATGAGGGATCTTTCTTCGGTGCGGCACTGCGCTTTTGCCTTTATTCTTCTCTCATTTCCTTCACTTTTGCCGATGTTGAGTTCGCCGGGAACGCTGCGGCTGCACAGCACTCCGCCGTCGACGGTCGCGATCGTCATCGGTTTTGTGGGTGGTTTTGTTGGGCACGACGATGAGAGCCATGGCGAGGTCCAGCTCTATAGGCGTCTGAGCGCTTCTCACGCCGGTTTGCAGGTCCGAATCTACGAGAACCGCCGTGGCGAGGAAGCTCGTTCTGAGATCCTCCGGCTACTCGATGTGAATCACGATGGCGCGCTGTCGCCGCAGGAGAGGAGCCGGGCCCGCATCGCGATTTACGGACACAGTTGGGGCGCGTCCGAAACGGTTACGTTAGCCCGCGCTCTCGCAAACGATCAGGTCCCCGTCCAACTCACGGTTCAGGTGGACAGCGTCCAGAAGCCCGGCCAAAACGACGCGGTGATTCCGGCAAACGTGCTTCAGGCTGTTAACTTTTATCAGTTAGACGGACTTCTGCACGGCCGGTCGCAAATCCGCGCGGCTGACGCTTCGCGCACGCGGATCCTCGGCAACTTCCAATGCCACTACAAAGCCAAACCGGTGAGCTGTGAAGGATACCCCTGGTATGCACGCATCTTCATGAAGCCTCACATTGAAATTGAAGCCGATGCCGTGGTTTGGCGGCAGGTGGAAAGCTTGATCCGAGCGAAACTTCAGCTCGGATCCGAAGACTCCGACGCCAATGACAGCACGACGCCACGGCCGTGAGAGCGCAATAGTGGCATCGACCGTCTCGATGGGCATACCCGTGGAACGGTAGTTTCGCGTGGAAAGGGCAGTAGGCGCTTCGGCCACAGTGCCGGAGGTTGCAACAGTCGCCGTCCCCGCGTTTCTGGCCGCTTTCCAGCAGGAGCGGTTGTTTTCAGCCAGTGCCGCGAACTAGAGGTTCCGATCTCACTCACAAAATAAGCTGCCGAAGTTTGGTCTGAACCGTGCCCTCACAGGAGTAGGCCGCATCCATGAGGCGCACAAACGGGACCGAGAGCAGTTACAGCAATCAGGGTAGTTCGTGCTACCGGGAAGAGGCGCTTTGCTGGCAGCACAACCTGAATGCGGCGGCGTGCGTCTCTCTAATTGGGAGGCGCGGTAACGAGATGAAGCGCTATTCAGAATCCGGGCTTGCTCTCCGGAGGAAAGAAATACGCAGTTACCGTGTTGACCGCGCGGTGGAGGTGGAAGCATGACAAAATCGAGCTTCGTTCTCCGGCAGGTGCTTGGCAGCGTTTGCATCCTTCTTCTGTTCGTCACGGCCGGCGCGCTTCTGATGGCTCAAGAACCCGCGCCGCAAGGTCCCCCTGCCGCCCAGCCGCTCTCCTCCGATGAGTTGGACAATCTGGTAGCTCCTATCGCGCTTTACCCCGATTCTTTACTCAGCCAGGTACTGGTGGCGGCTACCTATCCGCTGGAGGTTGTGGAGGCCGCGCAGTGGATGCAGCAAAATCCTAACCTCCAGGGTCAGCAATTGGTGAACGCCGCACGCCAGCAGAATTGGGATGCCAGTATTCAGGCACTGGTGGTTTTTCCGGATGTACTCAACCGGCTGAATTCGAATATTCGTTGGACCACCGATCTGGGCAATGCTTTTCTGGCCCAACAAGCTGACGTCATGAATGCCGTTCAGACAATGCGTGCCAGAGCACAGGCAATGGGCAGGCTGAATTCGAGCCCGGAGGAGACGGTGACAACCCAGACGCAAGGCGACCAGAACGCGATTGACATTCAGCCGGTCAACCCGAACGTCGTGTATGTGCCGTATTACGATCCCGAGTATATCTGGGGACCGCCGGCCTATGGTTACTATCCTCCGCTGGATTACGCGGACTTTGGATTTGGATTCGGATTCGGCCCGGGCATTTATATCGGGGGCTTCTTCGGCGGTCTGGGCTGGGGCGGTTGGGGGTGGTGGCCGAACTGGTTCGGCTGCTCAATCTTCGAGAATTACCACTTTTTCCACCGCTACGGCTACCACGGTTTCATCGGCGGCGGAAGCATATTCCGAGGCAATGGCATCTGGGCGCATGATCCCGCGCATCGGCTGGGAGTCCCTTACCCCAACGGGCAGCTAGCCAACAGGTACCACGGATCCTCGGGCGTTTTTGCCCGCGGACCAGTTGGGGGCCCGCGATACACAACGACCCTCCGGCAGACGAAGCCGGGCAGCAGCTTCGGGTTCCACGGAAACGCGGGCGCCGATGCGCGCGCAGGCGGTTTGGGCCCCAACAGCGCGCAGACCGGTGGCTGGCGCCGGTTCGGTGAACCGGGCAGCTCACAGAGTTTCCAGCGAACCTCTCCCTCGTACCAAAAGGCGCCATTCTACGGCGGTAGCAGCCGCTCTTATACCTCGCGTCCTTCGTACGGTGGCGGTTACGCAGGAGGCACGATCCCGAGCTATCATTCCACCCCGTCCTATGGCGGCGCTTACCGCTCGAGCCCCGGATACGGCGGAAATTATCGGACGTATGGCACCCGCTCGGCGCCGAGCTATCACTCCAGTCCCAGCTACGGCGGTGGCTCGCACGGAGGCGGTTTCCATAGCGGAGGAAGCTCCGGCGGATTTCATAGCGGTGGCGGAGATTTCCATGGTGGCGGCGGCTTCCACGGGGGCGGAGGGCACCGCTAATCCTGCCAGGAATCTGCGGGCTGGAGCTCAGCGAGTCGTCGCTGCTCCAGCCGCCGAACGGAACCATAAAAAGACTCCCTTCATCTTTCCCACAAAACTACCCTGCTAACGGTATGGTTGCGGTCCCATTGCGGCGCGTACCCTGCTAGGAGGTGACGTGTGGTTCGGGCGCAAGGCCTGGCTGGCTCGCACGAACCTATCCGGGGGATCTGTGATGAAAACCTGGCCATTGGGGTTGTGGATTTTGGTGATCGCACTCTCCGGAGCTGCCATACCGGCGCCGGCTCAGGACGACGGTCCGAAGAAAGACGTTGGCGAGACGGTCGCCAAGCCGCGCGGCAAAGACGCCGACGGTGCCGGTGCCGCAGACCTCCCCAAGATTCCCTCGAAGCTCAGCAAGAAGAACAACCCCGATACGCCGGAGGATTCCTCCAGCTTCAGGGTCGACAGCAGCGTCGTGACCGTGGATGTGGCGGTGCTCGATAGCAAAGGACATTTCATTCCCAACATCCCCAGAAGCAATTTCCGGGTTCTCGAAGACAATGTCCCGCAGCAGATCAGTAACTTCTCCATGGGCGAGGCGCCCTTGACGGTCTGCATGGTGATCGAGTTCAGCAACCGCTTCCAACAGTTCTGGAGTGAGCCGTGGTATCAGACCCTGACGGCCGCCTACGGTTTCCTCGAAACGCTGAAGCCCGAGGACTATGTGGCGGTGGTCGCCTACGACATGCGGCCGGAGATTCTTTCGGACTTCTCGGCCGACCGGCGCAAGACCTATGAAGCCATGCAGCGGCTGCAGATTCCGGGATTTTCGGAATCGAATCTTTACGACGCGCTGGTGGATACCGAGGACCGCATGAGCGGTATCGAGGGGCGCAAAGCCATCATCCTCATCTCTTCCGGCATCGACACTTTCAGCAAGCTGACGTTTGACAAGGCGCGGAAGGCGATCCAGGATAGCGGCGTGCCGGTTTACGCCATCGGCTTGATGCAGGCGCTCCGGGAAATGATGGATGCCTACGGATATATGGGGCCCATCCAGCGCATGGACTTCTTGCAAGCGGACAACCAGATGAAGACGTTTGCCAAGGAAACCGGCGGCATGTCCTTCTTCCCGCGATTCTACGGCGAATTTCCCAGCATCTTCCAGGCGATCTCGCAGTCGCTGCGCAACCAGTACTCGATCGGGTACTCGCCCACCAACGCCGCGCGGGATGGAAAATACCGTAAGATCAAGGTCGAGCTGGTGAATCCCGCAACCAACGAGCTTCTGCGGGTGACGGATGAAAAGGGTAAGCCGATCAAGTACCAGGTCATCGCCAAGGCCGGCTACACGGCTCCGCGTGAAGTGGAATAGACGAAACTCAGTAAGCCAACTTTCACAAGACTCTCTTGAAGAAGTGGGCGACCTTGTGGCCGGCATCCTCGGCATAATAGACGGTCACTCTTGCGGATTTCTCGGCTCCTTCGCCGATGTCCCTGCCGGTATCCCGAGCCGCCCGATCCGCCAGCCGGTACGTTTCCTCGGAACCGTCAGCCGTCTTCAAAGTGATAGTCCTGGCGCCCCGGTCAATACTCTTGACTGTCCCTTCCATCGTCTTTAACCCGTCTTGACCGATTTCATCTATTTCGTGAGCAGTCTTTTTTGTGTCCTTCGTCGTGTAATGCACGGCTACTTCGCTGCCTTCCTTCAGGCCATGAAGCGTTTTCCGGGCGCCGGCGTTTGCTACGTCAACGCCGTGGACCGTGGTACCTTCCATATACCGAAACGTTTCCTCCGTGCCATCGGCTGTCTTGACGACGACGGTCCTGGTATCGGCGTCGATCTTCTTCACGGTCCCTTGAACCGCGCCGGCTACGTCGTCAGCAGCAAAGGCGGTGACAACAGACAGCAGGGTGACGAACGCCAGACTCAAACACGTGTTCATAACGTAGCTCCTGGGACAACTTTTTTTCCGACTTCGTGAGCATAGACTCGCGGCGACTCGTGCGAATTTTGAGCCTCTCAAAAACTCAATCCGAAACCAAACGACAACGTCATCCAATGATCCGTCGTAGCAAGCGCAGGCACATTGCCGACTGCTTGCCCGTTCAGCGAAGCCGATATGTACTGGAACGTGGTCCCAACGCGAAAGTTGTGATTCTCATCCAGAAAGTAGCTCACGTTCGCCAGACCGTACCCGCCCCAGCCGCCGCGTGAGGTGCACGAATAGCAGTTAACGGAGTAGTAGGCGCTGGAGGGAGCCGTCTCCGAGTAATGCAGGTACATGGCCCCACCCCCGGCAGACACTTCGAAGCGTTTGAGCGGCATAGGAACGATGAACCGGCCGCCCAGCGGGATCATGTACTCATGGTCGCCCCCTTGCACCGGGCCCAAGTCCGTCTGCACGGCATTCTGATTATTTGCCGCTCCAAACGCCATCTGAAAGCCGCCATCCGCCTGGAAAAACCGGTTGAACCGGTAACCGTAGCCCAGCGAAATCAGTGGCGCGGTGCTGAGATAGCTGGTGCTGTTGCCGGTAGGGATCGCGGGTCCGATGCCGGCAACTACGTTGTTGCGGTGAAAGTCCTGAGCCGATGCAACGGCGGACCCCCAGACGCACACGCACACTAGAGATATCGCACATATTATCGTCTTGTTCATTCGAAACTCTCCCGCCCGAACATCCCGGAACAGCGCAATAGGCTGCTAAATCCGGGGTTACCCGCCGGTCCGGTCAAGTCCGGCGCCAAAGTCAGAATGTGCGTGTAGGCCGTGTTCAGGCAATACCGCAGGCGAGGTAAATCTGAACCAATCTTGCAGTAGGTGCACATCTGCCGGTCTTGCGTTCTTCCCTATGCTGGCGCAGTTGGCCGAATTGGAAGGCGGCGTCCGGCGATTAGACACTGCGTTAGTTACCCGAAACCCTGGTGTGTCCCAAACGCGCCAGTTGCCCTTCGGCCAGACTCCTGGCTAACTGCACGGCGGAGATCAGCTTCTCCGATGTCAGGGGCTTCCACAAAATACCCAGGGCGCCGCCGGCGATGGCAGCCAGGAAAAGATCATCGCATGGAGCGCTCGCCACCATCAGGAAAGCAATCCCGCGCTCTACAGAATCGCCGCAAAGCGGGCGCCAGTTTCCAACGCCGGCATCGCAATCGTAGACCAGAATATCAACCGGCGAGCTTTGCACCAGCTTGCGTGCGTGGTCTGGCGAGGATGTGATCAGAACAGACCAGTCTTGGTGAAATGCGGCGACTTGGAGCGCGATCTTTGTGTGCGGACTGCCGGTGACCGCAACGACCCGCCATGCCGGCTGAGAACCGCCCGGATCACGGCGCCCTCGAACGTCGTGCGGCATGTGAAATAGCACACGTCTCGCAGCTTTCACCATTCGCCGCCAGCGCGCCATCTTTGTGTTTGGCCTTAGCATCACCTCATTCATTCCGCCACTCTGGATCACGAACATCGCCGGCGCCGCGGTTCAGGATTCGCTGCCCGCCTGTAAGCTTCTTTCTAACCTTTCGATCCACCGCGCGCGCTCCCGTCGCAAGCGCATGGTCCACCATCGTGTGCGCGGAACCCGCTCCAACAACCTGATCATCAGGTTCTTCATTGTGGTTCTCCGTTAAAGGGTCAGGGCGTTCAGTTGTCCCGGCGCTTCAAGGTCGGCCGCTCGTCCTGGTCCTTGGGCGCCTTCTGGTCGCCGCTCTCGTCGTCGATCGGCCCGTTGCCGGGATTGCGCCGCAGGGTCGGCCGGCTGCTATCTTCCTTCGCGTGATCAATGCGGCGGTTCAGCTTCATCGCCAGCCGCTCTTTCACATCGTTGAACTCGGAGGTGTTGAGCACATACTCCGGCTTGGCCTTCAATATGGTGGCGATGTTCTTTTGCGCCGCCGCAATGCGGTCGTCGGTCAGGGGATGCGTCGAAAACACTTTGGACATCGTTCCCGGCTTCTTCTTCTCGAGCGTCTCGATCTTCTCGAAGAAATCCACGAACGCCGTCGGATCGTAGCCCGTCTTGTACATGTACTCGAGACCCAGCATGTCGGCTTCCGACTCAAAGGCGCGCGAGAACTTCAGGAAACCCAGCGGGATGGCCAGGCCTGCGGCCTGGTATAGGGCATACCCTGTCCAGCCGCCCATGAAGATGAGCGGGAGAGAAGCGTAGTTGATGATGGTTCCGCGCGTGGCCTGCCGAGTGCCGTGGCGCGCCGCCACATGCGCAATCTCATGCGCCATCACGCCAGCCAGCTCCGCTTCGTTGTCCGCCTTCACGATCAGACCCGAGTTCACGAAGAAGAATCCGCCGGGCAAGGCAAAGGCGTTGACCTCTTCCGAATCCAGCACTTTGATGGTGAACGGGACCTTAGCGTCCGAGTTGCGCACCAGGTTCTGGCCCACCCGGTTCACGTACTCGGCGATCACCGGGTCATCGATGATCTTTGCCTGCCTCTCCACTTCCTGCGCCATCTGCTTTCCTAGAGCGATTTCTTTCTCCAGGGAGTAGAAGTTCACGCCTTTGCCGACATCGCGGTTCCCAATCTCATCCGGGTCTTTCTTCTTGTCATTGGCCCAGCTCACCGGCATTGCCAGCGCCACGATGACGGCTAGCGCCCACACAGACCTGGTTGGCGGCTTCATGGGAACCTCCTCAAGCGGATGCACGGACAAGCCATCGCTTATCCAGGCAGTGCCATCCGGCGATGGCGCTCCACGGCTGTTCGACTGATTCGGCAGACTTCGAGGCGTAGCGGCCGGCAACGCGCCGCCCTAGCCCGCCACCAGGGCCGGACCGGCCGTCGCCTCGCGCAAGGCGGAGCGGCCGGACCGGATAACCACCTCCCCCAAGCAGCCGGAACTGGCCGGTCACCGTAGCGCATCTGCCAGCCCAACCCGAAAGATACGGTAAGCCCTGCCGGAATTCCCATACCGCCGCCGGAGTAGTTCCGCCTGATTTTGGAAGTAGCAGGTTTTGCCGGTGACGTTCTCTACTAGCTCGTTGTTCTGGAAATACCCTGATTCCGGTATATCAGGTTGGCCGCTCATTCCCTAAGATTGGGTTTGTGCCCTAGCGCGCCGACGCCCCAGAAATACAGTGGCAGACTGTGTTTCCACAAGTTCTTGAGAGCACGAACCGCCTGACTGGCAGACAATCCCATGCTTCCCCTCGATGCCCCTTCCGCTCGAACTGGAGTTCAGGATTGATGTTTGACCTCCGCCGATGGGTTCACATGGGAAAATCGGGGCGCGAGGCGACTCCCGAGCAGTTGGGGAAGACATTGCCGGCGGGCGAACCCGTCAAGCTGGTGGCCATCATGCAAAATCCGGACGAGGCTGCCGCGCTGCGGCAAATCGCCGCCGATTACGGCTGGAGAGTCTCGATTGTCGGCTCATCCGATGCGGCCATCGCTGCTCTGAACGAGCAGCCGATCCCCTTAGTGATCTGTGATGGTGATCTCTCAGGGGAAGCGTGGCGCGATGTGTTCGCCAGAATTGCCGCTCAGCCGCAGGCCGTTTGCGTGCTCCTCGCGTCTCGCGTTGTGGACGACTACCTGTGGCATCAGGTGATCCGGCATCACGGCTACGACGTTGTGGCAAAACCTTTTCAGCCGGAGGAATTGCGCCGCGCCGTCACATTCGCCTGGTCCTGGCGCGGCTGGGCCTATCGGCGCCATACCGAGGTTCTTCACAAGCCCACTGCCTGACCGCCGCTGACCATGAACCGCGAAAACCTTCTGCCGGCCGAAGACTTCAACAAGATTCGTCGCTTGGATACCTGCACGGTGTCGAATGCCATCGAGCGGCTCAAGGTCCGCCTGCGCAACGAGGGCTTCGTCCATGGCCACTCCATCCACTGCCAGTTTCCGCATTTTGCTCCGATGCTCGGCTACGCCGTGCCAGCGTGTGCCCGCTCTTCATCGGCTCCCATGACCGGCCACTGCTATCACGATCGCATCGACTGGTGGGAGTACGTGCTCACCATTCCGGAACCGCGTGTCATCGTCCTCAAGGATCTCGATCATCAACCCGGTATCGGGGCGTTCGTGGGCGAGATCCACGCGGAAATCGGGCGGGCGCTCCATTGCGTGGGCTGCGTCACCAATGGCGCTGTCCGCGACCTTCCCGCCGTGGAGAAAACCGGCTTTCATCTGTTTGCCGGCAGCGTTGCCGTCTCGCACGCATATGCGCACATTGTCGATTTTGGGGAGCCGGTTGAGATTGGGGGCCTCAAAATCCACCCTGGCGACCTGGTCCACGGCGACCGCCACGGCGTCCACACCATTCCCCTGGAGATCGCTCATGAAATCCCCGAGATTGCAGCCCGCGTGCTCGCCGAGGAAAGCCGCTTGATTGAGTTGTGCCGATCCAAGAATTTCTCGCTCGACAAACTGGCCGCAATACTCCACCCGTCGAAACGGGAGTGTGACGAATAAACCTATGATCTTGACGGCTAGACCATCCCCTTCGAAGGCTCAGACGAGAATCCTGATTCTCTTAACGTT
>Ga0335081_10019662_pt1 | contig 10919 bp, 9 predicted proteins | sample Lox_Sample_35_FD_206713 | JGI IMG/M metagenome (GOLD analysis project Ga0335081, IMG submission 206713) | Soil microbial communities from Loxahatchee National Wildlife Refuge, Florida, United States - Lox_Sample_3.5 | ecosystem: Environmental > Terrestrial > Soil > Wetlands | place: USA: Florida...
CAGACGCTCGCCGCGAACCGCTCCCACCATCACCCGGTCGAACGCCGAGCTCGTCCCGAGCTCCTCGGCGGCGCGGTCGAGGATTCCCTGGGGCGAGCCGATCTCGCCGAGGCGGCGGACCGCGTCCGCCACCCGCTCGAGTGCATCGGACCGGCGCACGTAGTCGGCCTCGACGAGCTCGCGCTCGAGTGCGAGCAGCTCGACCAGCACGCGCTCGACGGTCGCCACCTCAACCCCGCCCCGGGGTCCGGCGATCGGACGAACCCGCGAAGCTCAGGCGAGCGTGAACGCCGCCGAGCGGGTCCGCTCGAGCAGCGCGTACCGGGAAGCCGCCTCGTGCCCGACACAGCTGATCCCGAACGGCCGCCCAACCCGCTCGATCGCCAGCCAGGCCTCGCCGGCCTGCTCGCGCGGCACAAGCGCCAGCGCCCGCCGGTCGGACTGGAGCAGCCATGTCGCCGCGATCCCGGCGACCTGGCTGTGCGCGAACGGCGCCACCGCGCGCGGATCGCCGGCCTCGCCGAATGCTCCGAGCGCCCGCAACACCTTCTCCGCGCTGCGGCCCAGCAGCCCGATCGCGGCAAGCTCGTCGGAGGCGTCGCGCACGGCGATCGAGACGAACCGCCGCGCATCCGTGTGAAGGCGCTCGCGTAGCCGCGACCCGGTGTCCGGATCCGACAGAACGATCACCCGTCCCGGAGCGTCGCCACACCACCAGGCATTGCCGGCGGACAGGACTCCGCCCGGCGCGACCGCGGCGCCCACCAGCCGCGAGGTGAGGGCGTCCAGTTGCGCCGGCGGGGCCTCGAGCACGAGCTTCGACAGCTCCGGGCGATCGACCAGGCCGACCGCGCGGACGCACACGGCGAGCTCCGCCGCCGCCGACCCGAAGTTCACCGCCACCGACCTGCCGTCGCGGGTCGCGAGCACCGCACCCGCCCGCCGCAGGACCACATCGAGCGGAATGGCAGATCCAGCCGATCCGGTGGTCACGGACACGGCCCAGAAGGTACCGCCGGCCACACGCGCCCGCCCTGCTCTTAACTCCGAAATTACCTGTCCGATAGAGAGGCATGTCGCGGAGGTCTTCACCGCCCCAGACTCACCCTAATCTTCAGACCCTCTCTAAAGTCTAGGGTAATCCGGCGCTGCGAGAGTGGCGAGGCGACAGACCCAGCGGCAAGCTGTGGCGGTTCGCGAGCCGGAGAAGGACGGCACGGGAGGGAGATTCGATAGTGAGCACACACGTGACCCCGACCGACGGATCCGGAGGTGCGGTGGCGGCCGTGCACCCGGAGGCTGCTACCGACGGCGAGCACGCCGAGGGCCGTTACGCCCGCATCACGCGGCTGATCGCCACCGACCATCCCGTGATCATGGACGGCGCCACCGGCACCGAGCTGATCCGGGTCGCCGGCGAGCGCCCCGAGCTCGAGGAGCACCTGTGGGGCCTGACCGCGATCCTCGAGTCGCCACAAGACGTCAAGGCCGTGCACCGCCGGTACATCGACGTGGGGTGCGACGTGATCAGCACCGACACCTGGGGCCTCGCCACCGCGCTCCGCGACGGGCGCGCCAACCTGTGGGAGACGAGCGAGCCGGTCCACTGGATGGACCTCGCGCGTCGCGGGGTTCGCCTCGCCCGGGAGGCGGCCGCGGAGGCCCAGCGCGGAGACGAGGTCGTGGTCGCGTTCAGCATCAACGGCGACGTCGACACCCCCGACGGCCGCGAGACGATCCGTCTGCTCGCACGCGCGTTCGAGCAGGACCCGCCCGACCTGATCCTGGTGGAGACGCTCACGCTCGTTCGCAGCTCGACGTACGCGACGGTCGAGGCGCTGCTCGACACCGGCCTGCCCGTGTGGCTCAGCTTCCGCCGCTGCCGCCACGGCGTGTGCGGCGTGTACGGCGAGCACTGGGGAGGCCCCGAGGGCGACGCGTTCGGACGCGCCGCCCGTCGGTTCGAGGAGATGGGTATCGGCGCGCTCGCGATCAACTGCCTGCCCCCGGACCACGTCACCGGCATGCTGGCGTGGCTGCGCGACTTCACCGACCTGCCGCTGGGCGTGTACCCGAACCTCGGCTATCTGTCGGCCGTCGGCTGGCGCCACGAGGCCGGGGTCGGCGCGCGCGAGTACGCCGAGCTCGCGCTGCGCTGGCGCGAGGAGGGGGCGCAGATCGTCGGCGGCTGCTGTGGCGTCGGGCCGGAGCAGATCTCCGCCGCTCGCCAAGCGCTCGCCGACACGAAGCCCGGCCACGCTCGCCCCGACGTCCTCCCCGATGCGGGGGTCAGGCCGATCACGACCGAGACCAGCAGGCGTGCGCCGGCGAAGCGCTGGGCCGACTCGCGCGGCCGCCTCATGTACCCGCTCGACTTCCCGGACATCACGATCGAGCCGGGGGTGTTCGCGCCGACGCAGGGCAGCTTCCTGGCGTGGAAGTACTTCTACCGCGAAGGTATCGGCGCCCACCAGCGTTGCCTGGACATCGGCTCCGGGACCGGGCTGCTTACCGTCCAGCTCGCGCGCAATGGCGCGGCGCACGTGCACGCCATCGACATCGATCCCGCGGCGGTCAAGAACACGATGGCAAATGCATTCCGAAACGGAGTTGCCGACCGCGTCACCGCGTCGGTGCAGGATCTCTACCCCTGGGTCCCCGAGGAGCGCTACGACGTGATCGTGGCCAGCCTCTACCAGACCCCGGTGGATCCGTTCGAGCCGGTCGTATCGCACCGGCCGTTGGACTACTGGGGCCGGGGACTCGTCGACCACCTGCTCCGGATGCTGCCGGAGGCGCTCGCCGACGACGGCACGGCATACGTGATGCAACTCTCTATCATCGGCGAGCGGCGAACCACGCAGCTGCTGGACCGCCTGGGCTATCAGGCCCGCGTCGTGGACTTCGGCTTGTTCGAGTTCACGGGGCTCTTCAACGACGCGCGTGACCAGATCGCGCGCGTGGAGGACCTCTCTGACGCCTACCACCTGAAGCTCGGCGCGACCGATGTCATGGCCGCCTATCTGCTCGAGATCACCCGCAAGGACAAGGAAACGACTAGACCATGACCTATGCCGACAACGAGTTTCTGTTCACGTCCGAGTCGGTGACCGAGGGTCACCCGGACAAGGTCGCTGATCAGATCTCCGACGGCGTGCTCGACGCGGTCCTGCGCGACGACCCGGCCGGGCGGGTGGCGTGCGAGACGCTGGTGAACACGGGGCTCGTCGTCGTCTCCGGCGAGATCACGACGACCACCTACGTCGACATTCCCGAGGTGGCGCGCGAGACGATCAAGCGGATCGGCTACACCAACGCCGAGTTCGGGTTCGATTACCACACGTGCGCGGTGATCAACGCGATCGACAAGCAGTCGCCGGACATTGCGCAGGGAGTCGACCGCGCGTGGGAGTCACGGGTCGATCCGGCCGACGAGGACGAGCTCGACCTCGCCGGCGCCGGCGATCAGGGGATGATGTTCGGGTACGCGTCGAATGAGACCGAGGAGCTGATGCCGCTCCCGATCTCGCTGGCGCACAAGCTGGCCAAGCGGCTGGCGGACGTGCGGCGCGCGGAGATCCTGCCGTACCTGCGCCCGGATGGGAAGACCCAGGTCACGGTCCGCTATATCGACGGCCGGCCGGTCGAGGTCGAGAAGGTGCTGATCTCGACCCAGCATCGCGACGGCGCCGAGTCGCTGCTCAAGGACGACGTGTGGGAACACGTCGTCCAGCCCGAGATGCCCGACGACCTCCATGACCCCAAGAAGCTCCGCCGCAACCTGCTGGTCAATCCGACGGGCCGGTTCGTGATCGGCGGTCCGATGGGCGACTGCGGTCTGACCGGGCGGAAGATCATCGTCGACACGTACGGCGGGATGGCGCGCCACGGCGGTGGCGCGTTCTCGGGCAAGGATCCGTCGAAGGTGGATCGGAGTGCCGCGTACGCCGCGCGGTACGTGGCCAAGAACGTGGTCGCGGCGGGTCTGGCCGAGCGCGCCGAGGTGCAGGTCGCGTACGCGATCGGCGTGGCCCATCCCGTGTCCACGATGATCGAGACGTTCGGCACCGAGAAGGTCTCACGCTCGAGGATCCTCGAGTTGATCGGCGATCACTTCGACTTGCGTCCGGGCGCGTTCCGCCAGTACCTCCGCCTCCACCGCCCGATCTTCCAGAAGACCGCGGCGTACGGGCATTTCGGCCGCGAGGATCACGACTTCACGTGGGAGCGGACCGACAAGGCGGCCGCGCTCCGCGAGGCCGCCGGCCTGGGCACCGCGGCTGAGGTCGTCAGCGCGTGAGCATCACGGTTGTCGGGTCGGTCGCGTTCGACGCGGTCAAGACGCCGTTCGGCGAGCGCGAGCGGATGCTCGGCGGCGCCGCCACGCACTTCGCGCTCGCGGCGTCGTTCTTCGACGAGGTCCACGTGGTCGGCCGCGTCGGCGCAGACTTCGGCGACGAGGACCTCGGGGTGCTCGCCACCCGCGGTACGAGAATCGGCGACGTCGAGCGGGTGCCGGACGGCAAGACGTTCTTCTGGGCCGGAGAGTACGGCTGGGACCTGAACTCCCGCGACACCCTCGACACGCAGCTCAACGTGTTCGAGGACTTCCAGCCGCGCTTGTCGGCGCCCTCGCGCGATTGCGATGTCCTGTTCCTGGCCAACATCCAGCCCGAGCTCCAGCTGAGCGTGCTCGCGCAGTGCGGGCAGCTGCAGTTCGTGGCGATGGACTCAATGAACCTGTGGATCGACATCGCCCGCGACGCGCTCGTCGAGGTGATCCGCCGCGTCGATTGCGTGATGCTGAACGACGCCGAGCTTCGCCAGTTGACGAACCGGCCCAGCATCGTCGCGGCTGCGCGCGACGTACTCGCGATGGGGCCGTCGCTGGTCGTGGCCAAGCAGGGCGAATATGGCGCCGCGCTGATCACCGAAGACCACTTCTTCGCGCTTCCCGCCTATCCCCTGGAGACGGTCGTCGACCCGACGGGCGCCGGCGACACGTTCGCCGGCGGATTCGTCGGCCATCTCGCCCGCAGTCTCGACAAGCCGCTCACCCAGCCGGTCGTGCGCCTGGCGATGGCGTACGGCACCGCGCTCGCGTCGTACAACGTCGAGGAGTTCGGCACCGAGCGCGTCGAGCGGCTGACCGCCGGCGAGGTCGATGTTCGCGTCGCGGAGCTCCGGGCCATCACGCAGTTCGAGCACTCGCCGGCGCCACTCGAGACATCGTGAAGCAGTGGCCGAGTCGCTGCTGCGCCTGCTGATCTCCTGCCCCGACCGACCGGGCATCGTCGCGAGCGTGTCGCGATTTCTGTACGAGGCCGGCGCGAACATCGTCCGATCGGACCAGTACTCGACCGATCCCGAAGGCGGCACGTTCTTCCTGCGGATGGAGTTCGCGCTGGCCCCGGACAAGCGTGAGGGCCTCGGCGAGCGGTTCGGGCTGAAGGTCGCCGAGCCGCTCGGGATGACATGGCGACTATGGGACGCCGCGCGACGCAAGCGGATCGCGGTGCTCGTCTCGCGCTACGACCACTGCCTGCTCGACCTCCTGTGGCGCTGGCGGCGCGGCGAGCTCGAGGGGAACATCGTCGTGGTCGCCTCCAATCACGAGGATCTTCGCGACGACGTCGAGCTGTTCGACGTGCCCTATCACCACGTGCCGGTCGACCCTGAGCGCAAGCCCGAGGCCGAGGCGAGGCTGCTCGAGCTGCTCGACGGCCACTGCGAGCTCGTGGTCCTGGCGCGTTACATGCAGATCCTGTCCGGCGAGTTTCTCGAGCGCCTCGCGGTCCCGGTGATCAACATCCATCATTCGTTCCTGCCGGCGTTCGCCGGCGCGGATCCGTACGCGCGCGCCAAGCAACGCGGCGTGAAGCTGGTCGGCGCCACCGCCCACTACGTGACCGAGGAGCTCGACGCTGGGCCGATCATCGAGCAGGACGTGATGCGGGTCACCCACCGCGACGACGTCGCCGCGCTGACGCACCTCGGCGCGGACGTCGAACGCGCGGTGCTGGCGCGCGCGGTGCAGGCGCACTGCGAGGACCGCGTGTTGCGCCACGGCAACACAACCGTGGTGTTCTGAGCGTCAGGCCCGGCGGACGCCCCGGCGGCCCGGCTGCTCGGCCAAGATAGTCGGGTCCGAGCGTGCTTTCGCCCGGTGCCTGACCCTCGTGATCCGGTGGCGTCCGGCCGCCCGTCCCGGCGCCGGCACGGCCGTAGCGTTGACTCGCGGCGCGATCCGCACCCCCACGAGCGCCGCGCTCCGCCGGGGCACGGTCAGCGCGTATCCGCCGTGAGCGCCGCGCGTGATCGTCTCGGTGAGCCGCGTCCCGACCCAGGTGCCGTCCGGTCCGAGCCGCTGGCCGTCGAGCGTCTCGCCGGTGGTGGAGCTTGCCGACGGGGCGAGCAGCCGCTGCAACGTGGCCGGGTCGGTGGCGGGCAGGCGCAGGTCGAACCGGACCGTCCGGTTGCTCTTGTCGATCAGCAGCACGTGCAGGAGGTCCCCGCGAACGCGCACACCCCAGGCGCTCAGGTTGAGCGAGCGGGGGTGCGACATGTGCAGGCGTACGAGCCGGGCATCGGCGCCGAGCGTCCGCGCGAACATGACCAACCCGTACAGCAGCGGCCGCGCGAACAGACCCCGCGGGGTGAGCGAGAACGGCGCGTTGATCGCGTACGCCCGGACGTGCAGGTTGGCGCTATCGACCCCGGCTCGCATCAGCGTGAACAGCGCGTCCGGTGCCCACAGCGCGGTGGCGAATGTGTTGCTGACCCCCGCCTTCCCGCCGCAGGTGACCGAGTTGAGCTCGGTCAGACGTAACTTCAGGTCGGCGCCGTGCGCGACCGCGACGGCGCCCGCGACGTCCTTGGCGAGCGCGCCCACCGCCTGCCAGCTGAGCAGGCGCGCGACGGTCGGATAGCTCGAGTTGGACGGGTGCTTGACGCAGGCGGAGTACGGATACAGGTGCGCGCTGACGGCGCCGAGCCCGGGGCGCTGGTCGGCGATCAGGGTCTTGATCCACTTCAGGCTGACCCTGGGATGCGCCACCGCGGGCCCGATCAGCGGCACGCCGGGCGCGCCTTCGCCGAGCACGCGCGCGTAGGCGTCGAAGTCGTCGACGTAGCTGTCCGGCGTGAGCTCGAGCGGCAGCGGCCGGGCCTCGAGCGGCGAGCGCGCGATCGTCGCCAGCCAGTACGACCGTGTGTACAGGTCGGGCTCGTTTCCGACCTCGAACCCGATGATGCTTCCGCGTGGGAGCGAGGTCTCGGCCGCGCGGGCCCAGGCGGCCGCCGTCAGCGGCGTGTCCGTGACCAGGTTGAGGTCGACGATCAGCTTGACCCGGTCGCGCTCGACGAGGCTCCGCAGTTGCGCCAGGAATTCAGGAGTGACCGCGAACGCCCACGCCGGCATCCTCCTCGTCGTCTCCCTCGGCATCCAGAACGAATGGTCGGCCGAGTCGCCGCCGATCCGCAGCACGAGCGGCTCGCTGCCGGGCACGTGCAGGAGCGAGAGCACGCGTTCGAACACCGGCATGTTGCGCTCGAACAGCGGGAGCGCCCAGTACTCGGTCGACAGGCCGAAGTAGGAGGGGGGTACGGGCGTCGTGCTTGCGCGCGGGCTGATCGTCACGACGGCCTGGGGCATCTGGGCGGCCCTGGCCGCATGCGGCCGAGCCGGTCGCGTCACCCGGGCCGAGGCGAATTCGGCGGGATGCTGAGGACCGGAGGGAGTGCCGGTGGCGCCGTCGCCGCCGGGCAGCACCAGTGCGATCCCCGCCGCCGCCCCAAGTAGCGCGATCAGCAGCGCGACCACCCGCCGCCGCCCCTGGCGGGCACCGCCCGCGCTGAGCATCACGCGTCGCACCTGGGCTCCCTCCCCGTGGGAATCGATCTGCCTGGTGGGCCCTGCTCAGGCCCTATCGGCCGAGCATACGGAGGCCATTACCCCCTAAACGGCGTTGGACGGCTCCCTTAACCGCGGCGCGCGGCGAAGCTAACACGCCTTAACGGAGCCCTCTCGTCCGCATCCCCGCGAACGTGCTCTCGCGATCGTCCCCCGTCGTCAGGAAGCTGCACCCGATCGGCGGCTTGGAGTCGGGCAGCGGCGCGCGCCGCATCACCCGCCCGCGGCTGGCGGGGTGGAGCACGACCGGGCCGAAGCAGTGCCACGGTCCGAGGGCGCGGTCAGGCTCTCGTGGAAGAACAGGGGCGGCGCGAAGTGGAACTCGATCTCGGGCGCGTCGAGGCCGGGGCGCGCACGGAAGAAGCCCGCCGCCTCAGTCGCGACGCGAGCATGCACCCGCGGATCCGGCGCCCACGATCGCGTAGGCATGCGCCTCACTGATCGCCGATGACCACCTTCATCACGTCGGTCGGGTTCTCGATCGCAAACCGGATCGCGTCGGGTGCCTCCTCCAGCGCGAACCGGTGGCTGATCAGCGGCGCAAGCAGCGGCGTGTTGCGCTCGACCGCCGCCACCGCCTCGCCGAACTCGTCCGCGCCGCAGCAGCTCACCCCGAGCACGTCAAGCTCCTTCTCGGTCAGGCTGCCGAGGCGCAGCACGACCTCCTCGCCCGACATGCCGACCTGCACGGCGCGCCCGGCCGACGCCACCATGTCGACCATCGCGCGCACCGCCGCGGGCGCCCCGGTCGCGTCAATCACCACCGGCGGGCCCGCCGGACCAGCCCATCTTCGGGCGGCCGCGACGACCGCGTCGTGGCCGGTCCATACGAGCGTGTCCGCTCCGATGTCGCGGCTCAGCGCCAGCCGCGTGTCCTGGAGGTCGGCCACCAGCACCTGGGCGCCCCGCTCGCGCGCCACCACGCAGATGCACTGGCCGATCGGTCCGGCGCCGAGCACCACCACCCGCTCGCCGGGAACGACCCTCGCCCGGTTGACGGCCCGTACCGCGATCGACACCGGCTCGGCCAGCGCGGCCACCGCGGGATCATCGGTCCTGATCGGGTAGACCTGCTCGGCGGGAACTGCGAGCAGCTCCTGCAGACCGCCGTCGGTGTGGATGCCGATCAGTTCGAAGAAGTCGCACGTGTTGGGACGCCCGACGCTGCACGGGTAGCACTCCCCACACGCCCGCAACGGCCAAACCGCGACCCGCCGGCCGACCACCAGGTCCTCGCGGCAGCCGGGGCCGACCGCCGCGATCGTCGCCCCGATCTCGTGGCCCTGGATGCGAGGGAACTGCGATCCGCCGGCCTCGGGCGACAGCTCGCCCAGGAAGAAGTGGTAGTCCGACCCGCAGATCCCGACCGCCTCGGGCGTCACCACGACCTGACCCGGTCCGGGCTCGGCCGGGTCGGGGCGCTCGATCACCGCCATCGCCTGCACTCCCTCGGTGACGGCGGCACGCATTTCAGTTTCCCCACACCTCGGCCGCGGTTTCGACGATCAGCTCGAGCTTGGCGATCTGTTGCTCGCGAGTGAGCACGTTGCCCTCGACGGTTGAGGAGAAGCCGCACTGCGGCGACAGGCACAGCTGCTCGATCGGCACGTATTGGGAGGCCTCGTCGATCCGGCGCTTGAGCACGTCCTTGGACTCGAGCTCGCCGTGCTTGGTCGTGACCAGCCCGAGCACGACCTGCTTGCCAGGGGGAACGAACCGCAGCGGCTCGAACCCGCCGGAGCGAGCATCGTCGTATTCGAGGAAGAAGCCGTCGACACGCAGGCCGCCGAACAGCGTTTCGGCGACGAACTCGTAGCCTCCCTCGGCCGCCCACGACGAGCGGAAGTTGCCCCGGCACAGATGCGTCGTGACCGCCATCCCGTCGGGCTTACCCTCAAGCGCCCGGTTGATGTTGCGCACGTACTGCTCGTGGAGGTGCTCGACGTCGGTCGCGCCCCGCTCCCTCATCAACTCGCGCTGGTGCGGGTCGTTGAGGTAGGCGAGCGAGGTGTCGTCGAACTGGACATACGTGCACCCGAGCTCGCCGAGCGCGCGGAGCTCATCGGCGTAGGCCGCGCACAAGTCGCTCCAGAACTCGTCGACGTCCGGGTAGATGCGCTCGTCGATGGCCGCGCGGCCGCCGCGGTAGTGGACCATGTTCGGCGAGGGGATCGTGAGCTTCGGCGTCGCCCCAGCTACGGCCGACTTCAGGAACTCGAAGGCATCGGCGAAGATCGCGTGATCGAGGTGGATTCTCCCGGTCACGCGGAGCGTCGCCGGCGTCCACTCCACGGTTCCCTCCTCGTTGCGGAACTGGACCTTGGCGTCGCCGGGCGCATGCTCGATCCCGCCCAGCTGGAAGATGAAGTCCATGTGCCAGGTGGCGCGACGGAACTCGCCATCGGTGACCGACCGCAGCCCGGCCTGTTCCTGCAGCGCCACCACGTCGCGGATTGCCCGGTCCTCGACCGCGCGCAGCTCGGCGCCGTTGATCCGGCCGGCATCGAAGGCCTCGCGCGCCTCGAGCAGCTCGGGCGGGCGCAGCAGGCTGCCGACGTGGTCGGCCCGGAACGGCGGGGTGGTCCGCATCACGGGGCTCGGCTCCTCACGTTGATCTCGACGCGCACGCCGTTCGGGTCCTCGATGAACACCTGGCGCGGTCCCCCCGGAACGGCGTTGGTGACCGTGCCAACTCCGCAGCGCGCGAGCCGTTCGGTCAGTGCGTCGTAATCGCCGGCGCTGAACGCGATGTGGTCGACCGGCCCGACGCCCGGTTCGCGTTCGGGCACCGCGAGCCCGAGCCGGGCGGCGTGGGCCGCGTACGGACCGCGCTCGGCGATATGGACGCACGCGGTCGCGCCGGCGTACAGCCAGTAGCCGGGGAACTCGAGCGGCGGCCGCTCGCCCACCTCGAGTCCCACCACCTCGCAGTAGAAGTCACGCGTCCGCTCGATGTCGTCGCTGAGCACGAGCACGTGCTCGATCGACGTCACGCTCATGTGGGGCG
>Ga0335081_10019663_pt1 | contig 10919 bp, 11 predicted proteins | sample Lox_Sample_35_FD_206713 | JGI IMG/M metagenome (GOLD analysis project Ga0335081, IMG submission 206713) | Soil microbial communities from Loxahatchee National Wildlife Refuge, Florida, United States - Lox_Sample_3.5 | ecosystem: Environmental > Terrestrial > Soil > Wetlands | place: USA...
CGGCAGGAAGAAACCACAATCGCGGCACACGCGTTTGGTGGACCGCGCCATCGGCGAGTCGGGACCGTAGTCCCCAGTAAGCCATCGTTCGGCAGCCTCGGACCGGCCCCAGGCGCTCATCACCCAGTGCCGGCCCAGCCCGACTTCGGCGGCGGTCTCATCCACCTGTGGGTCACCGCTGGCGGTGTAGCCGGGAACCAGCCGTGGGTCGTCGGCCGCCGGCGCCAGCAGGTCTCCGGGGCTCAAATCACCTGGCCGCACCCGCTGTTCCCAGGGCACCCAGTCGGGCGCCAGCAGCGCCGTCGGCCCGGGGACCAGCACCACTTCGCTGATTGTGGCGTGGTCGGCACCGGGATAGGCGGCGACGACCACGGCCCACTGCCACCCCTGGTAACCCGGTAGATGCGCAAGGAACCGGTGGGTGGCGGCGTTCGGATCTTCGTAGCTGACGCCCAGGTAGTCCCCAACCGCCTCCGGGCCGCTGAACTCCACGACGGCGTCCCCGGCCTGGTCGGCCGCACCCGTGAGCACCGCCGCCAACCCTTCGGGCCACCCGGCCACGGTCGTCACGGCGGATTCCTCGATGGGTCCGGTCACGCTGTCCCCTCTCTGCAGTGCGTCTCCAATACTAGGTTGACGAGCCACACCTGGTTACCTGCAGACGCACGGAGTCGGCGTAGGGGAGAATTGGTTCGTGTCTGGACGGCGGCGTGATGATCCGGGCCGTGTGGCCTCTAACCCGGGCCGCCGGGCCCGCAACGGATCGGCCAACCAGCATCCGGGCATGGCCAACTACCCGGCCGGCGACTCTGACTATCGCCGGGCGCGCCGCTTGCCGCCGATGCCGAGCGCCAACCGCTATCTCCCGCCTCTGGGCCAGCAGCCAGAACCGGACCGTCATAGCAGCGCGCCACCCCGCGGTCCCGCCCCCGGCGAACGGAGCACCGTCACCCGCGCTGCAGCGCAGCGAAGCCGCGAAATGGGTTCCCGGATGTACTGGATGGTGCAACGGGCCGCCACCGCCGACGGCGCCGACAAGTCCGGTCTAACCGCGCTGACGTGGCCAGTGGTCGCGAACTTCGCAGTCGACTCCGCAATGACCGTCGCGTTGGCCAACACGCTGTTCTTTGCCGCAGCCGCCGGTGAGAGCAAGTCCAAAGTGGCGCTGTACTTGTTGATCACCATCGCGCCGTTCGCGGTGATCGCGCCACTCATCGGTCCGGCGCTGGACCGGGTGCAGCACGGCCGCCGCGCCGCACTGGCTACGTCGTTCGCGCTTCGCACCGCACTGGCATTAGTGCTGATCATAAACTACGACGGTGCCACCGGGAGCTACCCGTCAATGGTGCTCTATCCCTGCGCGCTGGCCATGATGGTGCTCTCGAAGTCGTTCAGCGTGCTGCGCAGCGCGGTCACACCGAGGGTGATGCCGCCGACCATCGACCTGGTGCGGGTCAACTCCCGGCTGACCGTATTCGGTCTGCTCGGCGGCACCATCGCCGGCGGCGCCATCGCGGCCGGCGTCGAATTCGTCTGCACCCACCTGTTCAAGCTCCCCGGCGCGCTGTTCGTCGTCGTCGCGGTCACGATTGTCGGCGCCGTGCTGTCGATGCGGATTCCGCGCTGGGTCGAGGTGACCGCGGGTGAGGTCCCAGCCACCTTGAGCTATCGCCGCGACAGCGGCCCGCTGCCGCGAAACTGGTCCGAAGAAGTTAAAAAGGTCGGCGGAACACTTCGACAACCGCTGGGCCGCAACATCATCACCTCGCTGTGGGGTAACTGCACCATCAAGGTGATGGTCGGCTTCCTGTTCTTGTACCCGGCGTTTGTCGCCAAAGCGCACAAAGCCAACGGTTGGGTTCAACTGGGCATGCTGGGCATGATCGGCGCCGCGGCCGCAATCGGCAACTTTGCCGGCAACTTCACCAGCGCACGCCTGAAACTGGGCCGGCCGGCCGTGCTGGTGGTGCGCTGCACGGTGGCCGTGTGCGCGGTCGCCGTGGCGGCGGCGGTGGCGGGCAACCTGATGGTGGCTGTGATTGCCACCCTGATCACCGCGGGGTCCAGCGCAATTGCGAAGGCCTCGCTGGACGCCTCGTTGCAAAACGATCTGCCGGAGGAATCGCGGGCCTCGGGGTTCGGCCGCTCGGAGTCGATCCTGCAGCTGGCGTGGGTGCTGGGCGGGGCACTGGGCGTCTTGGTGTACACCGAATTGTGGATCGGCTTCACCGCAGTCAGTGCCCTGCTCATCCTCGGACTCGCGCAGACCCTCCTAAGCTACCGCGGCGACTCGTTGATCCCCGGCCTCGGAGGCAATCGGCCCGTCATGGTCGAGCAGGAAGGAACGCGGCGCGGCGTCAGTAGACCGGCGGTGGTGCCGGAGTGAAACCCGGAAACAAGCGCTGTGTGGCCGTGCTGCTCGTGATCCTTGTGACACTGCTGTGCGTGGGGGCCGGGGTCGGCACGTGGCTGCTAGTACGCCGGCCCGGTCCGCAGCGGCCCGAGATCAGCGCGTATTCGCACCGGCACCTGACCCGGGTGGGGCCGTACCTGTACTGCAATGTGCTGAACCTCAACGACTGCCAGACACCGCAGACCCAGGGCGAGCTACCGGTCAGCGAGCGTTATCCGGTGCAGCTCTCGGTACCCGAAGCCATTTCCCGGGCACCATGGCGGCTACTGCAGGTGTATGAGGACCCCACCAACACCACCACCACCCTGTTTCGGCCGGGCACCCGCCTCGCGGTCACCATCCCCTCAGTCGATCCGCAGCGCGGGCGACTGACCGGGATAGTCGTGCAGTTGCTGACGTTGGTGGTGGACCCCTCCGGCGAACTACGCGATGTGCCGCACGCGGAATGGTCAGTGCGGCTGACTTTCTGAGGTACGGGCAGCGGAAAGGTTACGCGCCGTGACCGGTCGGCACCCGCTCGCTGTCGACCGGCGGCCCGGGAGCCGTTCCGTCTCCGAACGGCCTGCCCCCCAACGCTTCCCGGCCGTGGGGAGTCAGCCAGCCGGCCAGGTCGGGGCCCTTGGGCACGATGCCGGTGGGGTTGATGTCCTTGTGAACGATGTAGTAGTGCTGCTTGATCTGGACAAAGTCGACGGTGTCGCCGAAACCCGGTGTCTGCAACAGGTCGCGCGCGTAGGCCCACAACACCGTCATTTCGCTGAGTTTGCATCGATTGCACTTGAAATGCCCATGGTAAACCGGGTCGAAGCGGGCCAAAGTGGTGAACAGCCGTACGTCTGCCTCGGTTATGGTGTCGCCCACCAGGTATCGCTGGCTGGTCAGGCGATCGCTCACCCAATCCAACGCGGTGAACAGCCGGTCGTAGGCCGCGTCATAGGCCTGTTGCGAGCCGGCGAAGCCACAGCGGTACACACCGTTGTTGATCTCGGTGTAGACCTTCTTGTTCACCTCGTCAATTTCGGCCCGTAGCCGCTCGGGGTATAGCTCGGGTGCGCCGTCGCGGTGGTACGCGGTCCACTCCGTCGAGAAATCCAGGGTCATCTGCGCGAAATCGTTGGTGACCACTGCGCCGGTAGGAACGTCGACGATCGCCGGGACAGTGATGCCTTTGGGGTAATCAGCGAAGCGCTTGAAGTAGGTGTCTTGCAGCCGTGGGATCTTTAGCACCGGGTCGACACCGCCCGGATCGAGATCGAACGTCCAGCTGCGCTCGTCGTGGGTAGGGCCGCAAAACCCAATGGAGAGAACATCTTCCAGGCCTAGCAACCGGCGCACGATGATCGCGCGGTTGGCCCACGGGCAAGCGCGGGCAACAATAAGTCGATACCGGCCGGGTTCTACCGGATAGCCGTCGCGTCCGTCGGCGGTGATGCGGGTGGTGATGTAGTCGGTATCCCGGGTGAATTCGCCCGCCTCGGCAACATAGGTGGCCATGACGGCAATTCTGCCCCACCCCAGCACTAGCCATCGGCAAGCCCACCCACCTATGGCAAATGCCTTGTCGCACAACGGCTTCAGCGGATGGACGTTGCCTTACGCTTAGGTCGACGCAGATGCCGCCAGAAACCGCCGAGCCAGGTTGGTCTCGGTGGACGCGGCCGGTTCCCAGTTCGCGATCCACGGTCCGGTGCCCTCCGACTGATCGACGATGCCGTCCTCCAGCCAGGTGTAACGGCCCTCCAGCACATCGTGGGCCAGCTGAACATCGCTGCTGTCGGCATTGGTCCACAACGCGTGGAACAGTGCCTCGACCCGCAGGGTCGCCTGCCGGCAGAACGCCTCGGCCAGCTCGTAAGCCTGTTGGCCGACGGTCGGATCCGCGAGACGCTGACCCTCGGCGCGCACGCACACCGCGGACATCGCGAACAGCTCCGCACCTATATCGACGATGCGCCCGAGGAACCCCTGCCTTTGCTCAAGTTTGGCCTGCCAACGCGCCATCCCGTAGAAGGTGTTGCGCGCCAGCTTGCGGCTGGAGCGTTCGATAAACCGCAGGTGTGACGCCAGTGGGCCGAACTCGTTGTACGCCCTGGGCCGCTGACCTTCGCCAAAAACCAGCTGTGGCAACCACTTCGCGTAGAACCCGCTGGCACCGACCGCTGCAGCGGCCTTCTGCCGCAAGCGGGCGTGAGGCTTCGCCAGGTCACCGGCCGCGCTCAGGTGGGTGTCGACCGCCTCCCGTGCGATCAGCAGCCGCATGATCTCGCTGGATCCCTCGAAGATGCAGTTGATCCGCAGGTCCCGCACCAACTGCTCCGCCGGTACCGCGCGCTCCCCGCGTGCGGCGAGGGACTCGGCGGTCTCGTAGCCCCGGCCACCGCGGATCTGCATCAGCTCGTCGGCGATCACACAGGCCATCTCGCTGGACCACAACTTGGCCAGCGCCGCCTCGATCCGGATGTCGTTGCGACCTTCGTCGGCCATCTGACCGGACAGCTCGAACACCGCTTCGAGCGCATAAGAGGTTGCGGCAATGAACGAGACCTTGCTGGCGATCGCCGCATGTTTACCGATCGGCTTGCCCCACTGCACTCGTTCGCGCGACCATTCCCGCGCTATTTTCAGTGACCACTTGGCGGACCCGGTCACCATCGCGGGTATGGCCAGCCGCCCGGCGTTGAGTGTGGTCAGCGCGATCTTCAGGCCGTCGCCTTCCCGCCCGATCAGGTTTTCGCGGGGAACTCGGACGCGGTGGAGCCTGGTCACGCCGTTTTCGATACCGCGCAGTCCCATGAACTTGTTGCGTCGCTCCACGGTGATGCCAGGTGAATCGGCCTCGACAACAAAAGCACTGATACCCCCCCGGTGCCCTTCGCTCTTGGGTATTCGGGCCATTACCACCAGCAGGTCCGCGACCACGCCGTTAGTGGTCCACAGCTTCACACCCTCTAGTTCGTAAGCCTGTCCGTCATCGACCGGCGTCGCGGTCGAGGCCAGCCGCGCCGGATCAGAGCCGACATCCGGTTCGGTGAGCAGAAACGCCGATATCGCGCCGGCAGCACACCGCGGCAAGAACTTCCGCTTCTGCTCGGCGGTCCCGGCAAGTTTGAGCGGCTCGGGTACCCCGATCGACTGATGTGCGGACAGCAGCGCGCCGAGACTGGGATGAACTGTCGCAATCATCATCAGTGCCCGGTTGTAGGCGACTTGCGACATCCCCAGGCCGCCATATTCGGACGGTATTTTCAGGCCGAAACAGCCAAGTTCGGCCAAACCCTTCACGTATTCATCGGGAATCTGCGCAGCGCGCTCGATCACGCTGCCGTCGATGGTGTCGAGGAATTCTCGCAGCTTGTCCAGAAACGCTTCGATGTGGGCAGCCTCATCGTCGGACGGCCGGGGAAACGGGTGAATGAGCTCCATCGGAAAGCGGCCGAGAAACAGCTCCTTGGCGAAGGAAGGTTTTTCCCAACCGGCTTCGCGAGCTTCCTCGGCTACGGCTCTCGCCTGCTCCTCGGTGACCTGTGTCTGTTGTGCCATCGGACGCCCTCTCATTTGTTACTCCGGAGTAGCCCGCAAGTTACTTTAGAGTAGCGCCGGTGCGCGTCGAAGTGAAGCTGCTAAGCGTCCAGCTCTCGGGCCACCGCCTTGACCACCTCGGAGACCCGGCGAGCGGTCTTGCGGTCCGGGTAGCGACCCTTGCGTAACTCGGGCTGCACGGTGCTCTCCAGCAGCGTAATCATGTCCTCGACCATGCCGTGCAGCTCATCGGGGCTGTGCCTGTGCTCAACAGGCGCCTCGCGACGCGTCTTGGCGACGCTGGGCGGCGGCTCGATCAGCTTGAGGCTCAAAGCCTGCGGTCCGCGCCGGCCGGAAGCGATGCCAAATTCCACCCGCTGGCCCGCTTTGAGCCCCTCGACACCCGCGGGCAACGCCGAGGAGCGGACGTACACATCCTCGCCGTCCTCCTGCGACAGGAAGCCAAACCCCTTTTCGGAGTCGTACCACTTCACCTTGCCGGTCGGCACTGGTCTCACCTGCTTGTCTGACGGATCACTACCCTGGCAACACAAGAAGCGTCCCGCCTGCGCGAGACGCAATGTTGGATTCTGATCCTACTCGGCTGGTTGCCTGACGAGCACCCCGGTTTACTCGTGGCTCGGTAGGCTGGCACTACCGCTGGAGGAGCTATGCGCCTGATCCTGAACGTTATCTGGCTTCTATTCGGCGGCCTCTGGATGGCCGTCGGATACCTGCTCGCGGCGCTTATCAGCTTCTTGCTCATCATCACCATCCCCTTCGGCTTCGCGTCGCTGCGCATCGCCTCGTACGCGTTGTGGCCGTTCGGCCGGACGATCGTCGACAAGCCGACCGCCGGGACCGGCGCCCTCATCGGAAATGTCATCTGGGTGCTGCTGTTCGGGTTATGGCTGGCGATCGGTCATTTGGTGAGCGCGGCGGCGATGGCGATCACGATCGTCGGCATTCCGCTGGCGCTGGCCAACCTCAAACTGATCCCGGTGTCGTTGATGCCGCTGGGCAAGCAGATCGTTCCGGTCAGCTCGCCGACCCAATTCGCACGGGTGTCCGCATGACACTGACCGCACTGGGTGTACCGACGGTGCCGAGCCGTATGGACGGCTCAACAGACGACCGTGTCATCGGTGGGGAAGCGCTGGAAGTACCATCTACAGGCCCGCTGCGGGACACATACGGGCGGGTCGCCACCGATCTGCGGGTGTCGCTGACCGATCGCTGCAACCTGCGGTGCAGTTATTGCATGCCGGCCGACGGGCTGGACTGGCTGCCCGGCGAGCACCTGCTGCGGCCCGACGAGCTGGCCAGGCTGATGCACATAGCCGTCACCCGGCTCGGCGTCACCAGCGTGCGGTTCACCGGTGGTGAGCCCTTGTTGTCCCGACACCTCGAAGAGGTGGTCGCAGTGGCGGCCAGTCTGCGGCCCCACCCCGATATCTCGCTGACCACCAATGGTGTCGGCCTGGCGCGGCGGGCTGCCGCTCTCGCCCGGGCAGGCCTGGACCGGATCAACGTTTCGATGGACAGCCTGGACCGGAATCACTTCGCGGCCATCACCCGTCGGGACCGGCTCGCTGACGTGCTGGCTGGCTTGGCCGCCGCCAAAGACGCGGGCCTGACACCGGTCAAGGTGAACGCCGTGCTCGACCCCACCACCGGACGCGAGGATGTCGTCGGGCTGTTGCGGTTCTGCCTCGAGCATGGCTACCAGTTACGGGTCATCGAGCAGATGCCACTGGACGCCGGGCATCAATGGCGCCGGGACACTGCGCTGAGCGCCGACGATGTGCTGGCGGCGCTGCGCCCGCACTTCCGGCTGCGGCCGGACCCGGCCCCGCGCGGGTCGGCTCCGGCCGAGTTGTGGCTGGTCGACTCGGGCCCGAACACACCGAGCGGAAAGTTTGGCGTCATCGCGTCGGTCTCGCACGCCTTCTGCTCGACGTGTGACCGCACCCGGCTGACGGCAGACGGCCAAATCCGCAGCTGCCTGTTCTCTGCCCAGGAGACCGATCTCCGGGGCCTGCTGCGCGGTGGTGCGCACGACGACGCGATCGAGGCGGCATGGCGCGCCGCGATGTGGGGCAAGCCGGCCGGCCATGGCATCAACGACCCCGGCTTTGTCCAGCCCGCCCGCCCGATGAGCGCGATCGGTGGCTAGCCCAGTGGGTCAAGCCCCCGTCGAGCCAGACGGAATCCAGGTGACGGTCCGCTATTTCGCCGCCGCGCGCGCAGCTGCAGGAGCGGAATCGGAAACCGTGGTGCTGCGTCCGGGCACCACGGTGGCCGAGCTGGTCGAAAGGCTCGCCGTGCACGGAACTCGCCTCGCCGCGGTGTTGAGCCGATGCTCGTATCTGTGCGACGGAATCGCCGTTCGCGACGAGCCCACAGCGTTGCGGCCGGGCGGCACGATCGACGTGTTACCGCCCTTCGCCGGCGGCTGAGAATGTGAAATACCTCACGTCACGGCAAGATAACAACCCGGAAACGCTCCGATCTCGGATGGTCTGGACCTGCGCAAATCCCCGGTGTTCCTGGGGCTTTGGCAGATAGCCCTGAGGGAAACGCCGGGTTTCCCAAGACATGACGCGACCAACAGAAACCGCTACCTTCTCCGAAGGTCCGCCAAGCTAACCGAATGGCGTTCCTCCCCTCCCTATCGCGCCGAACTCCATCCAATAGGCGGGGGACACCGTACGTGGATGGAGGCGGGGGACCCCCGGTCCACCGTGATCGGACTGGGGCCGCTTGCGGCCCCTTGGGGTGAAGCCGACGCCGACTCGCTTCTGAGTACGACGTTGGCCGGGTAGCCTCTCCAACCCGAACCCGACAGCTGACCTCGCAGGCGCGTTACGAGAGGAAATTTCGGCGCGTATGAGTGGACGGCACCGTAAGCCCACCGCATCAAGTGTCAGCGTCGCCAAGATCGCCTTTACCGGGGCGATGCTTGGTGGCGGCAGCATCGCTATCGCTGGCCAGGCAGCCGCGGCCACCGACGGCGAATGGGATCAAGTAGCCCATTGCGAGTCCGGCGGCAACTGGGCAATCAACACCGGCAACGGCTTCTACGGCGGTGTCCAGTTCACCGCAGCCACCTGGGCCTCGCATGGCGGCGGCGAGTACGCCCCATCGGCACAACTGGCCACCAGGGACCAGCAGATCGCGGTCGCTGAGCGGGTATTGGCGACCCAGGGTCGTGGCGCCTGGCCCGTGTGTGGTGGTCCGCTGTCGGGTCCGACCCCGCGTGACGTCCTCCCTGCACCAGCGGGGTTGGACGCACCGCTGGACGCGCCCGGGATCAACGGCGGGCCCGCACCGCTGGCGCCACCGCCGGCAGACGCGCCTCCGCCAGACGCTCCTCCGCCTCCCCCGGTGCCCGCTGACCCGCCGCCGATGCAGCTAGTCTCCTTTGACCAACCGGCGCCCCCGGCCGATGTGCCGCCCGCGCCTCCCGCGGACGCCGTGCCGCCCGCGCCTCCCGCGGACGCCGTGCCGCCCGCGCCTCCCGCGGACGCGCCGGCCGGCGACACGGGATTCCCGGGTCCCGCGCCGGACGCCGTGACGGCGCCGGTTCCCGGCGACGCCAACTCCGCACCTGTTGAACCGCAGCAGGCTTCGGAGGTCGGCTACACCAAGCAACTGTGGGAAGCGATCCGGGGACAGGACATTCACGGAAACGATGCGCTCGACGCCCTTGCGCAGCCGTCCGTCATCAACTGAGAACGCCGGTAGCGACGTTTTAGGCTGAGCCCACCCATTCTTCGGTTCCGTCGTCGAAGAACTGGTGCTTCCACACCGGTAGCCGCGCCTTGATGGTGTCGACCAGATGGGCACAGGTGTCAAATGCCGCCTGGCGATGGTCGGCCGCGACTGCGGCCACCAGAGCCGCCTCACCGATGTGCAGCACACCGATCCGATGGCTGGCCGCGATGGCGCGCACCCCGCTGGACTCCTCCGCGACCTCGGCTACCACGTCAGCCATCACCTGTTCGGCCGACGGGTGCACGGAATACTCCAGCCGCACCACCCGGCGCCCACCGTCATGGTCGCGAATCATGCCAACGAACCCGACGACGGCTCCGGCCGACTGATGGCTCACCAGTTCTTCGTGCTCAGCGAGAAATATCGGGTGGTCGGTCATGGCGGCACGCAAGACGAGCGTCATCGCTGGTGATCTCTGCCAGCGAGTTGGTCGAGCGCGTGGTCGAGCACATCGGCGAGCACCCCAAGGCCATCGCGTACCCCGCCGGGTGAGCCCGGCAGATTGACGATCAGGGTCCGGCCGGCCACACCGCACACACCGCGCGACAACACCGACGTCGGCACCTTCGGCAGCCCGGAGCGGCGGATGGCCTCAGCCAGCCCGGGGATCATGTAGTCCAGCACCGCCGCAGTCTGTTCCGGGGTGCTATCGCTGGGCGAGATGCCGGTGCCACCCGAGGTGATGATTACATCGACTCCATCGTCGACGGCGCTGCGCAGCGCATCGCCGACCGGAGTCCCGTCAGCGACCACCTCCGGCTCGACGAGCGAAAACCCCTGCTGCCCAAGCCATTCAGCGATGATCGGCCCGCATCGATCGGTGTACACTCCGGCCGACGCGCGGGTCGAGGCGATGATGACCCGTGCGGATCGGGCGCTCGTCACCGTTCCCAATTTCCGCTTTTGCCGCCCTCCTTGCGGAGCACCCGAATGTCATCGATACGAGCGGCCGGGTCAACCGCTTTGATCATGTCGTAGAGCGTGAGCCCGGCCACGCTGACGGCGGTCAGCGCCTCCATCTCCACACCGGTACGGTCGGTGCTGCGCACCGTTGCGGTGATTTCGATATCTGACTCCGTGACGGTGAAGTCGACGTCGACTCCGGTGAGCGCGAGCTGGTGGCACAGCGGGATCAGCTCGCTGGTGCGCTTTGCTGCCAGGATGCCCGCCACCCGTGCGGTAGCCAGCGCATCGCCCTTGGGCAAGCCGC
>Ga0335081_10019665_pt1 | contig 10918 bp, 8 predicted proteins | sample Lox_Sample_35_FD_206713 | JGI IMG/M metagenome (GOLD analysis project Ga0335081, IMG submission 206713) | Soil microbial communities from Loxahatchee National Wildlife Refuge, Florida, United States - Lox_Sample_3.5 | ecosystem: Environmental > Terrestrial > Soil > Wetlands | place: USA: Florida...
AGCGGCAGCGGGAATTGCCCTCGATGGCCGTCAGGTTCTCCAGGTTCCCGGCGTAAGTCAGCTTGTCCAGGTTGATCACCTGAAAGTCGGTCTCGCCAATCGCCAGGCGAACAAACGCCGACCCGATGAACCCCGCTCCGCCCGTAACCAGAATCTTCACTGAGTCTTCGGCCCGTTATTTCTTCTGCGTCTCCCAATCGTAGTTGATCGACGCATCGTTGTAAGGGATGCGGCCTTCATCCTGCGGATTGTAGAACCGGTCCGTCATGTAGACCAGTAACGCTTCATCACTTCCGATCACTTTGTACCCGTGCGCCACGCCGGGCGGTATCAGGATCTGCCACGGCCGCAGCGCTCCGACATACATGGTGTTACGCGCGCCGAACGTCGGAGACTGAAGCCGGAGGTCCACCAGCGCGACTTGCAACAAGCCTTTCACCGGAGTCCAGCAATCGGTTTGCTGCACGTGGTAATGAAACGCCTTGACCGCGCCCGGATAATTCAGCGCGGCGGAGAACTGGCTGGTGGCTGCGGGGAAGCCCGCGGCGAGCCCCTGGCCCAGGCGCTGCACTTCCAGAAAATACCCGCGATCGTCCGGATAGATGGGGATGGCCTGTGCCCGGACGCCGTCGATCATGTCCGGCGAATCTACTCGGCTGATGACCGCACCGATTCCCTTTTCACACTCGGGAACCGCAAGCTCCATTTCTCCGACCGAATTGATCCTGCGCGCAGCAACCTTGACCGTCGCCTTGGAGGCCATCAGACTCGGACCGCCCCTTCCATTTCGACCGGCGCAGCCTGCTTGGCCGCGGCCGACTGCGCCACGAGGTTGGCCGCGCGCAGCAGGGAATCAAAGGTGCCGGCGTCGGTCCACCACCCCTCCAGAAAGGAAAAGGTCATGGCGCCCTCACGAATGTAGGCGTTGTTTACGTCAGTGATCTCCAGCTCGCCGCGCCGCGATGGCACCAGGGTCTTGATCTTCTCGAAGACCGTGGCATCGTACATATAAATGCCTGTTACCGCATAGTTCGATTTGGGACGGCTGGGCTTCTCTTCGATTCCAACCACCTTCCCGCCAGCCACCTCCGCGACTCCGAACCGCTCCGCGTCGGGCACTTCCTTGAGCAGGATGCGAGCGCCCTTGGGTTGCGCCCAGAACTGCTCCACAGCGTCCCGGATGCCGGTCTCGATAATGTTATCGCCCAGCACCACGCAGATCTTCTGGCCGTCGGCGAAATGCTCCGCCAGGGCCAGCGCGTCGGCGATGCCGCCCTCGCCTTCCTGGTAGGTGTAGTTGATGTGTTTCAGCCCGAATTCTTTGCCGTTCGCCAGCAGCCGCAGAAAATCGCCCGAATTGCGCCCGCCGGTCACGATCATGATGTCCCGGATCCCCGCGTCAACCAGGGTCTGGATCGGATAGTAAATCATCGGGCGGTCGTAAATGGGAAGCAGGTGCTTATTCGTAATTTTAGTCAGCGGAAACAGCCTGCTTCCCGTCCCGCCCGCAAGTACGATACCCTTCATAAGTTTTCATCATACAATACGCCTGTGATGAACCTCTACGACTGGAACAGCTTACCCGCGGACCAATTGAATCCGAAGATCAGGCGCCGCATGATCCATAGCGGCAGCATGACCATGGCCCGCTTGGACCTGCAGAAGGACGCCGTGGTTCCCGAGCACAGCCACGTGCACGAGCAGGTCACCACGGTGGAGCGCGGCTCCCTCCGGTTCTCCATTGAAGGCCGTTCGCAGGTGGTGCGCGCCGGCGAATCACTGGTCATCCCGCCCAACGCTCCTCACGGCGTAGTGGCTCTGGAGGACACGGTGGTGACAGATATCTTTTGCCCCTGCCGGGAAGACTGGATCAAAGGGGACGACGCTTACCTGCGGCGCTGAGCCGCGCCGGCGATTCGCCGGTGCCCGCGCCTCAGTGCGTCATCGCGTACACCACGTAATTCACTCCAATCCGGATGCCCAGCGCCGAGAACTGCTGCGGGTACTCCGGATTGTCGGCGTGCTCCCATGAATCGCCCAGGTCCATGTTGTGGCAGATGGCCACCACCAGGCGCCCCTTGCCGTCGTAGACTCCGCGCCAGCGCGGAATGGTTCCACCATACTCCGAAAGGCTCCCGGTGTGCACGTACTGCTCGCCCGGCACCTGGTACCGCTCATCCAAATCGTAAATGGTGTGAAAGATCGGATCTTCGTCGGGAATCTCCACCACGTGACGATCGGGAAAAATGCGGTCCATGCTGGCCATGAAGACGTGCCACTCCTCATCGCCGTGAAAGTCGTCGCACATGAAGAAACCGCCGCGGTCGATGAATTCCCGAAATGCCTTCACCTGGGCGTCCGTCAGATTCCAGTGGCCGACTTCCACGCCGTAGAGCCACGGCCAATCGTACTGGTCGCCTTCGTCGAGGTTGATGGGCTGCTCGACCGACCGCGCATGGATCCGCGTCAGCCGCCGCACAGCCGCGGAAAAGTGCCGGTCGGAGCGCGGATAATCCATGGTCCAGAACACGCCGCGCCCACCCTGCGTCCAGTCCACGATTCGCCCGTACCGTCCGTAGCGGCGCCCGTGCACGCCGTCCATATTGGGATACATCAGCCGCGCGAACACCCACTCGGTTCTTTCCTGGTAATCGTCCGGTATGGGAAAGTTGTTGTACTCGAAGGCCGGGTATTCCCGCCAGGTGTGCTCGTGTGGTTGAAAGGCAAGCGCCGCGCCCAGAAACGTCACCCCGCCCGCGGCAAGCCAAGCCAACTTACGCCAAGCCATCCCGAGTGCCTTTGTCCTTCGAGCATACCACCGTCGCGTCTCTTCGCCGTCACTTCGCGTCCCGCCAATTCTCTCCCACTCCCACATCCACAAGCAAAGGCACATTCAGCTCGCGTGCTCCCTCCATCTCCCGCTTCACGAGCCGCGAAACCGCCTCCACCTCCTCCTGCGGGCACTCGAATACCAGTTCGTCGTGCACCTGCAGCAGCATGGCGCTCTTATAGCCGCCCGCTCCGAGCGCCGCATCGATGCGTACCATCGCCAGCTTGATCAAGTCCGCCGCCGTGCCTTGCAGCGGAGAATTCACCGCCGTGCGTTCGGCGAAGCCGCGCGCGCTGGGGTTGCGGCTGTTGATATCGGGAATCGGCCTTTCCCGACCGAACAGGGTTCGCGTCACGCCCGTCTGGCGCACTTCCGCGATCGTCCCGTCGATGAACTCCCGCACCCCGCGATACCGCGCGAAGTAGCTCGCGATATATTTCTCCGCTTCCTTCCGCGGGATTCCGAGCTGCGCCGCCAAACCGAAGCCGCTGATTCCGTAGACGATGCCGAAATTCACTGCCTTGGCGCTGCGGCGGGCCTCGGGAGTCACCAGCATCGGGGGAACGCCCAGCACCTCCGACGCCGTACGCGTGTGAATGTCCTCTCCGTTCCGGAACGCCTCCACCAGCAGCGCATCGCCGGACATGTGCGCCAGCAGTCGCAGCTCGATCTGCGAATAGTCCGCGGTCACCAGCTTCCAACCGTCCCGCGGCACGAACGCCGCGCGAATCTCGCGCCCCAACTCCGTACGAATCGGAATGTTCTGCAGGTTTGGATTGGAAGACGACAGCCGTCCGGTCGCCGCGCCCGCCTGGTTGAAGCTGGTGTGCAGTCTTCCGGTGTGCGCGTCGATCAGCGCCGGCAGTGCGTCCACATAGGTGCCTTTGAGCTTGGTGAGCTGACGGTAGTCCAGCACCTTGCGTACGATCTCATGTTCCGGCGCGAGTTCCTCCAGGATGTCGGCGGCAGTCGACCGTGTCTTTCCTTTGCCGTACTTCACCGGCGCCGGCAGCTTCAGATCGTCGAACAGCACCTCGGCCAGTTGTTGGGGCGAGCTGATGTTGAAGGGCCTGCCGGCAAGATCGTGGATCTCCGCCGTCAGCCGCGCGATCTCACTTTCCATCAGGCCCGAGAGCCGCTTCAATTCCCGCGAATCGATGCGCACCCCTGTGCGCTCCATGCGCGCCAGCACCCGCGCCAGGGGCAGCTCGATGGTGTCGTACAGCTCCCGCATCCCGCGCGCTTCCATCACTGGCACCAGTTGCTGACAGAGTTCCAGGGTGATATCGGCGCGCGGTTCCGGCGCGGGCGAAAGCTTCAGGTCCAGTCTCCGCCGCGCCTGTTCCTCCAGCGTCGCGGCCGAGGGGTCGGCGTCCAGCAGAAACGCGTAAAGCATTACGTCCTGATCGAATCCATGTGCCGCGATTCCCATTCGGTCCAAATCGAGCAACGCTGTCTTCACATCAAACGCGATCTTCGGCGCGCGGGGATCTTCGAGCCAGGGCTTCAGCAGCGCGAAGTGTTCCGCAGTGACCGAGCGCGCCTCTCCCGGCCGCCGCGCCAGCCCGATCGTGTCCAGAGCCAGTTCCCCTTCGGCCGCTTTGGAAATCGCGACTGCGTGCGGCAGATCTCCCGCCTGCCCCAGCCATTCCTGCAATTCCGCGCCTCCGATTACCCGGTAGTCCCGGACGCGCGTATCCTCGCCCGGCCCCAGTTCCTTGAGCAGGCTATGGAACTCCATCTCCTTGTAGACCGCCTTGAGCGCCTGTTCATCGGGCTCTTGCGCCTTCACGGCCTCGAGCGAAAACTCTACCGGCACGTCCGTCGCGATCGTCGCCAGCCGCTTGCTCATGCGGATTTGTTCGGCGCAGTTCTGCAGGCTCTCGCGGTAGGCCTTGCGCTCCACTTCCGCCGCGCGCTCCATGGCCGCCTCCACCGACCCGAACCGCTCAATCAGGTCCTTCGCGCCCTTGTCCCCGATCCCCGGCGCGCCCGGAATGTTATCCACCGCGTCGCCCTTCAGCGCCAGCAGATCCGTCACCTGCTCCGGCCGGACTCCCAGAAATGCTTGGACTTTCGCCGGGTCGTACCATTCGTCGTCCTTGGCCGGGTTCAGCATGGAGACGCGATCCGTCACCAGCTGCATCATGTCCTTGTCGCTGGAGACGATCACCACCTGGCAGCCCTTCGCCTCGGCACGCCGCGCCAGCGTGCCGATCACGTCGTCGGCCTCATATCCCGTATATTCCAGGACCGGAACCCGCAGGGCCTCCAGCAGCCGGCGCACGTACGGAATCTGCTCCAGCAGGTCCGGCGGCGTCTCCACCCGGTTGGCTTTGTACGCGGCAAACTCCTGCGAGCGGTGCGTCGGCTCCTCACTCTCGAAGATCGCGGCGATGTATGCCGGCTCGTACTGATTGGCCAGCTTCCGCAACATATTGTTGAAGATATACACCGCCTCGGTGGCCTTGCCGGTGCTGGTCCGCATCGGTGGCGCCCCGCTGCGGGCGCGGGCGTGGTAGGCGCGGAAAATGAAGCCGAAAGAATCAATCAGGAAGAGTCGGGGAGGGGCCACGAGCCCCATCATACTCCCTCCGAACGCTGCTCAACCTCTGCAGACTGCAGCATTATCACCACACCTACCCGGCGAATTGTAGCGTTTTGACCACACCGAAACCCTGCCAACTCCTTTTACATCAAAACATTGAGAGTGGTAGTCAGACTTGCTGTAATATACGTCATGGTGTGGGAGCGTAACCTTGCGTTTTGAAACCACCCTGCAGCGCCCCGTCGAAGCGTCGGGAGTGGGGCTTCATAGCGGTGTTCCGGTTCACATTCGTATCCTGCCAGCGCCAGTTTCCACAGGCATTGTCTTCCTCCGCACCGATCTCGAAAGCTTCCCCATTCCTGCCAGTTGGCGGCACGTCGCGCGTGTCAGTTATGCGACCAGCCTGATGCGCCAAGGCGTCCTTATCTCCACCACCGAGCATCTGCTCAGCGTGTTTTACTCCATGGGTATCGACAACGTCTTCGTGGAGATCGATAACCTGGAAGTGCCCATCCTCGACGGCAGCGGGTTGCCCTTCGTCCGCCTGATCGAACAGGCCGGCATCCGCCAGTACCGCCGCAAGCGCCGCTACCTCCGCATTCGCCGTCCCATTTCCGTCGAGGACAAGGGCAAGCGCATCAGCATCCTTCCAGCCGAGAGTTTCCGCCTCACCTGCGATACCGATTACCCCTCCCCGGTCGGCCGCCAATCCCTGGAACTGGAAGTAACCCCCGAACGGTACGCCGCTGAGATCTCGTTCGCCCGCACCTTCGGCTGGGAATGCGACCTCGACCAGATGCGCAACATGGGCTTGATTCGCGGAGCGTCCCTCGACAACGCCGTCTGCTTCACCGCGTCCGGCGTCATGAACCCCGGCGGCCTCCGCGCTTCCGACGAATGCTGCCGCCACAAGGCCCTCGACCTGATCGGCGACCTGGCCCTGCTGGGCCGCCCGCTGTTGGGTCACGTGATCGCGGAACGGGCCGGCCACGCCATGCACGCGGCGCTGGTCGCGCGCATCATGCAAGATCCTTCGCTCTACGAAATCATCACCTTCGATCAGTTAGCGAGCCGCGTCGCTCAAGCGCTGGTCTCGTAACCGAAGCCGCTATTCATTCCGCAGTGCTACCACCGGGTTTACCCGCATGGCGCGCCAAGCCGGGATCATGCAAGCCACCAACCCTGTTCCCAGCAGCGCCCCCGCCACGGCCGCATAGGTCACTGGGTCGGTCGGCTTCACCGCAAATAGTTGTGTCGCGAGCAACCGTCCGGTGCCCAACGTTGCCGCCATCCCCAGGGCCAGTCCGGCGGCGAGCAGCACGGCGGCATAGCGCAACACCATACGCAACACGTGCGCGCGCCCGGCGCCCAGCGCCATCCGAATTGCGATCTCCTGGGTCGCTTGCGTTACCGAGTAGGAGATCACGCCGTAGATTCCCACCATCGCCAGCGCCAGCGCCAATCCCGCGAAGATGGCCATCAGCAGCATCGCAAACCGCCGCTGCGAGAGCGATGAGGCCACCAGCGCATCCACCGTCCCGACCGCGTCCAACGGCAGCTCGGGATCTAACTCATGGATGGTTCCGCGGACGCCGGAAATCAGCTCCGCCGGGTCCTGCGCCGTGCGGACGCCGAAATACATCGAGCCGAACGGGACCTGCGCAGCCGGCTCGTAGACCGCCGGCCGCCCCATCGATTCCAGTTCCTGGTCGCGCACATCGCCCACGATGCCGACGATCTCCGCGGGTTTCGATCCGTTGCCCATCTGGATCCGCTGGCCCAGTGGATTCTCGCCCGGATAGAATTGCCGCGCCATGCCTTCGCTGATGATTGCCACGGGCTGCCCGGCCGCGTTGTCGTGTTCGCTGAAATCGCGCCCGGTTTTGAGTGGAATCCGTAGCGCCGCGAAATAGCCGGGTGTCGCTGCGTAGTAGGCCGCGCTGGGCTGGTTGCCCACAGGCACCGGAGGCTTGCCCACTTGCACAAAGCTGAGAACGTAGTCATCGCCAGCCAGCGGAAAGATCTGCGCCGCGCCCGCGGCCGTGACGCCGGGTAGGGCGCGCAATCGCTCCAAAGCGCGCTGGTAGAATGCCGCGGTGGCGGCGTCGTCCTTGTATCGGGCAAACGGCAGGTTGGTGCGGAACGTCAGCATGCCATGCGGGTCGAACCCCGGTTCCATCGACTGCAACCTGTAGAAACTGCGCATCAGCAGCCCCGCCCCCGACAACAGAACCAGGGCCAGCGCCACTTCGCCCACCACCAGTACGCTGCGCAGCCGATTCCGCCGGAAACCGATCGCGTTGCCGCGCCCGCCTTCGCGCAACGCCGACATCAGGTCGGTCTTGGCGAGGTGGATGGAAGGCGCGAGCCCGAAGAGAATCCCGGTCAGCACCGCAATCGCGGCCGTGAATCCCAGTACCCTTGCATCCAATGCAATTTCCCCGGCGCGCGGCAGAATGTTGGGCGACAAGGTGACCAGCAGCCGCGTGCCGGCCCATGCCAGTCCCAAACCGAGGACCGCGCCCAGCCCTGCCAGCAGTATGCTCTCGGTCAGAAACTGCCGAACCAGCCGCGGCCGGCCCGCGCCCAATGAGCTGCGAACGTAGATTTCGCGGCGCCGCGCGGTGGCTCGCGAAAGCAGCAGGTTCGCCAGGTTTACGCACGCGATCAGCAGGACAAACCCCACCGCTGCCGTTACCGTCAGGATGGCTGGCCGAATCCTGCCGACCACGCTCTCTTGCAGGGTGCTGAGCGTGGTGTCCCAACCCGAATTGGAGTCTGGAAACTGCCGCTCGGCGAGGGCGGCGATCATATTGAGGTCGGCTTGCGCTCCGGCCAGCGTCGTGCCCTCCTTCAGCCTGCCGATCCCTCCCAGGTAGTGGCCGCCGCGCTGCTGCCAATTCTGCAGGTCCATCGTCAGCGGAGTCCAGACCTCGGTGCGCGCCGGGAATCGGAAGTCGGCTGGCATTACGCCCACTACGGTATACAGCTCATCATTGAGCTTGAGGCTCTGCCCCAGCACACCGCGGCTGCCGGCGAACCGCCGCTGCCAGAGTCCGTAACTGACGATTACGACATGGTCCGATCCAAGCTGCGCCTCCTGCGTGTTGAACGTCCTTCCGAGGATCGGCCCGCGGCCCATTACATCGAAGAAATCGACGGTGACTCGTGTGCCGCGCAGGCGTTCGGGCTCGGTACCGCCCGACAGGTTGAATCCCCGTCCTCCAAACGCCGCGATTCCGGAGAAGCTGTGGTTGTGATCGCGGAAGTCCAGGTAGTTCCCGGGCGACAACGAGAACTGCGGGAAGCCCGCCTTCAAGTTGCGCTCCCGCACCACCACCAGTTGCTGTGGCTTCTGAAACCGGAGCGGCTGCAGCAGCACCGAGTTGACCACCGTGAAGATGGCGGTATTGGCGCCGATTCCCAGCCCCAGCGCCAGGACCGACACGCACGCGAACCCCGGGTTGCGCGCGAGGCTCCGCAAAGCGTACCGCAGATCTTTCAGAACGGAAGTGAGCATAGGTGAGTCAATTAGACGTCGCAGCAAGTAGCCCGTTAGGACTTGCCTCCGCGGCTCTGTGCCAGGAACGACCTGTCTACTCCGCCTCATTCCGGCCGTGACCAAGCGCCGTGTTGCCTAACCGGAACATTTCCCCCGCTCCCGGCGTCCCACCACCATGCTGGAAGTTTGTCAACTCACCAAGCGCTACAGCGGAATCCCGGTCGTCGATCACGTGAGCTTCACCATCCGGCCCGGGGAGATCCTGGGCTGCCTCGGTCCCAACGGGGCTGGCAAGAGCACCACCGTCAAGATGCTGATCGGGTTGATCGAGCCCTCCGCCGGCCACATCCTGTTCCATGGGCGGGACGTGCGCCAGAACTTGAAGGTCTTCCAGCACAAAGTCGGCTATGTCCCCGAGGAGGCGCACCTCTATCCTCATCTCAGCGGCTACGAGTACCTCCAGTTGGTGGGCCGCATCCGCGGCTTGCGGCGCGCCGTGCTGGAACCGGGAATCGACGAGCTCATACGTCTCTTGGGCCTGTGGGATGACCGCCATTCTCCCCTCACGTCCTATTCCAAAGGCATGCGCCAGAAGATCGTGATCTCCGCTGCGCTCCTGCACGACCCCGAACTCCTGATCCTGGACGAACCCTTCTCCGGCCTCGATGTGAACACCGCTCTGGTGCTCCGCAGTCTTCTGAACGAAATGGCCGGCCGCCGCAAAATGGTGCTCTATAGTTCGCACGTGCTGGAAGTGGTCGAGAAGGTCTGCGACCGGGTCCTGATTCTGCAAAAAGGACGGGTGATCGCGCACGATTCCGTTGCACGGTTGCGCGAACGGATGGCGGAGGCGTCGCTCGAGGGCGTGTTCGCGCAGCTAACCCAGCCCGAGGATACCGAGGCGGTGGCTCGCCGGATCCTGGACGTTGTAGCGCGATGAAAGCCCGCATCCAATCCTGGCCGGCCGAAACGCACGCCGCCGGCATCGAGCTGCTGCGCCATTTCCTGGCTCGGTTTTTCGACAGTGAACTGGTGACCGCGCCGGGCCAGTTGCGCAAGGCCGCGATCGGCGCGCTGGCGGGCCTGATTCCAGCGGCGCTCTTGGTGTACCCCACGTTCGTGCACCGCTACACCTGCGTGGCCATCGGCCAGCCGTCCCTCAACTGCCCTCCCATCACCGACTACGCCGCCCAATACTTCCTGCTGGTGCGCACCGACGTTTGCTGGCTGATCTCGCTGTCCGTTTGCATCACCGCGCTCGTGACGGCCCTCCGCTGGCAATCGCTTTTTCCCGGCAAACGCGACTGTCTGGCCCTTGCATCGCTTCCGGTGAGCGCTCGCGACATCTTCCAGGCAAAGCTGACTTCTTTGCTGCTGACTTTTGCCGGCTTCGTGCTGGCTCTCAACCTGCTGCCTTCGGTGCTGTTCGCCGCGGTAATCGCCAGCCGCTGGCAGATCAACCCTTCCTTGCTGGTGAACGCTGTCGCTACTCTTGCTGCCACGTCCGGCGCGTGCGTGTTCGTTTTCTTCAGCCTGCTCGCCCTTCAGGGCGCCATGCTGATCCTGCTGCCTCCGCGCCTGTTTGCGCGCGCCTCGGTACACGCGCAATCCATTTTGTTCACGCTGAGCGTGGCCGCCCTGCCCTTCTTATGGCGCGAGCCGGGCCCGTCCACATGGTGGCCGCCCAACTGGTTTCTCGACTTATGGCTCGCGATCACCGGGGCGCGCGGAGCCTCTGCCCGCGGCGCACTGCTTGCCATGGCTGTGCCGCCATTGCTGGCCGTACTGGCGTATTTGGCCGGCTACTACCGGTACAATCGCCTCCTGCTGGAAGGGCCGGGAGGCTTCTCGCACGGCCGTCCCGCCACGCGGATCGCCTCTCGCCTGCTCGAGGCCTGGGTCCGCGACCCGCGCGAACAGGCAATGCTCGCTTTCATCTGGAAGACCCTGGCGCGCAGCCGCGCGCATCAACTGGCGCTGCAGATCTGCGCCGGTCTCTCGCTGGCTTGGGTGATCCAGGGAATCGGCAGCCTGACCG
>Ga0335081_10019666_pt1 | contig 10918 bp, 17 predicted proteins | sample Lox_Sample_35_FD_206713 | JGI IMG/M metagenome (GOLD analysis project Ga0335081, IMG submission 206713) | Soil microbial communities from Loxahatchee National Wildlife Refuge, Florida, United States - Lox_Sample_3.5 | ecosystem: Environmental > Terrestrial > Soil > Wetlands | place: USA...
GCCGGCCAGATGGTGCTCGGGCTGCTGCAAGGCGACGATATCGAGCGGGCCGTCACCGTGCCGACCAGGCTCATCATCCGCCGGAGCACCGCCCCTCCCCGAACCGTTAACACGCCGCTCAGGTAACTTCGCCTCAGTGTCCCCTCGATTTAAGTTGATCATGAGTGGCGGCGTGTTTTCGGCTGCGGCCCCTGGTGCTCCTGCGCTCCCAAGAGACTCACGTGATCGCCGATTCCTTACCCACCGCGCGGCTCGGCTCCGTGGATAAGTGCATGGGCTGCCGTGGATCAAGTCCGTTGACTGCGGTAGAGCGTCGGCAGGACATTCGCCGGAATCGGGCCGGGGCCGGTCAGATTGCCGAGGCCAGCAGGACCGACTGCGAGGACGGTGAGGGCCCGGTCTCAGCTGGTGACGGGCAGCAGGTAACGAGTCGCATCGCGTACTGCGGCTCAGCTCCCAGGCTACTTGCTCAGTGCCGGGCGGCGTGATTGACTCACCCCCGATGGTGATCACGCAGGACTACGCCGACGTCCCGGCCGGGGACCGGGCCATGCGTACGTTCGTAGCCGCCCCGCGAGCGCCCGGGAGATACCCGGGCGTCGTCTTCTACTCCGATATCTTTCAGCTCACAGGCTCGACGTTGCGATGGTGCATGCGACTGGCCGGCTATGGCTTCGTCGTCGCCGCACCGGAGATCTATCACCGCATCGAGCCCGCTGGCACCGTGCTGGAGTTCGACGACGAGGGCAAGCGCCGCGGGCAGGCGGACGCGGAAGCGACGTCTGTCGCCGATTTCGACGACGACATCCGCGCCGCGCTCGACTGGCTCGAGGCCGACGACCGCGTCGCGGCCGGCGGCCTCTGCGCGACAGGGCATTGCACCGGCGGCCACCTCGGCTTCCGCGCCGCGTTCGACGCACGCGTGCGCGCGACGGCGCTGTGGTACCCGACCGGTCTGCACGATGGAAAGCTGGCCAGGGAAGCCGACGCGGGCTCGCTCGGGCGCGCGTCGGAAATCGGCGGAGATATCTTGCTGATCTTCGGCACCAGCGATCCGCACACGCCCGAGGAGGGCCGTGCAGTCATCAAGCGCGGGCTGGAGAACGCGGGCGTCGACTTCCGCTGGCGCCTGTACGACGCCGAGCACGCCTTCGGACGCGACATTGGACCGCGCTATGACCCGGAGGTGACCGACGCGGCGTTCGCCGAGACCGTGGCGGTGCTCGCAACCTAGCCTGTGCTCAGGCGCGGGATACTAGTCCGCAGCTGCGAACTCGGTGAGCCAGCTTGCGGGCCGATGACCGCGGCGAGGGCGGCGAGGCCGCCGCCACCGGACGCCGGCGGATGGTGGTAGTAGAGCTCGCGGAGTCGTTCCCTTCTTGCGCAACCCGTCGAGCTGGGAGGGGATGACCGCAGCGGCACGCTGGTCGGCGGCCTGGTGAACTGGGCGTAGAACTTCAGGGTTGTCGACCCGATCAGGCGTTTCCGGTCCACAACCCGGTCCACGCATTCGAACACTATCGTTCGAATTATCACTTCTACCTGGAGCTGCCTATCGGAATCGAACCGATGACCTACGCATTACAAGAGTGTCACCGTGCGTTGCTCACGAGCTCAAAGGCCGCCCGAGCTTCATGTTTGCTGCTTGCTGCTGGTGGCGGTCGTTGCTTATTGATGGCAGCTCGGGGACACGGGGTCCTGTAATGCGTAGGCCGGGTCCCCGGTGGAGCGGCGCCGTCGAGCGGCTGTCAGCTGACGCCGCTGAACACTCAACATGGGCGACTGGCAGTGGCCGTCATTGACTGCTTATCACCCGGCTAATCGACTCGCGGGAGCTATCCGGCCCGGACGCTAGATGCCGGGTACCGTGATGCGTGCCCGCCTGAGCCAGGGGATGACCGCGGCGGTAGCAGCTGCCTGCTGGAGCGCTTCGGATGCGGCGATTCGAGCATCCGGATCCCGGCTGCGAGCAAGGCCGCGATAACGGCGACGATGGCCCCGATACCCATCAGGAACAGGGCCATCACCAGGGCCGCGCCAGGGCCGGACATAGCGGCCGACGTGCTTGCCACAAGAATGAGCATCGCGAGCGTGCATAGGCCCGACTTGACAGCCGTGTTCCCCGCCCGCGCCTGCACCTGGGCCCGCTTCGGCGGCGACTTGGCTGTGATCGGCCGTTCAGGAATGTCGGCGGTGACCGCCGCCAGCTCCGCGTAGGTCCGCGACCCGAGCGTCTGGCCGACCCGCAGGTCCAATTCGTCCCTGGTCAGCAGCCCCTGCACGAATGCCGCTTTGAGCGTGTCGATCACCTGTTCGCGGTCGGCGTCAGATGCCAGGAGGCGGCCATGGCTTACCGTGCTTCTCGCCATCTGGCCGCCCAGCATTGCCATCTCCGGCTTCTCCACGAGCACAATCAAAGAAAGCGTACCGCGGCTGCCTCTTGTCGGTCATCGTCGGACCTTCTGATCCGTAGGAGTGGGCACCTCGTCCAGAACCGTCCGTCACCAGTCGCGGGCTGGACCGATATTCCAGAGTTGTCCACGTGCGTCGAGCGCTGTCCAGCGGCTTGGCTACAGTCGTGGCTACATTGGGTGGCGCTGTAAATGCGTCGGGGGTCAGCGCAGCGCGGACAGCAGCAGTGCCTTGTGCTGGCGAAGGAGCGCACGGTCGGCGCTAGCCCACGCGATGGCTGCCGTTGCGTGCTGGCGGCGGGCAGCCGGGAGCCTGGGGTTGCTGAGGTTCGCGGTCTCCAGGTCCACGATCCGGGTCTGGCTGCGCATCATCGCGTCCAGGAGATTCTCCGGTTGGATGCCGCCGTACCCGTCGCGCAGTTCCCGCAGGTGCCGTGCCTGCTCTGTGATCGGCACGTGGCCCTGGGACTGGATGCACCAGGTCCACGCCAGGTAGCCCAGGTCATCGCGTCGGTCGCCGGGGCGGCAGGAGGACCAGTCGATGAAGGCCACCGGCAGTCCCTGCCAGAAGATGGTGTTGAACGGACCAGGGTCGCCGTGTAGCACGCATTCGCGGCCGGCGGCCAGCCGGTGCCCGGCGGTGGCCTCGTGCAGCAGGCGGAGCATCGCGCCGCCGCGTGTATATGCGCCGTCCGCGCGCTGGCTGGGGTGATCGGTGGTCTGGCCGGGGATGTAACTCAGGATGTCCCGGCCGCGGTCATCGACGCCAAGATAGCGCGGCGCGTAGGGATAACCGGCGGATTCCAGGTATGCCAGCACCCGGGCGGCGAACCCGCTGCCAGCATCGCGGGCACGATGGACGGTGTCACCGACCCTGACGACCTGCCGGGCGTTGTTGCCGCCGCCCAGCGGCTCCTCAGTCACTCCACCATGATCAGCCAGGTACCTCGCCGATCCCTCCCCGGCGAATTAGCGGTGTCACCCACGCTCGTTGCCTTCCATCACGCCCATGGTCATGACAGCTACCCGTAAAGTGAGCCAGTGATCACCGTCGTGGAATACGACCCTGCCTGGCCCGAGCACTTTGAAATGCTGCGAAATGAGTACGCGGCGGCTATGGCTGGTGCGGGGGCCACGGTCGTTGCGATCGAACATGTCGGAAGCACGTCCGTTCCCGGCCTGGCGGCCAAGCCCATCATCGACTGCGACATCGTGGCCGCGAAGCCGACGTAGTGGCGGCAAGCAACGTCTTGATGTCGCTAGGGTTCACGCCGGAGGGAGAACTGGGCATCCCGCAGCGCTGGGCGTTCAAGGAACCTGCGAGGCTTTCGGGGACCAATACCTACGTGATCGTGGATGGCTGCCTGTCGCTGCGCAACCACTTGGCGGTGCGCGATGTGCTCCGCGCCGATACCGTGCTGCGGGATGAGTATGCCGCCATCAAAATGCAGGCTGGCGCCCGCGCTGCCAACATCGATGAATACGGGCAGGCAAAGACCAGCATGGTACAGAAGATCTTGGCAGCAGCAGGGCTGAGCGACGGCGAGCGCGCATCCATTGCCGGTAACCAGGTGCCGCCTCAAGACGGCTTACCCCGGTAGGCCGGGAACCAGAAACTGCCTGCTCGGCCCCGGTCTTTCTCCCGAACGCCAAATCTCTGCGGGTGCCCCGGCGGCCTATTGCTTAGGAGGACGTGATCGACGGTGCGGACTTGTCTGTATGCAGGTCAGCGGGCATACGAAAGTATCCGCGAGTGACTGCCAGTACCCGTGGCTGTCTGCTTCACCGGGCACGCGACCTTCAGATCCGTAGATTCCAGTGCGGACATCCATACCCGTTCAGATCAGTCCGCTACCTCGGGTTTGTCGCTGCCCGCTGTTCACATCCGTCCGGCGAACTACAAGGTCGTTCATCCGTATGGCTCCCAGCGTGGCTCCCATCGCCCGGGCGCTACCACGCTCTGGTCCTCGTCGCCGACTGCCGCTGCCCGGGTCTCACCGAACTGAACGGCCAACTGCGGTCAGATTGGCCCCCCGCTGCCAGGTGGCACCGGGGGCTCGCGTCTGCGGTCCTGCTCCCAGAACTTTCCTTGCCATCCTTGCACTGCGGCGAAGACGAGGACTACCGCTCCCAGAGCGGTCACCAGCGCTTGTGCCGGGTCGGTCAGCAGCGTGACGCCGACGATCATGAGGACCAGGCCCGCAACCAGGACCCTGGGCCACCAGGCGGTCCGGAGGGTCCGCGCAATTGAGCTGCCGCGGGCTGGCTGGGCGGCCGGAGCCCCAGGTGTGCCCGGGACCATAGGGTCGTGGCGGCGCAGTCGCATGCCCATGGCAAGCCCCCTCTCCTCGGCTGCCCGCGGCACCGAGTGCATGGGACCGTGCCCGGATCATGTGGAAACTAGGTGGAGACCGGGTGGCGGGGGTATGGAGGTTGCCTGCTGCCTGGGGTTCCGGGCCGAGAAGGCTGACGCGGTGGCCTGGGAACAGGACCAGCGGCGGCGGCTTCGCCTCGGCGAGTGGATTGACCCGCGCCGGGGCCAGGTGCCGTTGTCGGTCGTGGCGGTGGACTGGCTGAGTTCGCGTGGTTCGGTCAAGCGCCGGACCCGCGAGACCGATGAGGCGACGTGGCGGAATTACTTTGAGCCCCGTTGGGGACATCTCGGGGACATTTGAGCCGCCCGGGCCATCAGACCGGAGCGCCGACGAGTCGGAGGCGGACGGAAATGCCTGGTGAGAGCGGGTGTCCGGGTGGGGTGGAGCCGCCTATCGGAATCGAACCGATGACCTACGCATTACGAGGGGCACGATCGTCAGCCGCGCACGCTCTAGCTGCACTGATAGCACGGGTAATAGCACGGATGGCACTCGCGGCGCTGGGATTATCCGGCGACCCGGTCCACGCTCGAAGCCGGCACTCCGCATCCTGATACTGCTTAAACGCTCCGGACGACATCGATCCGCGCCACAACCGGACACGGCGCCTGGCCGACGGTTGACTTGTATGCCACTACGCACACAGTCCGGCCAGCCGACGTAGTACCACTCTGGTACCATACGGTCGTGGCCATGAACCTGCGCCTTGACGACGAAGACAGCGCGCTGCTGAAGGCCTTGGCAGAGGCAGAGCACGTCTCGCTTCACGAGGCGGCTCTGCGGGCGATCCGGCGCAGCGCCCGCGAGCTCGCGCACACCGATCGCGTGCGCGAGGCCACGGCCGAAATGCTCGGCCGGTGGGGCGAGGTCCTGGACAGGCTCGGCCGCGCGTGACCGATCCGGCTCCGGGTACCGAATACCTCAGCCTGGAGGATCTACTGGATCTGGTGAATGCGCTGGGGGCCGGCCCCATCCGGGATCTGGGCCTGCTCGATTCAGCCTGTCACCGCCCGCAGGCCAGCCTATTCGGCCAGGAGGCGTATCCGACGCTGGCCGGAAAGGCAGCCGCGCTCCTGCACTCAGTGGCGCGCAACCACGCACTCGTTGACGGCAACAAGCGGCTTGCTCTGCTGGCTACCGTGGTGTTCTTGCGAATCAACGGCTACATCCTCGATCTGACCGACGACGAAGCATTCGGCCTGACCATGTCCGTGGCCGCAGGACAGCTAGACGCCGAGGGGATCTGCAAGCGGCTTCGACTCGCAAAAGCACCCTCGTGACGCATCATGACCTGCATTCTCGCCGGTGTGATGCCACACGTTCCAGCTGCGGACAGGGTCGAGCGCCTCGGACACGGCAAGGACCTTGGACACTCCACCCTGTCAGTAGGGAACCGTGGACTCCGACTCCGTCGGCCGAGGATGTCGGCTGACAGGAAAGCCCGCGGATCGGCCCATCCCGGCCTCACCGATCTGCACTCGGGCCTGAAGCGCCGAACCGAGGGAGCCGCGTGAGCGCCGAAGCATCCGACCCGGTCAGCATTCCCCGTGCCGAGCTAGATGCACGCCGGCCCGCGGCAGGCGCGCTGATGAAGGTGGCTCAGGCAGGTATGCCGGTCAGGGTTCTACGATGTTGAAGTCGGGGTCGCCGGGCTGCAGGACGCTGAACAGCGAGGCGAGCTGGCTCTCGTCGCCTTCGGCGGCCATCCCGCTGGCGCGGGCCGCGTCGATGTTGCCCCCGGCTAGGGCGATCAGCGCCGCGGCCGGGACGGTAAGGGTGAGGCCGGCCGGCTTGCCGCTGTCCTTGACGTAGGTCAGCACGCCGTTGTGTAGCGTGACGCGGTACGACGCGCCGTGGTCGGGCAGGTCCCAGCGGATGGCCAGGTCCAGGTCCCAGGCCTTGGGCCCGTTGACCTGGATGGCCAGGGGCGTCGAACAGCATCTCCGGGCTGAGGTGGGAGACGATGTCAGCCGACGCCGTCGCGACCGGGGTGCCGAAGTTCCCGGTCCGCAGTTCCATCGCGGCGGCGAGGAACTCACACCGCCAGGTGCCGTTCTCCGAGCCGTAGCCGAGCTGGGTGAACACGTCCGCGAGCAGGGCTTTGGCCTCGGCGTGGCAGGTGCTGCGCGAGGCCGGCCTGGTCGACGAGCGGCGCGAGGGCACCCGTCACCTGTTCGTGGTCAACCCCGGCGGCTTCAACGCGGTGCAGGAGTTCCTGGCCGGTTTCTGGGCCGAGCACCTCGGCCGGCTCAAGACGACACTGCAGGCACGCGATGATCCGCCACCCGGGTGAACCCAGTGCTAGCGAGCTGTTCGCCACCGAGGTCGACCTCCCCGCCCCGGTCGAGGAGGTCTTCCGGCACCTGACCGATCCGGCCGCCATGATCTGTTGGATGGGCCAGCACGCCGCGCTGCGGCCGGTGCCTGGCGGCGCCTTCGAGATCGACATCAACGGCGTCCCGGTCCGCGGGCACTACCTGGAGATCGACCCGCCCCGCCGCGTGCTGGTCAGCTGGGGCGTGGCCGGCAACCCCGCCTTGCCTCCCGGCGCCACCCAGGTCGAGTTCACCCTCACCCCCACCCCCTCGGGCACCCGCCTGCGCCTGGTCCACCGCGGCCTGCCTCCCGACCAGGCAGACATGCACGCCACCGGCTGGCAGCATTTTCTCGGCCGGCTCGCCTTGGCCGCGGCGGGAAAGGACCCTGGCCCGGATCCCTGGAACCAGGCGCCCGGCCCCAGCCACTGACCACGGCCGAAGAACGAGGAAGCCGGATCGGCCGTCCGTGGCATGCGATCATCGAGAGCGTTTGCGCTATAAGGCCTACTCCATTGGGTTCGGCGGCCTGGCGACCGGCAGATATTGCATGTTGCCTTAATATGCAACTACCCTTCTGTCCATGACAGGCTTCGACGGAGAAGCCGCGCTGCGGGCCCTGGCCGACCCGCGGCGCCGGCGGATGCTGGAGCTGGCGTGGGACCGTGAGCGCAGCCCGAGCGACCTGGCCAGCAGCTGCCGGCTGTCCCGGCCGGCCACGTCGCAGCATCTGCGGGTGCTGCGCGAGGCGGGCCTGGTCAGCGTCCGGCTGGAGAAGAACCGCCGCTTGTACCGGGCGCGCGCCGACAGGCTCGCGGAGCTACGGGCGATGCTGGATGATTTCTGGGGCAGCCGGCTCGCCAGCCTGCGCGCGGAGCTGGCGGCGCGCGAGGAGGGGACCCGGCCGTGATCGACGGCGATGCGGTGATCCACGAGCTGGTCCTGCCCGCGCCGGCCGGGCAGGTGTTTGACATGTTCACTGACCCCCGGCAGCTGGTCCGCTGGATCGGCATCTCCGCCGACCTGCAGCCGCGGCCGGGCGGCCGGTTCCGCTTCGAGGTCGTCCCCGGCCAGTTCTGCGAAGGGCAGTACGTGATCGTCGACCGGCCGGTCCGGCTGGTCTTCACCTGGGGCTGGAGCGACCCGGGCTTCGGGCTGGCGCCGGGCACCTCCCGGGTGGACGTGACGCTCACCCCTAGCGGCGACGATGGCCAGCAGACCCGGCTCCGCCTGGTGCACACCGGCCTGGCCGGAGATCTGGGCGTGCTGCACGACGACGGCTGGTCACGCTTCCTGGCCCGGCTGGCCACCGTGACCGGCGACGGCGAGCCGGGCGCCTACCCCGGCGGTCAGCCGGCCGCACGGCTCACCGCCTTGCGCGGGGAGCACACCGGGACAGGCAGCTCACCAACCGGGAGCACGTCATGACCGTGGACGTGACGACCGAGATCGTCATCGGCCGGCCGGCCGGCGTGGTCGCCGCCTACGCGGCGGACCCGTCGAACGCCCCGGCCTGGTACAAGAACATCGCCTCCGTCACCTGGGAAACCAGCCCGCCGCTGCGAGCCGGATCCAGGATGACCTTCAACGCGCGGTTCCTCGGCCGACGACTGGCCTATACCTACGAGGTCGCCGATTTTGTCCCCGGCGAGCGGCTCGTCATGCGGACCGCCCAGGGACCGTTCCCGATGGAAACCACCTACACCTGGCAGCCCGCCGGTGACGGCTCGACCCGGATGACGCTGCGGAACCGCGGGGAACCGGCCGGATTCCCCAGGCTCGCGGCCCCGCTGATGGCCACCGCCATCAGGCACGCCAACCACAAAGACCTCAGCAAGCTCCACGCCGTCCTCCAAGCCCAGTAGACACACTCCGGCGCACCAGAGCTGCGGCGTCACCGTGGGGCGGGCGTGGCCGGTTCGCCTGGCCGGCGTGATAATGGTGAGCGCTTGCCTGGCCTGGCGGTCATGGATGAGGGAGGGGTCATGGGGGGACGGTTCCGGCTGGCTGAGGTGGTGGCCGTCCTGGCGATGGCGACGGACCTGGGGCTGGGCTTGCCGATGGAGCATGCCGTGCGGGCGTGCCTGCTGAGCACCGAGATCGGGCGGCGCGCGGGCCTGCGCGACGAGGAGCTCAGTGATCTGTACTACCTGACGCTGCTGCGTATGCTGGGCTGCACCGCAGACTCGGGCTACTACGCGGACCTGTTCGGCGACGAGGTGGCGTTCGCCCGCGATACCCAGCACCTGGACTACGGCGATCCGGACGGGTTCGGCCGCTGGGTGATGGAGTCGTTCGCGGCTGGCAGGCCCGCGGACGAGCGCCAGCGGATGATCGAGAAGCTGTTCAGCTACACCCCGGAGCAGCGGCGGGCCGGCCTGGCGGGCCACTGCGAGGTGGCGCGGATGCTGGCGTCGCGGCTCGGCCTGGGCGGGGCGGTGGTGGATGGCCTGGGGTACGCGTTCGAGCGCTGGGATGGCACCGGGGTGCCGGACGGGGTCGCTGGCGAGGCTCTGCCGCTCGCGGTGCGGATGATGAGCCTGGCCAATGAGCTGGAAGTCCATCACCGGCTGGGAGGGCCGGACGCGGCGGTAGCGATGGCCAGGAAGCGGTCCGGCGGCGCCTTCGACCCGGCCGTGGTCGAGCTGTTCTGCGCCGATCCCGGCGGCGTCCTGGCCGTGATCGGGCGGCCCTCGCTGTGGCAGGACCTGCTGGCGGCCGAACCCGAGCCGCACCAGGTCGCCGGCGAGGACGGGCTAATGGACGGGGGCCGGGTGATGGGCGATTTCGCCGACCAGAAGTCGGCGTTCTTCGCCGGTCATTCCGCGCAGGTCGCCGACCTGGCCGTGGACGCGGCCGGGCGGCTCGGCCTGGCCCCCGTGGAGCAGCGGACGCTGCGGTTTGCCGCGCTCGCCCACGACCTGGGCCGGGTCGGGATCAGCACCGCGATCTGGGACAAGCCCGGCCGGCTGACCGATGGCGAGTGGGAATCGGTGCGGCTGCACGCGTACTACAGCGAGCGCATGCTGCTGAAGGTCCCGGCGCTGGCCGGGGCGGCCCGGCTGGCCGGAGCCCACCATGAGCAGTGCGACGGCTCGGGGTATCACCGGGGCAGCCGCGCCCAGTCCGTGCTGTCCTGCGTGCTCGCCGCCGCCGACGCCTACGTGGCGATGCGGAACGCCCGCACCTGGCGCCCGGCCCTGGATCCCGGCCAGGCAGGCGCGGAACTGCGGACACTGGGAGGCGAGGGCAAGCTGGAACCGGCCGCGGTCAACGCGGTGCTCGCCGCAGCGGGCGACACCGGGCCGCGGGTGCGGCGAGCGTGGCCGGCCGGCCTGACCGACCGCGAGGTGGACGTGCTGCGGCGGATCGCCGCCGGGGATTCGATCCAGCAGGCAGCGCAAGCCCTGTTCGTGGCGCCCAAGACGGTGGACTTCCACCTGCAGAACATCTACGCCAAGGCCGCGGTCACGACGCGGGCCGGAGCCGCCCTGTTCGCCGTCCAGAACGACCTGCTTCCCTCCTGACCCCCCGGGCCCGGGCAGGCGCACCCCCAGCGAGGCAGAGCCGGAAAACCGGGAGAACTCCCGGTCCGGTTCCGCCCACGCGCTGCCAGGCTCGGGGTAACCGGACGTACCGGCCCAAGGAGGGGAACATGTCCGAAGCACGCGACCTGGCAGAAGCACACATCCGCGCCTTCAACGAGCGGGCCTGGAACCGGGCAGCCGAGATCTACGCACCCGACCTGATCACCATCGAGCCCGCCGGGACCACCCGCGGCATCGACGCCTTCGTCGGCCACGGGCAGGGATTCGCC
>Ga0335081_10019667_pt1 | contig 10918 bp, 6 predicted proteins | sample Lox_Sample_35_FD_206713 | JGI IMG/M metagenome (GOLD analysis project Ga0335081, IMG submission 206713) | Soil microbial communities from Loxahatchee National Wildlife Refuge, Florida, United States - Lox_Sample_3.5 | ecosystem: Environmental > Terrestrial > Soil > Wetlands | place: USA: Florida...
ATCGTCCGTGGACCAAGAATGGCATCTTCCTATTCCATCGAAGACCAAGCCGCCGACCTAGGCATCCACCGGATCCACTCTCTCGTCCTCGGCGACTCAAGAAAGGAGGCGCACATCCCAACACGCCTCTCACTTCCCACCCCCAAACGCCCCGTCGTCGGACATGGGGATTCGAGACACGAAGATTGGAATTACGAGAATGAGCAAAAGCGTGAACTGTTGAGGATTGCAAGGCGACAAAATTTGACGAGGTACCCCCATGAGATGAAACCTGGCCAGAAACAAGCCACTTCGTTATCCTCTATGGTTGCTTTCCCTGTGATTGCTAAGATAAGAAGGTTGGATTCAAACTATGAAGATGCGGATACGTTGACGCGCAAGATTGCGGCATGGAAAAGTATGCTTTTCCACCGTTTTTTTATTATACTTCTCATGTTCCAGCTCTCAAAGTCGAACACGTCATTCGACGCCCTGATGGCCTTGGCACTGGTAACGCCCACAGAGGAGGTATCACCGTCTCCTCAAATTTACCATCTGACGCGTCAGGTCCAAATTACCGTCCTATCGCTTCGGTATGCAGTCTTCCCCCAATACCGGATCTCTAACCACAGTTTGGCCAACCCAAGCGTTCGCCCCCTTTGCATCCTCGGGCTGTCGGGGACGCGGCACCGGGGACATCGAGTTTTTCTCCACGCAAGTATCTGATTCCTACTGCCGGTTCCGTCGCCGCAGCCTGGCAGGCCGCTGCTATGGGGAAACCATTCCATCCGTTTGCCCTTCCAGGCACCAGGTCCTCCTTCCTTCTAGCTCCGAGGAGATCCATCCCCGGAATTTGTGGCTGACGTTGGGGGGAAGTTCCATTTCCGTGGGCCTTGTCCCTGTAAAGCCGCCTGTCCGCACACCGACAAGGAAATCTATCGTTGGAAGTCCTCGTCTGAAGACCACTGCACCCCCGGCTGAAGTGGCCCCAAAGACGGTCGGCGGAGGCACATATGCCGATCAAATGGAGTCCACATCCAAACTCAACAGGTCCGGCTCCCCTGAACTCCACTCTTATAGCCCAGATTCCAAATCGTCGACATCAAGATTGGTAGCGATACTTCCCAAGGTTCTCGGGATTCCGGACCAACATATGCTGATCAGATGCAAGCTTTGCAATCTACAATTACGAGTGATCATGATCCCTTAAAACGTGTTGAAAATATCTCTCCAAAAAAATCCCCCAAGAAGACACCTGTTTACCCTATCCCTCGACGCACGGAAGAAACTTCGTACTCTCTCTCTTCTGCGTCCTGCCATCTGATAATAGAATGTGGTTATCCAAATCCCCGCCTCGTCAGGCATCGCAACCTCCCGATGAACGCCGGTATTTTCTTTTGAACGCATACATCTAACATCTCAGTTGGACAGGCAAGCTGGCAACGGCAAATGATCCCTACTTCAATCAACCTCCCGTGCATGCATCGCCTTCCGCTGCCCCTGTTGTCTCCCTCCCACAAATCCCCACCAGTGCAGCTCCTCTTTCAATCATGGAACGCACCGCCGCTTACGGGGAGAACGTTCAATGTACCCCTGCTGCAACAACAGAACCCCCCGTCCTCAATCCTTCCTCTATCAGTCTCACCTCCGCCGTCTTTGATGTCGCCGAATTCTTCGAACCCCTCGACGACGCCGAAGACGAAGACGAAGAACAACGCTACGACGCTGATCCCGACCGCGAACGCCGCGACCTCGAAATCAATCTTCGAGTCAACAAATGCATTGCAGAGGCTGAGGAGGCTGTCTTGGCGCGTGAGATTTTATCTCCTCGGACGAGTGAGAGGAAGACCGTTCAATTTGCTGAATCGGCGAACGTTATTCACGAGCCTGTGTCAGATCATGCTTTGGACGGTGAGGTTGATATGGGACATTTGGAGGTTTTGACAAAGCCACTTTATCTTTGGGATTCGTTTAGGGATTTCGTTACTGTGAGAACCGTGACTGGGTTTGAAAAGTGGGTTCCAGTTCCGGGGGTTTTAAGAACCGATGATTACGTTGGGGTGGATATTGCTGAGGAGGTTGAAGTTCGCGTTGTCGATAGGGAGAAAGGCAAATTTGAGCACCTAGGGCAAACGGATGCGAATGATGACGAACCTGGAGCCATGCCACCTCCTGCCGAGCCAAAGGGGCCCACGGATAACGAAGATGTCGACCCTCCCGTGGCTGGGGAACCCGTTCGCCAGAGGCAGGAACCTGGTCGTCCTGTCGAAGCAGATGATCTCCCCTCAGCACCCGGCGACGCGCAAACAGGCCCCTTCGCCACTGATATCCAAATTCCAAACGGCCCAGGGGTTACTACAATGAATGCATGGGAGTCTTCCTTCGGATCTCATGAAATTGCTCAACAGGATTCCACGTCACCGCCCCCCCGGGGGTACAGTTCATCTCAGATTGTGCCGCCTATCGAACCAATTGAGACCCCAGAGACTCCACGTTCCGTCCACGCACTAATCGAAACCAAATCATCCGCACCGCTCGCTCGACCTGACTGTCCACCTCCGGCGCAGCCTCTCGAAACCACTTTAACGGACTCAGTTTGTCCTCCCACTCCGGGGCCAATGGCCAAGAAGTTTCCCGGTCAGATGACTCAAGTCAAACTTCCGTTCCCCATTCGGCCTTCGGTTACTGTAGCACCAAGCAAACGTCCGCCGGTCAACGTCATGAACGAATTTGAGTCTTCGGAGGTTGCAAATATTTGGACGAAGCCAATTCCGCTTGCAAGGGTTGGTCTGGTTGCTAAAGTGAGTCATTCTCGTGAGAAGGACAAGTTTGGTACCGATGCCGCTGCCAGTGACGAGTTCTTGCTTGGATTGGACCAGTCAATGAAGGCCGAACCCACGCCGAAGAGCGTGACCATTGTTGATACCAAATCGGGTGTTGACGTCGAGGCGAGAGAGGGAGATGAAATTGTCGAGAAGAAGACAGCCGACATTACTGAAACAACGGTTGTTACTCCGCCAAATGTCCAGAGCCAAGGCGCACCGTCTTCTCATGCTCACACACCTCATGCCGCCCCTCCTACTCCTGCCAAAGAGGTAGATATTAAGCCCCAGAAAAGTGGCCTTCAAATGCCGTCAACACATTCCTACTCTTCCATGGCTGGACCAATCCCATCGCTTTCAAGACCAATGATCTCTTCACCTTCCCTATCGACGACCTTTCCAATCGTTAGATCCCCCCGCTCAGGCATCCCCATGCCCATACCGATACCCCCTACCCCCCGCCCGGCAATGAAATCCCCTCCCAAAAAATTGGTGCAACCTTCGATCTCAACCGCATCGGCCACGATCGAGTCCCGCGCCGCCCCATCTTACGGTTCCACCGGGAAGCTCGCCATTGCTCCCAAACCCGCCAAATTGGCAGGTGCATCAAAAAAGGTTTCTCTTATTTCCCCACTTGTGGGTGGACTCGTTGATCCGTTCCTACAAGGCTTGGAACCTAAGGCGAAGAGGAACAAATCGGGTCCTCTTCCCCAAACACCCGGTGGGAGCGCGAGCGCAAGTAGTTCCGCGGAATCTTCTCCATCCAAAAGCTTCGGTTCCGAATCGTCTGCAGTATTGGTGGGTGGGGAGGACGTTTCTGCGGATTTGAGCGGGTCTGGGAGTACGGACCTATCTCGTGTTTCGCCAAGTCCGGTATCTTTGAGTGGAAGTTGGACATTAGATGAGAATTCGAAAGGGAGCGCTCCTACAACGGAGACTCCTTTAGGACCTCCACCGACCCCAGCACCAAAAGAAGTCCTTGCTCCCGTGTTCCAAGCGAAACAATCGCCTCCTTCGGCACCCATCCGCAGGACGTGGTTCTCGTCCTCGGAACCATCTCCGACACCCGCCCCAACACCAGTTCCTACCCCCTCCGCAACTCCCAAAATTCACGCCGCACTCCCTTCTTTCGTCAACCCTACACCCAAACCCACGAGGGAAGTCACCGCGCCAGCACCTCGAAAGCTCTTCACGTTTGAGCTCAAAGTGGGGGAAACAGTCGTCTCAACTCCAGTATACGAAACGGATAACCCGAGGGTTGTGGCAAGGGAATTTGCTCGAAAACACGATTTTGAAAATCGACTTCCGGGAGGCAAGGGTACAGTTGACAAAATTGTCTCGTATTTTGAGAATCAATTTACGGAGCGGAAAGAGGAGAGGGAGAAGAGGAGGGCGGAGCGGCAGATGAAGAATTCTTTGAAGTAGGCAATTGGTGGGTTATGCGTAACCACCGTTTTTCTTCTCGACTCGGTTTTTCTGACCACTGTCTATTTGATTACCTTTCTTTTTACTTCATAGCATATTCAATCGCCTTTTCTGGGAGCGAGAATTATGGTGCATTGTGACCTGATCAATGAAAATTTGGATCTCCATTCTAGCAATTGATCCTAAGCGGATATAACCCCTGGCTCTTACAATTTACGATCCGAAAGTAAGAGAACGGAATTGCTGAATACCTGAATCCATGCTTAACCCCCGCGCGACGGCTTGCGGCGATCAGCTCGGTCGACGACAAAAGAGTCATATACGGACTCCTGTGCCAGACTATGAAAACTTTCCAATATCTTGCTCACCAATGTGTTTTCTAAGTCGGGTGATTGCGAGGCTATCGTTGCCAAGCGTCGATATATCGACAGCAATATGCCCAGACTTCAATTTGATGTGTCCAGCCAGCCAATTTCATAGTAACGACGAAGTGATATGTACAACTCTTTCGTTTGTGATCATGTAGTTTTGTAGGCCGTGATCATGGAAGTCTTCCCTTTTGCGAACCGCTCATAACAGGTTCGCATATAAGAGAGATTGTTGATGTTGTGGAAGGGAATCGGCGTCGCGGTCTGTAAATAATGTTATTTAAATATAGGTAAACGCTACGTCCGGAAATATTTTTGAGACAGCTTCTAAGTGCCAGCAATGCCGGGGCTCGATTCTGCGGCCATATCTCGCATTGGAGCTTCGTACGGTATCCCATTCCCCGTTCCCTATTCCCATTTGCAGAGAATGATGTGAATCCCTCCCATGTCCACCGACCATTCTCTGACGACCCTCTTTTGTCAAACTAGTCTGATTTCTCTATTTCCCTCTCTATTTCCTCCGCTGCCTTTGTTCGATTGAGAAGGAGATTCCGCTAACTGTGTCCGTGCAAGGTTTCGTCTCCGTTGCTCTCGGAGCATTTGGTACTCATGCTCTTCAAAGGAATGTCACGGATCCAGGTCTCATCAAAGTACTTGACCCCCAGGTGGTTTCCCGCTGACGAGAGAAGACTTGGGAGACGGCGTCCCGGTACATGTTATTCCATGGCATTGCGTTGGTAGCTATTTCTGCCCACCCGCGACTATCGCAGAAACGTATTGCTGCGGGCGCCATGGCCCTGGGGACTCTTTTCTTTAGTGGGAGTTTGTATGCTCTGGTATTGTTGAAAAGCAAGGGCAAATCGGGAGCTCAAGTCCTCGGGCCGATTACTCCTCTTGGCGGTACCCCCGTCTATCCTTTCATCAGCGGTTGTATTGACAACAGGTCTCATTATGCTTGGCGGATGGGCAGGGTTGATTCTTTAAGAGCGTTGTTTATGAAGGCTGTGCATATACGTTGCTACAAAGGGATCTGAATTCGGCATATTGATGAATCGGTGTGGCCGTTTTGAGTTGGGTGCATAGACGGAATGGATTCCATTCGTCGTATTGCTAATCTACAATAGTGCACGCTATTGAGTTCATTTTGTTGCATCCATCAATGACCAGCAGCCTTTCTCGTAGCGGAGCCAAGAGTTCTCTTAATTCTCTTCTGAGGAATAACGGAATCCATCTCCAATCGTTCCGCGAACTCAGCCTTGACTTGATCCACAATCGGAGACAGATACGGAACGTCCTGAAATAAAAACAAAGTCAGCCTCGATTGACGATAAGGGCGGATTGTACATCCTCTGGCTTGACCCATTGTTCGCGTGGCAATTCATGATGAGTGACGCCGCATTGTTGAGCGATTCGTATACGGTATGCCCTCCTGTACGCTTCTTCGGGGGACAATCGTTTCAATGCTTCTTGCACGATCTCGCTTTCTTCTTCGATCAAATCATCGTGTCTAAAAAGTGAGCAAGCGTGTGCAAGCTATACACCTCCAATGCCAGGAATGGCAAAATGGGTGACGGATCGAAGGGAATTGGGGATGGATGGATACCGGAGGCCGATTCGGCGATGGCCCTTGAGGGACATGTAGCCTGTTGCGATTGGCTTGACGAAGCTGAGGAGGGAAGGCCGTGCCTTGATGTACTCGGCAATCCGTTTCGACAGGCTCGCCATGACGGATTGCGACGTCGACACCAGAAAGAGCCGATGGATTTGGATGTGAACGCTCTCTGTCGTCGATGATCACAGTCGACCCGAAGATTCTCATCATTGGCCAAGCCCGCCTTCACGACGAATTTGCGGCTTTGTGCAAACGCCGAAAAGCGTGGCGACTCGATAATATGTATATTTCTCGAGATCCTCTTAAAATGCAGTTCTCATCAAATATGGAAACATCCAAACAATAGGGTAGGATAGGAAAAAGACACTAGATAATCACAACCAAAGCCATAATACATGAACCCTGTAAATGCCTAGTAGTATCACTTCCAACCCTCGCTTATCCGCCCTCCTATCTTCACAAGTGAATCACCAACAATACATCATCTCATGTACAGCACGCACTTCTTCATAATGACAACAATGCTGATGTAGCAACAACAAAGTATCCCTTCGTGTCCATTCATCTGTCTTCCCACCCCGCCAACTTTTAGCCACCCCGCTCCAATCTCCAAAAACGCAAGGTATTTGAAAGGAATGTAAAGAAAACAAGCGCACAAAATATGATAACAGTGAACGACGAAAAGCGGTATTAAACGGAATAACTTGAGCTCGAATACGCAATGAACCAAGTAAGAAAAAATGGCGCAAGGCCAAGGTTGAGTGAGAGGATAGGTCGTGATGGTCTCTGAGAGACTGTTGTGGGCGGGGCGCAAAACAAAGCCTTTTTAAGAATAAAACTCCGGTATCGAATGCGAGCTCGAAAAGAAATCATAATACGATGCACAACTCTCCCCCCGCACGCCGAACAAAAGAAAAATGCGTGGATAATAATCGAATATTCATATTTTGGCAGATGATCCAGACCGCTGTTGTTTTTCTTCCTGCACCGTCGGTAACTTTCCCCCGTTCGATCGTTCCCGTTGCATGAACAACGGTGAAAACAGTACGGTCCCATCATCCGTCGCACTCCCCCTCCTCGACGATGGCCCCGATGACGTAGAGCCCCCATCAGTTACCGCAATCGTCGGCGCCTCTCTCGGTTCAATCGCCAGAGATCGTCGATAAAGTTTCATCGAGTCCAGGGAACCAGCTTGTTTTGTCCGTGCCAGTTGAGCGTCTATCCACGCTTGGATCTCGGGGACTTCTTGCAGGCGATAGGGGATTTGGAATCGTTGGACGTCGGCAATGATCTTCGCGGTTTGAATGTGCTTGTTAAAGTTTATTAGTGGCGGGGAACCCTCTGGGGCATCGGGCACGGGACGGGTATCGAGATTACCCTCGTCGACGAATGTTAGGTCGGTGAGGTAGAGGCCCATGAACGGGAGACAGGGCGGGACGCGTTGACGCAGTTCGGCGCGGTAGACGGCGTGGTTACGTGCGACGTCAGTTAAGTGTCGGAGGGTATCCATTGTTTCTCTATACTTGGTGGAGAGGAGAGGCCAGGTTTTGTTGAGACGTTGAACGGACGTAGATTCGAGGGCGCAGAAAATATTATAGAGACTGCTGTAGTTGTAGAGTGAAAGGCATTTTTGACAGACTTTGATCCAGTGTTTGATAACGGCCGCACGTCTCTTCGCATCCGCGCCCTCATCCATAATACTATCGGCGACCCATGCGGTCATGACCGAAGACAGCGTACTCAAAGCCTTGACATTAACCGCTGACGACCCACGTTTATCCGCTCGAAATTCCTGCCCCACCAACTCCTCTGGAAGGACCGCACAAAAGATTTTACTCTCCTTGATCGTAAACTGTCGCGCAATCTCCAGGGGATCAAAGTCCGTGATACTCGGGCCTGAACCACCAGCCGCACTCGCCTTTAACGCGGATAACAGGGATTTCGAGATGATAGCTGGCGGGACAGGGGAATCTGCCATGACGAAACTTGGTGCGGCGCTCGAAGGACCTGCCTTGCCGATACTGCTGACCTGGCGGGGGACCAGGGGCCCAGAGGCATTGCCGACCTTTTTCGCTAGATTATCGAGACGTTTCCCTGATTGTGGGAACGCGCGAGTGAGATCTCCCAGGGCAAACTCAGTGATAATGTCAAGGGCATCGGCATCCGTTTCCTGGCGCCAATGACTTTCCATCCAGCCTTTAAAGACATTGAAGACGCGTAATTTGATTGGGGTAGCGACATCCCGTGTCCACTTGAGTATATCCTCCGTCCCCTTTTCCGGTTCAATGTTGAATCGCCCGACGAGAGTTTCGGCAAGTTTCTTGGGAGTTGTAAAGAGGCGGAAAGTGATGTAAAATGTATTTGACAGAATGGCGTCGGGAGGGGCATCATGTAATGTCATTCGTACAACGAGACCTTCTAATGTTGCTCCCATGACCTACAAGACCGTCAGATCCCAATCCACATGCACACACACAAAAAAAAAGGCGGGGATGAGCGGGCGAGAATGGAGTGGGATACCTGGCCATCGGAATTCAGCATGACGGTTTCGGCGGAGACTTCGACAACAGGATGAGTTGTGCGAACGGGGGATTCCGGTTCCGGTGTTGTAGGGACAGACTTCATACTTCTCTCATCCACGAGCTCATGTTCATTCACAGAAGAACTACCCGAACTTCCCGTCCTCGGCATCGTAAGTGTATCCGCGATTCGAAGCGCATCCTCACTTGAATCAGAGCGGAAAAGCGACTCCCGTCGCAACTGTGGATGTGAGAGTTGTCGGACATGCGTGCCTTGTTTTGGCGACGATGAGGGCGGGGGTTCAATGATTTCAGGTTTCGGTGGAAGAGCGAGGGATTCGACTTCCTGTTGGGTTGCTTTGCGACGTAGACTTTCTGAGGAGGGGGTTTCTTGCAGAGTTGCAAGGAATTTTGATTGAGCTTCTGCATCGCGAGCTTTCAGTCGGTCGCCAGGGGATAATTCATTGGGATATCGGAGAGAAGATGAAAGTTGTCCTCCTGATCGAGAGGAAGCGGCTGAGAATGGACCACGAGGCGTCATGTAGGAAGATGATACGAGATTTAACTTTGGAGGGATTTTACGCGTTGGTGATCCCGTTCGCGGGCTAGGCGGGACAATGCGTCGAGGAAAGGACTCTTCCTCCTCCAAGGGTGGTGGGGGCAATTGTTTCGAAAGATGTTTCGATCGTCGTTGCCCGTACTCATCTGTTCCTGATCCAAACGACAGCAGACTCTCCCGATTATTCTTTATCGCTGCAGTAGGTAATTCGAAGTCCCCGATGGCCTCAAGCATACAGTGTCCAAGGGCAACACATTCCCCCGCAGATCGAACACAAGCCGTCGCTGCCTCCACGAGTTTTCGAACTTCCCCATCCATGACCACGAGATCATCTTCACTGTCCCCAACACCATGCGACGAAACGACTTCCCTCGCCACGTTCACCAATGTCGTACATTTCCCCCAAAGTAAGTTGGACGACTGTTCCAGTGCCCCGGACGACGAAAGACGGTTCCCCTTTCGACTGGTAATTGCGCGGACGACAGCAAGGAAATTCCTCGCGGCAATCACACATTGATTCGTCGTATCAAAAATTTGGCCCGGCGATCGCGATTGCAAATGTAATCGGCCAATGTATGCCGCTAAATGTGACAGAAGAATATCATGCGTATTATTCAGTCGACTCAGAGCCCAGTTGCTGACGGGTTGTGCATTCGCCACCGCAAGACTATCATCCGAAAGCGAACTCGACACTGTCGATCCAAACGAATCTCCTCCAGTTGTCGCAATCGAGCCTTGTCTTCCCCCATCAACACCAACACCCTTCAAACTCGAAGCAAACTCCCAATGGGGTTCTGCACCGCCAGGAGCCCCGCCAGTCGAAAAATCAAAACTCGACGCGGTATTCCCACTTGTTGGTGGTGTGGGGGGGATATACATATCTTCTTCTTTCCAGAGTTCTGTGAGTGGGGTAGCGATCTCAAGAAGTCGATTGGCGCGATTGACCAGACGTTCCGTGCGGGTTTGAATGGCTTCGCCCAGGGCCTCGATTTCTAGTTCAGCTTCTTCGGTGAGGGGCACATTGGCCATTGCGTTGGCCTTTTTAGCGAGAGATGCGAGGACGCCGAGTTCGGCTAGCAGATGTTTCCGTGCCCGCCGGACTTCTGGCTCCGTTCTGACGAGTTCGGTATCACGGGACAGCGCGTTACAACTTACCTATTTTCATGTCAGCACGTGTTTGCCAACTTGGTTTCGGCATAGAGAACAAAGGAGTTTAAGGGGGTGAATACTAATAGTCCACGGACACTTGTTACAACGCATGATATCACGGTGTAGTAATGAGACACTCGCTTGGCGCGGACCGTGGCGTAAAGCAAACTGCTTGCGCCGAGGAGGGGCCGTAGGTTCGATAGAGTATATTGTTCGCAGTACGTAGAAGGGAACCATCCTCGTTCATTGGTAGCAAGTAACGTGCCATCTGCCCAGCCCGACTGATGAAGGGTATGCACCTGGATAATCTGATCGGGTTCAAAGGATAGACAATCGGATTCCGACATGGTTTGGGCAGTCGGGTGGAAAGCATGGAGAGCACGGAGGTACATGGGTACTGGTGGTGGACTGGACAGGGGGGGGATGGAAGATGTTGGACTGGCAGCTCCACCAAAGTAGTCGCGTTGGTATTCGTCTTGGACGGA
>Ga0335081_10019668_pt1 | contig 10917 bp, 7 predicted proteins | sample Lox_Sample_35_FD_206713 | JGI IMG/M metagenome (GOLD analysis project Ga0335081, IMG submission 206713) | Soil microbial communities from Loxahatchee National Wildlife Refuge, Florida, United States - Lox_Sample_3.5 | ecosystem: Environmental > Terrestrial > Soil > Wetlands | place: USA: Florida...
TTACGGTTGACGCTCCAGCGAACAACTTCGGGTGAAGCAGACGGCTTAACATCTTTTTCCATTTAACGGCCTCCTTGGACATAAGTTTTACCATAAAATCGTGTCCAAGAAAACCGGGGCCGCTATACATACTTTTGCTTCTCACTTGGTAATGGCAGGGGGCTTCTTCACAGCGGTCAAGGAGCTATTAAGTCATAAGGATATTAAGATGACGTAGAGGTCCGCGCACCTTGCGCCGGCACACAAGAGGAAGGCCGTAAATGTGATGAACCTGCTTTGAACCGGGAAGGATTCAACTAGCACAAAACTGACACAGGTAGAAGCTAAGGTTCAGGAGAATGAGGTTGTCTATGTCGGGGAACTTCTTAAATCTTAATGGGTTATATGGTAGGCCCGGGCGGTATCGAACCGCCGACCTCTACCGTGTCAAGGTAGCGCTCTCCCCCTGAGCTACGAGCCTAAATAGTCTATTTCGTAACGAGAGCGAATTTTATGAAATTTCAGCGGCTTTGTCAAGGATAAAAACATTTCCCATGACTTTTATGTCAATAACTTTGGCTTGAGTCCAATACGTTAAAAAAACGACCTGAAGCTTAAGAAGACACTCACGTTTGGCTATTTCATGGCACTGACAATTTCTTCTCAGGCGCCGGAACTCCACCGATATGCCCTTCTCAATTTTGCTGTAGAGGATTTTAGGAGGGGAATAAATCATATTCTTAGGCCTGTTAGTTTTAAGATCCTTTCCCAAAGCCCTGGCTGCTCTTTCAAGGATGATCTCAGTAACCGATATACTTGAAGGATCATACAACGGGTCCATAGCTGATCGACTGGTTCGTATATTTATAGTCAACGCAACCGCATCCGCGCCGGACCGAAGCCCTTCGGAAAATTTGCTGATTCCTGCAGAGCAACGATTTTTTTCGTTTCTCACCTTTTCCTAACACGAAAAACCGGAGTACGCGCGGCATCATCCTCACCGGATGATTCCACGAATGCGCTCCATGGCCTGCTTCAAGCGGTCATCCGGCACCGTGAGCGAAAGGCGGAAATATCCCTCACCGCATTGTCCGTATGCGATGCCTGGTGTCACAAGTACGCCAGCTTCTTCTAAAAGTTTTGTAGTGAACTCCAGCGAGGAAAAACCGGGAGGTACGGCGATCCACAGGTAGAATGTCCCGCCGCCACCCGTTGCGGAAATGCCGATTTCGTCGAAAACACGCAGTACGATATCCCGCCGCCGCTGATAGATTGTGATCATGTTTTTGATATCTTGGTCTCCCGCATCCATTGCCCTTACACTGGCAAGCTGAATGGCGTTGAACACGCCGGACGTTACGTTCTCCTTGTACCGAGACATGGCATGAATAATTTTGTCGCTGCCGACAGCCATTCCGATACGCCAGCCGGTCATGTTGTATGCCTTGCTTAAGGAGTTGAACTCCACTGCGACATCTTTACCACCCGGGACTTGCAGCAGACTCTGCCTGCGATCGGCCGGGAACACTATTTCGCTGTAGGGGTTGTCGTTTAACAGCAATAGCTTATTCTCTTTTGCCCACGTGACCAATCGTGAGAAAAAATTGCCGTCCGCACAGGCTCCGGTGGGATTGTTTGGATAATTGAGGAAGAATGCCCTTGCCTTCTGACAGACTTTTTTGGGGATCTCCTCAAAAATCGGCAAAAAATTATTTTTTTCCAGCAGAGGAACATCGTAGGCTTCGGCGCCGGCCATGTGGATATTGGCCCTGTATGCAGGATACCCGGGATTGGTCATGAGCACGATATCGCCCGGATTGACGGTCGCCATGACAAAACTATGAATGCCCTCCTTCAGGCCATTAAGGGCCAGTACTTCGGTTTCCGGATCGAGCGTCACACCGTACTTCCGGCCGTACCACCGCGCAACTGCCTGCCGGAATACCAGCATGCCTTTATGTTCATCGGTGGGATACTGATGGTTCGTCGGATCGAGCACGGCTTCTCTCAGCGCTTCTATGATGTAGGCAGGTGTGGGCTCAACAGGATCCCCGATGGCAAGGGAGATGAGGTCCACACCGTCAGCTTGTGCCTTTCTGATCTTGTCACGGAGCTGCATGAACAGGTAGGGCGGAACATTTTTCAGCCGGTCTGCAAGAATATCCATACGCAGTTTCTATCCCTTTCGAATTTCCAGAAAAGAAAATATGTTTTACCACTTTTAATCCTGAGCCCAAGCCCGGATGGCCCGGCCGAGCCGCTTGATGCTCTTTTCGGCGATCACGGGATAAACGCAGATTTCCAGGATCGAGGCCTCCTTGGGGCCCCCCTGGCTGTGAGGAGGAGTACCGCTGTGCTCGCAAAAGGGTTCGAGCTGGGAACAATCGGACATGTCCGTATTTTTTGTGTCGAAGCCCTCCTTGAGCAAATAAGCACGCAGATCATTCCGCTTTGAAGGTTCAACGGTCAAGGGGTAATAAACGTAAATATGGTCGCCTGTTGCCGAGGAGGGAACGTTGATCTTCGTTAACCCGCCGAGGCTTTCGGAGAGAACCTTTGCATTGCGTCTCGCTCCTTCATTAAAAGCGTCGATCCGGTTGAGTTGAAGAAGACCAATGGCCGCCTGTAAATTGGCTAGCCTGTACACACGAGGATTCGACGCGGCAAAGGTGCTCAGGAGCTCGCCACCGACCTCCGAGTCCATGAGAGGTTGTCCTAAAAAAAGCTTGAGGCGCAATACCGGGTATACGGTTACCCCGAAGACCTCAGGGCGGGTCAGCAACCACAGCATCCAGATGAATGCCGCATTTTTCAAGACCTTTCCCTTCGTGGGTATGGGCGCCCGCGCGAGAATTCCCCTGGCCCGTTTTGCGATCTCATCATCGGATGTAGCAATGGCGCCGCCGCCGAAGCATGGCATATTCTTGCCTTCGGCAAAACTGAAGATCCCGATGTCGCCGAAGGTGCCTACGGAGCGGCCGTCAACTCGTACTCCCAGAGCATGGGCGCAGTCCTCCATAAGGCGGATATTCCGCTTTTTTGCAAGCTCGGCAACCTCGTGGATAAAGCAGGGCTGGCCGAAAAGATGGGTCGCAAGCACCGCGCCGGTTCGCTCATTGATAAGAGGAGCGATCTGCTTTGGTCCAGAATTGAATGTCACGGGGTCCACGTCGCAGAAGACTGGTTTGTAGCCCAGCATCTTGGCCACCATGGGCATGACAGGAAAGGTGAATGTGGGAAAGATGATCTCTTTTCCCTCTGCCAGTCCGAGTGATTCCAGGGCCAATTGAAAGGCTGACCTGCCCGATGCGGCCCCGAACACGTGAGGTGCACCCAGCCAGGCGCTGAATTTTTTGGTAAAAGCCTCAAGTGCCGGACCTTCCTGAACCGTGCCCGTTAGTGCAGAGGTGACGAGCGTACGAAGCGCTCCTGGCGGAAGGTTCACACATCGTCGCGGGATGGTGCCGATTATTGCCATGCTTCATTTCTCCTTTTGCGTCAAAAAATTTTCCTGATGCCCAACAGGCTCCAGAGGATGTCAGGATTGTGCAGGTAGAATAACCCGTAACGCCACAGGTGGCGCAGGGCGAACCGGGGCCGGAATAGATAGCGCTTGTAAAAGCTTGAGCGCAGTTTCACCAACTCCTGCGGCGACACGGCTGCCAACGACACGATCGGACGGGCGTAATGGTAGAGCTGTTTTGATACGGAATCGGTTACCTGGTCTTTGTACAGGTCCCAGGCCTGTGACCCGGGATAGGGAGTATAGAAATGGACCTGGATGCTGTCGGAGTTGAGCTCCAATGCTAGTTGGATTGTCTGTTCGATCTCTTCCCGCGTTTCCGTCGGATTGCCGATCACATAGTAGGCGTTCGTGCCGATGCCCAAGCTCCGGGTCCAGCCGAATACCTGCCGGCAGAGATCGATCCACGAGCGGTTGGCGCCCTGCTTGTGCATGGCTTTGATGATCCGCTCACTTCCCGACTCCACGCCGATGCCGAGCATGACACAACCCGCTTTCTTCATGAGTGCCAGCAGTTCGTAGTTAAGCTCATCCACACGTACCCTGGCCATCCAGGGCATCTTCGAGGTACGGCTGACCAACTCCTCGCAGAGAGACTGCATGAACTTCCGGTTCGCCGAAAAGCTGTCGTCCTGGAACGAGCAGATGTTGACGCCCTGCTTGGCCAGATGCTCCATCTCGTCGGCCACGCTTGCGGCCGAGCGGCTTCTGAGCTTTCTGCCAGTACTGACGCGCATCACTTCGCTGCAGAACATGCAGTTGTGGGGACAGCCCCGCGTTGCGACGAGATAGCCCCAGACCACTCGTCGAGGGACCTGCACCGGGAATATGGATTGATAGGCAGCAAGTTCGTCGGCCGTATACGAAGGAAAAACCAGCCGATCCGGCTCCTCAACCAGGAAGCGTTTGCCGTCGTCAAAGGATTTTCGATAGTGTGTTTTCCAGTCTGCCACCGTCGTACCGTTAGCTCGTATGTGGTCGAAGAGCCGAAAAAACTCCTGCTCCGGCTCTCCCAGCAGAATGGCGTCGTACCTTTCCGTTTGTTCCCGCGCCAAGTCCCGGTGATGATAAAAACCTTGGCCGATCCCCACAATCAGAGGCGGATGTTGCTGCGTCTTCAGGGCATTGACGTACTGATCGGCCACGTCGATGTCAAAGCTCGATGCTGAAACGACTACGAGGTCTGGCATGATGGATGACGAATAGTCCAGGAGCCTAGAGATGCTCATCGGCCTGATCCAGCAATCGAGAAGATGGACCTGCAGGTCCCGTTTTTCTTCCAGGCCGGCCTGAAGACACTTGAGCGCGTAGGGGGGATCGAAGAACTGTGGATGCTCCACGTCCTTGTCCACGGACGAACTGACGCGCATCAGAAGAATAGTACGGATGTTCATGGTGCGATTTCCTTTTGTATGGCAGTAGAGCTGATCGTCGTGTCGCCCCTGTCTGGGCTGTCTTTCCAGGTGCGAAGGGCAATCGTTCTCCTGATTATCCAAGTAAAGGTACCCAAGAGGATGTGCAGCCAGAAATCAATGAACCGGTTCACGACGGTCAGAGATGCGGCAAGCGGCGTTGCTATGTTCACAAACCGCAGGCAGCTGAATAGCGTCAATTCTACAGCGCCTGCGCCTGAAGGGGTGAGCGGGAACGCGGTCACGATCATGGGGATCATGGTCAGGAACAGTGCCTCTCCCACGTTGAGATGCACATGGAATGACCTGGCTAAGAGGAAGAACCACAGGGTCTCCATTGTCCAGATGACCATTGTCAGAAAAAGAATGGGGACGATCTCTGCCCGGTTCGGCAGCATGCCAGTATGAAAGGCGCCGATCCTCTGGCGAACATTCTCGGGCACCCAGGCTGGTACGGCGCGCTTCAGAACGATGAAAGTCACGATAATGGAACTGGTGGCAAACGCTATCAAAAACGAGATCACCAAGGCCCAGGCAACGGACCTCGGGAGCGCCGCTTCAAAAAGGGACCACGAGGCAGCGGCGGCCAAAATGAGGACGAGCCACGCATCGATCATGCGCAGAAAAATGATGGAGCCCAGGGCCGCCGAGCGACGGACCCCGCAGTTGATGCGGGCAAGGTGCGAGGCATAGATATCTCCCAGTTTGGCCGGAACCACGTTGTCAACGAAATTATAAAAGAACACGAGCAGCCCGAACCTGGCGTTGCCGCAGCGATGCGGCACGTGGTTCAGGCTACGTCTCCAGCGGATCCCTCGCACCGGATAGGTGCCATAATGAGAGAGCGCGGCGAGGACGAGCAGCCGCTTATCGCTGGCAATCCATTCCCGCCAGACCTGCGCCAAGTCCACGTACGACACCAGGATGACAAGAAGCACAACGGTAATGGCAATGCTCGCCAGAGTATGCCAACCCCAGAGCTTTGGATTGTCCCCTTCGCCGAGGGTGAGCGGTATATTTTTTCCTTCGTTCAGGTATCTGTTCATTCTTTCGCCTAACATCATATCCTGTCAGCAGTTTGCTGCCGGGCTGCACGCGGTTTCAGGTCAAGACATCGGCCTATTGGATATAAGCAGCTTGTTGCCTTCTTCGCCCAGGACATAGGAGGATTTGAGCATGCGTTCAAACTGCAGGTACTGTTCCCGCCTGATGACGCATAGGACCCTTTTGTTTGAAGCTAGATAATGCGCTAGCTCTTGTTCACTGTTGAGAATGGTCGCTCGTCGGTTCGTGTAGAACAGGGCGGAATCCCAGAGCATCCGGAAAAAAACAAGATTTTCTCCGGGAGGAAGCATGCCGTCCATTTCTTTTGCCAGCACCTCGGTGGAGCGATACGGATTGATCAGAGGAATGTAGACCATGTTAATAACGCTGACACCCACGACGAACGTCGCGGCGAGGGCCACGAACGCGGCCCGGTAATGCCGGAGGACGTGGAAGAAAAGCGCAATGGTGACGATGCCTGTGACGACGATCAAGAAACCGTACAGGTCATGCAGGCTTATTCCGTACTGCATTTGCATCTTTTTTAACGGCGGTTGGAACAGCATAACGAACGCCGTACCTAACAAGAAAAGAACCGGTAGCGGCGCGAGGGACCAGGCAGTGACCCGATGCAAGCCGGCGGTCGGAGCCGTCATGATTTCGTGCCAGGCCTCGCCGATCAGCAAAGCAACCGCCGGGAGTGCAGGCAGGATATAGGTGCCCAGTTTCGAGCTTGCTAGAGAGAAGAAAAGGAAGATCACCAAAAACCAGCACAGAAGAAAAAGCACTCCGTCGTCGATCTTCTGCAGTCTCCTATTCAGCGGCCGGAGAAACGCCAGGGGTACGAAGCACGACCACGGCAGCATACCACTAAGCAGGACTGGAACGTAGTAATAAAAGGGCCGGGGATGGGTGGCTTGCGTCTTTGACAGAAAATTCCCGAAATTCTGCTTGAGGAAAAAATACGATAGATAATCCGGGTTTCTCACGCTGATGAGAACGTACCAGGGCGCGGCAACGAGCAGGAAAATAAGCGCTCCCCATCCCAAGGCCATCTCCTTCAGGAAATTGAGTCTGCCCTTCACCAGGAGAAAGAGCCCGATGATCATGCCCGGCAGCAGGAGTCCAATAGGACCCTTAGCCAACACGGCGAAACCCATCGCGGCATAACACAGGAACAGATGGGCCCGGCGATGTCGTTGATTGCCGTACGCGGTATAAAAGGAATACAGGGCCAAGCTGATGAAGAAGGCCAGAGAAATGTCGTGCATCACCGTTCGGGAAAGAACGATAAACAGCGGGCTGGTAGCCAAAACCACGCCTCCCAGGAGACCGACCCGGGAACCGAACAATCGCCTTCCAAACGCGTAGCTCACGAGAACGGTCGCAAGACCGAGGACCGCTGCCGGCAGCCGCGCCGCAAACTCTGTGAACCCGAACACGAGGAACGAGATTGAGACAAACCAGTTGAAAAGCACCGTCTTATCATAAAAATTTTCACCGTTCACTCTCGTCGTTACCCAATCTCCAGTCAACACCATATCCTTAGACGTTGCGGCGTGCATGCCTTCATCGACATCCCACAAGGGCCTGTCGCCCAGTTGAAAGAACAACACGACGAAGCAGAGAGCGCAGAGAACAAGAATGGTACGGTAATCCCCTCTCCTGGTCCCTTGATCTAACCTTTCCGGCGTGTGAGGTTTTATTACCAACGAGAACGTCATAATGCCCCTTCCTGTACTGCGCTAATTCTGATGAACTCATAAAAGGCTCGAGTCAACCAAGGAACCAAGAAGGACCCGGAGTGAACCAATTCATCAGATTTTTTGCTCTCTGTCTCGATGCCTCAGTGGCGGATTTTAACAATTCCAGATTTTAATTAATTTTGACTTCATCCAGCATCGGTCGGACAATCCCGAATACCCGCTCTGGAGTGATGCTCTGGAGACAGACATTGTTGTTGCATACGGTCTTGCGGTGGTTTGCCGCAGATACGCAGGGAGAACACGCAAGGTCGGCGAAAATCGGTGTCGCCTTGCCGAGCGGGCAGTAGAGCTTCGGTGTCTCCGGACCGAAAAAAACGAACATGGGCATGTCGGTCACCGATGCGAAGTGCGGCGGGCCAGAGTCATTGCTGAGCATAAAAACGCTCACCGAGTAAAGAGCGGGTAGTTCCGAAAGGCGCGTCTGTCCAGCAAAGTTGATACACCGCTCGTTACGGACTGCTGAGCTTATGGCCTCAAGCCATGCTCGATCCTCCTTCCCTCCCGTAAGCAAGATGACCGTTTCCGGGTAACGATGCAAGATGATTCCTGCCAGTGAAACATAATGCTCCCGCGGCCAGCGCCGAATGGGTAACAGATCCGAAGCGTTGGCATTGAACAGGACAATCCTGTGCCGCCCAGCTTCGTAAGCAGGAAAGACCTCTTTTATTTTTTGTCGGATCGATTCCTGCGCCGGTTCCCCTATCGCGACTTTACGCAGTCTGGTTTCATCATCCGAGATAAACGTCTTCGAGAGCGGGATTTCGGCTTTTTCCTCTATCAAGGCGTTTGCAAGCGCGATAAAGTTCTTTGACATATGCTGGTGAGGGTTATAGGACACTTTGTGTGTCAAGAAATCACCGCAGTATAGCCCCTCATTTAGGAAAGCATAAAACCCAACGGTGCGCTGCGCACCGGAATATCCTGTCAACAACGCGGAGAACCGGGAAAAGAGCTCCAGATCGATGACCGTATCGATACTCTTCCGCCGCGTCCAAAACAGGAGCCTGGTCGCATCGGCAACAAGCGCAACGAACGAGTTGTCGTCGATGGTGTAGATGTTTTCTTGTGGGACAGTGCCCAGGAGTTCCAAACTCGGGCGATTCTTCTTGAAGATGGCGAAGAAGATATTGGCCTGCAGCACGCGCTTCAGCTTTTGCATTGCCGGGTCCGCCAGGATCGTACTCCCCATCTCCGAAAGTTCGATCAGCAGTATATTCCGAGGGAGGGAATCGGTCTTCGGTTTCACAAAGAGGGCGAACACCTTCTTCATGATCGTCCCCGCAAAGCACAGAGGCACGCCGACAAAATAATCCACTTTTCTCATGGTGTCGACTTTCATTAACAGCTCCGATGACGCTCCCAAGAGATTCCTTATCAGGTCCCGAATAAGAGGTCCTTTTTTCAAAAAGCTCGAGAAATAATCCGCTCTAAAGTGGGCTCACAAAGACGAGTGAAAAACATGAATATATGGGTCAGATCCTCTTTTACGTTATTGAGTCCTTCTGCAGTGAAATTGCGTGGAGCCCGGTTGTCTTCCAAAGAAGTTCGCAAGCAATCATCCCTCTCCAAAGAGAGCTTCGAATAGGTTCTGGGATCGTGGTATTGGGCCTAGGAGCAATCGCTCCAAAATGACTTGATCTTTCGTTTAATAGATCCAACAAATGTCCCCAATATCGTCGATCAGCACACGTAATTGCAAAATATTTTTGAATATACACCTCGTTCCCGACGATGTCAATAAGTTGATAGGATGTTTTAGGGTAGGTTCTAATGAACCTCCCCGCAGCAAGCTGCGGAGTATCCTAAAAAACCTAAAACAACGTCATCTGCCCTCAATCATCTTTCGCTTTACCTTACGATATAATACGTTCAACGCTACCCCAATCGCCGTGCTCAGCTACTGCACCTGCGTAATATCCATCCGACCAAGACTTTCCGCCCCATACTTCCTTTTTCACTGCCCGGCGTGCGTCTGAATATCTCTCGCCCAGTGATCCTCTTAGCTATCTGAACGATCCGGGCCGCCGCAATTTCGAAATGCAACCCGCACAATGGATGGAGATGATCGTTATCCATGCTCATCCGCTCTATTTCTATTTCGTATCTTTCTAGAATTCGTATCGTGGTCTTTCTGATTATGTCAACCATATCTCTATCCAACAGGGCTTTTCTGTATTGCACAGGAAATGCGATGTGACAGTGAATTGACCAAGCACAATGATGTCCGTTTTTTACTTCAGCTCGCTCTTTCACGCTCAGAGATTACCATATCAGGTGACCCCGCAGCAAACTGCGGGGAATTTCAAGGTGATAATTAAGCTGATAAGGTACTACATCAAGAAGCTGGATCAGAAAATCGTTTCCATGAGATTAGAGAACGTTGCAAGGTTCTGGGGAGCATCAAGAAACATATTGGCTTTCCTTTTCATTTTTTAGAAATGCTTATGACTGAACCGTCCGCAATATTAGGCTGCTTCGAAAAATGGTACGATACTTATATGCGTTGATGGGGTTTCGATTGAAATGGAAGGCGCAAGAGTTGACAACTTATGATGCGGCTGCATTCTTTAAACAGCTTCGGACAATAGGAAGTACTGGTCTATCTCGTCCGATCACACTATAGCTCCCCAAGATCAAAGAGTAGCCAATAGTCACTAACGAGCGGCAACCTCACACGGGGATCCGAGGCTAATTTTGTGTAGAATTCGTTCCATCTGCCTTCGTCGAAGGAGAGCACAAAGCGGGCCCCAAAATACCGCCGAATCAGCTCAGCGGCATCAGAAGGGGCCTCTCGAGGAAGGCTGTACCAGAGGCGATAGAGCGTCGGGTCCTTCATATAGAAAAATGTCGGGTCAAGGGCGACGATAAATCGACGTTCCGGAAGTGCCAGCATAAGCTCCCCGGTGTACCCCCATTCTGTTGTAAATATCTGGCTGCCTGGCGGAATCAGCTTTTGGAGTTTGGACGCAATCGTAGGCGGCAAGCGGTTCTCGTAGGAGCCCAAAGCTTGGATCGTTTTATAGAGTGGAACACAGGTATAGAGAAGGGTGGCCCCAAACACGACAACAGGAAGAAACCTCCACGAAATGGAACGCGCAGCAAGGGCGAAGGCTATGACGGTGAAAGGGATGAAATATTCGGCGAACCTGGCTGTTTTCACGGTAAGGACAAAAAAAATGATCGCACAAAGTGC
>Ga0335081_10019673_pt1 | contig 10916 bp, 9 predicted proteins | sample Lox_Sample_35_FD_206713 | JGI IMG/M metagenome (GOLD analysis project Ga0335081, IMG submission 206713) | Soil microbial communities from Loxahatchee National Wildlife Refuge, Florida, United States - Lox_Sample_3.5 | ecosystem: Environmental > Terrestrial > Soil > Wetlands | place: USA: Florida...
CTCCCGGTGACCCCAGCCTCCGCACCCGTCCCCCGTGCGGGGCTGCCGCCGATTCGGGCAGCGTTTTCGGCGATATTCGCGGAAAACGCTGCCCACATCCTCACCACGCGCGGACTGCGCGTCCAGCCGAACGGGAGCGCGTAATGCCGCGTCGCAGCGATCTGAAGTCGGTGCTGGTCATCGGGTCCGGGCCGATTGTGATCGGGCAGGGCTGTGAGTTCGACTATTCCGGCACCCAGGCGTGCCGCGTGCTCAAGGCCGAAGGCATCCGCGTCAGCCTGGTCAACTCGAACCCGGCGACGATCATGACAGACCCGGAGTTCGCCGACGCGACCTACGTGGAGCCGATCACCGCCGATGTGCTCGAGAAGGTTATCGCGACCGAGCGCCCGGACGCGCTGCTGCCCACCCTGGGCGGCCAGACGGCGCTGAACGCCGCGGTCGAACTGCATGAGACGGGCATCCTCGCCCGGTACGGCACCGAGCTGATCGGGGCCCGGATCGACGCGATCAAGGCCGGTGAGGACCGCGAGCGGTTCAAGGAGATCGTGACCAGCCTGCCCCCGCTGGGCGGCGGCGCCGACGGCCCCGGTACGGTGCCCGAGGTGCCGGACAGCCGCGTCTGCCACTCGCTGGAAGGGGTCTTCGCCGCGGCCGGGCAGCTCGGTTACCCGGTCGTCGTGCGCCCCTCCTACACCCTCGGCGGCTCCGGCTCCGGCATCGCCCACACCCAGGACGAGCTGCGCCGCATCGCCGGGGCCGGCCTGGACGCCAGCCCCACCACCGAGGTGCTGCTGGAGGAGTCGATCCTCGGCTGGAAGGAATTCGAGCTCGAGCTCATGCGCGACCGCAACGACAACGTGGTTGTGGTCTGCTCGATCGAGAACATCGACCCGATGGGCGTGCACACCGGCGACTCGGTCACCGTCGCGCCCGCCATGACGCTGACCGACCGCGAGTACCAGCGGATGCGGGACACCGCGATCGCGATCGTCCGGGCCGTCGGCGTGGACACCGGCGGCTGCAACATCCAGTTCGCCGTTCACCCGCAGACCGGGCGCATGGTGGTGATCGAGATGAACCCCCGGGTGTCCCGGTCCTCGGCACTCGCGTCCAAGGCCACCGGGTTCCCGATCGCCAAGATCGCCGCCAAGCTCGCCATCGGCTACTCCCTGGACGAGATCCCGAACGACATCACCGGCCAGACGCCCGCCTGCTTCGAGCCCGCACTGGACTACGTGGTGGTCAAGACACCGCGGTTCGCGTTCGAGAAGTTCCCCAGCGCCGACACCGAGCTGACCACGCACATGAAGTCCGTGGGCGAGGCCATGGCCATCGGGCGCTCGTTCCCCGAGGCGCTGCAGAAGGCGCTGCGGTCGATGGAGTCCCGCGGGGCTCCGTTCAGCTGGCAGGAACCGCCCGGCGACCCAGCCGAACTGCTGCGCCGCTGCGCCGTCCCGCACGATGGCCGGCTGGGCACCGTGCACCAGGCGCTGCGCGCCGGAGCCAGCGTGGCCGACGTGGTGGCGGCGAGCACCATCGACCCCTGGTTCGTCGACCAGATCGCCCACATCGAGGAGATAGCCGGGCGGGTCGCCGGCGCGAGCCGGCTGGCAGAGGTGACGCTCCAGGCGGCCAAGGAGGCCGGGTTCGCGGACGCGCAGATCGGCCAGCTGCGCGGGATGAGCGAGGCCGGCGTCCGCGAGATCCGCTGGGGCCTCGGCGTGCGGCCGGTGTTCCACGCGGTGGACACCTGCGCGGCCGAGTTCGCCGCGCGGACCCCCTACCTGTACTCCACCTACGACGACGAGACCGAGGTCCCGGCGGGGGATCGTCCCAAGGTGATCATCCTGGGCAGCGGGCCGAACCGGATCGGGCAGGGCATCGAGTTCGACTATGCCTGCGTGCACGCGTCGTTCGCGCTGGCCGAGGCCGGCTACGAGACGGTCATGGTCAACTGCAACCCGGAAACCGTCTCCACCGACTACGACACGTCCGGGCGGCTGTATTTCGAGCCGCTGACCCTGGAGGACGTGCTCGAGGTGGTGCACGCCGAGCAGGCCAGCGGGCCGCTGGCGGGCGTGATCGTCCAGCTTGGCGGGCAGACCCCGCTGGGCCTGGCGCGCGCCCTCAAGGCGGCCGGTGTGCCCATCGTCGGCACCAGCCCCGAGGCCATCCACCTGGCCGAGGACCGCGGCGCGTTCGCTGACGTACTGGCCGCGGCGGGCCTGCCCGCGCCGCGGTACGGCATGGCCACCTCGGTGGAGCAGGCCCAGCAGGTGGCCGGGGAGATCGGTTATCCGGTGCTGGTGCGGCCCTCCTACGTGCTTGGCGGCCGCGGCATGGAGATCGTCTACGACGACGATACGCTGGCCGCCTACGTGCGCCGCGCCACCCAGGCCAGCCCGGAGCATCCGGTGCTCATCGACCGCTTCCTGGACGACGCGATCGAGATCGACGTGGATGCGCTGTACGACGGCGAGGACCTCTACCTCGGCGGCGTCATGGAGCACATCGAGGAAGCCGGCATCCACTCTGGTGACTCGGCGTGCGCGCTGCCGCCCATCACCCTGGGACACGGCGACATCGAGGCGATCCGCGACGCCACCCGGCGGATCGCGGCCGGAGTGGGGGTGCGTGGCCTGCTCAACGTGCAGTACGCGCTCGCCGCCGGCGTGCTCTACGTGCTCGAGGCCAACCCGCGCGCCTCCCGGACGGTGCCGTTCGTCTCCAAGGCCACCGCGGTCCCGCTGGCCAAGGCGGCCGCCCGGGTCATGCTCGGCGCCACCATCGCGGACCTGCGCGCCGAAAGCCTGCTCCCGTCCTCCGGGGACGGCGGGACGCTGCCGCTCGATGCCCCAGTGGCGGTCAAGGAGGCGGTGCTCCCGTTCGGCCGGTTCCGCAACACCCAGGGCGAAGGCGTGGACACCGTGCTCGGCCCGGAGATGCGCTCGACCGGCGAGGTGATGGGCATCGACGAGATGTTCGGCACCGCGTACGCCAAGTCGCAGGCGGCCGTGTATGGCTCGCTGCCGGTCAAGGGACGGGTCTTCGTGTCGGTCGCCAACCGGGACAAGCGGTCCATGGTGTTCCCGGTCAAGCGCCTCGCCGACATGGGGTTCGAGATCTGGGCGACCGGGGGAACGGCCGAGGTGCTGCGCCGCAACGGTGTCCGTGCCAAGATCGTCCGCAAGCACAGCGACGGCCAGGGGCCGGACAGCGAGCCAACCGTCGTCACCCGGATCCTGGACGGCGAGGTGGACCTCATCGTCAACACGCCGTTCGGCAGCCCCGGGCACACCGGCCCGCGGCTCGACGGCTACGAGATTCGCTCGGCCGCCGTGCGGCGCGGCGTCCCGTGCGTGACGACCGTGCAGGGTCTGGGCGCCGCGGTACAGGGCATCGAGGCCACCATCCGCGGGGAGGTCGGCGTCCGGTCGCTGCAGGAGCACGCCGAACGCCTGCGCGGCAGTGCCAGCTGACGCGAGGGCGGCTCACATCGGGGCCGGCTGACACGGGGCCGGCCGACAGCGGCGGGCCGACCCCGGCCCGGCTAACACCGGGCCGGGCTGCTGAGTCGGCTGTTGCCCCGCGATGCCTGCTGAGGCGACACCGGGGCCCGGGTGGTGGAAGCGGCCCGCAGCGCGTTGCGGTACGACATCCCCGTGTTCGCCAAGCTGTCGGCGGACGTCACCGACATCGTGACCATCGCCCGCTCGTGCGTGGCGGCCGGCGCCGACGGCTTGACCATGATCAACACGCTTCCGGGCATGGTCATCGACGCGGAAAAGATGCGCCCGGCGGTCGCCGGCGTACTCGGCGGCCTCTCGGGCCCGGCGATCCGCCCGATTGCCATACGATGCATCTGGCTGGCCCGTGAGGCACTCCCGGATGTTCCGGTCATCGGCGTCGGCGGCGTCCGCACGGGCCGCGACGCCCTCGAGCTGATCATGGCCGGGGCGACAATGATCGCGGTGGGCACCGCCATCTTCAACGACCCGTCGGCCTGCACCCGGATCCAGCGCGAATTGGAGGAGGAGCTCACCACGCTGGGCGCCGAGCGGCTCGCCGACGTGATCGGCCCGGCTCACCAGACCGGCGCCTACGCCACGCCCCTGCGCCGCGGCCTAGCCTGACCCGTTCTGCACTCCCGGCACTGCGAGTAGCCCCGCCGCGCGCCCATCCCACCACGCGGTCCACTACGCGGTCCACCCCACCGCGCGCCTACCCCGCCGCGCGGTCCCCTCCGCGCGCCTACCCCACCGCGCGCCTACCCCGCCGCGCGCCTACCCCGCCGCGCGCCTACCCCACCGCGCGCCTACCCCACCGCGCGCCTACCCCACCGCGTGGCCCGCCCCGCCCACGGCCTCTCCGCCACTCGCGCTCCGCTCCCAGGGCAGCGCTGGCACCTAATGTGTGCGCCAGAGCGACAACGATGATCCCATCGTGGCGCCCCGGCAGAGCGGAGAGGTTGGGCTGCTGCGGGGGAGTTGGCGGTGGTTGTAGGCGGCGCGACGTACGATTTTGCGTGTGACCAGCAAATCCGCCGCGACGCAGCACCTGCGCGACCTCGCGCTGCTGCGCCGCGTCCGCGACCGGATCGACAGGGAGTACGCGCAGCCCCTGGACGTGGAGGCGCTCGCCCGCGGCGCGCACATGTCCGCCGGGCACCTCAGCCGCGAGTTCAAACTCGCTTATGGCGAGTCGCCGTACAGCTACCTGATGACGCGGCGCATCGAGCGCGCGATGGCGTTGCTGCGCCGTGGCGACCTGAGCGTCACCGAGGTCTGTTTCGAGGTCGGCTGCGCGTCGCTTGGCACCTTCAGCACTCGCTTCACCGAACTTGTCGGCGTGCCGCCCAGCACCTACCGGAGCCAGGCAGCTCGCGCGACGGCGGGGCCGCCGCCGTGTGTGGCGAAACAGGTGACCAGACCGATCAGGAATCGAGAAGCGCCGGTCACCGGGCCGCAGCTAGCGTGACCGTCATGGACATCACCATTCACGCGAGCTTCCTCCCGCATGACGACCCGGATGCCTCCCTGGCCTTCTACCGCGACATCCTCGGCTTCGAGGTCCGCAGCGATGTCGGGCAGGGCAAGATGCGCTGGATCACGGTCGGCCCCGCCGGCCAGCCCAGCACGTCCATCCTCCTGGCTCCGCCGGCCGCCGACCCCGGTATCACCGACGACGAGCGCCGCACCATCGCCGAGATGATGGCCAAGGGCACCTACGGCTGGATCCTCCTGGCCGCCAAGGACCTCGACGACACCTTCGAGCGGCTGCAAGCCAGCGACGCCGAGGTCGTCCAGGAGCCGGTCGAGCAGCCATACGGGATTCGCGACTGCGCCTTCCGCGATCCCGCGGGCAACCTGATCCGCATCCAGGAGCGGCGCTGAGCCGTCCGGTGATCACAGCCATGTGCACAGATGCATACCGTGAGGCGCTGACACGAGCTTTCTCATCCACGATGTCATCGGCGCCGGCCCCGGCCCCGGCGCCCAGCCAGCGTCAGGCCGCCGGAGCCGGCCGCGAAGGCGTTGCCGGGCGGTCGCGCCGGCGTCGTGCGAATCCCGGACAGGACGATACGGCAAGCCGCGGCTTCGGGGCCGCGTGTGCGGTAGCCGGGAACGGCCCGGCGTTGGCGCTCGCCAATGGTGCCACAGTCGTCAACGTGGAGGTCACTGACCAGCGCTGATCGGACCGCCGAGGAAACCAGGCCCATGCCCGCCGCCGCGACCAGTGAGGCCAACCGGTCGTTACCGGGATGTGCCGCGCACCCGTTCGTACGCGGGGGTGCCCTACCGCGAGCGGGATGTACGTGGCGGTGCCCTTGCCGCGACCGGGGTACCGGGGTGTACGTGAAGGTGCCTTCGCCGCGACCGGGGGGTACGTGGAGGCCCGTCTGCCGCGAGCCGTGGCAGCTGCGGCGCGTCCGCGTGCAAGGGCGCGTCCGCGTGCAAGAGAACGGTGGCGGTGCGTGTAAGCGGGTACAACCAACCGTGCCCGGCACGATCCCGCCGGGCACGGCGGGGCAGCGCCTACGCTGGGATACGTACGTGACGGGCGGGCCGGGAACTGCGATGCGCGACGCAATCAAAGCCGGGGTGGATTACTCTCAGGGGCGGCTGTTGATCTACCCTCGCGGGTCCAGGCGACCGATGAACCTCCCGCGGCTTGCCGCGATGCACCGGCGGTCACGAACTGCTGGTGCCGTTGGCGTGGCGGCACGGCCGAAAAAGCCCGCAACGAGCGGGCCCAGTTCTGTGAGCAGTGTGAGCGTTAACAAAGGCCGCGGGCGGGGGCCGTGACCGGGACGTTCTGGGTCACGGGTGGCCGTCGTGGCCTGCCGTGGCCCGGCGCGTGCCGGGACATCGCGATGACCGTCCCGCAGGGCACAAGTCGAAGGAGTGGCCTTGAGTAAGCCAGCGCCAGTCGCCGTCGCGCTGGACGCACCCGATCTCGAAACCGCCGCGCGCTGGGCCGGCCTGGTCACGCCGCACGTGAGCACGGTGAAGATCGGCCTCGAGCTGTACCTGCGGTACGGCCCGGATGTGGTCGCCACCATCAGAGGCGCCAGCGGCGTGCGCGTGTTCCTGGATCTCAAGCTGCACGATATCCCGGCCACCGTGGCCGGCGCCGCGCGGACCGTGGCCCGGCTGCGGCCGGAAGTCCTGACGGTGCACGCGAGCGGCGGCCCCGATGTCATCCGGGCCGCCACGGAGGCCGCTCCCGCCACGAAGATCGCGGCGGTCACCTTGCTCACCTCGCTGAACGAGGACCAACTGGGCCGCATCGGCGTAACGGGCAATGTGCATGACACCGTGCTGAGGCTCGCCGTCCTGGCCGTGGAGGCCGGCGCCCAGGGGATTGTCTGCTCGCCACGCGAGGTCAGCGCGGTCCGGGACGAGGTCGGGCCCGGCATCACGCTGATCACCCCCGGGGTGCGCCCGGCGGGCTCGGCGGCTTACGATCAGGCCAGGGTGGCGACGCCCGAGGAGGCCGTCAAAGCCGGGTCTGACCTGCTAGTGATCGGGCGGCCCATCACTGGTGCGCCGGATCCCGGTGCGGCCGCGGCTGCGGTGGCGGCGTCCCTGCGGCGGCTCACCCCAGCTTGACCGTGACCCCGGACATCAGCCACCGTGAAATGTCACACGCGTGCGGGAGCGGGTAAGGGCGTGGTAAGGGAGCGCTAAGGCACGCCGGTACAAGTCATCAGGCCGATTCGTATGCACATGATTGGCCGTTTGTCTTCACCATAGGATGAACATGGTGTTGAAAGGTAAAATATTTACTCACCATGTGAGTGCGCTTGCCGGTCCGTTTCCATGGGATTGCAGCGCCTTGCCGAGCCGTCTGTGCGGCGCGAGACGGAGTGGCGCCAGCCACCGTATGGAGTAACGGCATCAGCCGCCCGGCGACCGTCATCATATGCGCGATCGGCCCGTGGCCAAATCCGCGAACCGGCGCCGGCTCAGGGCGCGCGCCGGACCCGCGGCGGATTGACGGCAGGGCAGCGAAGTAATCTCGCCGCCCCCGTTCAGGAACAGCGCGAGTTGGCTTACTCTTGCGAAGGATGGCCCATCGTGGTCAGCCCTGCGGTGGGGATGCACCACGCATTCGTAAGCCGCCGGAACGGTGAACGGAGCGCTTGTGACCGTTGACTGTCTGCGGATAGTAATCGTTCGATCACACAGAGTAATATCCTTAAATTTATTATGACATAAACGGGGATTCGCGTTGCCGAAAGGTACGCTTACTCGCTAGTTTCCAGCCCACCAACGTTTTTACCCACGAAACCCGAGGTGACCTCGAGTGGCTCTTCCTCCCCTCACTCCTGACCAGCGCGCGGCGGCCTTGGAGAAGGCCGCCAGAGCGCGTAAAGAACGCGCAGAGGTGAAGAATCGCCTCAAGCGCGGAGCCACAACGCTCTCTGACGTCATCAAGGAAGGCTCGACCGATGACATCATTGGCAAGATGAAGGTCTCGGCCTTGCTCGAGTCCATGCCGGGCGTCGGCAAGGTCCGCGCCAAGCAGATCATGGAGCGGCTCGGCATCGCCGAGTCCCGCCGGGTCCGCGGGCTTGGCGCGAACCAGCGGTCGGCGCTGGAGCATGAGTTCGGATCGGACATCTGAGGCGCTCAGCTGAATCCGGGAGGGGACACGGGGGGCATGGCCGCCCAGTCCGGCGATTTCGTGCGCGACCCCGCCACCCCGGGCGGGTTCGCGCGGGCGGGCAGTGGATACTGCCTATCCATGCGGAAGTACTCCCGGCTGACCGTGCTCTCCGGCCCCTCAGGGGTCGGAAAGAGCACGGTCGTCGCGGAACTGCGGCGATGCTGCCCTGACCTGTGGTTGTCGGTCTCCGTTACCACCCGTGCGCCGCGGGCGGGGGAGATCAACGGCCGGGAATACTACTTTGTCGACGACAAAGAGTTCGACCGGCTGGCCGCCAGTGGCGAGTTGCTGGAATGGGCGGAGTTCGCGGGCAATAAGTACGGAACGCCGCGTAAGCCCCTCGATGCGAAGCTGGCGGAAGGCATTCCCTGCCTCCTGGAGATCGACCTTGAGGGGGCGCGGCAGGTTCGCCGCAGCATGCCCGACGCGCGCCTGGTCTTCCTGGCCCCGCCGTCCTGGGATGAACTGGTCCGCCGGCTCACCGGGCGCGGCACGGAGCCGCCCGACGTTGTGCAGCGGCGCCTCGATGCAGCACGCCGTGAGCTAGCCGCGGAGAGCGAATTCGACCTTACGCTGGTGAACACGTCGGTCCAGGAGGTATGCCACCAGGTGGTAACCTTGGTCTTCGGCTGACCGGATGACCGGTGAGCGTGAGCCAGACGAAAGGCGTGACGTGGCAGGGACTCCCGCCGCAGATGGCATTATCAACCCGCCGATCGACGACCTTCTCAACGTCGTGGATAGCAAGTACCAGCTCGTGATCATGGCTGCGCGGCGGGCGCGGCAGATCAATGCGTACTACTCGCAGTTGGGTGAAGGCCTGCTCGAGTACGTGGGCCCGCTGGTCGAGACCCGGGTCCAGGAGAAGCCGCTGTCTATCGCGCTGCGCGAGGTGCGGGATGGGCTTCTCTCGGTCGAGCCCACCGAGGGCTGACGTCCGCCTGACCGGGCGGGGGACACGTGGCGCCACGGGTCATTCTCGGCGTAACAGCGGGCATTTCCGCGTATAAGGCGTGCGAGCTTCTCCGGCGTCTCACCGAAACCGGTCATGACGTGCACGTGGTGCCTACCGCGGACGCGCTGCGATTCGTCGGCGAGACGACCTGGGCCGCGCTGTCCGGGCATCCTGTCGCCACCGACGCCTGGACCGGAGCCGACCAGGTTCCGCACGTCCGGCTCGGCCAGTCGGCGGATCTCGTGGTCGTCGCCCCGGCGACCGCGGACCTTCTGGCGCGGGCCGCCGCGGGCATGGCGGGTGACCTTCTCACCGCGACGCTGCTGACCGCGCGGTGCCCGGTGCTGTACGCACCCGCGATGCACACAGAGATGTGGGAGCACCCGGCTACCCAGGCCAATGTGGCGCTGCTGCGGGAGCGCGGCGCGATCGTCCTCGAGCCGGCCAGCGGCCGCCTGACCGGCGCGGACTCGGGGGTGGGCCGGCTGCCCGAGCCCGGTGAGGTATTCGCGGCCGCGATGCGCGTGCTGTCCCGGGGCGTGCACGGCCTTGGCCAGGACATGGCCGGCCGTACGGTCGTGGTATCCGCCGGGGGGACCCGCGAGGAGCTCGATCCGGTGCGGTTCCTGGGCAACTGGTCCTCCGGGCGGCAGGGATACGCGTTCGCGGAAACTGCCGTCGCCCGCGGGGCCAAGGTCACGCTGGTCGCGGCCAACGTCGCGCTGCCGGACCCGGCGGGGACCCGCGTCATCCGGGTGACATCCGCGCTCGAGCTGCGCGACGCGCTCCTGGCCGAGACCGCCGGCGCCGACGCGGTTGTGATGGCCGCCGCCGTGGCCGACTTCCGCCCCGCGGCACGAAGCGACGCGAAGGTGAAGAAGGACGGGTCGGCGCCCGCCCCCATTCACCTCGTCCAGAGCCCCGACATTCTCGCCGAGCTGTCCGCGCGCCGGGCCGCCGCTGGCGGAGCCGCGGCGGGCACCCCGCCCAGCGAGCCCCGGCCCGGCCAGGTCATCGTCGGCTTCGCGGCGGAGACCGAACTGGATCTGGCAGGCAGCCGCGCGAAACTGGCGCGCAAGGGCTGTGACCTGCTGGTCGTGAACCGGGTCGGCAACGGCCTGGCCTTCGGGACGAGCGACAACGAGGCCGTCGTGCTGGGCGCCGACGGGTCCCAGACATCGATCGCGCGGGCCGCCAAGGAGGTCCTGGCCGATGCCGTTTGGGATCTTGTGGCGTCAAGGCTGCGGGCAAAGGTAGCCTTACGCGAGGCGCAAAGTTGTATCACCAGGCGGTCAGCAGCGATCACTTGAGGGACACTCCCGTCTCCCTGGCACCGGCACTGGCGATGTGATCATGGGTAAGCCTCGGGCGAGTCCGCCGGGAAGAATACTGAACCCACAGAAAGAAAAGGGAATCTCGTGGCACGACGCCTGTTTACCTCTGAGTCGGTTACTGAAGGTCATCCGGACAAGATGGCCGACCAGATCAGTGATGCCATCCTCGACGCCATGATCAAGGACGACACCGGGAGCCGTGTCGCGGTCGAGACGATGATCACCACCGGCCAGGTCCACGTGGCGGGCGAAGTAACCACGCGAACCTACGTCGACATCCCGGGCATCATCAGGGAGAAGATCCTCGAGATCGGCTACGACTCCTCGGCCAAGGGCTTCGACGGCGCGTCCTGCGGCGTGTCGGTGTCCATCGGCTCCCAGTCGCCGGACATCGCGCTCGGCGTCGAAGAAGGCTATGAGTACCGGGAAGGCGAGGGCACCGAGGACTTCGA
>Ga0335081_10019674_pt1 | contig 10915 bp, 8 predicted proteins | sample Lox_Sample_35_FD_206713 | JGI IMG/M metagenome (GOLD analysis project Ga0335081, IMG submission 206713) | Soil microbial communities from Loxahatchee National Wildlife Refuge, Florida, United States - Lox_Sample_3.5 | ecosystem: Environmental > Terrestrial > Soil > Wetlands | place: USA: Florida...
TTCGCCCGATGTCACCATCGTGGATATCCCTTCGGATAATCCTGCTCTGGCCTTGCGTTCCATCGAACTGCTTCGCCAGGAATTGCCCGACTGCGAGATCTTCGCGGTGGGCAGCATGTCCCAGCCGCAGGTGATTGTGAATGCCATGCGGGCCGGGGCGCGAGAATTCATCGAGCGCCCCACCACCACCACCGATCTTCTGGAGGCTTTCGTGCGTCTGAGCGCGGCTCAGCGCAAAACGCGCAAAGAGGGCGCCCGCGGAAAGGTCTTCAGCGTAGTTAACGCCAAAGGTGGCAGCGGCGCCACCACCGTGGCCGTAAATCTCGCGCTGGCGCTGCAATCGGCGCACGGGAACGTGGCGCTGGTCGATCTCGCTCCCTTAGGGCACGCGGCGCTGCATCTGAACATAAAGCCGATGTTCAGCATTGCCGACGCGGTGCGCAACCTGCACCGGCTGGACAGTTCCCTGCTGGACAGTTTCATGACGCGCCACACCGATGGACTTCAGCTCCTGGCCGGAGTGAACGTACCGGCCAGCGTCGAGCCTTCCACGGCGGAATTCGCCCGGCTGTTCGACATGATGGTGGGCCATTACCGTTATGTCGTCGTGGACACCTCGACTCGCCTCGACGCCGCCACCCGCCTCGTCTCCAATCTCTCGGAGGCCACTCTGCTGGTGGCGCACGCCGATGTCGCCTCGCTGTGGAGCGCCGCCCGAATTCTCCAGTACCTCGGCGAGACCGGGGGACGGGAGCGGGTAAAATTGGTTTTAAATCGCTTTCGCAAGATACCCGGCTTCAAGGAAGCTGACGCCGAAGCCGCTTCCGGCGCCAAGTTGCTGTGGAAGATCCCCAACCAGTACTTTGCAGTCTCCTCGGCGATCGACCGCGGAGTGCCCCTGATGCAGCAGAGCAGCACAGAGATTTCACGCTCCTTTGCCGGACTGGCCGCAACCTTGACGCAGAACGATGACGATGTGAAGCGCTCGAATTGGTCGCTCTTCAAGACCGTGTAGCAAGACGATTAGGAGATCATGCCTAACCCACAAGCTTTCGAACGGATGGAGTACCAGCAGGTCAAGGCCGATCTGCACCGCAAGATCCTGGATCGTCTGGACCTGGAAAAGCTGGGCAAGAGCTCCGGGGACAGTGCGCGCGACGAAGTCCTCATCCTGATTCGTAACTCGGTCAACAGTGAAGCCGTTCCCCTCAGCTTCGCCGAACGGGAGCGCTTGGCACGCGAGATTCTCGATGAGATCTTCGGTCTCGGCCCTCTGGAGCCTTTGCTGAAGGATCCCACGATCTCCGACATCCTGGTGAACCGCTTCAATCGGGTCTACATCGAGCGCAGCGGCAAATTGGAGCTGACCGGGCTTTCGTTCAAAGACAACGCTCACCTGATGCAGATCATCGACCGCATCGTGTCGCGGGTGGGACGCCGGGTGGACGAATCGTCGCCCATGGTCGATGCCCGGCTGGCCGACGGATCCCGCGTCAACGCCATCATTCCTCCCCTGGCTCTCGATGGCCCCTGCCTGTCGATTCGGCGTTTCGGACGCGACGCCATTACGGCGCGGCACATGATCGAAAACAAGTCGATCACCGAGCCCATGCTGGAATTGCTGTCTTCGGTCGTCAAGGGCCGGCTCAACGTCCTCATTTCCGGCGGAACTGGGGCCGGCAAAACCACGTTGCTCAATGTGCTGTCGGGATACATTCCCAACACCGAGCGCATCGTCACCATCGAAGACGCAGCCGAGTTGCAGCTGAAGCAGGAGCACGTCGTCCGCCTGGAGACGCGCCCGCCCAACATCGAAGGCAAGGGCGCGGTACGTCAGCGGCAGCTAGTGATCAACAGTCTGCGTATGCGGCCCGACCGCATCGTCGTCGGTGAGGTGCGCGGCGAAGAAGCGTTCGACATGTTGCAAGCCATGAATACCGGCCACGAAGGATCGATGACCACCGTGCACGCCAACTCACAGCGCGACGCGCTGGCCCGCGTGGAAAATATGGTATCGATGGCGAATCTGAACATTCCCGAACGCGCGGTGCGCCACCAGATCGCCTCGGCCATTCACGCGGTGGTGCAGATTGCCCGTATGTCGGACGGCACCCGCAAAGTCATTTCCGTCTCCGAGATCACAGGGATGGAGAGCGAGATCGTGACCATGCAGGATATTTTCGTGTTCGAGCGGCACGGTATCGATGAGACCGGCAAGGTGCGCGGGGCTTTTCGCGCCACCGGCATCCGGCCGCGATTTGCCGACCGCCTGGCTCTCTCCGGATGCCGGCTGCGTCCGGCGCTGTTCGAAGCGCTGCTGGAGGTCTAGGCTTATAGAAGGCAGTAAAGGAAAGCGATGCTAATCATTATTTCCATCCTGGTCTTCGTCGTGGTGGCCATCGGATTTTTCGTGGTGGCGTCCCTGTTCGACGAGCGCAATGCCCGCGCGCGCTTGATCCGCGAAAGACTCAACTCGGTTCAGAAAGCCGCCGAGCGCGAGCCTAGCAGCGAACTCGCGATCCTGCGCGACGAGATGTTGAGCGAGATCCCCGCTCTGGACAACATTCTGCGCCGCTCCGAAAGAGTTAGCCAGATTCAGGACATGCTCTCGCAGGCGAATGTCGATTTTCGCGCCGGCAATTTCCTCATCCTGTGCCTGATTTGTGGAGTCGTCCTGGGCTTCCTGCTGCTCGTCTGGAGCCGCTCGTCGCAGTATGGGCCAGTGTTCGGCTGGGTTGGCCTGATCATCGGTTTTTTCCTGCCCTACGGTTATGTTTCCTACCAGCGCACCAAGCGCTTCGACAAGTTCGAAGAACTGTTTCCGGAAGCGATTGACACTTTGGCCCGCGCCGTGCGCGCCGGCCATGCCTTCACCACCGCCCTCGAATTGATCTCCAACGAGGTCTCCGAGCCCGTTGCCGGCGAATTCCGCAAACTCTATGAGGAGCAAAAATTCGGGCTGCCCGTCCGCGATGCGCTCATGAACCTGGTGGAGCGTGTGCCCCTGGTGGACGTCAAATTCTTTGTGACTGCCGTCATGTTGCAGCGCGAGACCGGCGGCAACCTGGCAGAGATCCTGGACAACCTCTCCTACGTCATTCGCGAGCGCTTCAAGATTCTGCGTCAGGTGCGGGTCTACACCGCCCAGGGCCGGTTGACCATGGTGCTCCTGATGGCTCTGCCGCCGCTGATTGTGGCGGTCATGATGACCATGAACCCCGACTTTATTCGTCCCTTGTTTACTGACCCTATCGGGCACACGCTGGTGGTCGCGGGAATCACGCTGCAGACCATTGGGTACTTCGTGATTCGTAAAGTAATCAGGATTCAGGTATAGGCATGCTCTTTGTTCTGACCATTTTGATTTTCGTGACCGTGGTCCTGGTGGTCTTTTCCTTCGGGGCCGCGGCGGTATCCCCGGCTTCCGTTCTGGGCTCGCGCCTTCGTGCTTTGGGCTGGCAGCGCCAGGAAGCGCCCCAGAAGCCTGCCATCAGGGAGCGGCTCCAGCAGGCTCTCGATCCCCTGAGCAAGGCTCTGCCGGTGTCGCCGGGGGACGTTTCGCGCACCCGCGCCTGGCTGATTCAGGCCGGCTATCGCGACGCCAAGCATGTCACTTTTTACTACGGCATTCGTACCCTGCTCGCGGTCGTGGGCCTGCTGGGAGTGCTGGCCACGCGATCCTACGATTCGTTGATGATCCTCGTAGGCGTGCCTGCGTTCGGTTTTTTCATACCGCGTTTCATGCTCAAACGGGCCATCAAGGCCCGGCAGTTGCGCATCACACTGGCGATGCCCGACGCTCTCGACCTCACCGTGATATGCGTGGAAGCCGGATTGGCCCTCGACCAGGCCCTGATGCGTGTCGGCGAAGACTTGCGCCCTGCCCATCCGGACCTTTCCGACGAACTCCATCTGGTGACGCTCGAAATGCGCGCCGGCAAGCCTCGCGCCGAGGCCCTGCACAACCTGGCGCAGCGAACCGGCGTGGATGACATCCGCGCCCTGGTAGCCACGCTGGTCCAAACCGACCGTTTCGGTACCAGCATCGCGCAGGCCTTGCGCGTACATTCCGATTCGCTTCGCACCGAGCGTCGGCAGCGCGCCGAAGAGCAGGCTGCCAAAACCACGATTAAGATGGTCCCTCCCCTGGTTGTATTCATTTTGCCGTCCATCATCTTCGTCACTCTGGGTCCGGCCGTGATTCAATTGATCCGCATCCTTATGCCTGAGGCGGGTCGCTGAGCAGCCGGTAATGGGGATTTTCGGAGACGAGGAGCAGCTTCATGCCGGTAGCGGTTCCCAAAGCCTTCGCGTTCAATCGCACCCGTCTTTCCTATCTCGCGACGGAGTTGGAAGTGGCGGATACCCACTGGACGCGCTTTCGCGGGCTGATGGCGCGGGAATCCGATACCTTCCGGAACGGACGCGGGCTCTGGATCGTCCCCTGCCATGGGGTGCACACCATGGCCATGCGCTTTCCCATTGACGTGCTTTATCTTGATAAGGAGAACGTGGTCGTACACCTCGAACAAAGCCTGGCACCGTGGCGCTTTGCCCCGGTTCGACGAAAGGCCAAGTCGGTACTGGAACTGCCGACCGCAACTGTGAGTACCACAAGAACAGAAGTTGGAGACAAGGTTGAAATCGAGCTTGCAGGACGGGCCCACAGCGCTGACTGAAGTTTCTCAGCTCGAGGGTCCGAAATTACTGGTGGAATGGTCGTCGCGATGGGAGGAGTTCGTCTCCGCCATCGGTCCGGCGCTCGGGCGCTCTCCGCGGCGGCTGGCCGGGGAGGCGCGCACCGACATATTCCCCTACCAGGGCGTCCTGCTGGGTTGGCTCGCGGAAATCATGGTCTTGGTGGCGTTGGCGGTTCTGCCGGCGAAGCTGGCCAGTCTGCGGCCCTACGTCCCTCCACCTCTGCCGAAATACGACGTCATTTATTTTTCTGGCAACGAGCTTCCCCGCACCGAAGATGCCGGCGGAGCTCAATCCGGCCGTTCCGGAACCGGCGGTGGGCGGGAAGCTCATCATCGCACCCAGACGATCCGGGTCGCTCGCGGCAATTCTGTCAGTGAGAAGATCGTCGAAGCGCCCAAACTGAATCTTCCGAAATCCAATAGCCCTGTCGCCAATCTCCTGGCCTTCAAGGCGATTCCGGGACCTGCCCCGGCGGAAGGGCTGAAGTCATCGCTGCGTTCGCTTTCGTTGCCCGCTTCAGTCGTCGCCCCCGCACCCCAGGTCTCGAATGATCGCCTGCGGACCGCTCCTGCGCTCAAAGCCAGCGTCGTAGCGCCTGCCCCGGCCGCGGCTCAGCTAGCTTCTTCGCGATCGGTTACCGCACCGAGCGTCGTTTCGGTAGTGCCTCCACCCGTATCCGCGCCTGAGCGCGATACAAACGTGGCAGCGAAATTGACGCTGCCGGCTCAGGCGGTGATCGCCCCGCCGCCGACTAAAGTCACTCGCGAGCTGGATTCGCTGGGCGGATCAGCCGTGGGGGATATGCGGAATCAGGTTGTACCGCCTCCGGTGCAAGCGGGCACACGGTCACTGGACAGGTCAGTAGCCGGCGGCTTGACCGGTAACAATCAGGTTGTGCCGCCTCCCGTGCAGGCCGGAACGCATTCGTTCGAAAGGTCGGTGCCCGGCAGTCTGGCTGGCAGCCCCTCGGTCATTCCTCCACCTGTACAAGGGACCGGATCCACTTCTCTGTTCAGTCGCGTTTTAGGAAGCATTATTGGAACTACCGATGTGGTCCCTCCTGCGCCCTCCGTGGGCGGAGGTACCACCACCAGCGGTAATGGCAGCGGCAATAAGGGTAGCGGCTTCGGCGGCGCCATGGATATTGGCTCCGTCGCCGCTCCTCCCACCGGCGGTGGCGGTGGCAGCGGCGGTGGCAAAGGGATCGTGGTTTCCAGCCAACCCGGAACGGCGGTCGGCATCCCCGGAAGCGGTGGAACCGGCTCGATAGCCATGTCGCCCTCCGGCACAGACAAGGCTGGCTTGGGCGGCTCGGGAGGTGGTGCCGGCATCGGGCGTGGGGCCGGCCCCGGCAGCGGACTCTCCGGAGAAGGATCGGGCGCCGGCCGCGAAGGAAAGGGTCTGGGCTCCGATCCCGCAGCGCGTGGCGGAATCTCGCCTTATCCGGGCGTCGGCGGAGCAGGTCGCGGCGTGAGCGGTACACCCGCCGTACCCGGCGTATCAGTCAACGGCGGCAGCACGATCAATCTGCCAAGCTTTGGAGGCAACGGCGCTGATCCCAGCTTGCCGGGACGCTCCACCGCTGGCAGTACCCGGCACGGCCTCGATATCACCGTCGTGGGAACGTCCCGGTCGGGAGGAGCCTTCAACTTCTACGGGACGCTGAAAGGCGACAAGGTCTACACCATCTACATCCCGACAGATGCAGGCCCCGCCGTGATGCAGTTTGCCGACCCGACCTCCGCCACTCACGCCTACTCCGAAGACCTCACCGCTCCTGAGGCCATGCGCGTCGAGGCTCCCAGTGGCCTGCGCAAATCAAGGCTGGTCCTGGCCTGCATCCTCGACCGCTCGGGCCAGATCACGAACGTTCAGGTGCTCGAGCGCGGCGGACCGGAGATGACCACCAAGATTGTTGCTGCCTTGCGCAACTGGAAGTTCCGACCGGCGTTGCGCGGCAATCAGCCCATCGAAGTCAACGCCATCCTGGGCTTCAACATCGACACTCGTTGAGTGTGGTCCCGCGTAAGAAACAAGAAATTAGCTGAGGAAACCTCGCGACAAGACTACTTTCCCGGCGCGCTCAAGCGGTGAAACACAATTCCCACGCCATCATCGTGCGCCACGCTCCACTGTGCATCTTCCTTCAGCGCGCCTGCGAGCGATGTGTTGGCCGGCAGCAGAACCCAATTCACGTGCCACCCATCCAGAATGTTGTCCCACTCCGGCCGGACGTGGATAAGCTTGAGATAGCTCTTTAGGAAATCCTCACCGTACAGATCGTGGCGATCGTCCACCACGACGTGCAGTTGGGGATAGAGCCGGTAAATCAGATAGCCGCCCCAATAGTCCATCGTGAAAACCGGCTCGCGCACCTGCTGCCGGGCAAGAAAATCGGCCGCTTGTGCGGGAAACCGCTTCTCGTCGAACCTCGCGTTCAGGATCTTGTCGGAACCAAAGCGGCCGTCATGCAGACACACCCACAAGCTCAGCGCGATCACTGTGGCGGGCCAGAGGTGGCCGACCATGCCGAATTCCATTCGCCCCATGCGCTGCGAGAAGTCCTCCAGCCGCGAGAGCAGATTTCGCACTCGTGCCGAGGATTCCTCCGATCTTCCCAAATCCAGCATGCACGCCGAGAGCGTCGGGGCCGCGATCAGGACCAGCAGAATCGAACTTACCGGAATATTGCGCGATGCATAAAGCCCCGCATAACAGGCGAAGACAACCACCAGGAGTGAACTCAAGCGGGTTCGATTCCTCCCGACCGCCAAAGTAAACAGCGTGATCAGGATCAACGCCGCGAAGCATTTCTGCGCCAAACCATGAAAGTTCGGCGACTGAAATTCGTCAATGTGGTCCATGAGGAAACGGTTCGAAAGATATTTGTAGATATGGACCTGCAGGTGATAGCCGTAAGGATTTATGAGACTGGCGAGAACGCACAGACTGCCCACGAAACTCAGCGCCCTGAGCCGCTTGTCGGCGGTGGCGCACTCCGCCGGAGTGTCGCTCCCGAATCGCTCCACCAGGGCCGCGCCTCCGTAGAGTCCAAGCAGGACGAAGCCCATAAGGAACGCACCATGCACGTTTACCCAGACCAGCATGAGCAACGGCAGCCAAAGAAGTCTTCGGTCTCTTCCGTCAGGCACGGCCTCGGTTTCTGTCACCTCGAGAATCCGGAACCAGAAGGCCGCCAACAGCCAACTCACGACATGCGGACGGGCAAGAAAATGAATGGTCGAAGCCGAGGCGGCGACCAACAGGAACAGCACCGAAATCGGCAGATTGGAGCCTTTCGCCAGCATCCAGCGGAAGACCAGCGCGAAGGTGAAGGCAATGATCAGCGCACTGAAGAAGATGACCCCGTTAAAACCAGCGAGGTTGTAAATAGCTCCAATCACTATGTCGTACAGCCATTCCCAGGCGTACCAGGGCTTGCCGTTCATGCTGGAGGAAAAGGAATCGACGTGTGGGAGTTGGTGTGTGGCCAGAATCTGCTGGCCGTTGCGCACATGCCAGCCAATATCGGAGTCGCTCAGCAAGCGGTTCGACAGAATCCCGTAAGTGAGAGCCACCACGAGCAGAACAAAGATCAGATCGCTGACCGATGGCAGTACGAAACGCACCCAGGTCGGTGTCTTGGATGACTGCGCCAGCACGCGTGTGCGCTGCACCTGCGCCGGCTCCTTCGGGTATTCCAGGACGACTGGTGTGGGCTTCGACTCCAAACGTGGCTCCTCGCCTTCTGAAGCCGTCATGTTATCTGAAGTGGGCCAAAAAGGCATTCTTGATGTTGCAAGAAATCGACATGCGGTCGAAGGCGTGTTCGCGTTCAGAGCGCGGCGCCGGCAAGACGCGGTAAGGTTCCGTAACAGATCGAGCCGAGGGACAACGCCGGTCCGAGCGACGAAATGCGCGTAAATACAAGGGAAAACGCGGCTTATCGATGCCCGCGTCGGATCCAGTCGTCTACTAGGGATGCCAGTAGGCGATACCCACGCGCATATGATGCAACAAGCTCTCCGGGACGATTTCCGCCAGCGCCACACCCAGCGCCGCGTGAACTACTCCCAAAGGAATCAGGTTGCGATAGCGACGGAACGCTTCGCAGAAGAGTAACGCGCCCATCAATGTGCCCGCCGTCAGCACCGGGTTCGGCCAATGCGTACCGGCGAACAATAGGCTTGTCAGTAAAACGGCTGTCTTCCCGCTGGTGAGCGCCTCCACCCTGACAAAGAAAAATGCTTGCAGGATGAACTGCTGCACCAGGGCCCAAACCGCGTATTCCGCAATCGCATGGGGCGGTGGCCACGAGGGATTGGCGGGTATGGGCAGCCCCAGCACGAGCGCCCCGCCCACCATCGACGCAACCAGCACCAACCCAGTCAGCAAAATCGGTGCGGTGCCGGTTCGATCCAGAACCACCCCCAAGGCAGCTCTGGAATATTCGCTGCGAAAAGTGAAAAACAAAATCGCGGCCACCGAAAGGCTCAAATACAAGCCATAGTAAAAACCGGGCTTCGACCAGAGAGTCGCCTCGATCAGGCCAAAACCAATCGCGAGTTCCAGAAGAGCCTGGGTGGCATGCGACGGCCGCGCTGACGCTAAGCTCTTCCCTGCTCTGGTGCTTACAATCGGTAGTTCGGGCGGGAATTCCTGGGGGAAACTTTTGGAGCCTACAGCCATTCTCCGAATCTTATAGACGGGGGCGATGAACCGCAACAAGCCACATCGCATAGTGGTAATAGGCGCCGGCTTCGGCGGGCTGAACGCAGCCCTGTCTCTGGCCAAACTTAAAGACGCGGTCCAGGTCACGGTCATCGACCGTAAGAATCACCATACCTTTCAGCCCCTGCTCTATCAGGTTGCCACTGCTGGACTGTCTCCTGGTGAGATCGCAGCCCCCATCCGCTGGATTTTAGGCGGCCGCTCCAACGTCGAAGTTCTGATGGAAGAGGTCAGCGGCGTAGATCCTGACCGCCGAGTCGTCCAGATTGCCTCCCGGGAGGTACCGTACGACTATCTGATCGTCGCTGCCGGCGCGAGCCACGCTTACTTCGGCCATGACGAGTGGGAGCCGCTGGCTCCCGGCCTCAAAACGATCGAGGATGCTCTCGAGATTCGCCGCCGCGTATTGCTCGCCTTCGAACTGGCCGAGCGTCAGGCGGTCGAGACCGGGCAGCAGACCGAGCTGAATTTTGTGGTCGTCGGCGGCGGGCCTACGGGTGTCGAGCTGGCCGGCACGCTGGCTGAGATATCGCACCATGTGCTGGCGCACGAATTTCGCAAGATCGATCCCGCCACTACTCACATCATCCTGCTCGAAGGTGGACCCAGAGTGCTGCCCGCCTATTCCGAAGATTTGTCGCAGAGCGCAAAGGAGCAGCTGCAACAGCTGGGAGTAGACGTTCGCATCTCAACCATGGTGACGGGCGTAGAGTCGGGCGCTATTCGAGTGGGAGAGACTCGCCTTCTGGCAGCAGTCGTTCTCTGGGCCGCAGGCGTGGCCGCTTCTCCCCTGGGCAAGAAACTAGGAGCGCCAGTGGATCGTGCCGGACGTGTTCTGGTACAGCCGGACTTGAGCCTTCCCGGCCATCCCGAGGTATTCGTGATTGGCGATCTTGCGGCCCTGAAGGATGCAGACGGCAAGATGCTCCCCGGCGTGGCCCCTGTAGCCATTCAAGAGGGCGAGTTTGTAGCGCGAACCATCGCCCGCGAGCTCAAGGGAAAGCCGCGAAAGAATTTCCACTACTTTGACAAGGGCAGCCTGGCCACCATCGGTCGCGCCGCCGCCGTGGCACAGTTCGGGAAGATACACATATCGGGCTTCCTCGCCTGGCTGTCATGGCTGTTCATTCACATCTTCTTCTTGATTGGCTTTCGGAACCGCATCATCGTGCTCATCCAATGGGCGTGGTCATACTTTACTTACGAACGAGGCGCGCGCCTCATTACCGGCAGCACAGACTTGCCCGGATGGTCGGATTCCCACATCTCTGTGGCTTCGCCCGAATCCACTCGCCGGGAAGACACCTCCCATCGCGTGGCAGTGTAAGCTGATACCTTCGAGCGAAACCACCGCACCCGAATCGCTATAATCTAGCTGTCTTGAAACTAATCTCGATTGCTCTTCTGTTCTTGAGTCTGACCCTCGGCGCTCCCGCCGGGCTTGCCCAGAGCGCACCCAACACCGGCCAGACACTGGCAGTCT
>Ga0335081_10019675_pt1 | contig 10915 bp, 16 predicted proteins | sample Lox_Sample_35_FD_206713 | JGI IMG/M metagenome (GOLD analysis project Ga0335081, IMG submission 206713) | Soil microbial communities from Loxahatchee National Wildlife Refuge, Florida, United States - Lox_Sample_3.5 | ecosystem: Environmental > Terrestrial > Soil > Wetlands | place: USA...
GGCAAAATCCGCTTTCACGAATGGCTCGGCAATTCCTGGGGCGTGCTGTTCTCGCACCCGAAGGACTTCACGCCGGTGTGCACCACCGAGCTCGGCACCATGGCCAAGCTGAAACCAGAATTCGACAAGCGCAACGCCAAGATCATCGGGCTGTCGGCCGATCCGATCGACAGCCACCAGAAATGGGCGTCCGACATCAAGGACGTGGTCGGCTTTGCGCCCAACTATCCGCTGATCGGCGATCCCGATCTGAAAATTTCCAAGGCCTACGGCATGCTGCCGGCGAACGCGAACGGTGGCGGCACGCGCACGCCGGCCGACAACCAGACCGTGCGCAACGTCTTCATCGTCGGGCCGGACAAGAAAATCAAATTGATCCTGGTCTATCCGATGAGCACCGGGCGCAATTTCGACGAGGTGCTGCGCGTGCTCGACTCGCTCCAGTTGACCGCCAAACATCGCGTGGCGACACCCGCCAACTGGAAGCAAGGCGAGGACGTGATCTTGACCAGCGCAGTGAGCGATGCCGAAGCCAAGCAGCTCTATCCGCAGGGCTTCCGGCAGCCCAAGCCCTATATCCGCTACGTGCAGCAGCCGCGCGGCTGACTGCTCGGAGATTGAATAGCTGGGCGCGGCGCCGTGCCGCGCCCTTTGCTTTTTGCTAACCTGCTCCCGATGGGAGCACCGCTGTGACGACAATCGCGATTGTGGGCGCGACCGGGCCGACCGGCATGGCACTCGCGGCCGAGGTCGCCAAGATCGGCTCGCGCCTGCGCGTCGTGGCGCGCGGCACGGACAAGCTGACGCGGCTGTTTCCTGACGGGACAATCGAGAAGCGGCCGGCCAATGTGCTCGACGCTGCGGAAATCCTGCACGCGCTCGATGGCTGCGACCTCGTCTACGACTGCATCGGGCTGCCCGGCGACCAGATGCACCTGCACCCGGTCACCGCGCGCAATCTCGCGGCGGCACTCGGGCAAACCAAGGCGCGCTGCGTGCATGTCTCGAGCTATTGGGCCTATTACCCGCAGGCGCGCGCCGAGATGAGCGAGAGCCATCCGCGAAGCGGTGGCCCGCCTTGGGTACGCGACCGGCGCGAGGCCGAGGACATTCTGCTCGACGCCGGCGCCGCCATCCTGCACCTGCCCGACTTTTACGGCCCGCAAGTGCATGTCAGCACGCTGCAGAATGCGCTTGTTGAGGCGGCCGCCGGCAAGACCGTCAACTGGCTCGGCCCCGCGGATGTGCCGCGCGAATACATTTTCGTGCCGGACGCCATGCGCATTGCCGCCGCCATCGGCGGCCGGCCAGAAGCCTTCGGCCAGCATTGGTGCCTGCCCGGCAGCGGGCCGCTTTCCGGCCGGCAGGTGGCCGAGATCACCGGACGCAAGCTCGGCCGGCCGGTGAGGCTACGCGCGGCCGGCATGGCCATGCTGCGCGTCGTCAGCCTGTTCAAGAAGGATCTGCGCGGCTTCCTGCAGGTCGCGCCCAACTACATGCGGCTGGTGCGCTACGACGCGCGCAAGCTCGCAGGCCTGCTCGGGCCGCCAGCGCTGACCTCCTACGAGGACGGCATCGGCCGGACGTTGGCCTTTATCACGCGGCGCTGACGGGTCTTGCATTCCGTCGTCCGCTTCCCGATTGTGCCGGCGGCAAGGGGAGCTCTTGGCATGAACGACATCAACAAGGCGGCGAATCGGCAGCCGGCCTTCGCGGAATTTCTCGGCCTAAAGGTGACTTCGGTGACGCCCGAGCGGGTGACCGCCGAGCTGTTGGCGCGCGAGGACTTCAACAACCGGCACGGCATCATGCATGGCGGCGCCATCATGGCGCTGGCCGACAATCTCGGCGGCACCGCCACCACCGCCAATCTGAAAGAAGGCCAGACCACCACCACGATCGAGAGCAAGACCAATTTCTTCGCCGCCATCCCTATCGGCGACACGGCCTATGCCGAATGCGTCGCGCTGCATCGCGGCCGCACCACCATGGTCTGGCAGACCCGCGTCACCCGAGGCGACGGGCGGCTGTGCGCGCTGGTGACCCAGACGCAATTGGTGCTCAACCCGAAAAGTTAGGCTTCGCTGGCGGCACCTGTTTTTGCCGCCGGCCTTACTGCGGCGCCGCGGTTGGCCAGCACCACGCCGGCCGCGCACAGGCCCATGCCGAATAGCGACAGTGCGTCGAGCCGCTCGCCGAACAGAAAATAGGCAAGCAGCGCCGTCACCGTCGGCACCAGATAGAACAGGCTGGCAAAGCCGGTCGCCGCCGAGCGGCGGATCAGCCAATACATCAGCGCGACCGCGGCGATCGACAGCACGAACACCAGCCACACAAGGGCGAAGATCAGTTCGCCGTTCCAGTGAATCACGCGCGTCTCGAACGCGAGGGCGCCGAGCGAGAACAGCACGCTGGCGCCGATATACTGCACGGTATTGCCGGTTCGCCAGTCGATGCCACCGCAGAAGCGCTTTTGATAGAGTGTGCCGAGCGCGATGCCGATCAGCGAGCTGAAGCTGGCGAGCCAACCGAGCGCGGAGCCTTCCGCCACCATGCGGCGGTCGTGCAGCACGAGCACGACGCCGATCAACCCAAGCACGAGCCCGCCCCATTGCAGCCGGCTCACTTTCTCGCCCATGAAGCGGTTGGCGATGGTGGAGATGAGGATCGGCTGCAGCCCGGGGATCAGCGCCGAGATGCCGGCCGGCACGCCCTGACTGATGGCGATGAACACGCCGCCCAGATAGACCCCGTGCACCAGCGAACCCGCCGCCAGGCTGTGGCCGATCTCGACTCCGCGCGGCCAGCGCGCGCGTGCAACGAGCGCGATGACGATCATCGCCAGCACCACGAGCACCATGCGCACCGCTAGAAAGGTCAGCGGCTCGATGTAGGGCAATCCGAAGCGCGCGCCGATGAAGCCGGTGCTCCATAGCAGCACGAACGACATCGGCGCGGTCGTGATGGCGAGTCTCGTCAGGCTCATGAGGCTTCCGGCACGTCGATTCCCAGCACGATTCGCTCAAGCATGACAGCATTGCGCTACCGCTTTATCCGCTCCAGTGCTGCTTGGGAACCCGAGTTCCACCCGGAACCGGCAGCCGCGCCCGTGGGTTTTATTGTTTCCAGACGAAGGACAAGGAGGACTGCCATGACCGACCCGCGATACGATCCGCGGCTGAGTGATCCGGTGACGCGTCGCCCCGACAGTGTCGGTGGCATGTGGAGCTGGATAGCCGGCGTCGCCGTACTGGTCTTGATCGCGATCATTCTGATCGCCGGCTGGAACAGTACCTCGCACACCGCCAGCAATGCCCCGCCGGCCACCACCGGCAGCGCCACCGCTCCCGTGACGCCGGCCACACCGCCGGCGGCTCATCCGATGGCGCCAACGCCCGCGCCAAAACAGTGAGGCGACGACCATTCGAGCAACCCTGGCGCGCGTGGCGCGCCGGGGTTTGTCGAACGCCGGGCGGGAACCAGATGGCGGTGGTGGCCCGGTGATGGAGAACGCCATGACCGACCGCGATGCGAAAAGCGACCGATATCAAGCCGACCTGCAGCCCGATCCGTCGCTACGCGAAGGGCGCAGCCCTACGGCGTGGATTTGGGTGGTCGCCATAGTTCTGGTAGCGGCGATTGCGCTCACTTTCGCAGCGACCATGCGCGACTCGCAAAACGCTTCGACCCAGGCGGCTCACAATACTCCGCTGCCGTACGGTCCGAGCACGAAATCGCCGCCCACGGCGCAACCGACGGGCCGGACGACTGGCAGCGCGCCATTGAGCGCGCCGCCAACGACACCGGTTCGCTGATGCCCGCCGGGCTTAGTGGAATTGGCCGCTAACCGAATGCCCCATACAGGCCGAAGCCGATGGTCGCGCTGATCACGGCCTCGATCGCCTGGAATTGCATCCGGCTCAACTCGGCGCTGACATAGGGGAATAGCAGGCGCCCAAGCGGCAGCATGACGGCCGCCACCAGGCCGATGCAGAGTAGCCTTCCGATGAGTGGCCGATCGATATTCATAGGCGCTCCCCGATCGATTTTCGCCATTCCATAACCCGCCTCGTCACCCGGATCAATCAGGTCAGATAGGCCGCGTCGATGGGAACGCGATAGCCGTTGACCAGCCGGTTGGTCTCGTTGGCCATGCCGGTGACCGCCATCAGCTCACCGAACATGACCTCCGTCATGCCGGCCTTGCGGGCGGCGGCGGTATGGCTGGCGATGCAATAGGCGCAGCCATTGGTGACCGAGACCGCCAGATAGACCATCTCCTTGGTGAGCGGATCGAGCGCGCCGGGCGCCATGATTTCCTTGATGCTCGCCCAGGTCCGCCTGAGGGTGACCGGGTCGCGCGCGAGGTACTTCCAGAAATTATTCACGTCCGGCACGCCGCGGGTCTTTTTGATGTCGTCGTAGACGGCGCGCACCTCGGGCGAGGCGTCGGCATATTCGATGGGCGGGGGCGTGGGCATGATGGCTCTCCTTTTGGGCTCGTCCTCTCAATATTGTCATTGCCGGGCTTGACCCGGCAATCCATGATGACTTCCAGCGTATGAGGCCTTTCGTGAGGCTCCCGCGCGTTGAGATTCATCATGGATGCCCGAGTCTGAGAGAATGGCACTGCCGGAGAAAGCCCCATGCCCAAGACGCCGGACTATTTCCACGGCAAGACCATCGTCATCACCGGCGCCGCCTCCGGCATCGGGCGCGCCACCGCCCAGATCTTCGCGCGCGAGGGCGCCAACGTGGTCTGCGCCGACATCAACGTGGACGGCGTGAAAGAGACGGTCGCGGCGGTCAACGCGGCCGGCTCGCAGGGCCTTGCGCTCACCATCGACGTTACCAAGCGGGCGGCCGTGACCGACATGATCGAACTGGCGCTCAACGATTTCGGCCGCGTCCATTTCCTGTTCAACTCGGCGGGCGCCGCGCTGCGCCGCTCGAAATTCCTCGACATCGACGACGATCTGTTGGAGCGCACCTTCGACCTCAATTTGAAGGGCACCTTCTACGCCATGCAGGCGGTGCTGCCGCACATGCTGGCGAACAAGTTCGGCGTCATCGTCAACGTCGGCTCGATGGCGCATCGGCGCGGCGGGCCCGGCTCGTCGGCGCACTACGCCGCCGCCAAGGGCGCGGTGGTGACGATGACCATGGGCGTGGCGCGCGAATTCGCCGCGCAAGGCATCCGCGCGCTGTCGATCTCGCCCGGCCCGATCGACACCGCCTTTGCGGCGGCGGCCGCCACCTCGCCCGAGCTGAAAGCGCAGATGCTCAACGACATCCCGATGAAGCGCCTCGGTCGGCCCGAGGAGATCGGCGAACTGGTGCTGTTCATGTGCTCGGACGCCTGCGAGTTCATGACGGCGGACACGGTCTACGTGAACGGCGGCGGCGGCTGGAGGTAGAATGCCCAGCTTGCCCACTCGGTTGTCATCGTCCGCGACCCGGCCTTCGCTCGCTTTGCGAGCTTCGGCGGGTTTGAGTCCGCCGAAGCGCGGAGCGCGAAGGCGGAAGGCGGACGATCCAGTACTCACTGCGCTGCTTGCGTTTACTGTGTCCCCCGCCTTCGCGGGGGACGACAGATGAAGATGCAGCGACGGCAAAGCCAAGCCGCCAAAAGCGGGGGAACGCCATGACCACGTGGTGCCGATTCAAGACCGACGACGGGCCGAGCTACGGCATCGTCGAGGGCGACAATGTGACCGCGGTCGAGGGCACGCCGTTCGGCGAATACAGGAAGACCACGCGCACCCTGCCGCTCAAGCACGTCAAGCTGCTGATCCCGGCGGTGCCGCCGACCTTCTACTGCGTCGGCATCAATTACGCCGACCACATCCGCAGGATGGCGGCCAAGCGCAACACCGAGCCGGTATTCCCGAAGAAGCCGGACATCGGCTACCGCGCCAACAATGCGCTGATCGCGCACGAGGAGGACATCGTGAAGCCGGCGGATAGCGGCGAAGCCTTCCAATACGAGGGCGAGCTGGTGGCGGTGTTCGGCAGGCGCGCGCGCAAAGTCAGCCGCGAGAACGCGCTCGATTACGTGCTGGGCTGGACCATCGGCAACGACGTCTCCGAGCGCACCTGGCAGAAGGACGACCGCACGCTGTGGCGGGCCAAGAACGCCGACACCTTCAAGCCGATGGGGCCTTGGATCGTCACGGGACTCAATCCCGACAGCATGCAGACGACCATCCGCCTGAACGGCAAGGAAACCGACCGCTTCAAGACCAACAACATGATCTTCAGCACGGCCGACTACATTTACGAGGTGAGCAAATACTGCACCATCGAGCCGGGCGACGTGATGTGGATGGGCACCGACGGTCTGCCGCAGAACATGAAGCCGGGCGACACGGTGGAGATCGAGATCACCGGCATCGGCACCTTGCGCAACCGGGTCGTAGCCGGCATGTGAGCCTCTCCCCGCTTGGCGGGGAGAGGATACGTGGATAAGCCTGTTCGATCAGGCAGCCGCCGGCATCTGCTGCATCTTCTCCTTCATGTTTTTCTCGGCCACGCGCGGGCTCACCGCCTTGATCAGCTTCGGCTTGTCGCTCTTCGACTTGCGGTACTCGCTGCGATGGCCGGTGCGGTCCTCGTCGCGCTTGAAGCGCCTTTCCTTGTCCTTCGAGCCGAACACCTCGTTGACCTTGCCCTTCTTCTTGACGATCACGTAGCCGCCCTTGGTCATGCTGAACGGCGCCTTGAGCAGGCCGAGGTGGTCGAACTTGGTGCCGGCCGGATGCTTGAACGGCTCGAACCAGGCCGGATGCACGAAGTTCGACATTTCGACGCCGTCCACCATGAAGGTGTCCTCTTCCACCGGATCGCTCATCTCGTAGGCGTATTCGGTGCCGTCGGCGGCCTCGGCCCACAGATTGGCGATCGGGTCGATGGCCATCTCGAACAGCTCGTGGCAGGCGGTGACGCTTACCACTTCTTTGGCCGCCAGCGTGGTCTTGACGAAGATCTTGGAGACCGGCTGCCCCTTGATGGTGAGGTCGTGATAGCCGAGCGCGCCGGCGGTGTCGGCGTCGTCGAAGTAGACGAGCTGCCAGTCGCTCGGCTTCGGAGTCTTGGTGTTGTAGAGCTTGAGCGGATAGCCCCAGATGGGAAGGAAGTGTTGGTCGTAGCACTTCTGCAGCGCGGCGGTGAGCCTGTCGAAAGGCACGCCGAGATCCACCGTCGCCATGTTCATGCAGGCGACAGTCACCGGGCCGCCTTGGCCCGCTTGAGCGGCATGAATGATGTTCATGGGAGCCTCGTCACTCGGGGTTACGGGACGTAAGCGCAAGCAAGGATAGCACCAGGGCGAGCGACACGCTATGGGAGCAGCACCCTCTTATCCCTCCCCCGCTTGCGGGGGAGGGTGCCGCGCGCTCTTGCGCGCGGCCGGTGGGGGCCGGCTGTTGCGAGACTGAAAGCAAACCCCACCCGGCTGCTCGCTGCCGCTCGCAGCCACCCTCCCCTTTCAGGGGAGGGATAAAGCGCGCGTGCGTCATCGCCCGTGTTCTTTGATCGGCCCCAGGTAGGCCGTTCCCTTTTTCCTTTTCCCCAAAAAGGGGGAATGGAGCGCCGGGAGGCGCCAGGGGCTTGCGAGGCCCTTTGGGCCGCCCTTGCGATCGGGCAGCCCGCGCGCCTTGCGAGGGCGCGCGCCGGCTTGCGAGGCCGGCTGCGCCTCCGGGCGCTCCATCCGTCGAGCTGGCGCGAACTCGCGCAAGCTCGACTGCGCGGCGCCATTGTCGGGCGCCGGCCCTAGCTCCTTGCCGCGACGCCACTCGAGATGACGAAGCGACAGCGAACCAGGCGCGCTCAAGATAAGGGCGCGCAAGCGAGGCGGGATAAGTATTTTTTCGAAAGAATTTTCACCGTTGCGGCAAGCGGATAGCGGCGAGTCGCTGCTATTAGCTGTCACGGCACGCGCAATAGCGGCGCCGCCACTTTCTGCCGTCATGCCCGCGAAGGCGGGCATCCAGTAACCCCTGTCTATCGCTTGAGCTGGGACGCTTGCGTTTACTGGGTCCCCGCCTGCGCGGGGACGACAGCTTGAGCTAGCCCTCCCGCTCCTCCACCAGCGTCAGCACGTCGCGCGTGCGGGTGACGCCCTCGGGCCAGGTGCGGGAGAAGTCGGCGACCAGCGCCTTGAAGTCGTCGGAGGCGAGCGCGGCGTCGCAAGAAGCCTTATCGGCGAAGCGATAGACCGCGTAATGCGCGCCCTCTGCGCTCCAGAAGCGCCAAGCCTTCTGGCATTTGAACACGCGGCAAGCCCAGGGCAGATGATCGGCCGCGTACCAATGCTCGAACTTGTCGCGCAGTTCGGGCGCGACGGTGGCGCGGACGAGGAAGAAGGTGGCGGGCATAGCGTTTCTCCGGCGCGGACCATAGCGCGGGCATAGCCTTGCGCCAGCCGGACCGTTGCGCGCCGGCGGGCCTTGTGATATCAAACTGATATCATAGGTAAGCTGCCATGGTCGATATTCTGATACGCGATGTCGACAAGAACACCGCCCGCCGGCTGAAGGAGAAGGCCAAGGCGAAAGGCGTTTCGCTGAGCGAAGCCGCGCGCGAGGCGCTCGCCGCTTATGTCGGGACAAGCAAGGAATCTGGCAGGACGGGCAAGGAAGAGGCCTGGGCCGCGGCCGATGCCTTCAGAAAGAAGATTGGCAAGGTGTCGGGCGATTCGACGCAAATCATCCGCGAGTGGCGCGATAACGACGAGCCTTATCGTTGAGCAGGCTGGAGCAATCAATGGCTGATATTCTGGTCCGCAATCTCAAGGCAGAAACCGCGCGGCGGCTCAAGGAAAAGGCCAAAGCCGAAGGCAAGTCGCTGGGCGAAACCGTGCGCCAAGTGCTCGAAGAGGCCACCAAACCGAGTAAGGCCGAACTCATCGAGACGGCGCGGCGCATCCGGTCGATGTCGCCCTATTCGGACGTGGATTCGACCGACCTCATCCGCGAGGACCGCGACAACGATGAGCCTTATCGCTGATCGGAGGCACCGATGACCGACATTCTCGTGCGCAATGTGGACAAGGAAGTCGCCCGCCGGCTGAAGGAGAAGGCGAAAGCCAAAGGCGCCTCGCTCAGCGAGACCGCGCGCGAAGCTTTCGCCGCCTATGTCAAGCCGAGCAAGGAAGAAGCGTGGGCGCGCATCGACGCCATCCGCAAAAAGATCGGCCCGATCAAAGGCGACTCTGTGAAGGACATCCGCGAGGATCGCGACAACGACGAGCCGTACCGGTGACGCTGGTCGTCGATGCCAGCGTTGCCGTCCTCTGGGTGCTTGAGCAAAAGGGCAGCGAAAGCGCACTCACCGTGCGGAACGAAGCGCAGTTAATCGCTCCGTCGCTGATCGTCGCCGAACTCGGCAATGCAATCTGGAAGGCCGTGCGCCGCAGCGAGGTTAGCCGCGAGCACGGTCTGACCGCCATCGACGCCACGCTTTCGGCCTTTGCCCGACTCGCGCCGATGGCAGACCTTCATCTGCGCGCGCTTGAACTCGCGCTTGAACTCGACCATCCGATCTACGACTGCTTCTATCTTGCGCTGGCCGAGCGCGAGCGCGTGCCGCTGGTCAGCGCGGACGAGCGGCTGCTGGGGAAGCGGCGGGCGCTGAAGGGCATTGAGCTGAGGAAGCTGTAGCGGCGCCGCCAAGGCCTTCATCGGCCGCACGCGTGACGAGGTGCTCAAGACCTTCGGCCCAGCCACCGTGGTGTCGTCCGACAACTACCGCACCTGCCGAAAGCCGGCGCCTACAAGGTCGAGTTTCAGTGCTACGACGTCGAGCGCTACGTCTGTAAGCAGATCCTGGTGCAGTTTTAGGGGGTGTCTGATGACGGAGACAAGAAAGTGGGTGAGCACCACCATTTGATTTCAGCCTCCCGTTTCCTCTTTTAACTTTTCCATCTCATCAATTTGCTTTCTGCTAAGTACAATTCTTCGACTTACCTCGCGCCCATCGTCACCCGAGGTAATTATTTCGATGATATTTCTTCGTTTGTCCCAGCCCAGCCGGCGGACGGTACGATTCTCAAGGTCGAAATAGATCTCTTTGTCGGGATTAGGCACGGTGGCTAGTCGTTGCCCAGTCGCGTCCTCGTAATTTCGCGCGAACGTAATGGCGTCTTGAAAGGTCTTAGGGTAGTTGTCTGAATTAAGTTCATTTTGCATCGCGTTCACCCATTTCAATTGTTGAGAAGGGGCCCAGCAATTGCGTTGCTGAGCCCACGATTCAGACTACGGACATTCCGGCAATGCGAGAAGATTGTCGGGCTGAATCCCGTCGGCCTTCGTTTTGATGTATTTGTTGCCGTTGTGGGTGGCAACAATAACGTCAACCGTGTTGCCGTTTTCGCTAACGTAAAACTCCCACTCACCTGACTCAATTTCGCGGATCGTTTGCTGCTGGCTTTGCTTCCAACGACCCCCGTCTGCGTTTAAGCCGCCGACATTTTGAATCCTCTCATGAGGATTCTGGCGGTCGGTCTTATTGATGCAGCGAATTCGCGCGCGGCTAGCCATGTTGCTCTCTCTTCCACATGCGAGAGCCGGGCTATTGACGTAGGCCAGCGATCCGAATGACTATTGGAATCGCCTGCTGAGGGCCTGCCCCGCGCCCGGCCTCTGAGGTTGGTGCGGGACTGAATCGGAAGCCGTCGGGTTCACCAGACCCGGCGGCTTTCTGTCCGAATCAGTAGTCAACGACTCGAAATTCCGCGCTAGTTTTTGCGTTAGGTCAACCTGACGCTGCAGATATCCTGTGGATGGGCTGCGATGTTACCGGTCGCGGCTAGTTATCAATATTTCATCGGGCTTTTCGCCGTCCGGAATAGAAAAAAACTTTCTAGAGGCAATAGTTTCGATCACGTCCCGGAGCCTCTCAAATTGTGTGTCGCGTT
>Ga0335081_10019676_pt1 | contig 10915 bp, 11 predicted proteins | sample Lox_Sample_35_FD_206713 | JGI IMG/M metagenome (GOLD analysis project Ga0335081, IMG submission 206713) | Soil microbial communities from Loxahatchee National Wildlife Refuge, Florida, United States - Lox_Sample_3.5 | ecosystem: Environmental > Terrestrial > Soil > Wetlands | place: USA...
GATACCCGTTCTTGCCGGGGATCTGAATCTCTTCGGCTTGCGTCTCCACCACCTTCTTTTCCGGTGTGACGATCTCGAGTTGGAAAACATCGGCCATAACGAGCTATCAGCTTTCAGCCGTCAGCTATCAGCCAATCAGAGCCTGCCCCGTTGGGGACTGAAAGCTGACGGCTGAGAGCTGAAAGCTTATTCTTACGCTGCTGCCTTCATCTTCTCTGCGGCTTCGAGCACTTCCTCGATGGGGCCTTTCATGTAGAAAGCCTGCTCGGGGATATCGTCGTACTTGCCTTCGACGATGGCTTTGAAGCCCTTCACTGTGTCGGCGATCTTCACGTAGCGTCCCTGTGCGCCGGTGAATTGCTCGGCGACGTGGAACGGCTGCGAGAGGAATCGTTGGATCTTGCGGGCACGAGCGACGGTCAGCTTCTGATCTTCGCTGAGTTCGTCGATGCCCAGAATCGCGATGATGTCCTGCAAGTCTTTGTAAGTCTGTAGAGTCTTCTTGACGGACTGCGCGACGTCGTAGTGCTCCTGGCCGACAATGCGCGGATCGAGAATGCGCGAGGTCGACGCCAGCGGATCGACGGCCGGATAGATTCCGATTTCCGTCAACGCACGCGAAAGCACGGTGGTCGCATCGAGGTGAGCGAAGGTCGTTGCCGGAGCGGGATCGGTCAAATCATCGGCAGGGACGTAAATCGCCTGCACCGAGGTGACGGAGCCTTTCTTCGTCGAGGTGATGCGCTCCTGCAATTCGCCCATTTCCGTCGCGAGGTTCGGCTGGTAACCTACGGCGCTGGGCATGCGGCCCAGCAGCGCGGAGACTTCAGATCCGGCCTGCGTGAAGCGGAAGATGTTGTCGATGAAGAGCAGCGTGTCGGCGCCTTCGGCATCGCGAAAATACTCGGCCACGGTGAGTCCAGTCAACGCGACACGGAGGCGGGCTCCTGGGGGCTCGGTCATCTGTCCGTAGATCAGAGCGGCTTTGGACTCGGCGGGCTTGCCGGGCTTGATGACGCCCGACTCGGTCATTTCCAGCCAGAGATCGTTGCCTTCACGAGTACGCTCACCGACACCCGCGAACACGGAGAAGCCACCGTGGTTTTTGGCGACGTTGTTGATGAGCTCCATGATGACGACGGTCTTGCCGACGCCAGCGCCGCCGAACAATCCGATTTTGCCACCCTTCAAGAACGGCTGGATAAGGTCGACGACTTTCACGCCGGTCTCGAACATTTCAGCGGTCGTGGCCTGCTCATCGAAGGCTGGAGCGAGACGGTGAATGGGCAGCCTTTCCTTGAAGTCGACTGGACCAAGCTGATCGACCGGCTCGCCGATGACGTTCATCACGCGGCCAAGCGTTCCGCGGCCTACGGGAACAGAGATGGGGCCGCCCTGATCGATAGCTTTCATTCCGCGCACCATGCCGTCGGTGGGCTCCATGGCGACGCAGCGCACGCGTCCTTCACCGAGGTGCTGTTGGACTTCAAGCACCACGTTGATCGGCGAGGGGACGTTGTAACCGTCGCTCGTGACTTTCACGGCCTGATAGATCGGGGGCAGGCTGCCTTCAGCGAACTGGACGTCGACCGCGGGTCCTGCGATTTGAATAACGTGTCCTACATTTGGCATATAGCTTCGAGCTTCGAGCTGTGAGCTTCGAGTCAGACCCGACAGGTGCTCAGCCTCCGCTCTTAACCTCTTTTCTCAACCGTTTCAGCCGCGCTCGGAGCTCATGGCTCGAAGCTCGCAGCTTCCCTACATTGCGGCTGCGCCGCTTACGATCTCAATAATTTCTTTCGTAATCTTCGCCTGGCGGGCGCGGTTCATAGCGAGCGTCAGGGAATCGATCATGTCAGTTGCATTGTTCGTGGCCGAATCCATTGCAGTCATGCGAGCCGCGTGTTCGGCGGCGACGGACTCCAGCAGCGCACGGAAAATCTGGATGCTGACGTATTTTGGCAGCAACGCGCGAAAAAGTTGATCAGGCGGCTGCTCGTAGATGTAGTCGACCTGGGCGGTACCAAATTGTGAGGCTTCTGCGGCCGCGCCTTCGGTCGCGTGCATACCGACACCAGCACTGATTGCCGCTTCCTTCGCTTTCTTCTTCTCTTCTTCAGTCGGCTCTTCCGCCAAACGGACGGCCTGCTCTCCGATCTGTTCGATGGGGAGAACTTGCTCGACGATGAGTCGCTGCGCGATGACCGACTTGAATTCATTGAACACGATGTAAACCGAATCAATCTCTTCGCGGCAGTAGCGCTCGATCACGTTTTCGGCGAGGGCGGAGGCTTGCGCGAATTCGATCTTGTTCAGAATGCCGACGTGCTCACCGGTGATCTGGATAGCGCCCGCACGTTCTCCAGCTTCGGGCTCGGTTTCCAATTTCTCTTGCAGGTCGGCCAGGCTTCGAGTCTGAACCTTCGCGGCCGGGTAGCGCCTCCGCAGGAAATCGCGTCCCTTTCGGCCAATCGCTTCGACGTCGATGTTCTTGCCCTGCTTCGATTCCAGGAACCGGGCGGCAGCTTTCGTAATGTTCGCGCTAAAGGCGCCTGCCAGCCCTTTGTCTCCGGTTACGACGATCAGGAGAATGTTTTTCTCCGGGCGTTGCGCCAGAAGTGGATGCTTCGGCTCTCCGGTCTCAGGATCGTAAATCTCGGCCCGAGCGACAAGGGATTTGAGCACATTCGTCAGCATCTGCGCGTAGGGACGCGCGGCCAAGGCGCGATCCTGCGAACGGCGCAACTTCGCGGCCGAGACCACTTTCATGGCTTTGGTGATCTGCCGCGTGTTGATCACGCTGCGGATACGGCGCCGGATGTCGAGAATATTTGGCATATCGAGTTACGAGCTACGAGTCGCGAGTTTCGAGCAAAAGCTCGCGGCTCAGGACTCGAGGCTCAGGACTACTTTGCTACCGCTTCCCTCTGACTGACAAACTGCTGTTTCGCCTGCTTGATCACGTCCTGCATCTGCGCTTTCAGGGTATCGTCGAGAACCTTCTTCTCCATGATCGAGCGCAGAATTGCGGGATTCGTCGCTTCCACGTACTTGAACAACTCCTTCTCGAATTCACGCACCTGGGAGACCGGGAGGTCATCCAAGAACCCGCCCGTACCAGCCATGATGATCAGAATCTGCTTCGAGAACGGCAGCGGAGAAAATTGATTCTGCTTCAGCAGTTCCACCAGGCGTTGGCCGCGATTCAACTGGGATTGCGTGGCCTTGTCGAGGTCGCTGCCGAACGCGGCGAATGCCGCGAGTTCGCGATACTGCGCCAGTTCCAGTTTCAGGGTTCCGGCGACCTGACGCATGGCTTTAATCTGGGCGCTGCCACCGACACGACTTACCGAGAGACCCACGTTCACGGCGGGGCGGACGCCCTGGTTGAACAAGTCGGTTTCAAGATAGATCTGGCCGTCGGTGATCGAGATGACGTTGGTCGGAATGTAGGCCGAGACGTCACCCGCCTGCGTTTCGATCACAGGCAGAGCAGTTAGCGAACCACCACCGTTTTTGTCGCTCAACTTGGCGGCGCGCTCCAGCAAGCGCGAGTGGAGATAGAAGACATCTCCGGGGTACGCCTCGCGTCCTGGTGGCCGGCGCAACAGCAGCGAGATCTCACGATACGAAGCTGCGTGCTTGGAGAGATCGTCGTAAATCACCAACGCGTGACGCTTGGTGTCACGAAAATATTCGCCCATCGCGCACGCAGCATAAGGCGAGATGTACTGCATCGGCGCGGGCTCGGAAGCCGATGCGGCCACCACGATCGTGTATTCCATCGCGCCGGCGTCTTCCAGAATCTTCACGACCTGGGCGATCGACGAGCGCTTCTGGCCGATCGCGTTGTAGATACAGATAAGATCGTTGCCTTTGCTGTTGATGATGGTGTCGAGCGCAACGGCAGTCTTTCCAGTCTGGCGATCGCCGATGATCAACTCGCGCTGTCCGCGGCCGATCGGAATCATGCTATCGATGGCCTTGAGTCCGGTGGCCATCGGTTCGCGCACGGGCTGGCGGTCAATCACGCCGGGAGCCAGACGCTCGAGAGGAATGAACTTGTCAGAAGAAATCGGCCCTTTGTCGTCGATCGGCTGACCGAGGGAGTTCACGACGCGGCCGATCATGGCATCGCCCACGGGCACGCTCATGATGCGCCCGGTTCGCTTGACCTCGTCGCCTTCCTTAATTTCGGTGTATTCGCCGAGCAGCACCACGCCGACCTGGTCTTCTTCCAGGTTCATGGCGATGCCGGCGACGCCGTGCGGGAACGACAGGAGTTCTCCTGCCATGACCTTGTCGAGGCCGTACACACGCGCGATACCGTCACCGAGAGTGATGACCGTGCCCGTCTCGTCCACGGAGATCGACGATTCATAGCTCTCGATCTGCTCGCGGATCAGTTTTGTAATTTCGTCTGCCTTGATTTGTGCCATAGAGTCAGCTTCGAGCTGCCAGCTTTGAGCTAAAACCAGCAGCCAACTATTGATTGCGGAACGATTATCTTACCCGCGAATCCTCGCGGCTCGAGGCTCGTAGCTCATCGCTCAAGAGCTAATTGCCTCTTTAATTCTCTCCAACTGCCCTTTCACCGAACCGTCGTAAATCGTGCTGCCAATGCGGACGACCGCCCCGCCGAGCAGCGACGCATCCAGTCCATAACTCGCGCGAACTTTCTTGCCGGTTGTCTTTGCGATCTGTGCTTCCAGCGCGCGCTTTTCAGCATCACCGAGTTCCCTTGCGCTTGAGATCTGAGCTTCGGTGAATCCAAGCCGGAAATCCAACTCTTTCTCCAACTGATCGACGATTCTCGGCAAAAACGGCAGCCGGCGGTGATCGATGAGCACCGCCACCAGATTACGGACCGGACGGTCGATGCCATCCCGTTGGACGATCACGTCCAGCAGCTTGCGCTTCTGATCCGCGGGAACCGCGGGATTCTCCCAAACCCGACGCAGTTCGAGGCTCTCGGCGAAAAGTTTGGCGATCTGCTGAAGACCGGAAATGGCTCGCACAGCATCGAGCTTCGCATCGAACACCACATCGGCGAACGCCCGGGCGTAAGTGCTGGCGACGGAAGCCATCGTTTAGCGGCCATCCTTTCCGCCGTTTTCCTGCGTTGATCCCAACTGTCCGGCAAAGTTGCGTACTAGGGCTTGGTCGGTGACGGCGTCGACATGAATTTGCTTTTGCGCAAGTCCGACTGCCAGGTCGGCCGCGTAGGCCGTCAACTGTCGGCGTGCCGTCTTGGCAGCGGCGGAAATCTCCTGCTCGGCGGATGCCACGATTTTGCGCGCATCTTCTTCGGCCGCGGCCTGAATTCGGGCTTCTTCCTCGGCGCCTTCTTTCTCGGCGGCGTCGCGCATCTGCCCGATTTCAACGTCAAGCTTTTGCAGACGGGCTTCGATCTCAGCCAGCTTGCGGCGGGCTTCTTCGCTCGCCTTCTGCGCTTCCTGCATCGCCTTCTGAATGGCGGCGGTGCGGTCGCGGAACATTCCCGGCAGATACTTGCGTCCGGCCCAGACCAGGGCGCCGGCGATCACTACGAAATTCAGAATTACGCTGGCCCAATACGACTGCTGCACGGATAGCCCGGTGATGCGGTGGATCAACTGCACCGAGGGAGAGTGTTTGAACTCCTCCATCTCGTCTTTCTCTTCCCCGGCAGCTTCGCGGCTTTCGTGAACCAGCTGACGCCCGGGATGAAATCCATTCGCGTCATTGTTGGTCTGGTCGGGAGACGGGGCAGGAGGAACTTGCTCTTGAGCGTAAACCAACGCAGCCGAGCAACTCGCAAGCAAGAGAGCGAGCGCGAAAAGCTGCAGCGATTTTCGAATGTTGATCCTCAACGTCCCGCTCCAGCCGGCTGCAGCACGCGCCTGACGATTTCCTGAGCCAGAGCTGCTGCTTCGCCCTGCAGACCCTTTTCGGCAGACGTACGATCGGCTTCGATCGCGGCCTTGGCCGACTGTACCTGCGCCTGCGCCTTTGTGCGTGCCGCACTCACAGCATTGGTCCGGGCCTGCACTGCCGCTTGACGTCGCGACTCCTGGGCCCGGAACACGGCAGCCCGAGCTTCGCGCAGCTTCTGCTCGTATTCCGATGTCCGCGCATCCGCCGCTGAAATATCTGCCTTCGATTTCTCGATCGCGCCCTCGGTTTTATTGCGTCTTTCATCGAGAACGCGGCGCAACGGTTTGTGCACGATGACGTTGTAAAGGATATAGAGCAGCGCCACCAGAATTACCGTCGGTACGGCCCCGAGCAGTAATTCGCCTAGTTGCTGCAGCGTCTGATCCATGTGGTTGCTGATATTGACCGAGAAATGAGGGCTATGAAAACTGTTAAGTCTAACGTCCGAGTAAGTTTAATGTCAACGCGCTAAGGATGGTTTCAGGGGGAAACCTTAATGTGCTGGAAACCGTTTTGGGGCAGAAAAAAGCATACCCGTAGATGTTGGAAACAATAGGGTTACGGCCAAAATCGCAGATTTTTGCATATATCCCTTGACTTCATCGAAAACAGGACTAGCATGTAAATATCACCTCCGATCCAATTCAGGATCGAATGGGCCGATAGCCAAGGAAAGTCACCGCTTCTTGGTTGCCGGCCCATTTTAATTTTCCACCATAAGCGGCCGGCTAAGATCGGACTCCCTGTATCGCTTCGGAATAACAGTGGTCCGTTGCACAACCCAGTACCGCGTACGCGCCAAGCTGCCTTCTTTTTCAGTCCAAAGTCCCTTCCGCTCCTCCTATTTCTGCTGATTCAGGTACTTACTTTGGTAATTCCTGATGCACTTTGTATCGGCTAGACTCTCCCGTTTCTATGCTGTAATCGGCTGAAGATTTCATTCTTTCCCGTTCCAGCCCGATCGGATCGCCGTAGGAGTATTCGTTGAAACGCACCGTCGGTCTCATTCTCGGCTTCGCCGCGATACTCGTCGGCTGTGTCGCATCCAAGGCTTCCCTGCAAACCAGTGTCGCTGGATCGTCGATGGCGCCAAGTGTGGAAGGCAGCCAGATTTACTTTGTCCCGATCGGTGACTTTCCCGCGGGCCAGCTCGATTCGATGGTCGAGTTTTATCGGCAAAGCTACGGGCTGGAAATCCCGATTCTGAAGAGCGTACCGATTGACGACTCTGCAAGGGACCCCGGCCGTCAACAAATTGTGGCCGAAAAACTGATGGCCAGCCTTCGCGCGGGCACCGGGAAGTACGACCGGAAAGCGATTCTCATCGGGTTCACGTCGGAGGACCTCTATCCGGCGTCGCAAAACTGGCAATTCTGCTTTGGATGGAGAGACGCCAGCACCCGCACCGCGGTGGTTTCCACGGCGCGGCTGAATTTGCGTCGCGACAGCGCTCCGTTTGCGGCAGACATTTCTGTAGCCCGCCTGCGCAAGGTCGTGACGAAAGATATCGGCATGCTCTACTACGGCTTGCCGCAGAACGGCAATCCGAAGAGCGTGATGTATGAATTCATGGTGGGAATCGATGATCTCGACCAGGCCGGGGACGAATTCTAGCCGCCTTCCACGCTATCCCGTCACGTAGCTCTTCACTCTACGAACAACCGATTCCGGAACATCTGCTTCGAGCTCGACCGCACCATCCGTATATTTTCGCGAATAGATTCGGGCGCGTGCCTCGAGCAGTGCCAGCGTCTTTCCCTCTTTTTGCGGAACGCGCAGGTGGATGCGGCTGATTCGATCCTCCTCGATCATCTTGTCGATCCGATCAAGAAGAACGTCGAGCCCTGTGCCTTCGATCGCGGAAACGTACACAGTATTCGTGGCGTCGCGCGCGGCGAGCAAAGACGCTGCGACCTCTTCGTCGAGCAGATCAACTTTGTTCATCACGCGGAGGCGGAGCTTCTTCTCGGCGTCGAGTTCCTTCAGGACAATTTCCACTTGAGCGTCCTGCTCCGCCGAAAGGCGACTGCTTGCGTCGGAAACGTGCAGGATCAGCGAAGCGCGTTGAACTTCTTCGAGTGTGGCTCGGAACGCCGACACGAGTGTGTGCGGAAGATTGCGGATGAATCCCACGGTGTCGGACAGAAGTACTTTGCGCTTGGACGGCAGGTTAACGGCACGGATCGTCGGATCCAGCGTGGCAAACATCTTGGAAGACGACAGCACGCCGGCGCGGGTCAGAGCGTTGAACAGCGTCGACTTCCCTGCATTGGTGTAACCAACCAGCGCGACAGTCGCTACCGGAGCCGACTCGCGGCGCTGACGCTGCTGGGCGCGGATCCGGCGTACATTTTCCAGTTGCTGCTCGACGTGGCGCACGCGCCGCGCAATTTTCCGGCGATCGGTTTCGAGCTGCGTTTCGCCGGGGCCTCTAGTACCGATGCCGCCTCCGAGCTGCGACATCTCGACACCGCGTCCGGCAAGGCGAGGCATCATGTATTGCAGCTGCGCGAGCTCGACCTGCAGCTGGCCTTCTCGCGTTCTGGCGTGGCGCGCAAAAATATCGAGGATCAGCTGCGTGCGGTCGATGACGCGTCGCTTGACGATCTTCTCGATATTGCGCTGCTGCGACGGGCTGAGATCGTGATCGAAAAGCAGAACGTCGGCATCCGTGGATGCAGAGGCGCCGGCAATTTCTTCGAGTTTCCCTGCTCCAATTAGTGTGGCTGGATCGGGGCGGTCGCGGCGCTGCAGAATCTCACCGACGACGTTTGCGCCTGCGCTCTCCGCAAGTGTGCGCAATTCCGCGAGCGACTCATCGGCGTCGAACTCGGGGATCGTCGGCTTGACCGCCGTGGCACCGTCTTTGCGAGTCTTTGACGGACCGGCGGACATCTGCGCGGCGTCGCGCGCCGCAGATGCTTGCGCCGTGACGGTTCCCACACCAGTACGGCGCGTTCGCACATCGAGGCCAACCAGGAAAGCGCGCTCCCGGTCATCAGCGCGAGCGACAACGGTCCCGAGCGGCGCGCGATGGCTCGAACGCGCCACGTCGCGGGATTTCTTGCGATGAGAACTTCCCAAGCCGAGAAAGCCTATCCTTCAGTGCCTGAGGCGGTTGCCACCGTGGCAGCGGCGGCGGTGCCGGCAACCGACTTTTCCGGATGCGCCGTGTGCGCATGCGTCGACATCGGCCGACCCATCACCACCGTGGAGATGGCGTGCTTGAAGATGAGTTGCTCCTGACCGTTCGCCTCCAGAACAACGGAGTACTTGTCAAAGGAGCGGATTCGGCCCGTCAGCTTGACTCCACTGAGGAGGTAAATCGTGATGCTCGCTCTCTCTTTGCGGGCCGTGTTGAGGAAGGAATCCTGGATATTCTGCGCCGGCTTGTTATTCTCCATCGCCGATCTCCTCGAGTTGTAGACTGCCGAACCAATCGCTGTCCGCGGTCCCGCCGTGGACAGGCCAAAACTCACAGCATGTTCCCGGCGGCCTTCCCGCTGCCTCAGGAACAAGGGGGGACAACCCCGCAGATGAGCACTCTATGCCGCAAAGATGGCGCACTTCCGCGGGCAGATGTGAACACGATACGGCGAACCTCGCCTCTTTTCAACCGATAACTTTCACCGAAAGTGCCACGCCAGTTGACAGCCCGAGCCTGTGGAGAGCAGACTTGCCTCGACTTTTTTCTGGGCCAGCGGGGCGAAATCCCGTTTTGGAGCCGGTTTACCCGTCGTAGTTGCTTTTCTTGCAACCGAACGTTTGGGCGGATTTTGGCTAGTCCGGACGTTATAACCTGTACATCTTCTGTTACGGAGGGTTCCGATGCACCCGTTCTGCGCCGCGGCGGTTCTTCCCACGATTACCGGATCAGAAGCCGCTATGTTAATTCTGCGCTGGTTCCATTTCATCGCCGGCATCACCTGGGTGGGGCTGCTGTACTTCTTCAATCTGGTCAACGTGCCCTTCATGAAAACGGTGGACGCCCCGGCGCGGCCGAAGGTCCTGCAGTATCTGACGCTGCCTGCCATGCACTGGTTCCGTTGGAGCGCGCTGGTAACCGTCTTTCTTGGCGGCTGGTATTGGGGACAATTTCTGGTCGGCCCTGACGCGGAGAGGCAGGGCGTAGGCGAAGGCAGCACGGTCGGATTATTTCTGCTGATCTGGATCGTGACGTTCTGGCTGCTCTATTTTGTGATCAAGTTCTGGACGCCGAACGGGTACATCCTGGGCGCAATCACAGCGATTCTTGTCTACGCGGCAGGATGGTTATTTGTTCACTACACGCCGGTGGGCGGCGAGGATAACCACGTTCTCTGCATTGGGTTCGGTGGCGGATTGGGCATTGTGATGCTGTTCAACGTGTGGGGCATCATCTGGCCGAACAACAAGAAGATCATTCGCGGAGTGATCGCCGGAACGCCACGAGAAGACGCAGCCAAGCTGGCGCGACAGGCGTTCCTGGCATCAAGGACGAATTTCTTCCTGTCGGTGCCAATGCTGTTTTACATGGCAGCGGCGTCGCATTTTTCGAGCACGGTGATCTTCGGGAAATGAAACGGCGCGGCTTTGGCCGCGACCTTTTAGTTTATTTGCTTAAGAAGCGGCTAACCAAGTATCTCGACACGAACAATCATCCTCACTCCACTGCCGAGTTTCACGTGCTTATCCTTTGAACTAAGGACTCCGTCATTCAGCTGTAGGTTATTCATGCCTTGCACTCCGACCGATTTCGGGTCAATCGCAGCTTGAGGATGACCAGCAGACTGTGTATCGACTCCGGTTCTGATATCGGTCGAGGGCTTGTAGTCCGGCGCCGGCGCAGAAGCTGGTCCGCCCTGATGAGAAGACGTCGCTGGCATTCCGGGATCCGCCTCTTCAGCGGGAGGAAAAACGGCCTGGACAGTGCCCTTCACTGGAACTTGCTTGCCAGTGGCGATACTCAGCTTATCGAAAGTAAGTGTCAGCTGGGACTCTTGATCCCCTTTAGATTTTG
>Ga0335081_10019677_pt1 | contig 10915 bp, 6 predicted proteins | sample Lox_Sample_35_FD_206713 | JGI IMG/M metagenome (GOLD analysis project Ga0335081, IMG submission 206713) | Soil microbial communities from Loxahatchee National Wildlife Refuge, Florida, United States - Lox_Sample_3.5 | ecosystem: Environmental > Terrestrial > Soil > Wetlands | place: USA: Florida...
AAAGGAATTCAATCGCTGTTTAACTCCTCGCAGATTCCTGGCGAAATTCTTGATCTAACTGTGGTACGGACCGATGTGTTAGAGCGCTCCGACGGCCAGAAATTTGCGAAAGCGCTCGCCGGTGCGTGGTACGAAATGATGAGTTTGATGTCGTCGCAGGGAGCGGCAACCGATAAGGTCTTGAGCTCGATCGCAGAGGGATCGGGCGATTCGCTGGCGTCGTACAGGGAGCAACTCAGTACGACCAAGATGTTTTATCAACCCGACGCCGCAGCTTCGTTCGGACGGTCCAGCGACCTGAAGCAGAAGATGGCCCTGGTTCGGCAGTTCTGCTTCGAGCACGGCCTGCTCGGCAAGAACATCAGCTCGGTCGATGACGTGGCGATTCGCTATCCGGACGGCAGCGTTCAAGGCAAGAAGGATCGCGTGCGGTTGAGTTTTGACGCGGCTTACATGCAGATGGCCGCGGAAAGCAAGTTGTAGCGCCGGCGTCTTGCCGGCTGTCGTGAGGCCATCTTGGCCTCGCGTCTGGGGACAATGAATCGATGTCGGTCAGTTTCCAACTCGTGCACGCGAGGCCGAACCGGATTACGACGATCCTGCTCTCGTGGATGCTGTTCGCCGTGGGCATTGGTCTGTATTTTTATACGGCCCAGAAACGGCATCAGGAGAACCCGGAAGACCGGATCATGCCGACGGTTTCGCAGATGGTCCACGGGATGACGAATGCGTCGACTAATTCGGCGGAAGACGACGAAGCGCTGCCCGACAACGCTTCGCTGCGCCAGCGATTCGTCGCGAGCATGCTCTGGAAGGACACGGTGGCTACTTCGCGGCGGTTCATTTTCTCGATCCTGCTGCTGATTCCCGCGGTGCTGCTCGGGTTGCACATGGGGTTGTTCCCCTACGTCGGCGTGTTCTTCCTGCGGTTCATTCTGTTCTTCGACAAGATCGTTGCTCTTTCGTTGCTGCCGATTTTGTTCATCGTGTTTGGAATCGATGAGTTGTCGAAGATCATGCTGATCGTGATCGGGGTAACGCCGACGATCATCCTCGACACGTTCAACTTGACCAAGGGCGTGCCCAGCGAGCAGATCGTCAAGGCGTTCACCTTGGGCGCGAGCGATTTCGACGTCGCCTACCGCGTCGTGATGCGGCAGATCATGCCGCGCGTGTTGAACAGCATCCGGCTGAATTTGAAAGCTGTCATGCTTTTCCTGTTTGCCGGCGAGATGATCGCATCGACCGATGGGCTGGCTTACCGGATCGCGCTATTGCGGCGGCATATGGGCATGGACGTGATCATTCCGTACGTGCTGTGGGTGGCGCTGTTGCTGTTCCTGGTCGATTTCGGGATGCGGGTCGCGAACCGCAAACTTCATCCGTGGTTTCAGGAGGCTTGAGTTCCATGGCGTTGATTGAAATCCAGAATCTCGCGGTCGCCTACGGAACGCCTTCGCGGCCCGTATTGACTAACATCGATCTAAGCATTCGGGAGGGAGAGTTCGTCTGCGTGCTCGGCCAGACTGGATGCGGGAAGTCGACGCTGTTGAAGATGATCCTGGGCGCCGAGATGCCTGTGCGCGGCCGCGTGCTGATCGACGGCAAGGAGCACAAGCAACCGGACCGCACTCGCGGCTACGTGCCGCAGAAGTACTCGCTCTTCCCCGACAAGACCGTGCTCGACAACATCGCGTTCGGCCCCGAGGTCAGCGAGTTCAACATGTTCACGCGCTTCACGCCCCGCTACTTCCGCCGGCGCCACGATATTCGCGACGAAGCGATGCGGTACATCCTCCGCATCGGTCTGCAGGAGCGCGACGCAAAAAAGTATCCGCACCAGCTTTCCGGAGGCATGCAGCAGCGTGTGGCGATCGCACAGGCACTGATCACGTGTCCGCGAATCCTGCTGATGGACGAAGCCTTCAGCGCGCTTGATCCTGGGACGCGCAAAGACATGCAGCGACTGATCCGGCAATTGTGGCGCGACACCGGCGTCACAGTGCTGTTTGTCACGCACAATACGCAAGAGGCGCTTCACCTGGGCAGCCGCGTGATCGTTCTGGCGAAGGAATCCGACGACGCGGGCGCGCAAGTCGCCATGGACATATCGGTCCCGGAGCCTTGCCACGAACAGCAGATCCCGATCCTCGTCCATCACCTCGAGCATGCTTCGGGAAGTGCGCGAGCGCCGGAGCCCGTTTTCGCGACGGCATAGGTCTAGCTCCTGACTGCGAGCTTCTAGCCAAACAGAATCCGGTTGTGACCTGACTCAAAGCTTGCACTCTGGCTGTGTTCTTTCACGGCATACCGGCTTTGCGGGGGCACAAAAAAATCAGATCAGTGTAGCCAAAATATTGATTTCAAATAGCGTGTGCGAGCGCTGGGGTGGGGCTCAGATCTGGGGGAGGCATCTCAGCGGTAAAGCCGCTTGACGGTATGAAACGTATCGCAGCACTAATGAGCGCTGCGCCACCCACATCCCCAACTCCATCGGTTTCGCGTGGTCGGGAGACACCGGTATAGACTGCGAGGATGGTGAGGTTCCTCCGTCGCTCTCTGCTGACAGTTCTTCTCTTCGTACTGCTGTGCGTGTTGGCAGTCGCGCAAGATTCCAACTTCACGTCGCCTTTGCCTACGGGAGTTCAACTGGATGCAGCAGGGGAGGCGGTTGAGCTTGGGAGCTTGCCGCTGAACATCGTTCGGGCGCCTGGTGGTGACAAGGCTGTGGTCGTGCTCAGCGGATGGCGCGAACAGGGAATCCAAGTCGTTGATCTGAAGATGTGGCAGGTTACGCAAACGCTGGTGCAGGACGAAGCCGTTCGATGCGATCACGCCGACGCAGGATTTGAATGAAAAGAACCCGCAGAATACGGCGGCGGCACGGATGTCGGAAGGGTTGGACCTGAGCGCTCCCGATCGTGTGGACGATCAGGTATACAACCATATTTTGTGGCTGATGCTGAAGGGTGATGCACCGCGGCCCACGCTTCGCAATTGGGCGCCGTTGCAAGTGCCGGAAGCGAGCCGGTGATGAAGCCTCGAGCGGGACGGCCAAACACTGAGAAATCCCGGATGCCATCTCGGCTGTACAGCAGTAGGTAGGGATCCTACGACTCCACCGCGACTTCGCTTCGCTACGTCGCAGCTGCGCTCAGGATGACAAACGGAAATCAAATCGTCAGGGAACCCTCGACTTTGTCGAAAGTCCCCACTTCTGGCAACGGCGGCCAGAAGTGGGCACCAACCACGTTTCTTCAATTCACACTATTTAAAACTCGTAGCGCAGGGCGAACTGCATGACTCGGGGATCGCCTACATTTTGGAATTCTCCGAAGGTGCCGGGAGCTTGCAGGCTCAGGCTTGGGTTTGAGTAGTTCACGTTGTTGAAGACGTTGAAGGCTTCGGCACGGAACGTGATCTTTTGGCCTTCCCAGGGAAGCGGGAATAGTTTCACGACCGCCATATCGGAGAGGAACATTGCGGGCAGGCGCAGGACGGCGCGCTGGCCGGTGTGTCCGGGGAGTTCGTCGGCGAAGTTGTTGGACGCGCTTGTGTTGGTGAACATGCTGGGATATCCGTTCTCATCGGTGTGCAGCCCGGAAGAAACGGGGGCGGTGGCGATCGCGAGACTACTCAGCCAGTAGTTGGCGTTGTAGGCAAGTTCGCCGCCGACCGTGGTGGGAATTCCGGAGTGATAACGGAAGAGGCTGCTGATCTGCCATCCGCCGACGACTTCATTCAGCCAGCCGTGAGCGCCGGAGAGGAGCGTGCGGCCGCGGCCGATGGGGAGCGGATAGAGGACGTTGGCGGTGATGTTGTGGCGCATGTCGAAGTCGGAAGAACCGCGGAATTCGCGGGTGTTGAAAATGTTCTGGATGGCGGCACCTTGCTGCCCGGCGCCGGATTCGGCGGCGGAGGCATCATCGATGGCATGCGACCACGTGTAGTTGAAATCGAACGTGACGCCGTTCGTAAGGCCGCGCCGCAAGGAGAAGGTGAGCGCGTGGAAAGCAGCAGCGCCGGTGTTCATCCATGTGGGCATGGAGCTGCCTTGCAGCGGGAAGAACGTGTAGCAGCCGTAAGCGGAGATCTGCGCGCAGCTTACGGTGTTGGGAGTGTTCATCCACGAGGCGGCGGGGTTGCGGTCGACGGCGTGGAGACAATCAAGATAGCTCCCGCCGTAATCGTTGTAAACGCAGGTGAAGTAGTTGGCCGAGGCGCTACCGTTGACGTCGAGATTGGCGAGGCCGGGCCACATGTCTTCGACGAAGGGCATTGTGGGTACGATGCTGGGATCGGCGAGAACTTGCGGGACTGTAACTCCGGAGTCGTGAAGCTCGCGGAGCGCCATGGCGTTTTCTTCCCAGGTGATGCCGGACTTGGGATCTTTGAAGTACTCGAGCGGTGTGTAGACGTCGCCTTGCAGAAGCAGGCGGCGGGAGAGGCGGCCGGCGTATCCGACTTCGAACGTCAACTTGCCGGGGAGTTCACGGGCGAAGCTGGCATTGAATACATAAGAATAAGGAGGCTTGAGGTTGGGAGCGATGCCCATGAACTCGCCCGCGATGGCGGCAATGTTCGGCGGAGTCACAGGGAATGTCTCGTTGGCAGGCGTCGGCAGGGCGGGGGCAGAGCCTGCATAGCGCGGGCTAGTGGTGAAACTGTACGAATCGGGGAAGTTGCCCGAGGTCGCCATGCCGATGGAGCCGTACTGATCGTATTGCGTGATCAGGTCGCTGCCAAAGCGGTCATAGACCATGGCGGCGCCGAGACGGAGAGCGCCTTGCTGTCCGAAGATTCTCGAGAGCAGGCCTTCGGTCTTGGATGGGGCGTAGGCGATGCCGATGCGTGGAGCAAAGTTCAGATTTGATGGACCCCACCAACTTGGTTTTCCATTCGCGGGCCCGTTCAGGTCCCACTGGAGGATCGAGTTGGGCATTTGGTTCTGAGGAATGCCTTGGGCCTGCAGCGAATTGCGCTCAGCGAAGTATTGCGTCAGAGGGACGGTGGAAGTGACCTGCAGTCCGTTCGCTTCGTAAGGGGGACGGAAGTTTTCGTAGCGCAAGCCCATATTAAGGGTGAAGTTGTGCGTGATGCGGAACGTGTCTCCGGCATAGAGGGAGAAATCGTGTTCGATGAACGAGCGGACTTGCGGAGTTCCGGCAGCGAGATAGTTTCCGTGACGGTCGAAGAGGTCGGTGTGGAAGTCGTCGTTGACCAGACCGAGGAGGACGCCCATGCCGTTGGCGGTGGAAGTTTGGTCGACGACCATAGGATTTGGTCCAAACGCGCTCGGGTTCTGCTTCATATAGTTGGTGATGGTGCCACTCGGCCCGGAGATGTCGGCACCGAGGCCGATCAACTCGGTTGAGCCGTATCCGTAGCGCGCAAATGAGGTCGCGTAGGAACTGGTGTTGTTGTGAATAATGTTGAATCCACCGCCAGCAGTGATTGTGTGTTTGCCCTTTACCCAGGTAATGCCGTCGCTGAGGTTGTTGGTCGGGAGCACCTGTGAGGATGGCCGGGCGTAGGGATTGAGGTACGGATCAAGGCTCGTCTGAAACAGGAGTGGGCCGCTCTGTCCGGTAAACGATTGGCCGAAACGGGTATATCCGTAGTTCACGACACTGATGAGGCTGGGAGTGAGGATGGCGGTATATTGCAGCGCGACTCCCTTGCTGTTGTCGTGCAGCGTAGATGCGGCCGATTGTCCCGGAAACTGCGCTGGGATCTGGTCGTCAGTGTTGTGCGCAAAAGTGCTACGCGCGCTCACGGTGTGCTTCCCGGCTTGATCGATATGAAGATCGATCTTGCCAACCAACGCGTGATCGCTTCGATGGAGTGGAGCGTTAAATCGGAAGCCGCTGAAGTTGAGGCCGCCGTCTTCCCCGAATGAGGGATAGTTTCCGCTAGGATATTTTTGCAGGACGTCTGTGAGCATGTTTTGATTGGGACCCAAGCCCAGTGGGTCGACCGCTTTCACCTGGTCTGGTGTCAGGGTTTGAGTAACGGTCGTACCTGGCTGGCAGGTTTGCGTGGCAGGATCCTGTGTGCAGCTGAGGAAGGTGAAGTTGCCCTGGCTCAAAGCATCGGATGGGACGGCGCGGACTTGAGAATTCGCGCTGGCATCTTGCCGCTGTTCATAGTTGAAGAAATAGAAAATGCGGTTCGCGATGATTTTTCCGCCAACGGACGCGCCAAATTGATTCCGGACCAGCGGCTGGCGCGGAACTCCCGAATGGTTGTTGAACCAGGTATTGGCGGCGAACATGGTGTTGCGGTTGTATTCGTAGAGCGAGCCGTGCATCTGGTTGGTGCCGCTCTTGGTGACGAGTGAAACCTGACCGCCGGAGGAGCGGCCCAGGTTTGGGCCTTCCCCGGCGACCGTAACGCGGAATTCCTGCACCGAATCCAGAGGAATCGGCAAGACTGCGTTGAATCCGGGATTGGTGGTGGAACCGTTGGCGGCCGAGCCGGAGTATCCGCCGAATGAGGTGCCCGTGGATTGTGCGACGAGGCCGGAATTCTGGTTGTTGTTGACGTCGGCGCCGTCGAGGGTGATGTTGTTCTGATCGCGTCGCGATCCGAGAACTTCGCCACTGGTTGTGACGCCGGGCTGCAGGCTGAGGAGTTCGACGACGTTACGTGTCTGGAGCGGCAATTGGCGGACCTGCACTTCGCTAAAAGGATTGCCGACGCTGGCGTCGGTGGTATTGACCTGCGAGGCTTCGGAGGCGACGTTGATCACTTCTCCCGTGGTGCTAAGCGACATTTTCAGGTCAAGCGTCGCGGGAGTGTTCACTAGTAGCTTGACGTGCGCATTCGTGATGGTGGCGAAGCCGGATTTTTCCGCGAGTAAGCTGTAGTCGCCGGGAGCAACTTCGAGAAAGCTGTATTCTCCATTGATGTCGGAAGCAGTTTTGCGGGAAGAGCCGTTTTCGAGGCTCTTGATCGTGACCGTTGCTTCGGGAATGACGGCGCCCGTGGGATCGGTGACGATGCCGCGCAGCGAGGCGGTGGCCTGCGAGTGCGCGGTGGAGACCGCGATCAAAGTCGCAAAAGCGAGGGCTGCGAAACATCGGACTGCTCGGGCCTTACTCATAACTCCTCCTGAGAAACCAGAAAGCTTCTGAGCGCAGGCACACTTCGCGGTGCGCGGCTCTGCCACGTTTCTTCCAACACAAATTTCAGATTGCAGGGGCGAACAAATCGGCACTCTTCCGCGGACCCACGCCGCGGGGGCGCAAGAGTGCCTCGCCTACCAGCGAGGTGATGTGATCGTTACCGATCTTGATTCGACAGTCAAAGGCAATGTTTGAATCGGAATGATCGATGTTGTGAATGGAGAGGGAATCAAAATCGATTTGGGTGCGAAGAGGCTTTTATCGGCACGAGCGCGCATACGCTGCGAAGGATGCTACGAGAAGATGCGCTTGGCGCAAAATCTTAGAACGCTGAGAACGCAGAGAAATCCGCAGAGAATGCGGAGAGATTATTCGCTTGTGTAGTTGATCTCCATGCGCTTCACCTGGAAGCTGGAAACCATGATCGCGATAGCAGCAACGACCAGGATTCCGATTATTGCTAGTGGGGCGGACACCGGATCTGCGTTGGAGATTAGAAGAGCGAGAAGACCAGTCGAGCCAGGTGGGACGGGAATATCAACCGGGCACAAAGATTTCAGGTAGTAGATTACGCTGAATTGCTTCAGAAGCGCCGGGAGGAAAGGATTTATAAACTCCCAGACCAAGATCGTTGCGGCTGGAATGATCGGGTTGCGGAAGAGCATGCCGGCAACCAGGAAAAAGGCGCCGTATCCCACGCACGCAAGAACTGTCACTCCAATGTAGGCTGCTGCGTGTTCGAGTCCGTGATGGTGGTAGAGATAGAGATCGCGCGTGTGGGGATTGAAGTGCCACAGGAATGCGACGGTTTGAAGAACTTCGCTGGTGACGAATATCGTACACGTGGCTAGCAGTCCGGCGAGGAACTTTCCGGCCATCAGGACTTCGCGGCGGATTGGCGACAGGAAATAGAAATGGAGACTGCGATCGAGCACCTCTCCGCGGAACAGATTCATGAAAATGCCGAGGCATCCGAAGAAGATGGCAAGGCGCAGGAAGAAAAATTGAAAGACGCCGGCGAACACGATCGCATCCTGGCCGAGGTTATACGTGTCCTGGACGTTAACGCCCTCGACTTTCTCGTGTGACAACTCCACGTACAAATCGTTCTGACCGTCGGAGTATTGAAGCCGCTCGTGGTCGATGTCCTCGAAGGTGCCTGGACCGGTGGGTCGATGTTCCGTCCAATGGATATCGAGAGGAGGCTTGCCGAGGATGGCAACGACTTCCTCCTTTGTCATGCCGGACTTGACGGCGAGCAGATCCTGATACGACAGCGGCTTTTGGCTTTCGCGAGCGATCCTTGCCGACCGGTGCTGCTGATTCGACATGGCGACAGCGTAGGCGAGGAAGATCAGCACGGGCAATGCGGCTACAGCGTAGATCCATAGTCCGCGCTTCGCGAAGAAGGTCTTCTTCATCTCGAGGCGGATGACCGCTTTGATCTGTGTCCACCAGAGCCGGTTCATCGGACCACCTCTTCGTTTCCGATCAGGTACTCGTATACCGAGAGAACGTCGTCGTCGGCTGGAGCGATGGACTCGATTTGAATTCCGTCTAGAGCGAGCTGATTCAAGGCTAAATAGAAACGGTCGGCGTCTTTCGTTTTCAGGAGTACGCCGCGGCCGTCGTTGTGGATGGACGCTTCGATCATGTATTCCGATGCGAACAGCTTGGCTGCGAGCTCACGCGGGCGATCGCAGCGGATAAGGATCTGCGTGGGATGTTCCTGAATCTCGTTGCGAACGGTTTGAATCTGGCCTTCGGCGACGACGTACCCGTTGCTTAGGAGGATGACCTGGTCTGAGATTACGTCGACCTCATGAAGGATGTGGCTGGAGATGATCACGTAAGAGCCTTGCGCTGCAGAGGCGCGGAAGAGGGCGATCATTTCGGCGCGCGCGAGGGGATCAAGTCCATTCAAAGGCTCATCGAGGACTAAAACTTTGGGATTGTGCGCCAAGGCTTGGGCCAGGCGGATTCTCTGGCGCATGCCTTTGCTGTACGCGCCGATTTTGCGCGAGGCGGCGTCGACAAGGTTCACGCGTTGGATCGCTTCCCATGCGGTGCGTTCGGCTTCTTGGGCCGAGATGCCGGATAAACATAGGTAAGAATAGATAAATTGGAATCCGGTTAGGCCGCGGGGGAATGCATCGAACTGAGTGGAGTAGCCGACGAACTTGAAGAGATTTTCAGCGTCGTCGGTGTTGATGCCGAGTACCTGGATGCGTCCGCGCGACGGCTTTACCAGACCCGTCATCAGGTTCATCAGCGTTGTTTTGCCGGATCCGTTGGGGCCTACGAGGCTGGTGATTCCCGGAGGAATTGACAGGTTCACACGATTGACACCGAGGATCTCCTTGTAGAACTTCGAGACCTCTTCGAAGACGATGCGATCGTTCACTTGACCACCTCGTAGGCGCGAACTTTCCGCATCAGGAGCCAGAGGCAGATGGCGCAGTAAAGGAGAATAGCGATCCAAGCCTCGCCAGCAGAGAAGGCGAGTTCGCTCTCCCCCTTGAAAAGGCTCTGCCCGATCACGGCCATGAGATATAGCAGGTTGAAAAAGTGGCCGACATCGGTCCGCAAGACGGCGTTGATGGCTTGTGCGAAGCCGGCGCCAAAGAACATTACAGCCAGCAGCAGAGCGCCAGCTACGACCCGCCACTTCACCCAGGCGGAGAGTGCCATCGCCAGCATCGAGAGAATCGCGATCCAGATCAGCGAACCCAGGATAATGCTGCTGGCAATCCAAAGATTGTTCCATGCCCAAGAGGCACCGGCGAAGCTGCACTGAATGATGAAGAGGATGATTCCGGGAATCCAGGTTATTTGTGAGAGCAAGATCCCCAGGACGGAGGACTTTCCTAATATGTACTCGGCGCGGGAGAAGGGGCGGCAGAAGTAAAGGGGTAGAGCGCCGTTGGCTAGATCGGGCGATACCAGGCCCGGTCCGGCAAACGCTGTCATCAGGAATGCGAGCACTCCCTGAACGGTCAACATGTGCAAGAAGAAATTATTGTCAATGGTGATGAGTTCCGCCGGAAGGCCGAGTTTCGCGAGGAAACTTGCGCTATGGGCGAGGTAGATCATGATTAAACAGATGATGGGCCAGAAGAAGCAGAGAACGAAAAAGCCCGTTAAAAATTTGGAGCGGAACAGGTTGCGGCGGGAATAGCGGAAGAGCACGAGGAAGCGCGACCATTCCGCGGTCAGCGAACCGGAATATGGTCGGTAGCTACGCCGGTAGACGGCCATTGTCGCTCCTCGTTCTCACGATTAACTCTCCATCGCTTTCAGGAAAATGTCTTCGAGCGTGTCGCGGCGGAAATTGAGCCGGCGGATTCTTACTTGCTGCTCGGCGGCGATGCGAAAGATGTCGCGCGTCTCTACCCCGTCAGCGAGCACCATCTTCATGCGGTTCGCGGTTACGGCGCATTCGCAGCCCAGTTTCTCGATGGCGGCGCTGAAATCGCCATTGGCGTTGTAGGTTTCCAGTTCGATGAAGCGCTTGTTGGCGCGGCGCTCTTCACTGAGATTGGAATAGTGGGCGATCTGTCCCTGCTTGAGGATGAGGACTTCGTCGCAGGTGTCTTCGACATCGCGCAGCAGGTGCGAACACAAGACAATTCGCATCTCCTGGCCGTCGCGGATTTCGCGGATCATGCGAATCATGCGCTGGCGCGCGGACGGATCCAGACCGTTGGTCGGTTCATCGAGGATCAGGAGCTTTGGGCCGTGCACGATCGCCTGCGCCAGTTTCGCCAGCTGCTTCATGCCTAACGAAT
>Ga0335081_10019678_pt1 | contig 10914 bp, 10 predicted proteins | sample Lox_Sample_35_FD_206713 | JGI IMG/M metagenome (GOLD analysis project Ga0335081, IMG submission 206713) | Soil microbial communities from Loxahatchee National Wildlife Refuge, Florida, United States - Lox_Sample_3.5 | ecosystem: Environmental > Terrestrial > Soil > Wetlands | place: USA...
CAGTGAAGGTTTACTTCGTAAACATGATGTGGCAGCCGGGGGAGACCACCGGTTGTACGGCCAGTGACCACATCCGCGTACTCAATCGCCATGCGGGCGGGAAGCTGCTGGATTACGCCGTGATCAACATCCGGCCGATCCCTTCGGCGGTAAAGAAACGCTATGCCCGAGAGTCGGCGCTGCCGGTAGAAAATGACCTGGACCGGATTCTCGCGTTAGGAGTCAAAGTGATGGCCGGCAAATTGGCGCAGCTCTCAGAGAAAGTTCGACACGACCCCACAGCCACCGCCGCGGTGGTGGTTAAGCTGGCACAGGAAGGCAGACAGCGGAAAAACAGCCGGACATAATGGATTCATGCAAACGCCCGTTACCATAGTGATTCTCGCAGCGGGACTGGGGACCCGCATGAAGTCGCGGAAAGCCAAAGTGCTGCACCGGGCCGGCGGAAAGACCCTGGTGGAGCACGTCGTCGGAACGGCGCTGGAGCTGGCGCCCGCCGAACGCACTTTCGTGGTCGTCGGCCACCAGGCCGATGAGGTCCGCAAGACGGTGGACCACCTGGGCGTGCGCTTCATCGAGCAGCGCGAGCAGAAAGGGACCGGACACGCTCTGTTGATCGGTCAGGACGAGTTAGCTCGACTGAGCGGCCATCTGGTGATTCTCAATGCGGATGGGCCGCTGCTTCGAGCCGATACGTTGCGGGCGCTGATCCGGCAGGGCGAAGGCGGGGGCGCGGCGGGGGTCTTGTTGACCGCGGTAATGGAAGATCCGACCGGGTACGGGCGTGTGATCCGCGATGCCCACGGCCGTGTGTCCGCGATTGTGGAACAAAAGGCCGCCACGCCGGAGCAGCTTGCCGTTCGCGAAGTCAATATGGGGTTCTATTGGTTTCGTGCGGATCTGTTCTGGAAGCACGTCCGAGAGATCCGTCCCAACAACGCGGCGCGAGAGTATTACCTGACGGATATGATCGCGATCCTCAACCGCGCGGGCGAGTTTTTCGAAGCCCTTCAAGTGGAAGATGCGCGCGAGGTGCTGGGAATCAACAACCGGATCGAACTGGCCGAAGTCGACCGCATCTTCCGGGATCGAAAAGTACGGGAGCTGATGCTGGGTGGCGTGACGATTGAGAAACCGGAGACGGTCACGATCGATTCGGGCGTGACGATCGGGATGGATACGGTGGTCGAGCCCTTTGCGCAAATCCTGGGAAACACCAAGATTGGAGAGAATTGCCGGATCGGCTCCGCCAGCATCGTGACGGATTCAACTCTGGGAGACGACGTTCAGATTCTGCCGTTCACGATCATTGGTGCGTCAGAAGTGGAAGGAGGCGCTCAGATTGGCCCATTCTCCCGGCTCCGGTTCGGAAATCAGGTGCGCGCGGGGGCGCACGTTGGTAATTTCGTCGAGCTGAAGAATGCGGATTTGGGCGCCGGCGCCAAGGCCAATCACCTGGCGTATTTGGGCGATGCGCGGATCGGGAGCCGCACCAACATTGGCGCAGGCACGATTACGTGTAACTATGATGGCGTGCATAAGCACCGAACCCAGATTGGCGAAGACGTTTTCGTGGGGACCAACTCGACGCTGGTGGCGCCACTGGAGATCGGCGAAGGCGCGTACCTCGCGGCCGGGTCGGTCATTACCGAACCGGTGCCCGCCGACGCGCTGGCGCTGGGACGCGCCCGCCAGGTCCTGAAGCCCGACTGGGCCAAGAAGCGGCGGGCGCTGGTCAAGAAATAGGCTAACGCTACGAGAAGCTGCCCGTGACCCCCTGGAAACCGCGCGCGGCCTGCTTGCCGACCCACTTGATCACCCGCATCGTGTCGTAACAATACGCCAGGTTGTGGTTCAGGGTGGAGAAGCAGTGCGGCTGGCAGCCCGCTTTCATCTCCTTCAGTTGCTTGGTTTCGAATTTGTGCTGGCCCACTACTCCCCAGTCGTAGGTGGCCGAGTACATGGGGAAGCACGGCGCTAGCGTCCCGTCGACCCGGACAATCACGTTGTTGTGTCCCGCCCGGCAGTTCCACTCCTGCAGTTTGCCGTGCATGAACTCCCGCATATCCTCCAGCCGCTGCACCGAGTTCACCATTTTGTACCCGGACCTGTTCTTCGCGATCAACCAATCGACCAACTCGCCGACCGCCGGCCAGTCCTCTTTCGTAATGAACGTCGGATTGTTTTCGAAATGCTCGAAGTGCTCAGGCTCGAGCATTGGGCTTTCGTTGATGTGATAGTCGGTCGCCACCCGGTGCTCGCGCGCGATTTCGGTCAACTGCCGCACATCATCCAGATTGTTGCGGCAGATATTGATGTTGAAAAACATCGCGTACCCGTATCGATACTGGCGCCGCACGAGGTGATCGAAGTGCTTGCGGATCGGATTCAGGGCTTTCGGGAGCCCGGGTTTTTCGTCAATCGCGTCGAGCGCCAGGTTGAAGGTGGCCACGCCCGCGTCACCCAACCTGTCGATCACATCGGGACGCAGCAGGCGCCCATTGGTAGGAACGTAGATCCAAAATCCCTTCTTGGCGGCGTAATAGACCACCTTGTGCACGAACTGGGGGCGCAGCAGAGGCTCGCCGCCCATGAGGGCAAGCACCCGGCAGCCGCTGTCGTGCAACCAATCGATGGCTCGGCGCGCCGTGTCCTCGGTCATACCTTTGACCTTGTTGTCGAACGCCCAGCAATACCAGCAGTCCAGATTGCATTTCCACTCCGTGAACAAGTACGCGATCATCGGATGAAAATCGCCGGGCAGGATGCGCGAGCGAAAGAACGGAAACAGCCAGCCGCGCATGGCGCGGTAGACTAGGGGCGCAGTCCATGGCCGCTTGTCCGGAAACGCTTCCGGGTCGGGAACGCTCAACAATTCCGGATGTTGCGGGTAAACCGCATCCGGCAGCGTCTGCGGTTGCTCGGGCTTGGGCACCAAGCTTTTCGGTTGCGTCTTGACGAGTAGATCATGAAGTTGGACATCCACCCGGAATCGGGCGTTCGCTTGAGCAGTGTTCGACGAGGCTTCTTGCACCGGGACTCCTCCTTCTCTCAGGGATAGGATGCTGTAGGATTTCGCGTCAACAGGGGATTGCCGAGCGGCGCAAGCAAATTGTAATATTCTTCACAATGTTATGTAACTCACAGTGTTGAAAGAGCTTCTCGGCGTTGCTGATGATAGCCCGTAAGTGTCTCATTGGCCGAACGGATCGTGGGAATCTCGGCCGCAATCCGCTCCAGGTCGGTGCCGCGAAGCACCACGTAAAGCTCGTCTTCGCCAATGTCGGTGTAAACGCGATTACCAATGCAACCCGAGCTGGTCACCGTACCCTGAGCGAGCGCCGCCGGGAGCGCCATACAAGTGGGGCGGCCGAGGAGTGGAAGGTGCGACATGGCCCCGGCGCGATTGGCCGCTTCTGCGAGCATCATAACGCGCCCCGGCTTGCCTGACGCGAGCACCACCGAGGGAGCGACCGGGGTGTCGCCCAACGGGGCGTACACCACCACCTTCGGCCCGACGGGAAGCTGGAAAACGCCGGGAATCTCTTCCATGCGCACATAGCCAATATCCGACATCAGCTTGAGGACCTCGTTCAGTTCGGGCATTCGCTCCAGTGTCAAGGTTTTATGAGTGTATCCGCCAACCGGGCAGTTGAAATGGTCGGCGGGAACTGTGTAGAACGCGCGGCCGCCCGCGGCCAGACGCCAGAAGCTGCACGACGATGGTTCGGATCCGTCGAATCGGGCGACACCTGCGGGCGGCGCGTCCAGGTAGGCGACCGCCACGGGGCGTCGTTCGGATCCGAGCATTTCCCGGATATGCTGTTCAATTGCGCGGTAATCGGGCATGTTTTCCATCCTAGCGGCAAAACTGCTACAACAGGGAAAACTATGATCGCGCGGAGAAATTTTCTACAGTCGGGCGCCGTCGCAGCGATTCAACCGGGCCCGCGCCGTTCCATGGTGGAACAGGCACGCGCGCTCGTCCGGTCGGGCGCGCTGGGGCGGGTGGGTTTTTGCAGAATTGGAGATCCCGCGCTGCGGCCGGCCGCGCAGGCAGTCTCGGAACCACTGACCTCGGGGTGCATTATCGAAGTGGATCCCGACTTCGAGGGTGTGGCATTCCTGGGCAGCCGCGCCACGCTGGTCATCGATCGGGCGGGTTGCCGTGTGTTTCCGGAGAGCACATGAGCGTGGAGTTCGTGCGCCGTTACTGCCTGGCGCTGCCGCACGCCACCGAAGCTGGCCGAGAGGCCGGGAGTCCTCCCTGCCCCCTATCTGAGCCGTGCGCACTGGGTCGCGCTGGAGGGTGAAGACGCCCTTTCCACCGCGGAACTCAAGCGATTGCTGCGGCAGGCGTACGAGATCGTGCGCGCGAAGCTGCCCCGAGGAACCCAGGACGAACTGCAGAAAGCCGGTGCGGGCCCTCACGGCCGGCGAGTGTACCGGTAGCGCAAACGCCCAAGCTTACGAGTGTGCGGCGCGAAGTTCAGTCGCGGCTTGCCGCCTGACTGGTCAATCGCCCTGCCGAAACGCCACTTCCGGTTCGGAAGATACGGCTGCAGCGGCTTTCTTCTTGCGGCGGAAGCGACCGGTGACGCCCTGGAAACGCTCCATGTAGGTGTAGAACACGGGCGTAATGTAAAGCGTCAGTAACTGCGAGACAACCAAACCGCCAACCACCGCGAGACCCAGGGGCCGGCGGGCTTCGCCGCCCGCTCCCAAACCGAGCGCGATCGGAAGCGTCCCCATGAGCGCCGCCATGGTCGTCATCATGATCGGGCGGAACCGGACGAGGCAGGCTTCGTGAATTGCTTCCGCCGGGCTGGTGCCGTGCTCGCGCTGAGCTTCCAGCGCGAAATCGATCATCATGATGGCATTCTTCTTCACGATTCCGATCAGCATGATGATGCCGACGAATGAGTACAAGTTCAACTCGTCATGGAACAGCAGGAGCGTCGCGAGTGCGCCCAAGCCCGCCGAAGGCAGCCCGGACAAAATCGTGATCGGATGGATAAAGCTTTCGTAGAGAATACCCAGGACGAGATAGATCACCAAGACTGCCATCAACAGCAATACGCCCATGCCCTTCAGGGAGTCTTGAAACGCGGCCGCGGTTCCCTGGAAGCTGGTGGTCACGTTGTCAGGCAGCGTTTCGTGCGCGACCTGCTCGATGTGAGCAACCGCATCACCCAGCGCCACGCCAGGCCTGGTATTAAACGAGATGGTTACAGCGGGAGTCTGCCCCAAGTGAGACACAGACAAGGGCCCTACGCCGAGCTTTAGACTGGCGACTGCATTAAGCGGCACCATCTTTCCGGTTCCCGATCGCACGTAAAGCAGGCCGAGTGCCGTGGGGTCCATCTGATACTTGGGTTCCACTTCCAGGATGACCTGGAAGTCATCGAGCGGTGTGAAAATCGTGGACGCCTGGCGTGTACCGTACGCGCTGTAGAGGGCACTCTCGATCTGGTCGGCGGTGACGCCGAGGGCCGAAGCCTTGTCACGATCGATATCGAGGGTGAGAGTCGGATTCTCGTTTTGCTGGTCGCTGTTGACGTCGGTCAACTCGGGCAAAGACCGGATGCGCTGTTCGAATTCAGGCGCGACGCGGTACAACTGCGCGATATCCGGCGCTTGCAGGGTGTACTGGTAGTTGCTCCGGCTCTGGATACCACCAATAGTGATCAACGGCCGGTTTGTCAGATAAACCCGCACGCCGGGAATCTGTTCCATCTTCGGACGCAACCGGGCAATGATCTGCTCGGGCGTGTCTTGTCTCTGAGAGCGCGGCGTCAAGTGCAGGTTCAATTGACCGTTGTTGACAGACGGATTGTTGTTGCCTCCGGCCACCTGGCTGCGGACGCCATCGACGGCGGGATCCATCTCGGCGATGCGCTGTGCCTCCTTGGTGGCCTTCACCATGTCGTCGTAGGAGATACCCTGGCGCGCTTCCAGCGCCCCGTTGATCTGCCCCACATCCTGCGGCGGAATGAATCCCTTGGGCACGAGGCCAAACAGGTAAACGCTGGCGACCAGGGTTCCCGCAGCCGTAGCCATGGTCACGAAGCGATGCCGCAGAACACCGCGCAACGTCCAGGCGTACAGCGACTGTATGGCGCCGAACGCACGCTCCGACACGCGCTGGAAGGCATTGAGATGCTCGGATGGCGGCTTCAGGAAACGGCTGCAGAGCATCGGCGTCAGGCTGAGCGACACGAATCCCGAGATCGCGATCGCTACCATGATGGTCACCGCAAACTCGTGAAACAGCCGGCCCATGATGCCGCTCATGAACAGCACCGGGATGAAGACCGCCATCAGCGAGATGGTCATCGACAGAATGGTGAATCCGATTTCCCTCGCGCCTTCCAATGCCGCCACAAGCTTGGCTTTCCCCATCTCCATGTGGCGGACGATGTTCTCGAGCATGACGATGGCGTCATCCACCACGAATCCGACCGACAACGTGAGCGCCATTAGGGAGAGGTTGTCCAGCGTGTAATTGAGCAGGTACATGGCGGCGAAGGTGCCGATGATCGACATCGGCAACGCCAGGCTCGGAATGATGGTGGCGGACGCATTGCCCAGGAACAGGAAGATCACTCCCACCACCAGCACGACCGTCAGGACGAGCGTCATCTTGACGTCGTTTACCGATTCGCGGATCGACGTCGAACGGTCGTAGAAAATGTCCAACTTCATCGCCGGCGGCATCTGTTCGCGAAGGGCGGGAAGCGCGGCTTTGATCGTGTCCACCACCTCGACGGTGTTCGCACCGGGCTGGCGCTGGATCGAAAATTGGATCGAGGGGATTGAGCCGAACCAACTGCCGTTCTTGTCGTTCTGGATGCCGTCGATGACGCGGCCCAACTCACCCAAGCGGACCGGGGACCCGTTTCGGTACGCAACGATGAGGGGCCGGTACTGATCGGCCGTATTCAATTGACCGTTCGCCTCAACCGTGTATGCCCAATGCTGCCCCCAGAGAATGCCGGTCGGGAGGTTGACATTGTGTTTGTTGAGCGCGTCATTGACTTCGTCGATACTGATATTCCGCGAAGCCAGCAGGTTGGGATCGAGTTGTGCGCGGACGGCGTACTTCGCCTGGCCGAACACGTTGACCTGCGCGACCCCATTGATCTGGGAAATCCGCTGCGCCAGCACCTCCTCTCCGAACGCGTCCATGGTCGAAAGCGGAAGTGTCTCGGAGAAGATGGCCATCGCCAGAATGGGCTGATCTGCCGGGTTCACCTTGCGCAACGTGGGCGGGGCCGGCATGTTGGGAGGCAGCTTACGGAGCACTGATGCGATGGCGGTTTGCACATCCTGCGCGGCGCCGTCGAGCGACCGATCCAGCGAGAACTGGATGGTAATGTTTGTGCTTCCCAGGTAACTGGTCGAGGACATCGAATCGACGCCAGCGATGGTCGTAAACTGCCGTTCAAGCGGCGCGGCGACCGAAGATGCCATGGTTTCGGGACTGGCGCCGGGCAACGAAGCCTGAACCTGAATTGTGGGGAAATCGACGTTCGGAAGGTCGCTAACCGGCAAGGCCCGATATCCCATCACGCCGAAGAGCACGATGGCCAACATGACCAGAGTGGTCATGACCGGACGGCGGATGAAGATATCGGTAATGTTCATTCGCTGGTAATCGTCCTCTCGCGCAAGAGCCTGTCTATTAATGGTATATCGGCAGTCCCAAAGGTTACCCTGACTCTTCCGGGCTAGGGGGTTCAGGCGGGATTTTCGGCTTGGCGGCGACGCGATGCCCCCAGCCGCCGGCCGCCGAAAACCAGGGCGGCAATCAGAATAGCGTCGATCACGTAGCGCACCGCCTCGGTCGGGTGGGCGGCTCGCGTGATAAACCGGTCACTCATGACCATGTCGCCCCCGACTTTCCCGAGCACCGCCACCCCAACGTAGATTGCGAACGGATACCGGTCCATCAGGTCGGCCAGCAGATTGCTCGAAAAGACCACAAACGGAATGCTGAGAGCGAGGCCGAACACCACCAGAGGGAAGTGGCCGTGCGCGGCCCCTGCAATCGCGAGGATGTTATCGACGGACATCGTGAGGTCGGCCAGAACAATGAACCAGATGGTCTGGAGCAGCCGGTGTGGCGCCGGCGCGGCATCCGGCGGATCGCTGGCGTCAACCAGAACCTTTAGCGCAATCCACAGAACAAACAGGCCCCCCGCGAGTTCCACGTACTCCCAGGTGAGCAGTTCGGAGGCGACGGCGGTCAGGGCAACCCGCAGGACGACCGCCAGAATCGCCCCGCCGACGGTACCGATGCGACGCTGGTGGCGCGGCAGAGCGCGGACTGCCATGGCGATCACGAGGGCATTGTCGCCGGCTAGAAGAAGGTCGATCAGGACTATCGAGAACCCGTTTAGCAAGAATTGGCTGGCCGACATGGTGTCAAACGCGGGTGACCGGCCGGTCCCGCCAAGCGGACAACCGTCGAAAATAGGCTTGTGCCACGTGCACGTCTTTCAGAATCTGTGACTTAAGGGCCCCTGGAGAGTCGAACCGCCGCTCATCCCGGACCCGGCACAAGAACTGGACCCGAATTCGCGTCGGCGTCGCGCCTGCCAGTGTGTGTAGCAGGAAGGTCTCGATAGAGAGTTCCTGCTCGTCGCCGAACGTCGGCCGGTAGCCGATGTTCGTGATGGAATTCCATCGCCGGGGAGGCGCGCCGGCGTCCAATTCCTGAGTACGGGTGAGATAGACCCCGCGGGCCGGAATCAGTTCCGCACGAGTGTCCAGGTTCAAGGTGGGAACCGTCTGCTTCGCACCTACACCATGGCCCTTGACCACGTCTCCATCGAGATCATATGGCCGCTGTAAGAGCCGCGCGGCCCAGGCGACGCGGCCCGCCAGGATGGACTCCCGAACGGCGCTACTGCTCACCAACTGCCCGCGGCAGGACACCGGGGCGATCGCGTCGACTTCAAAACCCAGATCCGGTCCAAATTCGGCCAGAACCGCGACATCGCCCCTCTGCTTGTTTCCGAACCGGAAGTTTTGGCCGACCAAAATGGCGCGCGCGCCGAGGCGCGCCACAACCAGCTCTCTCACAAATTGTTCGGGAGTCAGCTTCGCCAACTCGGGAGTGAACGGCAGAATGAGAACCTGGTCGATCCCCTCCTCTTGGATCAGCTCGAGGCGCCGCTCCGGCGAGGTCAGCAGGCGCGGAGCCCGTTCCGGGGCGAGCACGCGGGCTGGATGAGGATGGAACGTGAGGATGGACGGCTTCCAGCCTCGCTCGCGTGCCACCGCGACAACGCGCCGAAGAATCTGGCGATGGCCGAAGTGCAGCCCGTCGAAGTTGCCGATGGTGAGAGCACAAGGCCCGAAATCCGCCGGTACTTCGGCGAGGTTGCGATAGACGTTCATGTTCTTACGATGGATTTCCCACCACGATTTCGAGACCGTCAAACGCAAGCCGCACATTCGCCGGCAGCAGGCTCTCGGTGCGTTCGTGGGAGAGGTCGTGGCTGATATGAGTGAAATACGCGCGGCGCGGCTTCAGCTTGTCGACGGTCTGTAACGAGCGCTCGACGGTGGAATGCGTCGGGTGAGGCTTGTGGCGCAGGGCGTCCAGGAAAAGCACGTCCAGACCGCACAACCGCTCCATCGAGGCTTCCGGGATATCGCTGTGATCGGTGAGGTATGCCGCAGTGCCGAAGCGATACCCGTAAATAGTGGCGCTACCGTGCAGCACCGGGATCGGCTGGAATTCAAGGCCGAACAGGTCGATGGAGGTTCCGTCAATCAGATGGCTCATGAGCTGCGGGACGTTTGACTCGCGCTTGACGCCGTCGAAGATGTATGTGAACACGCGGTGAATGGTCTCCATCGTGTCCGGGGCAGCATAGATTGGAATGCGTTCCTTTTGCCGGAAGTTGTAGGGACGCAGGTCATCCAATCCGAGAATGTGATCGGCGTGCGCATGCGTGTAAATGACAGCGTCAATATGTTCGATCTTGGTGCGCAGCGCCTGAGTACGGAAATCGGGCGTGGTGTCCACCAGAACGTTGTGATCCCCGTAATTTACGAGGATCGACGGCCGCAGGCGATTGTCACGGGGATCGGTCGAAGAGCACACGGCACAGTGACACCCGGGTGTAGGCACTCCCACGCTCGTTCCCGAGCCCAAGACCGTAATTTTGACTAGATCCGGCGGCATTCAGGAGTTCGAAGCAGCCGCCTTGCCGGCTTCCTCGGAAACCTGGACGAAGCGGAAGCGCAGCTCGGTCAGGGAATTCTCAAGCAGTCTTTGCTCTTCGAGACCGAGATTGCCCTTCGTTTTCTCCAACAGCACGCCCATCAGATCGATCGTGTGCCGGGCCAGAGGAAGATTCGGTTTGCCTTTTTCCTCGTCGAACTGCATCAGCCCGAGCTGCATTTCCGCCTGCGCGCGAAGCGAAAGGACGAGAAAGCTGAAGGAGGCCGGCGGCAGCGGGATCTGAAAATCTTCTTCGTTAGGTTGAACGGAATCCGCGTCGCTCACATTCTCATTTTACAACGCGGGTAGGTTCTCACCTCTCCGGCACCGGTGCCGGACGAACGGGCGTGTCTTGAGCCGGCTGGTCGTCGCGCGTCCATTGCATGCCCCCCGAAAAGTCGACAGAATCGACCGTCACGATGGCGCGACCGACCCCCAGCCTCAATTCGCGGGCGCGCTGCAGCAGCGCGGACATCCGTCCCAGGAACACATTCACTGTCTTGATTTCACCAGGCTCGAGCACGGCAAAGGCGCGACCTCCGTCCACCACTTCGCCATTGATCGTGACCCGAAACAGAACGGATTCGACCGTTTTATCGGAATGATTGAGCAGAGTCAGGGACTGAAAGCCATAATCCTGCGAAGAAGCGACCGAGGAAATGGTCAGAGGAGCTGTG
>Ga0335081_10019679_pt1 | contig 10914 bp, 8 predicted proteins | sample Lox_Sample_35_FD_206713 | JGI IMG/M metagenome (GOLD analysis project Ga0335081, IMG submission 206713) | Soil microbial communities from Loxahatchee National Wildlife Refuge, Florida, United States - Lox_Sample_3.5 | ecosystem: Environmental > Terrestrial > Soil > Wetlands | place: USA: Florida...
TTAGGTTTTGCACAAGAAAATCGAATGAAATTGTACGGCGAAGAATTTGAACTACTGAGCGATCCTTTCGTCGTCGGGACAGACACTGTTTTCGTGGATGCAATTGAAAGGAAATCGCGGATACCGCGCCGGATCCGAATTCCACTGCCAATTGTAAAAATGGCAGACAGCGAGCGGGAACGAACCGCCGCCTGATCATTGTCGGCTCAAGTTCCAACTGGGACGGCCTTCACAAGTTAGCCGTGATCCATCACAACTGCGTTTTGCGCAGCCGTAGTGAATTTGTGATCACCGATACCGAGCTAAAGCTCATTGCGGCCGCCGCAAAAATCGGGCTCAATACCACTCCAAAGAAGGGGTAGAGCACTCCCGCCGCGATCGGCACCCCGATTGAGTTGTAGATAAACGCGAAGAACAGATTCTGCCGAATGTTGCGCATCGTGGCCTGGCTCAACTTTCGAGCCCGTACGATTCCTCCCAGGTCGCCTTTTACCAGGGTAATTCCACCACTCTCCATGGCCACATCGGTGCCGCTTCCCATCGCAATTCCCACATCGGCTTGCGCCAGAGCCGGAGCATCATTAATTCCGTCCCCCGCCATCGCAACTTTCCTGCCTTCGCTCTGCAGCCGCTTCACAATTTCCGCTTTCTTTTCCGGTAGAACCTCGGCTTTAAACTCCTGAATATCCAACTTTCGCGCCAGGATCTCGGCAGCAGACTTACTGTCGCCGGTCAGCATGACAATGCGCAGCCCCGCCGCCCTTAGATCTCGCAATGCTGCCGGTGTCGATTCTTTCACCGCATCAGCGATGCCGATCAGGCCCGCCGGGCGGCCATCAACGGCCACAAAAATTACTGTTTCCCCATTCCGCCGCAGATCATTCGCGGAAGGTGCAAAAGCGGCCATGGAAATCCCCAGACCCTCAAAGAATTTCGCATTTCCTGCTACCACCACTTTCCCCTTCACTTTGCCAATCACGCCAAGCCCTGTACGCGATTCAAAGTCGCGCGCCTCGGCAAGTGGAATGTTGTTTGCTTTCGCAGCAGCGACGATTGCTGCACCCAGAGGATGTTCGCTTCCCTGCTCTAAACTCGCCACCAGGCGAACCAGTTCCTGATCGGTGATTCCAGGAACAGGCACGACGGATTCCACGCTGGGCTTGCCCTCAGTCAACGTTCCAGTTTTATCGACGACAAGCGTATCTACTTTCTCCAGAGTCTCTATGGCCTCGGCATTCCGAATCAGTACACCCGCGTGAGCTCCGCGGCCGGTGCCAACCATAATCGCCATCGGAGTAGCGAGCCCGAGCGCACACGGGCAAGCAATGATCAAGACTGCCACCGCGTTTACTAGAGCGTGCGCGAGTCGCGGCTCTGGGCCAACCAGGCCCCAAACAATGAACGTAACAACCGCGGTGCCGATCACAGCAGGCACGAACCATGCGGCCACTCGATCCGCCAGCCTCTGGATGGGGGCACGGCTTCGTTGTGCCTGGCTCACCATCTGCACGATTTGCGCCAGCAGGGTTTCGCTGCCCACGTGTTCGGCGCGCATGATAAACGAGCCGGTCGCGTTTACTGTCGCCCCAATCACTCGACTGCCGGAGGATTTCTCCACCGGCATCGACTCGCCCGTGATCATCGACTCATCAACTGCGCTGGAGCCCTCGAGAACCACTCCGTCCACGGGAATTTTTTCCCCCGGCCGAACTCGCAGGCGGTCTCCCGGTTTCACGTTCTCGAGAGGAATGTCTTCTTCTCGGTCACCTCGCAGGATGCGCGCGATTTTTGGACTGAGGTCTAGCAGCGCCCGGATCGCCATGCCAGTGCGGCTGCGCGCCCGTAATTCCAAAACTTGGCCGAGCAACACTAACGTCACAATCGCCGCTGCGGCTTCAAAGTACACCGGCGGCTTACCATTCATATTGCGGAACGATGCCAGGAAGATGCCGGGTGCCACCGTAGCGATCAAGCTGTAGACATAAGCCACGCCGGTTCCCATGGCGATCAGCGTGAACATATTCGTCGAACGGTTTACGATCGATACCCAGCCACGTTCGAAAAAGGGCCACCCGCCCCATAGTACAACCGGAGTCGCCAAAATGAGTTCGAGCCAAGCAGCCAGGCCTCCTTCCGACCTCGGGTGCACGCCCACGCCCGGCATCATGTCGTACATCGCCATCAAGAGCAGCGGCAGTGTCAGCAACAAGCTCACCCAAAACCGTCGGCTCATGTCTCGCAGTTCGGGATTCTCTGCCTCGGCAGTCACCGTGCGTGGCTCCAGAGCCATGCCGCAGATCGGGCACGATCCGGGTTCCGGCCGCACGATTTCTGGATGCATCGGGCAGGTATATTCCGTCCGTGTCGCAGCCGCAGGCATCTCGGGCTCTAATGCCATTCCGCAACTCGGACACGCGCCCGGTTTCGTCTCCCCTACCTCCGGGCACATGGGACAAACATAGTGGGTTGCTTTATTCGGAGCTTTTTTAGAAGGAGCAGGCGCGATCTCAAGCGTTTGACCGGCAACTGAAGGCTTCAGATATTTTCCCGGCTGGGCGCGAAACTTCTCCAAGCAATGCGCGCTGCAGAAGTAGTGAGCCTTTCCAGCGTAGTCAACTTTGTGCTTCGCGGTCGCGGAATCCACGTCCATTCCACAGACCGGGTCCTTTACGTCTGTTGGTTTCCTCGCTGGAGTCGCCATGCCACCAAGGATCACCAGACCTGAAGGAGCGACCGGCTGCAGATACTTCTGTGGATCAGCCGTGAATCGCTCGGCGCAATGCGCGCAACAAAAATAAAATTTTTTCGCCTGATGTTCGCGGCTGTGCTTCGCCGTCGCAGGATTCACCTCCATCCCGCAGACGGGATCCTTCACCGTAATTTCGCCGACCATCGGCAATTTACTAGACATTCGCTCGCATTCCGGCGGCTGAGAAACCCTCTTGCTGTAAGATTATCTGTCTGCTGCCTGCGATTCAGGCGCAAGTCCTCACAATTCTAATCTTTGGCTCGAGGCCGTTCTATGACTCAATTTGAAGTGGCTTACCGCTACACTGGGGCGGTTGGAGAAGCGGAGATGCGCGCCCTGGACAGTATGCGCGAAGTCTACGGAATGCGGCGTATCACGTTAAATGATAAGGAACACATTATTAAGGTGGAATTCGATGCTTCCCGCTTTAAGGAGCCGGTTGTTGCGGGTCTACTGCGCCGAGCGGGGGTCGATATCACTGAACGGCTAGTTCTCACCTAAGAGGCTGAACCGAAGTCCCGGGGGAGGGCCTTGGGTACCGGTGCAGAAGGGAAATGCAAGGGGCGCCCAAGAAAACCTCTGGCCGAAGTTTATCTTCAAGAGCGCCCCGTTGCGCGCCACTTCGTCTAGCGTTTCTTTTAGCACCCTGTTTGCCAATCTTAAATCGCTGAAAAGACGTGCTCAGCGGGCAATCTGCACTGGTAGGATTTGCCGAAATGCGGGCAAGATTTACGTGTGCTCGGCGAACGCAAGCCGTATGCCGAAACATGTTGAAATTCCCAACTTTGCCCTTCTGACGTGCAGTTTGGCTCTCATCGCGACCAAGCTTGAGGCGGTTTGCGGGCGTGAGCCAAGCGGAAGCCCGCAGCCGAGATCCTGGCCGTGAGCGAAGCACCGGGCCCCGCGAGGAATCTGGGCGAGCCGCGCGAGCTGTCGGGTCTTTTGCGACATCAGAATCGCGCGTTTGGCCCGCTTCCTAATTAAACTGTGCCATCGCCCAGTTCGGCTGGTTCACCGCACTTCATTAGAAAATTTAGCTATAATCGAGATCGCTACCGCAACCAATTCTCCCTCGCGCCCTTAGCTCAGTTGGATAGAGCGTCTGGCTACGAACCAGAAGGTCGGGAGTTCGAATCTCTCAGGGCGCACCATCTTCTCAGCAAAATTCGCATATTTTCGCTGTTCAGGCGCGTTGCACTTCTCTGTGCTTTACGCTCGTTTTACCCTGCCAGCCTGACCCCCAAGAACAACCAGGGTAAGAAAGTCGCCGACTTTTCAATATTACGCACACTTAACGACGTCTCCTAAACTTGTCGCATGCTAAAACCACGCGAAGCTGCGAAACGTCTGGGTGTTTCACCCGGAACGCTAGCAGTCTGGCGCTGCCGCAGAGGCTACCCATTGCGGTACGTGCTGATCGGTTGCCTGGCCACCCCTAGGTGCTGAAGGGAGTGTCGGCCTTGAATACTGGCGGTCTAATCCGAACCAGTGTCGTTCGTCGGTCGCAGGCCAGGAACGTGACCCGGCTCACAGAAGTCAATGCATCCCAGAGCAGAAGATTAAGGTAGGAAGTGTACCCCACAGAGCGGGGAGTGCCACTGTGCGCCTTGTCAAGCTAACCAGGTTGCGGTGCATTTGCCAGGTAATCTCCCTCTCGGCATTTGTTTTTCTCCTACTGCACACCGAGTTCCGTGGATCACTGCGGACGGCCGGTAGTGATATTCGGATTCCTTATCCGGTTAATCTATTCTTCCGACTCGATCCCCTAGTCGCAATCTCGAATGCTCTTGCAAGTCGTGCTCTGTATCACGGATTGCTATGGAGTTTGCTGATCCTAATCCCGACGATGTTCCTTGGACGTTTCTTCTGCGGGTGGATTTGTCCGTTGGGCTCAATTCACCATTTCTTCAGCAGCCTGAAATCCGAGTGCAAGCGTGGCAAACAGCTAATTGAATCGAATCGGTACAAGCGCTGGCAGGCAACGAAGTATTACCTGCTGATCGCTGGGTTGGTTGCAGCGGTCCTCGGCACGGGAATTATCGGATGGCTGGACCCCTTCTCGTTCTTGGTCCGCTCGCTGGGTCTCTCGATTCTGCCCATAGCGAATTATGCCGTAAGCGCGGTTTTGCGCACCCTTGAGCACAGCCGCTTTGCCGTGCTGCAGGCCGCAGGCAGTGGATTGCACTTCATTCTTGGAAGCTTGTTGCTGAGCTTTAAGCAGCCGTACTTCCGGCAGGGCGTTTGGCTGGGTCTCATCTTTATTTTTCTAGTGGCGCTAAATTTTCGGATAAGCCGGTTCTGGTGCCGCGCGCTTTGTCCCCTCGGAGCGCTACTTGGCTGGCTCTCTCGCTGGTCTGTGCTTGGTTTGGTCAAGACGAGCGAGAACTGCGAGAACTGCAACCGCTGTTTGCTGCGATGCCAGGGAGGCGACGACCCGATCGCCGGTGTTCCCTGGCGAAAGGCCGAATGTCATCTCTGTCTGAACTGTATTGATGAATGCCCCGAACATGGCCTCGCATTCAAGTTTTTTCCCAGACAACCATCGGCAGGGCTGAACCTGCAACGACGCAAGGTGCTGACCGGGCTAGCGGCAGGCGCGGCGATCATTCCGCTGTTGCGAAGTACGCCGGGTTTTGCGGTTGATCGCGACGCGCGTTTGCTGCGCCCTCCCGGTGCGCTGGATGAACAATACTTTCTCTCGCGCTGCACCCGCTGCGGCGAGTGCATGAAAGTGTGTCCTAACAATGCTCTCCAGCCGGCATTGGGCGAAGCCGGCCTGGAAGGTCTGTGGACGCCAGTTATGGTTCCACGCATTGGTTACTGCGAGACGAGTTGTGTGTTGTGCTCGCAAGTATGCCCCACCGGCGCAATCTGGGAAATCAGTACAAAAGAGAAAGGCTGGGCAACCGGCAACAATATCGGAATTAAGCCGATCAGTCTGGGAACGGCTTTCATCGATCGAGGCCGATGCTTGGCTTGGGCAATGGCTACGCCATGCATCGTCTGCGAAGAGTGGTGTCCGACATCTCCCAAAGCGATCTATCTGAGGCCGGCGGAAGTCTCTGATGCAGCAGGAAATCTCAAACAAGTAAAGCAGCCTTTTATCGATCCACAACACTGCGTAGGTTGCGGCGCTTGCGAGTACGCCTGCCCCGTACAAGATCGCGCAGCAATCTACGTAACTAGCGTGGGCGAGAGCCGTTCGCGCACAAACCAGATTCTGCTGAATCAAACCAAAAGAAGCTTGGCATGACACAGATGGTTGACTTACGTAGGGCGGTGGTGTTCACGTTTTGTCTTGCAATTTTTGGAATCGCCGCCTGTCACAGAGAACCGCACACCGCTGCACTGTTTCCATCCTCGAATGATGCCGCAGGCTGGGTAAGAACCGGCGACATACGGACGTTTGAAGCTGCGAACCTCTGGAAATACATTGATGGTGAAGCGGAACGCTATTTGAAAGCAGGCGTGCAGAAGGTGTCCACGGCTGATTACAAGTACCAAAACACTGTGGATGTCGTAGTCGATATTTACCGCATGGACAACGCGACGGGCGCTAAAACGATTTTTGAATCGGAACCAACAGAAGATGCGAAACCTGTCCAACTGGGAGATGGCGCACGCTTGTACAACCAGAGCCTGATCTTTCGCAAGGCCGCTTATCTTGTGCGAATTGTGGCCTACGAGACATCGTCCGAAACACCGCAGGCCCTCTTGGAGCTAGGGCGGGCAATTGAGCAAAAAGTGACCAGGTGAGAGCGCAGGTGCTGTGCAGCTTGTCACTGAAACTGTAGATGAATTTGCGCTATGGATTGAAAAAAGACAATCACAACCCTATTTAGGGACAGCATTTATGGACTGGAAAGGTGACACGAGTCGACGGGACTTTCTCAAGAAGTGCGTGACTGGCACGTTCGTTTTGCATGCGAGCAGCAAGCTCCCAGTGCTCCGAGCAGCCGAACAGTCCGGAAAGTCCCGAGTCGTAATCGCACGCGACCCATTGCTACGCAGTAACGGCGGCAGTGTCGATTCCGGTCGTGCTTTGAGCTTGTTGGATCGATCGATGCAGGCGCTCTTCAACCTTGATAATCCTGCCGACCCATGGAACAAATTGGTTCGCCCGGGCCAAAAGGTTGGACTCAAAGTGAACGCACTGGGAGGGCGAGGACTCTCCAGCAACATTCAGCTTGTCGAAGCCATTTGCGCGAGATTACAGGAAGCCGGAATCCGGGCTGGCGATATTGTGATTTGGGACCGCGATACCGACGAACTGGAACATGTCGGCTTTCATTTTTCTGCTGTAACAAATCACGTGCAATGCTTCGGCACAGATCGCCTCGGTTACGAAGAAGAGTTGGTGACGTATGGCAACGTGGGCAGCCGGTTATCGAAGATCCTGACGGAACGCTGCGATGTGCTGATCAACCTTCCAGTATTGAAGGACCATGATGGCGCGGGTGTCACCGGCGCCCTAAAGAACATGTACGGCGCGATTCACAATCCCAACAAATACCACCCCAATGGATGCAACCCGTACATTGCGGACGTGAACATGTTGACTGCAATCAGACGCCGGATGCGCGTGACCATTTGTGATGCGACTACTGCGTCGTATGAAGGCGGCCCCGGATACAAGCCTCAGTATGCATGGCAAAACAATGCGCTGATCGTCTCCCAGGATCCGGTTGCGCTGGATTACGTCGGCTGGCAGATCATCGAGCGCAAGCGAGCCGAAAAGAAGTTGAAGACGCTGGAAGCGGAAGGCCGAGCACCGCACTACATCGCCACAGCGGCCGACCCACAGCATCAACTGGGTACGAACGATCCCAAGAGGATCGCGCTAGTTGAGGTCTAGGTCGCCATGTGAGGCTATATATGTCGGGTGAGCCTGATGTGCGAGGGAATCATTTCGAGGCCGGACTGAATGGGCTCCGCGACGCATTAAGAGTATGCACCTCGAGTCTCGACCGCCGCTCTTTCCTGAGGTGCACGCTCGCATCGGGAGCAGCGGTCGGCATCTGTGACTTGGCTCGGCCGCTGTTGGCGATGTCTGCCGGGGCTGGGATGCACAAGCAAGACGACTCGAGATTTACTGTCGAGGCGAAGTTCTACCAAAAGCTCCAGAACAGGAAGGTCAAATGCAAACTGTGTCCCCGCGAATGTACGGTGGGGGACAAAGAGCGCGGCTATTGCGGAGTCCGCGAGAATCACGGCGGGAGTTACTACACACTTGTGCACTCGCGCGTATGCGCCGCGCACATTGATCCGATCGAGAAAAAACCTCTATTCCACTACCTGCCCGGGACTTTGGCCTTCTCACTGGCAACCGCCGGGTGCAACGTCAACTGCAAATTTTGTCAGAACTGGGATATCTCGCAGGTACGTCCGGAGCAAGTTCCGGCGGATTATGCTCCTCCGAAGTTGATTGCCGATCTGGCAACGCAGCACGGCTGTCCAACCATTGCGTACACCTACAGCGAGCCGGTGGTCTTCAGCGAATACCTCATGGATGTGGCTGACGCAGGTCATGAAACCGGTATTCGCAGTGTGGTTGTATCTAACGGCTATATGCAAGAGGAAGCGCTCAAGACAGCCTACGGAAAAATGGACGCTGTCAAAATCGACCTCAAGGCTTTCTCCGAGTCGTATTACAAGGATGTCGTTGTTGGGGAATTGAAGCCGGTGCTCAATGCGCTCGTCACCCTGCGAAAAATGAACAAGTGGACCGAGATTGTTTACCTGGTTGTACCGACTCTGAACGATAGCGATGCGGAATTCACTGGTCTGGCTCGTTGGGTAAAGACAAATCTTGGGGTGGATGTACCCGTGCACTTCACGCAGTTCCATCCCGAATATCTGCTAAAGAATTTGCCCATAACACCAGTTCCTACGCTCGAACGTGCAAAGGCAATCGCCGACGCGGAGGGCCTGCATTACGTGTACATCGGGAATGTGCCCGGACACCCTGCAGAAAACACCTACTGCCCGAAGTGCCACCGCTTATTAGTCGAGCGTATAGGAATGACAGCGAACCAAATATTGATTCGCAAGGGCAAGTGTCCTTTCTGTGGGCAGCAAATTCCGGGAGTGTGGCACGCGTAAGAGCGCCAGAGGAGGTTGTGATGAGAAACAAGATGCGCTCCGCAGAGTTGAAAATGACGGTGTGGATGATCGCCTTCGTGGCGATCGCAACACTGCAATACTCTGTTGCCGCCAATCCGCAGAACATCCGACAACCGGGTGTCGCCGGCAGCTTTTATCCGGTAGACCCAACCGCATTGGTCGCAATGATTGATGAGATGTTAGCTCATGCCTCTCCGCCACCGATCAACGACCCGATTCTCGCCGTAGTGGCGCCGCATGCCGGGTATCAGTACTCCGGCCCTGTAGCTGCTTACACGTATGCGGCTTTGAAAGGTCGGAAGTTTGCGCGTGTCGTCGTAATTGCCCCTTCCCATTACGAGGCTTTTGACTTCACGTCTGTTTTCGATGGCGATGCCTACGCGACGCCGCTCGGGACGGTTCAGATTGACAAAGCGTTTGCAGACCAGCTAGTGAAGATGAGCCCGACCATCCGGTTTTCTAGCCAGGGCCACATCCCCACGGCAAAGGGCGCTGAGCATGCCCTTGAAGTGGAATTGCCGTGGCTGCAGCGGGTGCTGGGAGAGTTCCAACTGGTGCCTGTGGTTATGGGAGACCGGAGTTATGAAAGCAGTCGGGCTCTGGGTGTGGCTTTAGCCAAGCTGATCCACGGAAGCGATACGCTGATCGTCGCCAGTTCCGATTTGTCGCACTACCATCCCTACGAGGAGGCAGTAGGAATTGACCACAAAACCTTGAATGCCTTGCGGGCTTGGGATTATTTCAGCATGTCGCAGAATTTTGAAATGCGCGTCTGGGAAGCTTGCGGCGGTGCGCCAATCGTGGCGACGATGATTGCCGCTGAGCGTATGGGAGCGAACCAGGCAGTACTCCTTAAATACGCCAACTCAGGCGACATCACGGGCGATCATTCGCGAGTGGTTGGGTACAGCGCAGTTGCGCTAGTAAAGAGCCAAAGCCGAAATGCTGCACAGCAGCCGTTCTCCCTCGGTGCCCATGACAAAACTGAATTGCTTGCCCTTGCTCGCAAATCGGTGGAATATGCGGTCAGAACGAAAAAGCCGAATGAACCACCTCTGAGTGCAACCGAATCGTTGAATCAGGAGCGTGGCGCTTTTGTAACTCTCAAGGAGTCCGGGCAATTACGCGGATGCATTGGGTACATTTCAGCGGCCAAACCTCTCTACATAACTGTGCGAGATACGTCCACGCAGGCGGCCTTTCGCGATACGCGGTTTCAGCCTGTATCAGCCTCGGAGCTACCACAGCTTGAATACGAGATTTCTGTGCTTTCGCCGCTGAGGCGTGTGACTGATGTTCGAGAGATCAAAGTGGGACAACACGGGCTCCTTATGAAAAATGGTGATTATCAAGGAGTTCTGCTGCCACAAGTTCCGGTTGAAGCAGGATGGGATCGTCAAACCTTTTTGGACGAAACCTGTGCCAAGGCAGGCATGCGGGCGGGCTGCTGGAAAGACGAGAATACCGATATCTTCATGTTTACCGCGGTGGTATTCGGTGAGAACCGACCGCAAGCAGTTATGCCCGAGCCTCCGTTCTCTCCAAGCTTACGCGAGCGGCCAGGAGTGCCGGTACCAGGTTCACCGCCGCAGTGAGCCAACCGATTTTCCAGAACCCGAAAACCGGAATCAGATAGGCGCTCAACAAAAGTGCTCCTGCACATCCGCCTAGGAGATCGATCGCGTACAGCGCGCCCAGACCTGCATTCTTATAGTGAAGGTAAATCTCTGTTGCAATTGGAAACTGGTAGCCACCCAACATTCCAGCGGAGGCGGCGAGCGCAGGAAAAACAATATGGGCGACCATCATCATTGTGGAATGTTGTGCAAGAAAGCTAACGATGACCATCAGCAAAGGCGCTGACGCGGCGAGGGCGAATTGGGTGATAGTAAGTGTGCGCAATGATAAATCACCATTGCAAAGGATTCGACGAAGGCCCAACCAACTCCCGAATGAAATGCCCGCCATGAACATGGCAATGAGAATGGCCAGCTGGTGATAGACGTAACCGTAGACGGACTGGAATGCCAACAAGATAAAAA
>Ga0335081_10019680_pt1 | contig 10914 bp, 9 predicted proteins | sample Lox_Sample_35_FD_206713 | JGI IMG/M metagenome (GOLD analysis project Ga0335081, IMG submission 206713) | Soil microbial communities from Loxahatchee National Wildlife Refuge, Florida, United States - Lox_Sample_3.5 | ecosystem: Environmental > Terrestrial > Soil > Wetlands | place: USA: Florida...
GGCCACTTCTTCCGATGAGAGCTTCTCCTGGAGGCGGGCGGCAGCGCGCTGGCGCGCTTCTTCAACTTTCGCCTCGTCAATTTTATCGACGGCCACGGCCATGTCGGTGACGATCGCCACGCGGTCGGCGGTGATCATGGCAACCCCCTGGCCCACGGCAAGAATCTCGTCCTGTCCCTGCTTACGCACTGACATTTCCCCCGGTACCAACTGGGTCATGAGCCGGACGTGCTCCGGGAGGACAGTCATCTGTCCCTCCGTGCCCTCCAGAGTGACCGATTCCACATCCTGGGAATAGGCGACTGCGTCCGGCGTGACGATTTCTAATTTCAACGTGTTGGCCATGTGATCCTGCGGGGCGCGAGGCTGATGGGCGGCCGCGCGCGCCGCCCTCAGCCCTGCTGAATCTCCTCGATCGGGCCCTTCATGTAGAAGTTGGCCTCCGGAACCTCGTCGTGCTTGCCCTCGAGGATTTCCTTGAAGCCGCGCACGGTGTCGGCCACCGGAACCTGCTTGCCTTCGCGTCCCGTGAAGACCTGCGCGACGCTAAAGGGCTGGCTGAGAAAGCGCTGGATCTTGCGCGCGCGCAGCACGGTGGTTTTGTCTTCGGGCGAAAGCTCGTCCATGCCGAGGATGGCGATGATGTCCTGCAGGTCCTTGAACCGCTGGAGCACGCGTTGCACGCCGCGGGCGACATCGTAGTGCTCCTGCCCGACGATGTCCGGCGCCAGCGCTCGGGAGGTGGACGCGAGCGGATCTACCGCCGGGTAGATCCCCAACTCCGCGATCGAACGCTCCAGAACGATGGTCGCGTCGAGGTGCGCGAAGGTTGTGGCCGGCGCCGGATCGGTCAGGTCGTCGGCGGGAACATATACCGCCTGGAAGGACGTGATCGAGCCTTTCTTGGTGGAGGTGATGCGCTCCTGGAGGGCTCCCATCTCGGCGGCGAGGGTCGGCTGGTATCCCACGGCGCTGGCGGTCCGGCCGAGCAGCGCCGAGACTTCCGAGCCCGCCTGGGAAAATCGGAAGATATTATCGATGAAGAGCAGCACGTCCTGGTTCTTTTCGTCGCGGAAGTACTCGGTGACGGCGAGGCCGGAGAGCGCCACGCGCAGGCGCGCGCCGGGCGGTTCGTTCATCTGGCCGTACACCAGGGCGATCTTGGAGGCGCCGAGGTCGCTCTGTTTGATCACGCCCGCTTCCGACATTTCCTTGTAGAAATCGTTGCCTTCGCGGGTGCGCTCGCCCACGCCGGCGAAGACCGACACGCCACCGTGGAGCTTGGCGATGTTATTGATGAGCTCCATGATGACGACGGTTTTGCCCACGCCGGCGCCGCCGAAGGCTCCGACCTTGCCGCCTTTGAGGAAGGGACAGATGAGGTCGATGACCTTGATGCCGGTGGCGAGCACCTGCGGCGACGTGGTTTGGTCCACGAGTTTGGGGGCCGCGCGGTGGATCGGGTAGTATTTGTCCGCCTTCACCGGGCCGCGGTCGTCCACCGGATTGCCGCACACGTCGAAGACGCGGCCCATGACGCCCTCGCCGACGGGCATGGAAATGGGAGCGCCGGTATCGACCACTTCGTAACCGCGCTTGAGACCCTCGGTGCCGGACATGGAGACGGTCCGCACCCACCTGTCGCCCAGGTGCTGCTGCACCTCGAGGGTCAATTTGAACGGCTGGTCCTGGACCTTGAAATCCACTGTCAAGGCGTGATAGATGCCGGGCAGCTTGTCGGGAAACGCGACGTCCACCACCGGACCCACGACCTGAACGATTTTGCCTTTATTCATATCTCATTCCACCTGTCAATCGTTGCCGAGCTGGCCGCCCGCAATCTCCAGCAGCTCCCTCGTGATGTTGCCCTGGCGCAGCTTGTTGTATTCCAGCGTGAGGCTCCGGATGAGCTCGGTGGCGCTGTCGGTGGCGCCGGTCATGGCCACCATGCGGGCGCTCTGCTCGCTGGCCTTGGCTTCCAGCAGAGCCCGGAAAATAAAAATGTTGATGTAATGCCCGAGCAGGAAGGAAAGCACCGTCTCCGGGTCGGGCTCGAAGAGCATTTCCGTGCCGGAACCCAATCCGGCTTCCGGCTCCGCGCCGGGGATCCGCAGGCTCTTGATCTCGCCGATCGGCAGAAACTCGACCGCGCCGGCCTGCTGGCTCATGGTGTTGATGAACCGCGTGGCGATGACCTTGACTTCGTCCACCTCGCCTTTGAGAAACATATCGCGGCCAAAACCGGCGATGGGACGGGCTTCGGCGAAACGGGGGGAATCGGTGCAGGTGAACTCGGCAGCCAGATGCCGCTTGGTGCGCGCCAGAAACTGAGCTGCCCGCTTTCCTACGGCCACCCAGACCGTGGTCGCCGGGTCGAATTGCGCCGCCACGCGAAACAGGTTGGCGTTGAGCGATCCGCACAGCCCCTTATCGGTGCCGACCAGAATCACGCCGGTCTTGCGGATGGGCCGCACCTCCATCAAAGGATGGGTGAAATCGTGGGCGTGCGTGGTCGCGGTGCGCTGGATGCGGTACATCAGTTGCGCGAAGGGCCGCGTCATCAGCGTGGTCTGCTGCGCCTTGCGCATCTTGGACGCCGCCACCATCTGCATGGCGCGCGTGATCTGCGAGGTGCTGCCGATCGACTTGATGCGCCGCCGGATCTCACGAAGGCTGGCCATGGCTCACTTCCAGGTCTGGGCGAATTCGTCGGAGGCCGCCTTCAAATCGGCTTTCAACGAGTCGCTGATGGCCTTTTCCTTTCCAATTCTGGCGAGCAGATCGGACTTGCGCGTGGTCAGGAAATCGGTCAGCTTGTTCTGAAACTCCTTGACCCTCTCGACGGGTGCCTTGTCCACGTACCCGTTTTGCACGGCCCAGAGCACGGCCACCTGGACCTCGACCGGGATGGGGTTGTACTGCGGCTGCTTGAAGATCTCCATGATGCGCTTGCCGCGGTCGATCTGCGCCTGGGTTTTGGCGTCGAGATCGCTCCCGAACTGCGCGAAAGCGGCCAGTTCGCGGAACTGGGCGAGGTCGCCCTTGAGCTGTCCGGCAACCTGCTTCATCGCCTTGAGCTGCGCCGCCGAACCCACGCGGGAGACCGACAGGCCGACCGAAATGGCCGGACGGACGCCCTGGTAAAACAGGTCGGTTTCCAGGTAGATCTGCCCGTCGGTGATCGAGATGACGTTGGTCGGAATGTACGCCGAAACGTCGCCCGCCTGGGTCTCGATGATGGGCAGGGCGGTTACCGAGCCGTTGCCGTACTTCTCGGCGACGCGGGCGGCGCGCTCCAGCAGGCGGCTGTGCAGGTAGAAGACGTCGCCGGGATACGCTTCCCGTCCGGAAGGCCGTTTCAACACCAGCGAGACCTGGCGGTAGGCCACGGCGTGTTTGGAGAGATCGTCGTAGACGATCAGCGCGTCCATGCCGTTGTCCATGAACCACTCGCTCATGGCCGCCCCGGCGAAGGGCGCCAGGTACTGGCTGGTAGCGGAATCGGAGGCGGAGGCCACCACCATGATGGTGTAGGGCATGGCGCCCGCCTCTTCGAGAATCGCGATCACGCGGGCGACGGTGGATTGCTTCTGGCCGATGGCGACGTAGATGTTGTAGAGCGGGCGGTGACTCTTGTCGCCGGCGGCTTCCGCCGCCTTGTTCAGCTTCGCCTGGCTGATCATGGTGTCGATGCAGATGGTGGTTTTGCCGGTAGCGCGGTCGCCGATGATCAGCTCGCGCTGGCCGCGGCCGATGGGAATCATGGCGTCAATGGGCATGATGCCGGTCTGCACCGGCTGGCTGACCGACTGGCGGCGGATGATGCCAGGTGCGACCTTTTCCACCGGATAGGCCACGTCGCTCTTGATGGGTCCCTTGCCGTCGATCGGTTCGCCGAGCGTGTTCACCACCCGCCCCAGCAGTCCCATGCCGACGGGCACTTGCAGGACCTTGCCGGTGGTGCGGGCTTCGTCTCCCTCCTGGAGCTCGGTGTAATCGCCCAGGATGATGACGCCGACCTCGGTTTCTTCCAGGTTCAGCGCGATGCCCGTGATGCCGCGGCCCAGGTCGATCATCTCGTTGAGCATGGCGTCATTGAGGCCTTCGACCTTAGCGACGCCATCACCGATTTCGCGGATGACACCCACGTTCTGCCATTCGGCGGTTCTCTTCGCGCCGGCAATTTGCGCTTCAATTTCCTCTCGTAGGTTAGCCATAGATCCCTCGGTTCAGAATCGCTTCTCCAATGCCGTCAGGCCGGCCAGCACGCTGCCGTCGTAGACATCGCTGCCCGCGCGGATGCGCACCCCGCCGATCAGCTCCGGGCGGTGCGCGTAGGTGGCGGTGAGTACCCCGCCATAGCGGCGCATGAGGCTCGCTTCGATGGCGATTCGCAAGTCCACGGGCAGCGGCGTGGCGCTCTCGACGTGGGCTGTGTGCCGCTCCTGGTCGAGCCGCACCAGCCGCAGAAAGTGGCTGAGGACGGCCTGGGAATTGCGATGGCCTGCCGCGGCGACCTGGCGGGCCACCTCCCGGGCGCGGCCCTCGTCAAGTACGTCGTTCGCGACGCATAAGCGAAACAGTTGGTTGGCCTCGCGTCTGGCGCGTTTGTTGATCTTCATGGCTACGCCGCGACCTGCTTTGCGGTCTCCTCCGCCAGGCGCCGTTGATCTTCCGCGGTCAGGATCTTGCCCGTCACCGTCATGGAGGCTTGAACCACCATCCGGCCGATCTCGCCTTTGAGCTCGGCCAGCATGCGGTCGTGATCCTGGGCGGCGGCTTCGCGCGCCTTGACCATGATCTGCTCGGCGGCGGCTACGGCTTTCTGGGTTTCCGCTTCCAGCACGCGGGCAGCCGCGGCGCGCGATTCCTCGATGAACTTCGCGGACTCGGCGTAAGCCTTCGCCATTACTTCCTGGCGCTGGGCCTCGGTGCGGTCCAGCTCGGCCTTGATCTTCTCGGCATTGGCGAGGCCCAGGGCGATCTGCTGGCGCCGCTCCTCCAGCATCGCCAGCACGTTGCGGTAGGCGAACTTATAGAGCACCGCGCAAACGATGGCGAAGCTGACGATCTGCGCCCCCAGGTGGGCCCAGTCGACGCCGAAGGTCTGGGCGATCCGCTCGATCTGTCCGGGGTTGTCCTGTGCCGCCAATAGTAGGAAGGCAATCATAGTGCGCACTCACTCCGGGCGGTTGCTACTTCACCAGGAACAGGGCGTAGAACACGATGGCTTCCGCGAAGGCGATCGCCAGAATGGACTGCACCAGGATCTTCGTGGCTGCGCCGGGATTGCGTCCCACGGCCGTGGAGGCTCCCATGCCGATCAAGCCGACGCCGACAGCCGCGCCCAGTGCTGCCAACCCGACGTGAATGCTTCCGCCCAACTCGGCTAATGCTAACAATGGCGTTGACATATGTGCGTTTCCTCTTCCTCTGCTTTCCTGCCGGGGTGCGCGGCGAACGTGCGCGGCCGGCGAATTCTCAAGTTTCTGCTTCGTGTACTGCTGGCGGCGATGCTTCCTCGTGCTGGCACATCAAGAGCGTGAAGACGGCGGTCAGTAACATGAACACCATCGCCTGCACCAATCCCACCAGCAACTCCAGGAAGTAAAACGGAATCGGCAGCAGCCAGCCGAGTCCGGGAACCATTCTCGACATGGTCTCGAGCATGTTTTCGCCGGCGAACACGTTGCCGTAAAGCCGAAAACTCAGCGAGACCGGCCGGAACAGAATGGAAACAATCTCCAGGCAACCCGAGGCGAAAAAGATCACCGCCATCAGCACTTTCAGCACGCCGGTGGTGTCACCCTTGGCCCCGAACAATTCCTTAAGGAATCCAGCCGGGCCGACCTCTTGCAGCGACCAGATGATCCACAAGGCGAAGAAGATCAGGGCCATGGCCGCCGTCAGGTTCAGATCGGCGTTGGCGCCGCGGAACAACGGCTGATCGATCTGGAAGCCCTCCGGGGTCTGGTGTCCCCACCCGATGGTGCCCACGCCGGGAATCAGGCCGATCCAATTCGCCGCGAGAATAAAAATGAAAATGCTGGCGAAGAACCAGAAAGTCCGCTTGACCAGATGGGGCCCGATGATGCTTTCCAGAAAGCCGTATAGCCCTCCGACGAGCCACTCCAGCAGGTTCTGTGCGCCGTCGGGAACATGCTTCATATCCCGTGTCGCCATGCGCACAAAGACAATCAACGCCACGGCCACGATCCAGGTGACCACCATCGAGTTGGTGATCGGGAAGCCGAACGGCCGCGCGATCTCGACAGCTTTGTTCGGCAGGCCGTGCTCTTCGGCGGCGGCGAAGGCAAGGCCCGCGCCCGGCCACACGGATAGTGCCGCCGCGCGCAGGCACCGGTGGATCCTGGCGCTGGACATTCAGTACTTCTCCGGGACAAACTTCCGATTCTTCAGCGTTGCCTGGTCGTCGTACGCGCCCTTCATGGAGCGCTTCGGCAATTTGACCTTTTCGCGCGGCGCCTTCTTGTGAGGGATCGAATCGAGGATGTGCGCGATGCAGTTGAGCCGCGCCCGTTTCTTGTCGTCCGAGTTCAGGATGTGCCAGGGCGCCCACGGGGTGTCGGTGGCATCCAGCATCATGTCGCGGGCGCGGGAGTACTCGAACCACTTGGTGCGCGACGGTAAGTCCATGGCACTGAGCTTCCACTGGCGGAGCGGGTCTTCGATCCGCGCTTCGAACCGGCGCTTCTGCTCCTTGTCGCTGGCTTCGAGCCAGATCTTAATGAGCAGTATGCCGCTGGAAACGACGAATCTCTCCGCCAAAGGGCAGAGTTCCAGGAATCGCTTGTGCTGTTCCGGGGTGCAGAAGCCCATCACGTGCTCGACGCCGGCGCGGTTGTACCAGCTCCGGTCGAAGATGATGATCTCACCCGCAGCCGGAAAGTGCTGCATGTAGCGCTGCATGTACAACTGGCTCTTCTCGCGGTCGGACGGCGCGGGCAGAGCCACCACCCGGAAAACCCGGGGGCTGACGCGCTCGGTAAGGGCCTTGATGGTGCCGCCTTTGCCGGCGGCGTCCCGTCCTTCAAAGATGATAATGACGCGCAACCCCTTGTATTTGACCCATTCCTGGAGTTGGCACAGCTTACCCTGCAGCTTCCGCAACTCTTTGTCGTAATCCTTGTTGCTCATCTTCCCAGGGCTCTTGGCAGGCTTTGTTTCGGGCATATGCGATTCACTCGATACGGGTTCCGCGAACGGTCGGCGACCGTCCGGCCGGGTTCTGGTCACGCTTGTGCCGAGACCCATTCCGGCTCCGTCTTGCGAACCTAATGATGGTGGTCGATACAGCGGGATCTATTTTTTCCGGCGTTTGGGGAAGGGATGGAGATCGGCGGAGCGCACCCGCCAGGCGTTCCCGGAGGTCGCGGTCCCCTGCAGACCGTGAGATCCTGTCGGCGCCGGCGGGCGGCTGCGCTTCAACCTGAGAGATTGTACCCGGTCAGGGAGCTTCCTCCGGGGGCCCCCGAATCCACAGTGACGCGTCTGAACAATGATCCGGAAACCACAGCCCCCTGACTGGGTTAGGATCAGGCCAATGCTTTTCCTCTGCATCCGGGCCTGAGCTTAGTCAAGGTTAGGCCAAATGCCCCCGCCGCGCGTGACGGATTTGTTGAATTCCCGTTGAGACGGCGTGACTGTATAATCGCCTTTGGCTCCCCAGACGAAGAGCAGGATCTTTCCGCCGTTCCGGCTGGATCTGGCAAACCTGACGCTCTGGCGCGGAAACGAGCGCATTTCGTTGGCTCCGAAGGCCTTTCTGGTCTTGCAGTTCCTGGTGGAAAACGCGGGGCGGCTCGTGACCCAGGAGCAACTGCTGGATGCCATCTGGCCTGAAACCTACGTCCAGCCAGAGGTACTGAGGAAATACATCCTGGAGATCCGCCGTGTCCTGGAGGATCTCGCCAAGACCCCCCGGTTCGTGGAAACCCTCTCCAAGCGCGGCTACCGCTTCATTGCGGAAGTTCATGAGGAGAGTGTCCCGGAAGCAAGAGTGCCCACCCCGGCTCCGGAAATTCCCAGCCTTGTGGGCAGGGAGACGGCACTGGCGGAGCTGAATGCCGCTTCCAGGGAAGCCGAAAGCGGCAACCGGCAGATCGTCTTCATTACCGGTGAAGCCGGAATCGGAAAGACCAGCCTGGTCGACACGTTCCACGCCATGGCCGCGCGAAGCGGGCGGGTATGGATCGCCCGCGGACAGTGCGTCGAGGGCTTCGGCGGCAAGGAGTCCTATTACCCGGTGCTGGAGGCCCTGGGCTTGTTCCTTCGCGCTCCGGGCGGCGACGTCCTTCTGTCAGCGCTGGCCCAGCATGCTCCCACGTGGGCAATCCAGTTTCCGTCGATCCTGACCGTGGAGCAGCGGGAACTGCTGCGGCGGGAAATCTTCGGGGCCACCCAGGAGCGGATGCTGCGCGAGATCTGCGAAGCCCTGGAAGTATTTGCAGCGGAGCGGTGCCTGATTCTGCTTATCGAGGATCTCCATCTGGGGGATGAATCCACGCTGGACCTGATCTCGGCCGTGGCACGCCGCAGGGTACCGGCACGGCTGATGCTGGCTGCCACCTACCGGCCGGAGGACGCGATCCTGTCGGGAAGCCCCTTGAAGGCGCTGAAACAGGACCTGATGGTTCACCGCTTGTGCCGGGAAATCAGCCTGGCACCGCTCACCAGGCAGCAGGTTGGTGACTACCTGCGCGCGGAGTTTGGCGGGAGTGGGCTGGAAGCGGAGCTGGCGGCAAGGATTCACAGGAGCTCGGACGGGAACCCGCTGTTCATGGTGGCGTTACTCGAGCGCTTGCAGCGCCTGGGAGGGATCGCGAAGGAGGGCGGAAACTGGCGGCTGACGGTAGATCCCGAGCGGCTCGATCCCGGAGTGCCGGAGACGTTGCAGCAGATGCTGGAGGTCCAACTGGACCAACTGACCGAGACCGAGCAGCACCTGCTGCGCGCGGCCAGTGTATCGGGCATGAAATTCCCGGCGTGGGCGGTGGCCGCAATGACAGGCATCGACGATGCCGCGGCCGAACGGATGTGTGAAGAGCTGGCGCTGCGGCAGCAGTTCATCCGGGACGCGGGTATTCTGGAGATGCCGGACGGGCAGGTATCGGCGCAGTACGAATTCAAGCACTCGCTGTACCGCGAGGTGCTGCATGAACGGCTGCCGCCCACGCAGCGGCGGCAGTTCCACTTGCGGCTGGCTGAGAAAGCCGAGTCGCTGGGTGCGGCACGCGACCTAGCGGCGGCGCCGGAGATGGCGGCGCACTTCGAGGCGGCGCGCGATTTCGCGCGCGCCACCCGCTACCTGGTTGCCAGTGCGGGATTGGCGGCGTCGCGTTACGCGCACGCCGATGCCATCCAGATGCTGCGTCACGCCCTGGAGCTGGTGGCGCACCTTCACGGAGACGAAGCGCGCACCCTGGAGATCGGCATCCTGGACCGCATGAGTGACGTCCTCTACGCCCAGGGAGATATGGCGCAGTCGGCCGAAATGGATTACCGCGTCGTGGACCTGGCGGCCCAACCTCGGTTTGCGCCTGCACGCATCAAAGCCTGGACGCGGTTGGCGCGCGTGCTGGCATTCAAGGATCCGGAGCAATGCGTGGAGGTCTGCGGGCTGGCGGTGGAGGCCGCGCGGGCCCACGGCGATCCGCTTCTGGAGGCTCGCGCGGAAATGCTGCGGGCCTGCTGGGGGATCGTCGCCGGCGGCTGGAACCGGGAGGATTCGGCCGCGTGTCACGTGGCCCTGAAGCGGATTCACGGCCTCAGCGCGGAACTGCCGGCCTATTACGAGATTCTCTACGCCCACGTGCAGTGCCTGGGGGGAGACTACGAGGGCGCGTGCGAGACGGCTGCTTCGGGCATCCCCAAATCCCTGGAGAACGGAGGCCTGGTGGTGTTCCTGTCGGCGCACTCCTCGCTGGCCTACGCCCTGCTGCACCTGGGGCGTTGGGGCGAGCTCCTGCGCGTGGTCTCGACGGCATCGGGAACGGCGGAGAAGAACGGGAATGCTCCCTGGGTCGCGATCTTTCAGGCGACCCTCGGGTGGCTGCGGTTTCACGCGGGAGACCTGGGCGGAGCGCGGACCATTGCGGAAGATCTGCTGCGCACCAACACCGACGAACCCGCGGGACAGGTTAGAACCATGGCGATGGTGCTCAGCGGTTTCGTGAGCCTCGAAACGGGAGAAACGCCACGGGCGCTGGAGTATTTCCGGGCCGTGTGCGAGCGCCCCGCGTACCCCCGGTTCTTCCTGGACTGGTACTGGCGGATTGTCGGCCGCCTGGGCTGGAGCCATGCCTGGCTGGCCGCGGGGCAATTGCAGCGAGCCGAGGAAGAAGCGGATTTGGCATTGCAGGCGGCTCTCTCTGCTCTCGACCCGGCGTTGCAGGCCGGGGCCTGGGAAGCCAAGGCGCGAATCGCCCGTTGCGCCTCCGATTGGAACCGCGTCGGCGAGTGCCTGGAAAAGGCGGGCGCCGCGTTGAACGAACGCGGCGTCCCCCACATCGCATGGCGGGTCTATGCGGCCACGGCGGCGTGGCAGCACGCCACGGAGCGCGCCGAGGAGGCCGACGCGAGCCTGCGCCGCGCGGCCGCGATCGTGCGTCAACTTGCCGGCTCTTTCGAAGAGGGAGAGCCGTTGCGCCAAACCCTGTTGGCCTCCGCGGAAGATCGCGGAATACCCGTTTAGTACGGCCCCGCCAGGCGCTATTTCACGCGGGCGAGGACACGGCGGACGGCGGCCATGACTCTGGCGTCTTGCGGGGCGGCGGCGTCCTCATTCGAAAAAGGCGCGAAAATCAGTCCCCGTGGATTCACTCCCTCCGGGAAACGTGCCTCGCCGCTCAGCGCGAGAATGACCACTTCCCTGCCTACCGCGATGGCTTGCAC
>Ga0335081_10019681_pt1 | contig 10914 bp, 8 predicted proteins | sample Lox_Sample_35_FD_206713 | JGI IMG/M metagenome (GOLD analysis project Ga0335081, IMG submission 206713) | Soil microbial communities from Loxahatchee National Wildlife Refuge, Florida, United States - Lox_Sample_3.5 | ecosystem: Environmental > Terrestrial > Soil > Wetlands | place: USA: Florida...
CGTCGGTGTCGCTCCGTAGTAGGTTGACCGCGGCCTGAAAGACCTCGACACTGCGCTGGACGCCTCCAAGTTGATCGCACGCAGCCGCCAACAAGCAGCGTAGCAAAGATCTGAACGTTTGCTTTGGTTTTGCGGGCAGGCCACCCCGACAGCTGCCGAATTGGTCACTAAGTGGTGTCATTACGTGATGTGTAGCCCGTATTTCCCGAACGCACCGGCGAGTGTCCTAGTCACCGCCGTTGGAAGCGGGTGGGAAACTCCGTGCCGCGACTGCAAGCGCCTCGGGCTGAGCGTGCACGTAGGTACGGAGCGTGAAAGAAACGTCGGCATGTCCGAGCCAGGCCGCGACCAGGGCGATGGGCACGCCCTGAAGGTGCATAAGCGTGGCGCACGTGTGGCGCGCGTCGTGGAGGCGGACCTGTGGTACGTCGAGGTCACGGATAGCCGCCTGCCACAGCCTGCTCAGCGTCGACGGGTGGTAGGGCTCGCCGGCTTCGTTGCAAACGACGTAGCCCAGATCCATATAGGCCTCTCCAACGGCGAGCTTCTCGGCAGCCTGGCGGGCTTTCGCCGCATACAGCTCCGCCAGCAGCGCGTCCGGTATCGGCAAAACGCGACCCGCCGACGTGGTCTTGGGCTCGTCTTGGTCGAGGGCGCGGCCGCCGACATCCACCCGCGTTACGCCGATCCGCAGAATCTGCTTCTCGAGGTCCACGTCTTCCCAGCGCTGGCCGGCGATCTCACCGCGCCGCAGGCCGGCAAGTGCCAGATGCCGGGCATGTCGGTTGCGGTCATCTGCGATACCGCTCAACACGATTCGCACCTGATCCGGCGTGAACGTCTGGAACTTCTTGGCCTTTCCAGGCACCCGGTCGACCAGGGACGCGACGTTTCTCGTCAATTGGCCCTCGGCAACCAGTTGGGTTAGAACTTGCGATAGCGCCCCAAGCATGTAATTGCACGAACGCGCGCTCCACTTCTTGCGTGCCCGACCAACAGGCCGCACCAGTTCGCCGCTACGCAGCTTTCAGATCAGGTCGTCGATGTGCCGGCGGGTCAGGTCCTGCACTGCGATCCCGCCCAACTGGCTGCGCACAGGCTGCAGGGCGAACTCATAGCCCGCGGCTGTGGTGGGACGGATCTTGTGGCGAGAACGGAGCCAGTCCGCACAGGCTTGCTCGACGGTGAGCGTGGACGGGTGCACGTAGGTGCCCGCGTTGACTTGGCCCTGTATCTCCGCGAGCGCCGCCCGGGCTTCCTTCTCGGTTCGGTACCGACGTCGCAGCTGCTTACGCTTGCCGTCAACGATGCCTGTATCGACTGTCAGCTGGTAACGCACGACCGGCTTGCCGCCGTCGCGGCGTGCCAGCTCGACACGGCGGATCTGCGGCGGCAGGTGACGGCGCTCAGCCATCGCGGTCGGTTAGGAAGCCGCCCGGGTGTGAGCGGTGACGAACCGGTGGATCTCCGCTGACGTGACCCGGCGGGAGGAGCCGATCTTCACCCACGCCAGCTCGCCAGCGTCGAAGAGCCGGTAGATCGATGAGCGCGAGATACGTAGTGCGGCAGCAGCTTCCGTAACGGTCAAAAGCAAGCTGTCATCGGCAGATTTGATCTTGGGTAGGTCATCGTCGGTGACGCCAGACCCGCAAGTTGTGGTGTAGGTCATGAGATCCCCTCGTGGTGAGTGGTGTTCCACCACTGTAAGTCCCATCGACGACAGCTCCGTGCACAATTTCTTGAGCCATCCCGGCATAACGTTTGACGTTAATAACGTCGCTCGTTACTATGGAGGGCTGTGATCCGCTCGTTCCGGGACAAGGACACGGAGGCGATCTGGCATCGGCGCTACGTCGGGAAACTCAGCCCGGAACTAGGCAGACTCGCATACAACAAGCTAGTTCTCATCAACGCCGCCGAGAGCATCAACGACCTACGAGTACCGCCAGGCAACCGCCTGGAGAAGCTGGCCGGCAGCCGCGCTGGCCAGTACAGCATCCGCGTCAACGACCAGTGGCGCATCTGCTTCACCTGGAGTGCCAGCGGTGCCAGCAACGTCGAACTCGTCGACTATCACTAGAAAGGAGAAATCGATGGCAGACTTCGCCCCCACCCACCCCGGCGAGATCCTTCTGACCGAGTTCCTCGAACCGATGGGGATCTCGCAGTACCGGATTGCCAAGGCGATCGATGTGCCGCCTCGCCGCATCAACGAGATCGTGCACGGCAAGCGCGCGATCACCGCCGACACCGCGCTGCGGCTCTCGCGCGCCCTGGGCCTGAGCGACATGTTCTTCATCAACATGCAGGCCCACTACGACGCCGAAATCGCCCGAGAACATCTAGCGACCGAGCTGGCAAGTATCCATCGAATCGCCTGAGACCCGCGCGATGCCCGCTGCGACACGCCACAGCCAGCATCCCCTATAGCTCCACTGCCATGCACCAAAGTCCTTTTCTGACGTTTTTCCCAAATCCATGTCTCTAGCCGTCCCGTCATACTCCTCGCTGTATCATTCAAAACCGCAGCCTCACTAGCCTTCTCGATTAGGTCCTCCGCCCCTACTCTTCTTCAAAAAATTGCACGGCACATTGGCACAACGGTGCAATACTGATTTCGGCGCGCGTTGTGCGCGCCCCGAAATCTCAGCGGCTGCAGGCAGCTTCGTCCTTCGGATCGTGAGGTGGTCACCGGTGTTGACGATCTCGCGGCTGTCGCGGTGGAGCATCAACTATTACAACAACACCGCCCGCGAAGCCAAACAGGCGGCGATGGATCGCCAGCGGGCCAACGCTGGGCTGGGGGAGTACTACTCGGAGGGCGACACGCGGGCCCCGACGTGGCTGATCGCCGGCCACGCCCAAATGACGGCCGAGCTCGTCGGCCTGGACGGGCGCGCCGCTGACGGGGGTGCCGCTGATCCAGATGTCTTGGCCCGCTGGCTCGATCACGGGATTGCGCCCAACGGCCAGCCCGGACGGGCGTTCACCAAGTCCAGCGTGCACGGGTTCGATCTGACCTTCGCCGCACCCAAAAGCGTGTCGCTGCTGCGAGCATTGAGCGACGACGTCGCCGAAAAAGCGATCCAGGCCGCACATGGGCGCGCCATCACCGCAGCCATAACCTATCTGCACGAGCACGCCGGCTACACCCGGGTGCACAACCCCATCACCGGTGCCAAGGACTTGCAGCGGTTGCCGGGCTTAGTAGCGATCGCGTATCAGCATGAAACCTCGCGCTGCGGAGACCCGCACCTGCACACCCACGTCATCGTCCCCAACCGCCAGGGCCGCGCCGACGGGACAGTGGTGTCGATCGACTCCAAGTCGCTTTTTCACGAAGCCAAAGCCGCCGGCATCCTGTATCAGGCGGTGCTGCGCCACGAGCTGCACGCCGAGCTGGGAGTGGAGTTCGATCCGGTGGACCCGTTCACGGGGATGGCCGAGATCGCCGGCATCGACAAGGATTGCCTCAAGGCATGGTCGCAGCGCTCCCCCCGGCTACGCGAATGGGCGAAACAGAACCTTGTGGTGGCCGACGGCAAACTCACCGCGGCGCAGACCGCAGCCGCGCAGAAGGCCACCCGCCCGGCCAAACCCGAATCGCTGGCCTGGAGTGAACTCAAACAGCAATGGCGCGCCGACGTGCGCGGACTGGTCTTGGACCGCGGCGCACATTACCGCGCGCGCGCCGAGCGCGAGCGCGCAGCGCAGCGCCCACTGGACCGCGCACGGCTGGCCGAGATGGCCGCCGACATCGACAAGGCGGCGTTCACCCGCGCGGATTTGGTGGAGCTGATCGGGGCCCAACTTCCCGTCGACGTGCCCGGTGACCCGCGGGAGGTGATCGAGCGCGCGGTCGACACGGTCGGGGTGCGCATCAACGCACCGCGGCGCGCGCACGAACGCGAAGGCCATGAGAAATACAGCCTGGATGTGATTATGGCCGAGGAGGTGCGCGTCTTCGGGCTGGTCGATGAGGCCGATAACCGCGCACGGTTGGATGTGCGCAGCGTCGACGTTGACGAGCTGTCGTTGGATCAGGCGCGCGCGGTGGGCAGCATCGCGCTGTCCCCGTTTTTGGTGCAGCCGCTGTGCGCGCCGGCCGGCGCGGGCAAAACGCACTCGCTGCGCGCCCTGCGCGCCGGCGCGGCCCGCACCGGCAAGCAGCTGCTTGTGGTAGCGCCGACCGGGAAGGCCGTTGATGAAGCCCTCCAGGACGGCGCCGGCGACCGCGGGTTGACCGTCGCCAAAGCGCTGCACGACCTCGATGCGGGACAGCTGCGCCTGGATGCGCGCACCGTGGTCGTCGTTGATGAGGCCGCGATGGTGGGCACCGGTGAGCTGCGCCGCCTGCTGGAAGCCACCACCACCGCACGCGCCAAGACGGTGCTGGTTGGCGATCCGTATCAGTTGGCGCCGGTCAAGGCGCGCGGGGGCATGTATGAGCAGCTCTGCGATGAGTTGCCCTGGGCGCAGCGGCTCTCGCAGGTGTGGCGGATGCGCGATGCGGGCGAGCGCGACGCGTCCGTGGCGCTGCGCGCCGTACACGGCAACCGGCTGCGCAAAGCCGTTGGCTGGTATCGCACCCATGATCGGCTGCACACCGGGGATCAGGTCGCGATGGCCGCCGACGCCCTCGACGCCTACCTGGCCGACCGGGCCGCTGGCAAGGACGCCCTGCTGGTGTGCGATAGCTGGGAGATGACCGACGCGCTCAATCGCCGCCTACACGACACCCTCACCGCCGGCGGGCCGAGTGCACATGTCGCGCGCGATCAGACCGTGCGCGTCGGAGACATCATCGTCAGCCGCCGCAATGACGCCCGCATTCCCGTCGTCAGCGCGCCGGGCCGTGATCAGGCCGAGCAGGTGCGCAATGGCAACCGCTGGCGCGTCGCTGGCATCGATGAGAAGATCAACCGTATAGCCGCCGAACGGCTCACCGACACGGCCCGCGTCGTGTTCGAGACTGACTATTTGCGGGAGCATGTCAGCCTCGGCTACGCCGTCGCCGTGCACGTCGCCCAGGGCGTCACCGCCGACACCTCACACGTCGTCTTCGCAGAAACCGCCAGCCGCGCACTGGCCTACGTTGGCCTGAGCCGCGGCCGCGACGCCAACCACGCCTACATCTACACCGCCTTCGCCGGGGAAGGCGACCATAAACACAGAAGCCCGGTGGCCGACGAGGACGTCGATGTGCCGCGGCGCGGCAACAGCTACACCGCCGCGCACTACCTGCGCGCCGTGCTCGCCCGCGACGAGCGGCCTCGCACCATGCACGCCGAAGCCGCCCGCACCGACCCAGCCCTGCTGCCCGACACCGTCAGGAGGCTACTTGAGCGGCACACTGAGGGCGGCGCCGCGCGCGCCGCGGTGTGGCGCGAACGTACCGCCGAGGCCCGCGCCTTTCAAGCCGCCTATGAACGCATGGCCGACGCCGCGGCGCAGAGCGCCGAACGCAGCCGCGAGCGCGGCCTCGACATCGACGGACTCGACCTGTAAATCGCTACTTGCGCGCGGAAGCGGCGAAGTGGCAGACGGACTGTCGAGCGTTCCCAGTAGAGCTCACGGACATAGCTGGCCGTGTGCACCGGGGACCAGCCTGAGCATCGTCTGCGATCAAATTCCCAACCGGAAGTCCTCAATCTTCTGTTGAATTAGTTCTTCTGGATCCCCACCGCGGTCTTTGGTCGTCAGCATTTGGACCAGATCGTCGTCTTCGAGCACAACTATTAGTTTGTCGTTTGTTCGCGGCGGACCAATTGCGAGCTCTTGGAAGCCCCGTTCCTGGTTGCCAGGATGCCGAAACGACCCAGTCCGTGAGTGGACAGGTAATTTGCAAGTTGAAGTACTTGGTCTTTCGAAACTTGGCTAGTGTAGTTCTTCGCGTCGATGACAACATGATCTGCCCAATACTTTTCGCGCACGTACAGCCAGAACCCTTTTTTGGCATAATTCGGCGTAATTATGTCTCGCCGATTTACGCTACTGATGTTGCGGCTTTCACGGATGCCCTTCTTGAGGGGCGGGCTGAAGAGGTAGTCGAAAATATCGGCGCAAAGAGCCTGATACTCCGGCCAATTCGGTTTGCCTGGTTTTGGCGCGAGTTTAGCGGCGAGTGTCGATGATTCGGCCTGTCGCGCGAGCACCGGGGCCAGCCTTCAACTTCGGCCTAAGCTATGGGTTGGATCCATCCCTGCCGGCTGTCTATCGGAGTCCGAGCCCAACTGGCCAAGTTAGCAGCGGCGTGGCGCCACTGATTCGAGCCCAACTGGCCAAGTTAGCAGCGGCGTGGGTCCACTGAGAGCCCGTTAGACGACACCTCTATCGACAGCCGCGACGAGTAGAGCGAAACCTTACGATGCACTCACATTGGACTGTTTGCTGTCGCCTGGCTGTATCGCCTGCCGAACTTGTCGGGCGACCTCGCTCGTCTGATTCTCGAACTGATCGTCTGATTGTCGACTCACACACTGATCACCGCGTTGCCGGCTCGGCGGCTTCAGCAGCTGCGCCGCAAGGCACTCCAGTTGCCGCCTGAATTTCTCCGTGTACTGCTCACCGCATTTGCTCAGGTCGTCCAACACCGGAAACATCTTTCGATCACGCATAAGACCCCATGCGTAATGGCGGGCCGCGACCGTGCCGGGATCAAAGGAGGAATTCGCCTCGATGAGTGCGCTGAGCCGACGGTGCGTGAGCGCCTCGTCGTAGCGCTGGCAATCGGCGAGCTCGCAATAGTTCTGCCCGTATTCGTCCTGTAGCGCGCGCAGATAACCAATCATGCTCGCCAGACACACGCCGTCCCGGTCTACCTCTCGGGTGCTACCAGGCCGGAGATCGAGGGTGCGCTTGATCTTCAGCAGCACGACTTGACAGCCGATAAGGGCACGCATCTGCTCGTTATAGGCCTCAGCACTTCTTTGGGCCGCTATCATGAGCCGGGCATTTTCGGCCCGGTCATGGACGTCTCGCAGCTCGGCGAGGAGACGTTCGCGAAGTTCATGCTCGTCCTGCCGCTCCTTCTGCGCGGCCTGCAAGCCATCCAGCATGACCTTCACCGCACCGCCGAGGATCAGCCCCGAGCCCAACGTCAATATGGCCCTCGCGATATCCAGACCAAAGTGTGGCTGGGGCTGCCCATTAAATCGAGAGCCGATCAAGGCGCCTAGACCGAACACAATAGCCCCCGCCACGAACAACACGATCGCGAGGGAGTACCCCTTAGCCAGCTTGAACAGCCGCAATGCAGTGAACCGCATCAGTGGAAACTATCGAGTGACAAGTGCGACAAGTCAACTTGTCTCAGCTATGCAACCCCAACCACTGCTGTCGTGGTGGTCCGCAAGTTCAGAGAACTACGTGGCGAAAGTATGAATACAGACGAGCGTCAACTCGAACAACGGGATGAACGCTGACCTTGGTCGGCGTCGTACGCTACCGACCGACCGCATTTGATGCTGTCCAGTTCCCCGAACAAGCGTTCTTATTCGATTCGGTTGCCCGTGAGTGTGCCACACCCATGCTTGTTGACACGCTGACGGCGCTTGAACGCCGTTGGCTTGTTACCAATCCCGATAGGGAACCTTTGATCCGACTACGCGGATCGGGCCATCATTGGTTTGCTGATCGAGGCCCTCAAGGGCGTCGGCGCCGCCGACAACAAGCTCATACGGGCTCACACCCAGGCCGACCACCACGACCCCCGCAGCCCCGATGCCGCCTGAAAAGGCACGACCTCATTTGGCATTGTCTGACTTGCCGATCGGCTGTGTAGAGGGCGTCTTCGACATCACTACATGATGGCTTCCCCACTCTTGATGTATCTGATCGTCAGCGCAGGATCGGTCTGTATGACGAAGCGGTGGGAGTGCACCTATTTCGCGCCGTCAGCTGACGACAGCTCTGACGACAACGATGACGACATTCGGGCTTCGAGACACCCGCAACTACGCGACGGTTGAACTCGCGTCGTGCCTGGTCGCGCCATCCGCCCGTGCCTACGGATCAGAAGGCAGGGCGTTCGAATCGTTTCGGCTAGGTGGCGCAGCGCTCGCATAAACCACCGGTATCCAGGAGCCCACCTGAGCCGCCGACTTGCGAACCAATTTGTGAACGAAACGTGGCGCAATGGCCGAGATCGTATGGAACGTGGTGTGACGGCTTCGAAGGACGCGCCGTCGTGACGTGCACCGATGAGACTGACTGGAGCGGGGGAGACGGCGACCGGTTAGCTCATAACCCAGAGCTCGCAGGTTCGGATCCTGTCCCCGCTACCAGCGGAAATGGTCCTCGAAGGTAGCTTCGAGGACCATTTTCATGCCCGATGAACGTACTTGGGAACATTGGTATAACTCATCTAACTATTTTGCTCCCAGCTTCGGTCCTGCGTGGTGCGGCTGTGCCACCGCGCCGGGGGCGAGGAGGAGAAGCGCGACGCTCGCTGCTGCCCGGCTGCCTTCCAGGAGGCATTGGCTTACAGAGGACGAACGCACGACGGTATTACGCTGACTTGGACTGGGATTGGGCGGGCGACCGGCGAATGCGTGTCGTCGGCTACACGCCCGGCGGTGCTTCGTTCGGCTGCTATGAGGAGGAGTTCACAGACTTGGCGTAGGCAGCGGCGTGGCTTCGTGGCCCGTGTTCCTTAGCCCGATAGCCTGGCGCCAGATCCCACGAAAGAGGAACAAAGTGCTGGTTCTGCATGCGTTCTGGTCCGCCTCAAACGGTCTTTGTCTGTGGGCGGAAGATTCCGACCTCACGGTGAAAAGTCCCAGCCAGGCGTTGCGTGCCCCGCGGCCGCATCCGTTCGCCGCGCCCGCCGATGTGCTCGTCGGAATCCATGTAGGCAAGCCGGATACCGCGGCTCTGCTGTTGCCGTCGTTGCGCAGGGCGCCTCTCGACTCGCCGGAGCTGATCCGGATCACGCCGCGCCCGGGACCACGAACGAAGCCGGCGCTGCTGCCGTGGACGGTTCCGGTGGTGTGCATCGACGCCGCGCCGGCATTGACCGTTGTCGCCGAGCCCGCCGGCGACGTCCGCTACGGCGCGTCCGTGGGTTATCTCGCCGACTTGGCGACGTTCGCGCGGGAACTGGTCGAGCGCGGTCGGGTCCTGCCTGCGTGCACGCGGGACGAGCACGGGGCGGTGGCGTTCTGGCGTCCAGTGGTGCGGGGTCCGGACATTGTGGCGATGAATTCGCTGGTCGCCGCGATGCCGCCGGTGTGCCGGGCCGAGCCGGGCGCGCACAATGCCCACGAACTCGCCACGTCGGCGCTACACGCACTCGTGGACGCGGCCATGCGTTGGGCGTTGCCCCCGGACATCGATATGCTACCGCCACGGCGCGGCCGTCGCACCAAACGCACGCCGGCCGCCGAAGCGTGGTTGACCGCATTGACCGCCCCAGATGGCCGGTTCGAGGCGGATCTCGGTGAGCTCGACGCCCTGGCCGAGTCGCTGCTGCCGTGGGAGGGGGTCGGGGTCGGTACGTCGGGCCCGGCGAGGGCCACGTTCCGGCTCACCGAAACCGACGGGGAGATCGAGACGGAGGCTCCGGGCTGGCGCCTGGAGTTCCTGCTGCAATCCACCACGGACCCCAGCCTGCTGGTTCCCGCGGAGCAGGCCTGGCACGACGACGGCAGCCTGAGCCGCTGGCTGGACCGGCCGCACGAACTGTTGCTGGCCGAGCTCGGTCGTGCCGCCAGGATCTACCCGGAACTCGCATACGGCCTGCAGACGGCTCGCCCCTCCGAGCTGTGCCTGGACACCGAGGGTGCCCACCGCTTCCTGTCCACTGCGGCTCCGCTGCTCGACGAGGCCGGCTTCGGTGTTCTGTTGCCGTCCTGGTGGGACCGGCGCCGCAAGCTCGGGCTCACCCTATCGGCGCACACCCCTGTCGATGGTGTGGTGGCCAAGAAGAGCAGGTTCGGTCGCAATCAGCTGATCGAGTTCCGTTGGGAACTCGCGGTCGGTGATGACACCCTGACCGAGGACGAGATCGCCGCGCTCGCCGAGACCAAAGCCCCGCTGATCCGGCTGCGTGGCCAGTGGGTGGCGGTGGATCCCGAGCAACTGCGGCGGGGCCTGGAGTTCCTGGAGCGCAAACCGACCGGGAAGGCGACCGCGGCCGAGATACTCGCGCTGGCCGCCAGCCACCCCGACGACGCCGACACCCCGTTGGAGGTCACGGCGGTGCGCGCCGACGGCTGGCTCGGCGACCTGCTCAGCGGCACCGCGGCCGAGTCGCTGCAACCGGTGGAACCACCCCCCACGTTCACCGCGACGCTGCGGCCATACCAGCGACGCGGGCTCTCCTGGCTGGCGTTTTTGTTCTCGCTCGGGCTGGGCAGCTGCCTGGCCGATGACATGGGGCTGGGCAAGACCGTGCAGTTGCTCGCCATGGAAACACTGCAGCGCCATCAGGATTCCGGCACCGCAGCGACCTTGCTGCTCTGCCCGATGTCACTGGTTGGCAACTGGCAGCGAGAGGCGGCGCGGTTCGCCCCCGGCCTGCGGTTATACGCACACCACGGCGGCGCGCGGCTGCGCGGCGACGTGCTGCGCGAGCAGCTCGAGAACACGGACCTGGTGGTCACCACGTACGCCACCGCAACCCGCGACATCGACGACCTGGCCGGCTACGAGTGGAACCGGGTCGTGCTGGACGAGGCGCAGGCGGTGAAAAACAACCTGTCGCAAGGGGCCAAAGCGGTGCGGCGGTTGCCAGCGCGGCACAGGGTGGCACTCACCGGGACCCCGGTGGAGAACCGCCTCGCCGAACTTTGGTCGATCATGGACTTCCTCAATCCCGGATTGCTCGGCTCGTCCGAGCTGTTCCGCACTAGGTATGCGATCCCTATCGAAAGGTATGGCCACACCGAGCCGGCCGAGCGGCTGCGCGCGATC
>Ga0335081_10019682_pt1 | contig 10914 bp, 10 predicted proteins | sample Lox_Sample_35_FD_206713 | JGI IMG/M metagenome (GOLD analysis project Ga0335081, IMG submission 206713) | Soil microbial communities from Loxahatchee National Wildlife Refuge, Florida, United States - Lox_Sample_3.5 | ecosystem: Environmental > Terrestrial > Soil > Wetlands | place: USA...
CGCTCGCAATCGGCGCCGGCGAGAACGTGTATCGCTTTCGTTGGTTTTTCATACTGATTGTAGTGCCGACCATGATTACCTGGATGATCTCCTTTCGGAGCGGCCCTCCGCTGGTGAATCTCTGGATCATCCATCCGAGCGCCCTCTCGATCCTGTTCGGCCTCGGCAAAGGGCTGAAGGTCGCGGCGCTGGTGCTCGCCTCGGTGCTGTTCCTTTCCAGCACCAAGGTCGAAGAGCTATCGGTTGGGCTCTCGCGATTGGGATTTCCGTATCGCTTCGGCTTCACCATCACGCTCGCGTTCCGGCTCGTTCCGCTCTTCATCGATTCCGCGCTGACGGTGGTCGATGCGCAACGCCTGCGCGGCTACGACTTCGATGCAGGCGGGCCGATGCAGCGGGTCCGCCGTTACGTACCGGTGATCATTCCGGTGTTCATGGGAGCGCTGCGCAAGGCCAACAACATGGCGATGGCGCTGGAGGCGCGCGGTTTCGGGCGCGACAACGCGCCGACCAGCTTCATCGAGTACCGGATGCATCCGCGTGATGCGCAGGCATTCCTGGTGCTGGTTTTGGTCGGAACGGTTGCCTTCATGTTGTACTGGACCGGCTACGGCGAGATTCCCGGCGTTTCGATTCATAGCTAAGGCGACTTTCCCGTCGTCGTCGGGGCATGCTAGTTTCAAAAACCCGCAGTCCCGAGGCCACATCGGATGCTTTTCGTAATCATCGGTCACGACGGTCCCAATGGCGCGCGCCTACGGCCATCGGTGCGTCCGGCGCATCTGGAAAACCTTCGTCCGTTGGTGGCGGCCGGTAAAATTGTCGTCGCCGGACCTTTTACCGATGGCAGCGGAAGCTTGATCCTTGCGGACTTCGAGAACGAGGATGCGGCGCAGCGGTTCGCGCAGAACGATCCCTATACCATCGAAGGTGTGTTCGAACGCATCGAGGTGAAGCCGTTTCTAAAAGTTTTTCCGGAGACCTAGCCCCTCACCCCTTCCCCTTAAGTGGAAGGGGGACAGAGAAGAGAAAGATGGCTGCAGCCCTATCTGACGTAAAAATTATCGAGCTTGGCGAGTTGGTCGGAGCGCCCTATGCCTCCAAGCTGATGGCCGATATGGGCGCAGAGGTGCTCAAGATCGAGCGCCCCGGCATTGGCGATCGCGCGCGCACGCGCGGTCCGTTTCCTAAAGATGATCCGCATCCGGAAAAATCCGCGCTCTATCTCTATCTGAACAGCAACAAACTCGGTCTCACGCTCGATATTGCGACGGCCGAGGGGATGGAGATCCTCGACAAGCTTATCGCGGGCACCGACATTCTGATTCACAACGTGCTTCCGGCCGAGATGAATCGCGTCGGTCTCACGTATGATCGGCTCAAGAAGATCAATCCGAAACTCATCATGACCTCGATCACACCGTGGGGTATCGAGGGTCCCTATCGCGATCGGCGCGCCGAGGATCTCACGATTTGGGCCGCGGGCGGCGTCTGCGTGCTCAACGGCGGGGGCCCCGAACACGCCGATCTTCCGCCGCTCAAAACATTCGGCTCGCAATCGGGATTCCAGGGTGGAGTGCATAGCGCGGTTGCTACGATGGGCGCGCTGTTTGCCCGTCTGCGCGACGGCGAAGGACAGCACCTCGATTGCGCGATGCAGGAGGCGATCGCGGTCCAGCTCGAGATGACCTTCGAGTACTGGCCGTACATGAAGATGATCGCGACGCGGCTCGGGCAGAAGCCGTTGCAGCCGGTCGAGACCTTCGAGGCCAAGGACGGCTACATCTACCTGTGCTGCATCGAGGAGCATCAGTGGCAGAACTTCGTGCACGTGATGGGCGATCCCGAGTGGGCCGGGATGGATATCTTCGGCAATCGATTGCTGCGCGGACAGAATTGGGATGCGCTCCGTCCAATGTTGGAGGAGTACGTCAGCCAACAGACGGTATTGGGACTCTACAAGGCAGTGCAAGCGCGCCGAGTCCCGTTCGCGCCGGTCTCGACGATGGGCACGCTGCTCGGCAATGAGCATCTCAAGGCGCGCGGGTTCTTCGTCGAGATCGCACAGACCTACGCGGGCACCCATAAGTATCCCGGCGCACCGCTCAAATATGAGAAGACGCCATGGGAGATTCGGATGCCTGCGCCGACCATCGGGCAGCATAACGATCAGATTTATGGCGGCCGTCTCGGTATGACCGCGGCGCGGCTCGCGGAGCTTCGCCGCAAAGGTGTGATCTGATGGCCAAGCAACCGCCGCTCGCCGGCATCCGCGTATGCGACTTCACCTGGGTGTGGGCCGGGCCGTATTGCACGCTGCAACTCGCGCATCTCGGCGCCGAGGTCATCCGCATCGAGACCAAAACGCGCCCGTGCGTGACACGCCAGCTTCCGCCATGGCCCAACGGCGAATTCAACGGGCTCAATCGCTCCGGATACTTCAATCAATACAATCAGGGTAAGAAATCGCTATCGCTGAATTTCAAGCATCCGGAAGCGAAGGAGATCGCGCGCAAGCTTATCAGCAAGAGTGACATCCTCATCAACAATTTTGCCGCGGGCGTGATCGAGAAGATGGGCTTCGGCTACGAGGAAGCGAAGAAGCTGCGCCGCGATATCATCATGATCACGCTTTCGGGCTACGGCGACACTGGTCCCTATCGCGATTACGTCGCATACGGTCCCGCGCAGGTGCCGCTTTCGGGTCTCTCGTCGCTCACCGGCTACAAGGATTTTCCGCCGATGCACGCGGGCTTCAGCTACGCCGATCCCAACGCCGGCGTGCACGGCGCGTTCGCGCTGCTGACCGCGCTGTATCATCGCGCGAAGACCGGCGAGGGTCAGTACATCGACATGAGTCAGTGGGAATGCGCGATGGACCTGCTCGCCGAGGGTATCCTGGAATACACGATGAACGGGCGCGAGCCGGTGCGAAACGGCAATCGCGATCCTTTCATGGCGCCGCACGGAAATTTCAAGTGCATCGACTGGCCGGAAAAAATCATGGACGTGACGATCGATCGATGGGTCTCGATCGTATGCGCCGACGATGCGGAGTGGGGTCGCCTCGCCAGTGCGATCGGCGCGCCGGACCTCGCCAACGATCCGCGCTTCAAGACGCTGGCGGCGCGCAAGCACAACGAGGACGCGCTCGAGGCGCTCATTCAGCAATGGACCTCGGCGCGCACCGTCGAGGACGTCATCGACATCTTGGTGAAGGCCAACGTCGCGGTTGGCGCGGTCGCCGACAATCGCTATCTCTCAACTGACGCGAATCTGACCGCGCGCAATTTCTGGGTGTACAAGGAGCATCCGGAAGTCGGCAAGATGCAGCATGCGGGCATCCCATGGCGGATGAGCGGGACGCCGACTGAAGTGCGCGCCGCCGCGCCCACACTCGGCCAGCACACCGACGAGGTGCTGACGAGCATCATCGGATGTAGCGCCGATGAGGTGGCGTCGCTGCGCAAGCTCGGCGCGTTGGACTAGCCCATCAGAGTTATAATCGCCTATTTAACGTGTTTGTAGTTGTTTGTCGGCTAAAGCGCTGAATGTTAAGCGCTCTTGCCTGATTGGGTTTCGGCTTGCCTGAATCCAGGTTTTCCAAGGGCAATTTGGCTTCGTTTGGTAATTCGAGCAAATCGCGCATCTCCCATCCGGCGAGCGACATAGCTTTCGGCAAAGTCCAGCAATTCTCGACATTATTTGGCTTCGTTTCGTAATCCACGCGCACGAAGTTGGTTGGCTTTCGCTTCCTTAATGGGTTTGTTTTTTTGGATTTTTCGGAGTGCTGCGACCGTAAATCCGAGTACGTCACCTCTGAAGACCCTTTAATCCTGGGCACTTTTTGGCTTTGTTTCGTCAATTCGCGATCATGCCGCCGTCAGCGCCTCCACCTCCGATACCTTTTTCGGCGTCGTGTGCGTGATGACCTCATGACCCTCGGCCGTCACCAGCACGTCATCCTCGATGCGGATGCCGATGCCACGATACTGCTCCGGCGCATCGTCGTCATCGGGCGCGATGTAAATGCCCGGCTCGACCGTTAGCATCATGCCCGGCTCGAGCACGCGCGATTGCGCACCCTGCCGATATAGTCCGACGTCGTGCACATCCATCCCCAGCCAGTGGCTGGTGCGATGCATGTAATAGCGCCGATACGAGCCATTCGCGATAACCTCGTCGGTCGAACCTTTGACCAGTCCGAACTCGCGCATCCCATCGACCAGGATGCGCAGCGCCGCGTCGTGCGGATCGTCGAAGCGCACACCTGGCTTGATGACCTCGATGGCCGCCATCTGCGCGGCGAGCACCAGCTCATAAAATGATTTCTGCAGCGCGGAGAACTTTGCGCCGATGGGAAACGTGCGCGTCACATCGGAGGCGTAAAACTGATACTCGCATCCCGCATCGATGAGCAGAAACTCGCCGGTGTTCATCTGGCGATCGTTGGTGATGTAGTGCAGCACCGCGGCGTTGCCCGCCGACGCGACGATCGAGGGATAGCTGGGACCGGCCGCGCCGTTTTTGCGGAAGGTGAAATCGATGATGGCCTCGACCTCCCATTCCATCATGCCGCCGCGCGCCTCGCGCATCGCGCGCTGATGGGCCTGCGCTGAAATCGCGGCCGCTTTGCGCATCAGGTCGAGCTCGAACGTCTCCTTATATAGCCGCGCCTCGTGCAGAATCTCGCGCGGATCGAAAATCGCGGACGCACCCGCGCCGGTGCGCGGCCGCATCGCCTGCGCATGCTTCATCATGCGCAATACGCGCTCGTTCATCTTTTCGTTGTGCCCGAGTGGATAATGGAGCCGCTCGGCCTTGTCGAGATAGCGCGCGATGACGCGCTCGAACTCGTCGATGACGTAGGCCTTGTCGGCGCCGTACTCCATCATCGCGCCTTCGACGCCGGCGCGCCTGCCGGTCCAGGTCTCGCGCTCCTTGTCACGCGGCGGCACGAACAGCGCAAATTCGCCGTCGGGATGGCCCGGCGCAAACACCGCTACCGATTCGGGCTCGACGAAACCAGTCAGATAGTAGAAATCGCTATCCTGGCGGTAGATGTAATCGACATCATTGGAGCGCACCGCGACCGGCGCACTCGGGATAATCGCGACCGCACCCTCGCCGATCGCGCGGAGGAACTTCTCGCGCCGCTTGCGGAAGATTTCAGCGTTGCCGTTCAGGGCCATCGGACCTAACCCCCATCCCCTTCCCGCGCGGGAAGGGGTGCAGGATTGATTTTAGCGCCGAACTGATGCGCGCGCACTACGGCGAGCCGCCGGTGCCCACCTCTACCTGCGTGATCTCGATCTTCGAGGCCGGGTTCGTCGCGCACTTTTCCGGATCGGTCGTCGGCGCCGTAAGAATGAACAGCGTCTTGCCGTCGGGGCCGCCCAGCGTGCACGCGATCGACATCTGATCGGTCTTGATGCGCTCCGCGACTCGCCCGCCCTCGAACACGCGAATGGTTTCGTTGGTGAATGGAGACGCCGACCAGACCGCGCCTTCCGCATCGAGGCAGATGCCGTCGGGAAGTGCGGGAGCGATTTCTGCCCATACGCGCCGATTGCTCAGGCTGCCATCCGCGGCGATATCGAATGCGCTCAGCCGACGCCCCATCGACTCGCCGACGATCAGCGTCTTGCCATCGCGCGTGATGACGGTACCGTTGGGAAATTTTAAACCGGTGGCAACGACACTCGCTTTACCCTCCGCCGTCACCATCACGAGGTCCGCATCCTTCTGCTCGGAATTCTTATGCAGGTCGTAGCCGAAGTTCCCGACGTAGGCGCGCCCTTTCCCATCGACGACCATGTCGTTGCAGTCCCATCCGGCGAGCTTGCTCAGGTCAGCATGCAACTTGAGCTGTCCCCGCTCCAGGCGCATCAGCTTACGATCGGTCATCGAGACTACGAGCATCGTGCCGTCGGGCAGCCATCCAAGGCCGGAGGGCCGATTGGGGACCTCGCAAATGGTTTCGGTCTTGCCGTTCATATCAGCGGTGATGACCTTATGGGCGTGCATGTCCGAAAAGTAGAGTTTTCCGCCATGCCAGCGCGGTCCTTCCGGGAACGCGAGCTTATCGACCAGCGTCTTGAGCGTGCGCATGATGCGATCCTCCTGTCGAAATCCAGAGTTAAACCACAGAGGCACGGAGACACAAAGGGTCAGACAACAGAGATTTTGAGTTGAGGTATGAATTGTTCGGGAGGGCTTCCGGGGCCCGCATCTTCTTCGTGTCTCCGTGCCTCTGTGGTTTCTGCTTCGAGTGGACAGCGCGCCGTGCATTGGATATCCCTTCATCCAATGAAAGGGGATGCGATGAGAACGCCGCTTTTCGCGGTGATGCTTTGGCTTTGTATGCTCGCCGGATGCTTCGAATGGACGCAGGATTCGCAAGGCAACCTGCAATCGGTCGGGTTGCCGGGCGTGCCGGTATGGCAATCGAGCAAGGCGCAGGCGCCGCTCACGACCCAACTCGGTATGACGCCGGATGAGGCCGCGAAAATGAGCGGTCCGGTTTTGGTGATGCCGTCGACCTCGGGTGCGCATCGGTACCGGTTCTATGAGAGCGGCCAGAATCAGTGCGCCGAGGATGTGCAGAAGCTGATGGCGGCGCGAGTGTCGAATCCCACCAACGATCCCGCGCCCTACTGCAGCGAGAATCCCACCGCGCCGCGACCGCAAGGCGGAAATTTTGTCGTCTTCTAGATGAGCACTCCTTCGACCGGCGAAGACCCGCGCTCCGCGATCCTATGGATCGTGCTATGCGGCGCCGAGCCGCGCGGCGATAAGGTCGTTGTCGACGCGAAGTTTCACGACAGCATGCGCGCGATGATCGCTCGCCTCGAGGTACCGATGACCGCGCTGCTCCCTCGCTTCGCCCCGGGCGAGAGCCACGAGCTCCTCGACTCGCACGAGCTGGCGGTCGCGTCGTTGCCGTATCGCATCGCATATGTATCGTATCCGCTGATCAGCGCCGCCAACTTCGCGATCATCGAACACCTCCTCGACGAAACCCGGATGGTCGTCCTCGGCGCGCTGGAAAGCTTCAACATGGCGATCGCGGACCTTTGCCGGCGCCGTGGCGTGCCCTACATCATCATCACGGAGTACACGCTCGATACGACCTTGCGCATTATGCGCGCGACCACGCCCTCGCTGCTCCGCCGCATGGTGCGCGAGGTCAGGATGCGGCTCGGCAAGCGTCGCAGGCATCGGATGGTGGCGGGCGCAGCCGAGATTCATTGCAAGGGTTATCCGACCTACGACGAGTTCGCGGCAACCAATCCGCATCGGTTGCTTTTCATCGATACGCACGCGATGCCTGACGACATAATCTCCAACGCCGAACTGCGCGCGCGGCTCGCCTCGCGCCATAGCCGGCCCGCGCGGCTCATCTACAGCGGCCGCTATCATCCGATGAAAGGCACGCTCGACATCATCCGCGTCGCACTTGAACTCGATCGGCGCGGCTTCGACTTCCGGCTCGAGATGTACGGCAAAGGCCCGCTCAGGGAGACGATGGAAGCGATGGCGCGTCGCGGCACCGACGCGAACAAAATCGCGATTCACGATCCGGTGCCCTATCGCCCCGACCTGCAACGCGTTCTGCGCGAGTCCGACCTTTTCGTGTGCTGTCATATCCAGGGCGATCCATCGTGCACCTATCTCGAAACGCTGGCGGGCGGCGTACCGATTGTCGGTTATTCCAACGAAATGTGGACGCCGCTTTGCCGCGAATCCGGCGCTGGCGCGGCGCTTGCGATGGGTGACTACAAGGCGCTGGCGGATACGGTGATTCAGATGCTGACTAGCGACGCACTCGACGAGAAGTCGCATCGTGCGCGCGAGTTTGCCGCGACCCATACTATGGAGACGGTGCTGGAGCGGCGCTCCGCGCGGATGGCGGCGCTGCTTGGAATCGAGGTCACGAACTCTTTCGCATCCGCCTCCCGATAAGCGATAAGTTGAAGACCATGAACGACGCCGAATTGCCGCTCTCCAATATTAAGGTGCTCGATCTGACGCTGGCGCGCGCGGGACCGACCGCGGTGCGCCATCTCGCCGATTGGGGGGCCGATGTCATCCGCATCGAGCCGCCCGCGAAGGGAGCGGGCGGGGACGAGATTCTCGGCTATCGCAACGGTCCCGATTATCAGAACCTCCATCGCAACAAGCGCATGATGCAGCTCGACCTGAAATCGCCCGAGGGGCACGAGGCTTTCATGCGGCTGGTAAAGCACGCCGATGTCATCGTCGAGAATATGCGCGTCGAGGTGAAGCACCGGCTCAAAGTCGCGTGGGAAGACGTTCATCCGATAAACCCGCGCCTGGTGTACGGAAGCATCAGCGGGTTCGGGCAGACCGGTCCGTATGCGACTCGCGGCGGCGTCGATCAGATCGCGCAGGGCATGGGCGGGTTGATGTCGATCACCGGCCATCCGGGGCAAGGTCCGGTCCGCGCGGGCGTCGCGATCTCCGATGTGAGCGCGGGCAACCTGCTCGCCTTCGGCATCATGGTGGCGCTGTTCGAGCGCGAGCGCACAGGCGTCGGGCGATGGGTGCATACGTCGCTGCTGGAGGCGCAGGTGCACATGCTCGACTTCCAGGCCGCGCGCTGGCTGATGGACAAGGAAGTCGCAGGCCAGGCCGGCAACGATCATCCGACCGGCATTCCAATGGGCACCTTTCCGGCCGGCGACGGCTACATCAACCTCGCGGCGAGTTCCGACAAGCTCTGGAAGAACTTCTGCGATGCGATCGGAAAGCCGGAGTGGAAGACGAAGGAAGAATGGAAGAGCGGCGGGCGTCGCAGCCGCGATCGCGCCGCGCTCAACGCCGCAATCGGCGCGGTGACGAAGACGCAGCCGGCGTCATACTGGATGGAAACCCTCGAGGCCGCGGGCATCCCATGCGGTCCCATCTACAGCATCGATCAGATGTTCGAGGACCCGCAGGTGAAGCATCTCGGGTTAGCGGCGCCGGTCGAGCATGCGCAACGCGGCGCGACGGCGCTGGTGGCCTCGCCGCTTACGCTTTCGGGCGTACCCAAGAGCATCCGCTATGCGGCGCCTGCGGCAGGTGAGAACACCGATGAGATTCTACATTCGGTAGGATACGGCGACACCGAAATTCACTCGATGCGCGAGAAGGGCGTGATTTGAGCCGGCGCCCCGCAGGAACTCGCGGTGCCTCAGCTTCAGGAAGCCCTCACAGCTCCAGTGCGCTGGCGGTACCGACGATGGTTTTCGTACCGTCGGACTTGTCGCACCATACCTCAGCCTCCGCGCGTGTATGCCGTCCCTCCGCGTGCCGTGCGAGGATCGAGCCGCGCGGGCCGGTCACATCGTTGCCCCAGACCACATTGACCAGCCGCAGATCCATCTTGCCGCCGTAAAACCATCCGAGCCCGAAGCGGCGCGTCATCATCTCGGACACCATGCAGACCGAGAGCATCCCCTGCACGACGATTTCCGGAAAGCCGAGCTCGATCGCCTTCGCGCGATCGTTATGGTAGTTGCGGGCCGGACCCGAGAACGCATAGCACATCGCCTCGGTGATGGTGCGGGCCGGCGCCTCGAAGGCCTCGCCGCCACGCTCGCCGATCTTGAAGCTGCGCGAGGGATCCTTCTCGCGCGCCTTATCGACGGCAAATCCTTCCGTTTGTTTCGTCTCCAAAAGAAAGCTCTGATGAGTCCGCGAGCGCGCCACGATGAGCCCCGAGGAGTTGCTGACGATGACCTCGCATACCACGTACTCGCGGTCGCGCTTCAAATACCGCTTGACGATCATCCGATGCGCGCGGAGCGTTTCGCCGACCGTCACCGGCGCGAAGTTCTCCCATTCCTGGCGCGCGTGCAGGTTTCCGTAAATCTTCGGCAGGTACCACACCGTGTCCTTGTATACCGCCGAATGCAGGATGAGCGCGGGCGCGACCGGACCGCCGAGCGGAGACTCGCCGCGATACCACGGATTGTCGTCGCCGGTCCCCGCGACGTAGGTCGCGATCAGCTCGGGCGTGATGTGGTACTCGTGGGTGCCGTAGTCGCGGCCCACGTAGCGATCGTCATTAATAAAGGGAGTCTTCATGATTTGATCTCTAGGATTTGATCTTGGCCTTGAGGCGCTCGTTGAATTTGGCCGCGTCGATGACGGCGCGCCGATGGATGCCCGATCCGATCTCCTCGATCTCATCGAACGCGCGCACCTTGAACTCGAGGCGGCGGCCTTCCGATTTCGTCACCTCGGCTTCCGCGCGCACCTGATGTCCCGGCGGCGTGGCCGCTAGGTGCTGCACCTCGATGCCGGCGCCAACAGATGTCTCGCCTGCGTCGTAGTAGGCGCGGATCGCATCGATCGCCGCCATCTCCATCATGCCGATCATGGTCGGCGTGGACATCACGCGCGCCAGCGAAGGATCGAGCTTGCTCGCGAGGTCGTCGTTGCCAACCGTGATCGAATACGTTCCCTTCGCGCCAACCGGAACCGGACGCATCAGTCTCCTCCCACAAGTACAAATCCTACAAATAGATGAATCATTAGTGCGAGCGAGGTCAGTGCGCCGACGGTGTAGGCGATGGTGCGCCACGGCTGCATCGCGCCCAGGTAAAAGATCGTATGCAGGATGCGTGCGACCATAAAGATCACGCAGTACGCGATGAACGCGGTGCTCGATAGGCCTGCGATGGCATAGATGAGCGCGAGGATCAGAAAAATCGGAATGTTCTCCAAATCGTTGAGCCACGCCTTCGCGGCGCGCTGCACGCCTTCGACCTCCTGCGGGACCTGCTGGCCGCCGAACATGGCGGCGTCTTCGGGATTGACGAAGGCGTTGGCGGCGGTGCGCGCGCGACCCTGCACGAACGAGATCGCGGACATCTTGAGCGCCAGCACGATCGCAGTCAGAGC
>Ga0335081_10019683_pt1 | contig 10913 bp, 10 predicted proteins | sample Lox_Sample_35_FD_206713 | JGI IMG/M metagenome (GOLD analysis project Ga0335081, IMG submission 206713) | Soil microbial communities from Loxahatchee National Wildlife Refuge, Florida, United States - Lox_Sample_3.5 | ecosystem: Environmental > Terrestrial > Soil > Wetlands | place: USA...
CGCGTTCTCGGCCGGATCGCGCACGCGCTTGTCGAACAGCTCGGCGGCGCGCTTGAGAGCGGGCTCGATGTACTCGCGGGCGCGATCCTGCAGCGTCACCGTGAAGCCGCGCAGCGCCGACCAGGCGGCGATGTCGCCACCCATCACCCCCGCGCCCACCACGTGCACGTGACGGATCTCGAGCGGGCTCTTGCCGCCGGCATTCTTGAGGCGATCCTGCAGCAGGAACACGCGCACCAGATTCCGCGAAGTCGGCGTCGTGAACAGGTGCGCGATCGAGCGCGCCTCGGCTTCGTAGGCGGCGGGTCCGCGCGCGCCGTGCCGCGCCCACAGCTCGATGATGGCGTAGGGAGCCGGGTAGTGATCGGGCGGCGCGCGCCGCGCCACCTGGGCAATCAGCGAGCGGCGCACCAGCGGACGCAGCGGTGCCGCGGAGAGCAGCCGCTGCAGCAACGGCGCGCGGCGCGGGGGCGGGCTCTTCAGCGCCAGCGCGCGGGCGGCATTGCGCAGCTCGGCCTCGCTAGTCAGCGCATCGACCAGACCCAGGCGCAACGCCTTGTCGGCCCGCACCGGCTTACCCGTCAGCATCAGCTCCATCGCGGCGCGCACGCCCGCGACCTGCACGCTGCGCACCGTGCCGCCGAAGCCCGGGTGAATGCCGAGCTGCACCTCCGGCAACCCGAGCGAGAGCCGCTCATCGCCCACCGCGACGCGGTAGCGGCAGGCGAGGGCGAGCTCGAGCCCGCCGCCGAGCGCAAAGCCGCGGATCGCGGCCACACTCGGGCAAGGGAGCGCGGCCAGACGATTGAACACCTGCTGGCCGCGGTGGATCAGCAGGTAGCCGCTGTCGGCATCGGTGACGCCGGTGAACTCGCGGATGTCGGCGCCGGCGACGAAGCCGCTCTTCTTGGCCGAGAGCACCACCAGCGCCCGCGGCGGCTCTCGCTCGAGCGAGGCGAGCAGGCCGTCGAGCTCGAGCAGCACCGGGCCGGAGAGCACGTTGGCGGAGGTGCCGGGCTTGTCGAGCGTCAGCCAGGCGACGCCCTCGGCGTCCCTCTCCAGGCTCCAGTTGCGCGCGGCCTCGTTGCTCATGGGTGCAGCTCCAGGCCGGCCGAGGCCGCGGTGTTTTCCCTGCCGGCGCCGCGGCGGGCGTTGACCTGAAAGTCGCATACCAGCGGGCGATGATCCGAGAAGCGCACGTCCGGCACGCGGAAACCCGTGACCTCGATGCCCTCGCTTACCAGAACGAAATCGAGCTCGATGCGGGGCACGCGCGCCGGGAAGGAGGGCAGGCCCGCCGTATTGGCGCTGCGCAGCCCGGCGGCGCGCATGAACAGGAACAGCTCGTGCGTGCCCCAGAAGGTGTTGAAGTCGCCGGCGACGATCACCGGCTTGGACGCCTGCACCACCAGGTCGTGGAGCGAGCGCAGCTGGTACTGGCGGTGGCGGAATTTGACCGACAGGTGCACCAGGAACACGCACACGTCGCTGAGCTCGAGCTCGATGATCAGCCGTTTGATGCCGGTGTCGAAGTAATGGAAGCGCTCGCCGGCCACGTTGGGCCCCGACAGGAACGCGTTGGCCTGCTTGCGCACGATCGGCATGAAGGTGTTGATCGAGCCGCTGCGATACTTGCACTGGAAGGTCGAGTAGTGGCCGAGCTCGCGGGCGATGTGCTCGGCCTGGTTCACCATGCCGGTGCGGATCGAGCCGGTGTCCACCTCGATGAGCCCGACCACGTCGGGCTGCTCGCCGCGAATGAACTCGGTGATGCCGTTGAGCACCCGCCGGTTGCTGCGCAGGTAGCCGGCGCCGGGCACCGGCAGGTGAAATGCCGGGCCGGTACCGGTGGCATAGCGGATGTTGTAGACGAGCAGCCGCACGAGGCCGGCATTCTATCCCGCATGCCGCTGTCGTGCGGCGGCGACTCCTGGTTCGCGCCCTTGCGCTCTGCGGCCCGTGTGCCAGACTTGGGTCGGGCGCCGCCCGCGTGGCCCGAGGGGGTTCCGATGTCGCAAGCCAACCCTGTGCGTCTGTTCGTCACGCATGCCTGGGAGAACAGCGACGACTATCTGCGCGTGTTCGAGTACCTCGAGAGCGCGCGCAATTTCTTCTACAAGAACTACAGTACGCCGGACAAGCGCCCGACCGGGGACAAGGAAGCGCTGCGCGAGGATCTGCGGCGGCAGATCGCTCCGGTGGAGATCGTGATCGCGCTCTCGAGCCTGCATGCGGCGCAGCCGGACCTGCTCACCTTCCAGCTGCTCTACGCGCAGGCGAACCACAAGCCGGTGGTGCTGCTCAAGCCCTTCGGCGGGAAAGGCGAGGCTCCCAAGGCGATCCTCGATCTCGCCGACGAGGTGGTGGAATGGGACGAGCGGGCGCTGGTGGACGCGATCCGGCGCCAGGCGCGTCACGAGGAGACGACGCGCTTCGACACCATCGAGTTCAAGCTCGATTAAGCCCCAACCGAGATCGCCTGCGACGCGCCGTTCTTGGCGCGCGCGCCCGCCGCGTGTCCGTTAAAGCCGTTGAGCGCCGCCCCATTGAGCGAAACGCCATTCAGCGCGACGCCGTTGCTCTTCGTCGCCAGCGCCTGCGCCTCGTCCGTGGCGCATTCGCGCGCGATCGCGGCGAACAGGCGCACCACGCTGCAGGCGAGCTCGTCGGCCTCGGTGCTCGACATCTTGCGCACCGTCGCGCGCACCGCATCCTCGCCGCGCAGCGGACGCTCGCGCGTCAGCGCATCGTGGCAGGCGCGGAAGTCCTCGCGCAGGGCCTGCGGAAGGTCCTCTGCGCGCACGTAGGCGAGATGATTGCGATACGCCTCGGCGAGCCGATCCTTGATCGGTCCCGAGCGCACGAGCGACAAAGCGGCACCCTCAAGCTGTTCCCATGTAGTGCTCATCACTACCTCGTCGAACGCCTCCCGCTTCTCGGCTCGTCTTCTGCGAGCCTGCGCGGCGGGTCGGCGTCAGTTAGTTCTTGTTATGCGGTCCTGGAATCCAAGCACACTCAAGCAGCTGCGGCCGAAATATAGCTCAGACTCTAGGAAAAAAATATGGTCAATCGGTGACCATTCGGTGACGAGCGGGGGTGGGCGGGGGCCCAGCCCGGCGGCAACTGCTGCCGCGGGCGTGGGCAGCGCAGCCGCGGAAGCGCAGTGAATGGCGGCAGGAGGTGCGCGGCCCGGTCAGCGGGCGTCAACGCCGCCGGAACAGAATCGACATGAAGTCATGCGTCTATAAAATTGTTTTTACTGCGTTAATTAGCCCAGCAATAGGCTGAGTTGTCGGCGCCGGTGTTGTCGACCGCCATCTGCTTGCCGGTCGAGTCCACGAAGAAAGAGGCGCACTGGGTATCGTTGGCCTGGCTCTGACCCGCAATGGGCGTCGCGATGACCAGATAGTTCGGTGCCGCCGGCAGTGCCCAGGTACCCGGCGGGTTGACGGTACCGCCGCAGCCCGCGGCGGCCGGGGTACAGACGCTCAGGCCGTAGTAGCCGCTGCCGACCGGCAACGCCGCTCCCAGCGCGGTGTAACCGAGATCCGAGGGAATCTGCGAGTAGTTGACGCCATTGGTGGCAAAGAAGCGCTCCTCGCGCCCGGCGAGATCGAGCAGCGCGGTCTTCGCCTCGGTACGGCGCGACTGGCGGATCTGCTGCATGTAGGAGGGCACGGCGATCGCCAGCAGGATCGTGGCGATGACCACCACGATCATGAGCTCGATCAGGGTAAAGCCGCGAGTGGAGCGCAGGGAGCTGAGCGAATGCATGGTCACTCTCGCAGGGCCTTCAACGCTTCTCGACCCAGCTGATGCGCCGGCCGGTCGAGTTCGTGGGTATGTTGGTCGGAAGCGGCTGGCAGCTGAGGCCGGTGCAGCCCTGGGTCGTCTGGTACACCAGGAAGTTGATGCCGGTGGCGTTCCTGACGTCGAACGAGCTGCCGGTCGCATTCGTCCCTATTCCGATCGCCGTCGTGTCGGTGTACCGGGGATTGCCGCTGTAGGCCGGGTTGAGGGCCGCGCTCGCGGGCAGAAACACCTGGTAGAACGGCCCGCCGGTCATGGCGTTCAACACATACGTGAAGCCGGTATCGTTGTTGGTGGCGCAGGACGTCGGATCGATCGGCGCGGGAACGATCGTATTCACGGTGACTGCCTGTTGCACGAGCTCGGGGCTGTAGATGACCTGCTCCTGCGTACCCGGGAAGTTCATGTACCAGCCGAAGCGCGCGTTGCTGCCGCCACAGCCCGACTGTGTCGGCCAGCAGATCGCCGTGTAGCTGTTGATCTCGCGATCCTGCGTGGCCGCGTTGACGGTCATCACCTGCTGCTGCAGGTTCGCCTGCGTCATGTGGTGGTTGCTGGCCGTCAGCCCGGTAGCGGCGGCGCTCATCGAGGCGTATTGGATGCTGCCCAGGGCATTCCAGGCGGACATGTTCCAGTCCCACACACCATAGAGGCTCTGGGTCGCGGTCTGGTAGGTCGCGGGGTTGGTGTTGCTCAGGGGGGTCTTCTGTCCCGTGCCGAACAGCAGCATCACCTGGGTCGGCATGCCGGCACTGGCCGTACCGCCGCCCACGGCGATTTCCGTGGTGATCGGCTGGCCGGACGGCGTGGTGAACACCGGCCCCGGAGTCACCGCCCAGGCGGACTCCGAGCTGCTCGTCAGATCGAAACGCCAGACGTTGCCCAGCAGGTCGCCGGCATAGACGTAATCGGTGATGTGGTCGCTGTCGAGGTCCGCCGGGCTCGCGAACGCGATGCCGTTGGGATTGCTCGCGCTGCAGGTGCCGGCGGCCAGGCAGCCGCTGCTGTAATAGTAGAAGGTCGGCGCGGCCGTGGTCGGGTCGAGCGTCATGACGAAAATGCCCGCATCGCCCGAGGCGCTGCCGAAGCCGTTGCCGAAGATCACCGCCCAGCGGCCGTCGTGCAGGCGGCGCAGCTGCGGCGTGCCGTAAGTGTTGCCGAGGTTGTGGCCGCAATTCGCGACGTTGGCGCAGGTGATGGTCGCGGGGGTCCATTCACCCACGACCAGGCTGGCCGCGTTGCCCTCGCTGAAGTTCGCCGGGTTGGTCACGTCGAGCGCGTACAGGGCCGAGCCGCCCGGTCCCAGGCCGCCGACGACCCACGAGTGCCACTGGTTGTTGTAGAACACGTCGCCGGTGCCCGGGGTGGCGTCGACGAAGAAGTTGTGGCCGTAGTTGGCGTTGGCGTAGTCGATGCTCGCCGTGGTGGAGTGGATCGTCTGCTGCAGCGAAGCGGCCACCGCGCTTTTCACCACCGCGCCCGGCAGGTAGGCGAGCACCTCGAGGCCGTCGTTGTTGGTGGCGACGTAGTTGTGGCTCGCGTCGAAGGAGCCGCTGCGGAAGCCATGCAGCATGCCGTCGTTGGCGCCGACGTAGACCACGTTGGTGCGGGTCTCTGCCGCGGTCATGTAATTCGCGTAGCTCTGCGCGCCGGCGTTGTTCTCCGGCACGCTGGCGGTGGTGTGGATGCGATCGCTCCACGAAGTCGGGAAGCTCGCGCCCGGCGGTCCCACCCAGGTCGGGCTGGAGTCGACGATGTCGGCCAGGACGTCGGTGCGCGAGCGGTAAAGGCCGACGCCGGAGGTGTTGATCTCGTTGGTGCGGTCGCCACGCAGATAGTTGACGCGCGTAGCCGTGTAAGGAGTCGCATCGCCGGCGTCGATCGCGGTCTGCTCACCGCCTGCGGGGCTGGTGGAGAGATTGCCCCACTCGAAAGGAATACCACTGCTGCCGTTCCAGCTGAGGATCGTGCGGCTGGTGGGGCCCTCGGCGGCGATCGGGCCGGCGGCGCCGGTCCCGCTGCAGGTCTTGGTGACGGCTACACCGGTCAGGGTGCACGAGGCATCCCAGTTGGGCGTCGCCGCGAGCACGACGTCGCCGTAAGCATCGGTCCCCAGGCCGGTCGCGGTGACGCGGCCGGTCCAGCCGCTCGGGTTGTAGTAGGCGAAGAAGGCCTGGGTGCCGGTCTCGATCTTTGCCGATTGCTTCTCGCTCGCGCCCGCGGAGCTCGAGGCACTGGTGGCCGGCTGCGCCTTGAAGCACAGGATCTCATGGATGTTGGTGCTGCCACCGGTCGAGCCGGCGAACCCGAAGAGGAGGTTGGCCGGCAACGGGCCGTTGGCGGTGGTGATGTTCTGCCGGGTGATCACCTGCTGATAGGCGCCGCCGTTGATGCTGTAGGAAAGACTCAGCTGTCCGTTCTGCGAGATCTTCAGCTGATAGAAGATGGGCGTCGCCGACTGGCGGCTCATTGCGCTCTCGTTGGCGATCTTCTGCGTGGTGGGCAGCTCCGCGAAGGCGTTCGGGATCGGCGGGTAGTCGTAGAGTGCTACCTGGTTGGCCGAGCTCACATTATTGTCGTTGGCGTCGACGGCGTGGTTTTTTACTCCATCCCACAGCACGCCCTGCTGGCAGGTCTCCTGCACCGCGGTTTGCTGCTGCGCCGAGGTGAGAGTGCTCTTGTAAACGAGCGGATAGGTGAGGTTCAGCCAGTTCCAGGCGATGTTACCCGCGCCGCGCATGCCGATGCGGTTCGGATGGCGGCCGTAACCGTACGCGCTGTTGTCGCCCGATGCGGTGTTGGTGCCGGTGTATCCCGACACGAGGTTTACGCCGTTCAGGAAGTTGCCGTACTCGTCGATGCCGAGTCCCAGGTAGGCGCCGACGAGGCCGTTGTAGGGCGGGTTGGCGTTCGAGCAGCTGTACCCGAGGCTGCCGCCCCAGGAGCCGATGCCATTGCCGTCGCCGCTTGCTACGCCGGTGATGTCGGCGACGTTCAGCATGGTGGCATCGAGCAGATAGAAGCTGATGCCGTCGGCACCGTCGTTGTAGCTGAAGCCCGCGCCGATGCCGCCCGAGTTGCCGCGGTATGCGATCGTCTTGAAGGTGACGGAGACGCCCTGGCCGGTCGGGAAGGGGATCGTCGAGACGATCGCGCCATTCTCGCTGAAGCCGAACGGCGCGCCGTTGGTGAAGCGCAGCGCGCCGCGCCCGTTGGGGTCGGGCAGGGTGCTGGTGTTCGGGCCTGAGCCGTTCCACGCCACGCCGTTCCAGCCGCCCACCAGGATCTCGCCCGCGGTCTTATTGTAATAGCTGGCGGCGATCGTGCTGCAGCCCGGCATCTGGCCCATGCTGGTGGGGGTCGGCTCCACGCCCGTGGCAGTTCCGGCCGTGAGGCACGCGCCGTTGAAGAAGTACCACGGGTTGCTGGTCGTGGTCGAGGTGAAGTCCTCGCTGACGGGCGTCTGCGCCGGCGCGGCCAAGGGTGCCGCGAGTGCCAGCAGCGCGGCCCAGAGCGCGCTGCGTTCCACTGCGGTAGGGTTCGGTCTGATGCGGTGGTGGTGGTTCATGGCTTACAACTCGCTGAAATTTTTACTGACTGCAGTTGAGGCAGCCCATGCCCTGGGCGACCTCGTAAACGCTCTCGACGACCGACACGGAGTTGGCTGAGCTGCCGTAGCCGTAGGCGTCGACCTGGTACGTCTCGCCCAGGCCGTCGGCCGCCGTACCGAGGTCCGTGATATAGAACCCTGGCCGCAGGGCGTAGACGTAGTCGCCGGCAAGCGCCGCGGTGAGTCCGGCGATGCCCATGTCCTGTGGCGTGTAGAGCGTGGCGATCGGCCAGGGGAGCTGCGTGACGTTGACCGGCAGATTGCTGCAGATCTGGCCGGCGCCGAGATTGGCGTCGACCGTGGCGCCGCAGGCGATGGCATTGCCGACCAGGGCGTTGTTGCCCTGCAGGAGCCACCATTCGCCGTACTGCTGGGCGCCCAGGGCCGCGTGCAGCGCGCGCTCCTTGTCGCGCGTGTTGCCCGCGATCTTCTCCTCCGAGCCGATGGCGCGGAACATGCTGAGGGCAAGAATGGTGATGATGAGCAGCAGCAGAATGCTGCTGATGAGCGCCACACCGCGCTGCCGGCTGCGGTCGGCTCGGAACGTGCCGTTCATGTGTGTATCCCCGCGCGCCCCATGACTTCTACGATGCGCTCGAAGGTGATCGTCGCCGGCTGGTTCTGCTGCCCGGCCAGCGGGTTGGTGAAGGTCAACTGGATGCGCACCGTGCTGACGTTGGCCCAGTCGCCGCCGTTCGGGCCTCCCGCGTTCATCTGGTTGGCACGCAGGTAGGTGTCGACGTTGTAGTCACTGGTGGCGAAGTCGCGCTTGACGCCGTAGAAGATCGTCATTCCGACCACGCCGTCGACCAGCGGCACTGCCGCGTTGGCATCGACCTGACACCACAGCTGCCCGGGTGTGCCGGCGGCGGCCGGCACGACCCAGAACTGATTGGCGTACGCGTGGTCGGGGGCGTTGGCGATGTTGGTTGTGCCGTCGCACAGCATGATCCCGTCGCCGACCGCGGTGCGGTAGCGCACCCCGAGTGTGTCGGCCTGGCCGGCCACGACCGCCCCGGTAAAGGGCTGGCCGTTGAGGAAGCCCGGCGTGGCCGCGAGCGTCGTGCCGGCCGCGGGCAGGGCATTGCCCGGCTGCCAGACGTTGGCGCCCTGCGGGCTCGGGTAGTAGCCGCCGGTCTGGACGATGTCGGCGAGGACGGTCATGGCGAACCGCTCCTCGTCCTGCAGCCCCGCGAGCAGCTGCTGGTTGTTGTATGCGCCGCGAACGTTCTGCACGATGGTGACCAGGCCGCCGAGCAGGAAGAGGGCGATGGCCACGGTGACCATCAGCTCGACGAGCGTGAAGCCGCGGGCGCGCGCCACCGGCACAGGAGAAGCCTTGCAGGTCATGGTGGCGCTCACGGCTCGACCTCCAGCGTGTAGGTTGGCGCCTGCAGGTTGCCGGTCTGCTGGTTGTTGATGCCCACGCGGGCCTCACTCCAGGTCATCTGGATGACGCACACCTGGGGCGCATTGCCACCCGGAGGCACGGGGCATTGGATGCTGAGGCCGGCATTGGGAAGCTGAACGCTGACGTCGCCCGCCCACAGCGCGAGGTCGGCCGCCGCGAGGCTCACAGCGCCGGCCGCACCGCTGCACATGGGACCGCCATTGAACGTGCCGACGCAGACGTTAGGATTGCCCGGCGGGGTGACATACGCGTTCGCCTGCGCCGCCAGCGCGCCATCGGTGGAGATGAAGGCGGGGTTCGCCTGCGCGCTCCAGCTGGTGAGGGCCGGCGGAGCGTTGGACGCCCAGTACAGCCGGTTGGAGTGCAGCGCCGAGGCGAGGCTCGCCGCCTCGATGGCCGCCAGGCTGCGCTGGCGCGCGATCGTCGTGTTGGACAAAGCAAGCGCCTGCATCTTGGCGATCCCGAGCAGGCCGATGCAGATCACAACAACCGCCGCCATGACTTCGACGAGGGTGAAGCCGCGGGAGCGGGTGTCATTGGCTTTGACGTTCATGGCTGTCTGTCGCCTCAGGGACCGCACGTGGCGGGGCTCGCCTGGTGCATGGCTGTGCGCGCAAGGCCGGGGCCGAAGAGCAACAGACAGCGCGTCCACACAGGGCTGTTGGTCGGGTCGTGGAGCGTGATGACCGTGCCGGCAACCCCGAGGGCAAAGCCCTCGCGGTTATAGCTGACGGTGGTCACGCCGTTGCTCGCCACGAAGGTGTCCGGACCGCCGGTGAACCGGCTCTGCAGGCGCAGGATCGAGCCGGCGGGCGGGTTGGCGGCGTTGGTGGGATTGGAGAAGATCACCCAGCCGCTCTGCCAGTTCACGGTGCCCGCGCAGGTCGCGCCGTCGGCAGAGACGCATACCGTGACGGTCTGGCCTTCCCGCAGCGCCTCGGCGCGCGCGTATTGCAGGTCCCCGAGCAGCGAGTTGACCTCCGCGGAAAGGCGATAGGAATTGGTGATATAGCGATAGGAGGGCACGCTGATGCTCAGGAGGATGGCCATGACAACCATCGCCATCAGCAGCTCGGTGACCGTGAAACCGGTTTGCCCTTTCATGGGGCGGCAATTTAATGGAGAACAGAGGCTGCGAAAGGGGTACTGCGTCACATCGGGCGGGCGGTCCGACGGACGGTTCCGGGCAGGCTACGGGCGGTCGGGTAGAGTGCACATAACGCCGGGCGCGGTCGCCATTCGCAGGCGCAGGAGGCGATGATCGCGTGAACGTTCTGCGACTAGTTGTTCCTGCCTGCGGATGTCTGCTGTTAGCTGGCGGCCGCGCGGGATCGACGATTCGAAGCAGAGCTCCGCGCTGATCGCGACGATCACTCGAGAGCTGTATCCGGCGACCCAGTAAATCGCTCGGGCGGGAAGCCCACGGGCTGTTGTTGAGGCGGGCCTAGCGGGCGGGAGTCAGTCGGGACGGATCGTCGGTTACCGTGACGAGCGCCACGTAGCGGGTGTCGTCCAACGTGAAGGTGATCTGCCACTTCGGCGGGTTGCTGGTTCTCAAGAAAGACCCATCACAGGTCAGATCGCGTGCTTCCGCGGCCTCCTGGAGCTGCCCGGGGCCGGGACGGCACAGGTGGTTGGCGGCCGTGAGAATGCGCTGCGCGCGCGCGTAATGGGCCGGGTTGACCTGCCGGAGTCGCGCCAGGTCTGAGGGGCCATTGAGATACACCGTGCGCTTAGGCGGAGCGGTCAGCTGCGCCTCGTCGGCGATGGCGGCCGCAGCGCAGGCGCCGACCAGCGCCAGGATCAATAACGTGAGCGTGGCTCGCATGTCGAATGCTCCCATTATTGCAGCCCCCTTCGGACGCCGGTCGGGTCCCGGAAGTTCCGATGCCATTATCGATCCGGGCAGAAGGCGTGTGCGCAGAACCCATGCGCATGGCATATGCGCATGGCGTATGCGCATGGCGTATGCGCATGACCTTTGCGCACGAGTCCTGCCCACGGGCCTGCGCCCAGCCCCAGGTGCCGGTCCGCCGAGCAGCTCGAGAGACTGTGATCGCTCCCGCAGAAACCGTGCGGCGT